>Ga0116202_10001181_pt1 | contig 15309 bp, 21 predicted proteins | sample LakKivw325mmetaG_FD_94479 | JGI IMG/M metagenome (GOLD analysis project Ga0116202, IMG submission 94479) | Anoxic lake water microbial communities from Lake Kivu, Rwanda to study Microbial Dark Matter (Phase II) - Lake Kivu water 325m metaG | ecosystem: Environmental > Aquatic > Freshwater >...
CTATATTACAACGGAGAGAGCATCTCCCCTGACCGATGGAATTTTGGAAACGGTGATGAAGCTGGTGGTGGAGAATTTACCCCAGGTACTGAGCAAGCTGGACGATATTGAGGCTCGCACTAAGCTTTCTTGGGCCAGTACCATTGCCTGTTCACCGGTCAGATATCTGGGAAGTGGTGCCGGCTATCTGACTCTTCATGGTATTGAGCTTCCTTTAAGTGGGTACTATGATATTGCCCATGGTGATGGACTGGCGGCACTGCTTCCTGCCTGGATGAAGTATACTTTTCCTGTACGGCAAGAGAGGTTTGATTCCCTGGGCAGAAATGTCTTTGGTGAGACAGATGGGATAGCTGCTGTCGAAGGGTGGTTGGATAAGGTGGGGATGAAACTCAACCTGCGAGCTTTGGGCATCGAACCTCAGCGTATCAAAGAAATAGCAGATTGTGCTCTAAGGACAGCTCCCCAGCTTAGCAAACACCCTAATTTGCTTGATGCTTCTGCCGTAGCTCAGATTTATCGGAATTCTTACTAGTTAATTCGAAGATGGCTTCCCGAGCGGGGGGGAAATCCGAACTTTCTAGATATCTGGGTCATTATAGCTTTGACCAAAAGCAGGACGCAAGTTAGGCAACCAGTGTTGCTATCTGCTACTCAGAGGAGCTCCTTGAACTCTTCGACGGAAAGGCTGGCATCCTTAATGATTCTTGCCAAAGTTGTTTTCTTAATAGGGCTGTGCGCTGGAACTGTTAACTTAATGACTCGTTCCCTTGTTCTTTTCTGGAGGCGTATATGGCTTCCTCTCTGTCTAACCACTACGAAGCCTTCGCGCTGAAGGGCGTTGATAACCTTGCGGTAGGAGAGGCTTGGTATTTCTGTCACACCAGTACTTCCTTGATTGTTTTGCTTTCGCTGACAAGTAGTTCATCCTCGACAGGTTCGAGATATAGCTCAATGGCCTCTTTAATATTAGCCAGTGCTGCTTCTTCCGTTTCCCCCTCGCTGATACAACCGGGCAAGGAAGGCACATACACCGTATACCCTCCCTCTTCTGAAGCTTCTAAAACTACCCTTATCTTCATAGCTACCTCCTTTAGTATCATAACACAATAACGTAGAAGATTCTCAATATAAAACCTGGGGAAATCCGAACTTCTGTGGATGTGTGGCTCATAGTAGCTTCAACAATGCCGACAGCAATGCGACTTAGCAAGATTTCTTACCTCAGGGTCGTTCCGTTGTGAATGGTCTACTACGTTTGACAGCGCCGTTCAATGGTGGAAGTTCGTCATGGTCTTGTTGGCAGTCTTCCAGCAAGCGTTTTTCGAATTCCCCAAGGCTCAAGTGTTGCAGGGGCCTGCAACACCGGGCAATCTCAATCTGGCATCTTTTCAGGAGTTGCAAAATTCGTTTGTTCGTCCATTGCGTTGGCCCAAGATGTTTCATCTGATAAATTCGTTGACGGAGTGTAGAATCTGTGCTGCCAATGTAGAGAATGTCTGAAACTCCGTTCAAGCGTCCAAAAGACTTTGCTCCCGCCAGCCTCAAAATATATGTCCTTGGGAGTTTTGGGATTTCATCCCTTCTGAGTTCGTTCAGCAGAAACCACGAGGGAAAATGTGCTTTGATACATGGGTCTTGGCTATCCATTATGCTTCGTTTCTGCGTGAGTTCGGCTCATTTCGGATCTGTCAGGTTCGGAAATTGCCAATTGGCTCCCCGGGTAGGATTCGAACCTACAACCTTGCAGTTAACAGCCGCCCGCTCTACCATTGAGCTACCGGGGAATAAAGCTGCCGAGCCTGGATTCGAACCAGGGCTTAAGGATCCAAAGTCCTTCGTGCTACCACTACACAACTCGGCATTACTTACTGCCGAAGGTCGGAGTCGAACCGACACGGGAGTTGCCCCCCAACAGTTTTTGAGACTGCCGCGTCTACCATTCCGCCACTTCGGCACATTTAGCCCTTTTAGACGGAGCAGAAGACGAGATTCGAACTCGCGACCTCTTCCTTGGCAAGGAAGCATTCTACCGCTGAACTACTTCCGCATTTCAAAGTGCCGAGGAGCAGAGTCGAACTGCTGACACGCGGATTTTCAGTCCGCTGCTCTACCACCTGAGCTACCTCGGCCGGCTCAAATATTCTAGGTTTTCCTCTCTTCGCTGTCAAGCAAGCCAGGTTTGTAGGGTTTTACTGTCACCCTGAATAAGGGGAAGGGGTCTCTAGATTCTTCGCGGAGCCTGTCCTGAGCGCTATGAGATTCTTCCCCCTCACGGAGTTTACCCTGAGAGCGAGATTCTTCGGTCGCTTCTCTCCCTCAGAATGACAAGAAGTGAAGGACTCAGAATGACAGGGAGCGAAGAGCTCAGAATGACAGGGAGAAATGCCAAACAATCCGCTATCTTAGGGCACCTGGTTTGGTTAAAGGGATATGAGCAGCACAAAGGGGGCATTCTTCAGCGGGATAAACTGTGGTAGGAGAGTGGAGGCAGCTAAAAAGGGGCACACCAAAGTCTACCTTTTCTGTGCTCCGGTCGACAAGTACTCCGATACCAATGACGATGCCACCAAGTTTTCTAACAGCGCTCATCGTCTCCTTAATCGAGCCACCTGTGGTCAGGATGTCGTCTACAATAAGGACCCTCTCGCCCGGGGTGATGGTAAAGTCACGGCGGAAGACCCTTGTTTCGCCTTCTTTTTCGGCGAAAATACTCTGCACTCTTAGTTGTCGCGCAGTTTCGAAAGCAAGGATAATGCCTCCGGTGGTTGGTCCGGCAACCAATTCTACCTTTTGGTCTTTGAAATGTTGTGCCATAAGGCGGCACAGCTTTTCAGTATAATGTGGATATTGCAAGATTCGAAACTTCTCCCAATATACGGGCGAATGCAAACCGGAGGCAAGCAGGAAGTGCCCCTCCTTTATCGCCCCAGCCATTTTGAATATCTTCAGCACCTCATGGCTCAAGTTGTACCTCCCACTGCGTTGCAGATTGCTGCTCCCAGCGCACCTGCTTCAGTTAACTCCGGGTAGCCGTAATGTTTTACCGGTCCCCATTTGCTCGGTGGCAAGTAAACAAACCAGGCCCGGCCGATAATGTCATCTCGGGAGACCGACCCCCAAGAACGGGAATCATTGCTATTGTTACGATTGTCTCCCAGAACAAAATATTGGCCATCAAGCATTTTTTCTGGGCCAAAGTTCTTATAGCGTTGCGGTGGTTCTGGAAAGATGTAAGGTTCATTTATGGGAATGCTATTGATGGAAACCTTGCCATTCTTAATTTCCACGGTATCGCCAGGTAGGGCAATAACTCGCTTGATGAACGGGTATCGTGAGTTAACATCCTCAGGCGGCCAAAAGACGATAATCTCTCCTCGTTCAGGACTCGAGAAGAAATAACTTGCTTTGCTCACCATAATACGCTCGCCATCTTCAATATTTGGTAGCATACAGGAATATTGCACCTTATAGCCTTGCACGGTGGCTTTAATGGTAACAAAGATGGCAGCAGCTATGAGGATGGTTATGCCGATTTCGCGAAGAATTTTCATTTATGAAGGCTATTCTACCATAAACCAGAAGGCAAATTATTCGTTATAGTAAGTAAAAGATACTTTTGCGAAAGGAGGTTTGAATGAAAACGACTAGGTGGTTAATTCCTTGCTTAATAGCGGTGCTGGCATTGGGTGCTGCTGGCTGTGCTCCGCAAGTGGTTACGCCTGCTACAGGAGTACAAAATACTGGAATATGGGTTACTGGTCAGGGAGAAGCAATGGCAGTTCCCGATATAGCTGAGCTGCGTCTCGGAGTCGAGGCTCGTGCGGATACAGTAGCCGAGGCTCAAACACAGGCAAGCGAAGCCATGGATAAAGTGGTGGTAGCATTGAAAGATAATGGCGTGGCTGAGAAGGATATCCAAACACAGCGATTCAGCATCTATCCCGTGACAAGATGGATTAGCGAGAAAGATGAGGAAGAAATCATTGGCTACCGAGTGACCAATATAGTGGGTGCCAAGATAAGAGAGATGGACAAAGTTGGGGATATTATTGATGCTGTAGCCGAAGCCGGTGGCGACCTCACTCGGATTCAGGGGATAAGCTTTAGTGTGGATGACCCAACTCCATACTATGAAGAGGCGCGAGCTAAAGCGGTGAAGGATGCTAAAGACAAAGCATTACAATTAGCTGATTTAGCCGATGTTAAGCTGGGTAAGCCCACTTATATTTCCGAGGGTCTGGTGTATCAGCCAGAACTTACCAGGAGTTTTTACGAAGCTGCTGCTCCTGCGCCTGCTCCTCCTCCTGAGACTCCTATAATCCCTGGGGAATTGAAAATCACGCTCAACATTCAGGTAGCTTATGCCATAGTTTAGCTACCTGGTAGATTGACGCCTTACCTCCTTTCTGAACTTACCTCCCCCTAGGGGAGGAGGTAAGTTCAGTCCTAACCTTGTCTTCTATCCTTTTCCAGTGATAATATTCACTTGTGGGCCGCTAGCTCAATTGGAAGAGCAGCTGACTCTTAATCAGCAGGTTCAGGGTTCGACCCCCTGGCGGCTCACGTTAAAATGAAATCAACCTCAACCTTTCCTCAGTAGTTTGCAAATCAAGCGCAACTATAGTTTGGGATCATATCTGGAGGATAGGATGTGGAGGATAATGCCAAACGGTGGCATATATTGAAAGGAGAACTCGCTAGTTCTTGTCCTATCCAGAGGATTGCCAGGTGGCAACCAAAATGATATGGATTAAGTGGATTAGAAGGGAGACACAATTATGAAAAAAACCATTGTAATTTCTGTTTTAGGAGCTTTGCTGCTAATAGGAGGTGTATTTGGTGCTATCCAATATACCAATGCTAAGAATATTAAGCAGGAGTTACAGCAAATCCAGGCTTCATACGCTGAATTAAACTACAAATATGAGCAATTGCATTCAAAATATGATTACCTGGGTCAACAATGTAATTACCTAGGCCAGCAGTACAAAGATTTGGAGCATCAATATGTGGCCTTGGAGTATCAGTATCAAGTCATGAGTAAAAGGGGAACGGAAGAGGAGGACACTATAGCAAATCTCCAATGGCAAATAGCGTATTGGAAAGATGCTTACAAAACAAAACCGGGACCAGGGTGGACCCTCAGAGAATTCCGAAGCGAAGAAGAACTAGTACTTTGGCTTTCGCAGGACGATACTGATAGTAATAGGTATATTCCTAATCAGTTTGATTGCGAGGATTTTGCCCGCATGTTGCAGTCACGTGCTTATGATGACGGCTATGTCATGTCCGTAACTCTAGTTGCTGGGGACAATGAGTATCATCTTATGAATAGTTGTCTCATCGGTAATAAATTTTATTATATCGATCCTCAAACTGACAGATTTTGGTTCTGGGGCTATTTTGATTAAGCCATCTTTTGAGACGACCAGAGTTCAGCGGGTGTAGATAAAGCTGTAAGCTGGGTGGTAGATATAATCACAATGATTAAACAAAACGTTCAAAAAATACTGGGTGAATTGCCAAACGGTATTGAATTGGTAGCAGCAGCAAAAACAAGGACTCCCGAGGAGATACTGGAGGCAGTTCAGGCAGGAATAAAAATCATCGGGGAAAATTATATCCAGGAAGCAAAAAAGGCATACGAGGTAGTGGGGGAGAAAGCAGAGTGGCACTTCATCGGCACTTTGCAGAAGCATAATGTAAGAAGAGAAATGGTGGAAATGTTCGCTATGATAGAAACCGTTGATTCTTTGGAAATAGCAAAGGAAATTGATAGGAGATGTGCTCAAATTGGCAAAGTAATGCCGATATTGGTTGAGATAAATAGCGGTCGAGAAGAACAAAAATCAGGGGTATTGCCGGAGGAGGCGGAGCAATTAGTAAGAGATGTCTCAAAGCTCAGGAACATCAAAGTAATGGGACTTATGACTATGGGACCTCGTTTTGGAAACCCTGAAGATGCCAGACCTTATTTTGTGGAGACAAGAAAGATATTTGAAAGGATTAAGGGGCTTGATTTACCCAATGTAGAGATGAAATATCTTTCCATGGGGATGACAACCTCCTATAAAATTGCCATAGAGGAAGGTGCCAATATAGTCAGAATAGGAACTAAGATATTTGGAGAAAGAGATTACGGAAATTCATAAGCTACAATTGGACTACCAATCCGGCTCCACATTCTAAAGTTTTATCCTTAAATAGCTCTCTTATCTCTCTCTTATATTGGGTGCAATGACAGGGGGAAATTAGGGATAAGACATCTAAAGCCTTGAAGTCACGAAATCCATGAAACCCGCCGGCAATTCCATAGAGCCTTCCAAACTTTGAGGCAGCCTTCAGGATATTTCGCACTCCTGGGTGGGAGCAGCCCGCTACCACAAATATTCCTTTGTCTGTCTTGAATGCTAAAGACTGCTCTACGCCTCCAAGTTCGCCAGTAGAAAAGACATCCGGGCAAATTTGAATGGCCTCTTTGTCCACAGTAGTTATCTTCCTACCAGGAAATGCCCTTCTAAACGAGCTTGGGATGTAAAGCTCAGCAGTTTCATTTTGCTTGAGAATCTGAGAAAGCCCTCCAGTGTGATCCCAATGAGCATGTGAGATTACGATTATCCCTATATTTTTGGGGTTAATGTCTAGTACTTTCATATTGTGTAGCAGAATGGGGCCATTGGCACCGGTATCAAACAAAATGGGTGGAGCCTTTTCGTTTTCTATAAGAGCGGAAAATCCCCAATCTGCTTTTAGCCCTTCTTTCTTTGCTTCGTTGTCATAAACAATTGTAATCTTCATTTTTTCCTCTTAACTTTATTCAGAAGAGACTGGCCACCATATATGTCCATGGCAGTGACCAACTGGACGTTGCCAAACCTCATAGACACAGTCTTGTGGTGGGCACTTAACCTCAATGCTCATTGGAATACCATTGACACATCCCTCCCAGGAAAGCCCCTGGTTGGATTCCTCAAAAGCGTCATTGATAAACTTCTAACCCGAGAGGTCTCAAAAACCAAAGTAAGTCAGCTGTATAATTATTCCCACTTTTTGTAATAGTGCCATAAATATTGCACTTGGTTACAGTTGAGTGATTTGCTGGCTCAAAGGAGAATTCAAATTCCCGAGCATCTACGTTATATTTTTCCTTGAATCTTGTTTTTAAGTCATTCTCTGAGAGTTCTGAGGACTTCTCCGCTGACCAGATAGATTGACATCGGTAAAGCAATGTTTGGTCAACAACTTCTACCTCGATTATCCGCTTCGTTTCTTCGCCAGTCAGCGGTGGTCTAACCTCCTGTGGGGCGCAACCAAAGGAAATCACCAAGCTTACAATTATGGGAATGAAATATCTCCACCTCACCTCAATCCTCTTTTTATCAGCTTAAATTCAGCTTGACCGTAGCGAGACTATTGTATCATAGCCAGGCAGTTTAGAGGCATTGTAACCGTTCATATCACTTTAGTGTTGTGTGATTTCTTTCCTTGTCATTGCGCCGCGCAACCGCAAAGCTCCTCGCAGCTAACACAAAGAACTGGTCAGGGTTTGTCCTAAAACTAGGCGAGAAACGACAAAGATTATGGTATAGTTTGGGCAAGATGAGCATTGCTTCTAAAGTTCAGTTCCTTCGGGAGAAAGTTGTAACTCGCAAGTCTTTCCAAACATCAGTTTTTATTTTGGTCCTTGCTTTATCCGCAGCGATTTTTTTCCTTGCCCGCTCTTATCTGGATTTGGAGAAATTTCTGGCTTATGGCTATCTCGGAATCTTTTTGGTATCTCTTAGTTGCGTCACTATTCTTTTCCCCCTTCCCTGGGAAGCAGTCATAATAGGGGCAGGAGCTGCTTTAGATCCCTTAACTTTAGAACCGTTATTCAATCCCTTATTGCTTGGAGTGGTAGCTACTGTAGGTGCTACTTTAGGGGAACTGAGCAGCTACTTTGTTGGCTATTTGGGGAGAAAGATAATCCTCGATAAATATTCAGAACAATATAACAAGGCTGAATTCTGGCTGAAGAGGTATGGGAGCTTTGCCATCTTCCTTTTTGCCTTATTGCCGGTACTTATTTTTGACCTCATTGGGATTATTGCCGGCTCAGCTAAGTTTCCTTTATGGAAGTTTATCCTTGCCTGTTTTGCCGGCCGGCTGATTAGGTGCCTTGTTGAGGCTTACTTGGGATATGGGGCATTTAGCTTCTTGCCCCAGCTATGGTGACTCAGGGTTTTGGTTTAAGTTACTTCTTCTCTATGTAGTCTTTTGGGGGGAGCAAAAAGTCGTTTGCCATATGCTGTAGCATCTTTCAATAATCCCCAAAGTGAGCGGTCACTATAAGACCTTATGGCTACATAACAGCCACCACATTGGTTGGTTCGTGAGAAGCCTTCTATCATTTCTTTTTGACTGGAATATTTGTTGCGATGCAATGAGCATGGAACGAAGCTTCCATCGGGCATTATGACAAAGAATCTTATAGCAGCCTTACAATTTGGCAGGTAGCCTTGTTCAAAGAACTTCAGGGTATCTAAAAGTACAGCTTTAGAGTTGGTTATATGATTGCCATGCCTCTTTAATTCTATCAGCGCATAAATAGTTTTACGCAAAAGCTCTAAATCCTTCTCATCATTGATGGAGTAAGCCTTGTCACCTGTTCGTAATGAAGTATAGGCACTATACGATATGAATACATCCCAATTCATGGCTTTTTGGGCTAAAGGCAATATATCTTTCAGGTTGGCTTTCGTTATGGCGGTGTTCAAAATAATGTCCCGGTGGCTAAACCTTGCTAATTTCGGAATTGTTCGCTCCAGACGTTTATATAGACCTGGTCGCCGTCGGAATTCATCATGTCGTTCATCAGGGAAATCAAGCGATACTGAAAGCTGGTTTACCCCAGCTTCATGCAGTTGTAGATAGACATCCTCATTTAGTAGTGCCCCATTGGTGACAAATATTAAGTAGGGTACCCCTTTAGATTGTTTGATAGCCTTGACTACATCTAGTATATCTTTACGCAGAAGCGGTTCGCCGCCGGAGATTTGCACCACGGGTGGATTTAGGAGTCTGGTTAACCTAGCATAATCAGCTGGTTTAATCTGCTTTTCGTCTTTTATTATGCCGCCAAGGTCACAGTGTCGACAGTTGCAATTACAGGAAAGTGTCACCTCGAAAGAGAGAACTAAGGGGCGATTAGTTATATAATTGCGTATTCCTCTCCGGATAAGCTTAACTGCATCTAATGGGGGAAAATTTGTCATTTCAAATTGCTTAATGACTTGTTGGGATATTTATACCAGATTGCTAGAGGGTTTGTCTATGTTTTTCAACGATGTGGACTTTTTGAAGTCCGGATTCATGATTTTGGCGCAAGGGACATAATGTTAAAATAGGTGTATGCCAGCGAACTTACCACCACAATACTTTGAAGCCGAGAAAAAGTATAGATTAGCTAAGGACCCAGAGGAAAAAATTGAGGCTTTGCAACTTATGCTTGCTATTATGCCCAAACATAAGGGCACTGATAAGCTCCACGCAGAGCTAAGGCGGAAGATTGCCAGGTTATCACAGGAAGCGGAAAAGAAATACGCCACAGCCAGGAGAGTCGGCTTTTATATTCGAAGGGAAGGAGCAGGGCAAGTAATACTAGTTGGTCCAACCAATGTGGGTAAATCACAGCTATTGGCCGCAGTTACCGAAGCATCTCCTGAGATAGCGGCATATCCCTTTACCACCCAAACTCCCATCCCAGGAATGATGAAGTTTGAGAATATCCAGATTCAACTGGTTGACACGCCACCTATAGGACATAGAAATACGCGAACATTGCTAGCTAACACCCTTAGGGGAGCTGACCTTATTGCTATTGTGGTAGACCTCAGTATTGAGTCGGTAAGCCAGGTGGAGAATAGTCTTCAGGAGCTAAAAGAGGCCAGAATAGAACCCATGACAGATAATGCTAAAGAAGCAACTCTAGGGAGCTATCAAAAAAAAATTTTGCTCATTGGCAATAAGTGTGATATGGAAGGTTCGGCCAGCAACTGGAAAAGGTTAGATTCGCAATATGGCACATTATTTCCTATGATTTCGGTCTCTGCCAGGGAAGGAATTGGCTTAGAGAAATTGAAGGAAGCAATTTACCAAGCTCTGGGCATTTTCCGGGTTTATACCAAAACCCCGGGAGGCAAGGCTGACTTAACCGAGCCTGTGATTCTGAAAAGGGGCAGCACTGTGAAGGATGCTGCTGAATCTATCCATAAAGATTTTAAAGACAAATTGAAATATGCTGTCGTCTGGGGCTCGGGGAAGTATGATGGGCAGAGAGTCAGCAGGGAACATATGCTTCAGGATGGTGACATAGTTGAGTTCCATGTATAGCCGGCCCCTTTGTCCTTGGTACCACGGCGAGGCAAAATTCACATTGCAGTTTGCCACAACTTTTCCGCTAAATCTTCGATATAAGCCTTGTTTTCGAGTTTTAGTCTCCACTCTTGTGGAATGGCCTCTATGCCCAGGTAAGCTCCTGAGATAGCCCCAGCCATGGAAGCTATGGTATCAGTATCGCCGCCCAAGCTTATGGCATAAATCACTGAATCCTTATAGGATTTCGGCTGCTTTAGGAAGCAATAGATAGCAGTTGGCACTGAGTTTAACGCCTCTATACCATTTCCCAGCACAGCAACCACCCTTGCCCTATCTTGCTCGCCCAGTAGCTCTTTCGTGTTGGCTATCTTTTTCTTATATAACTGGTTTTGGGCAAAGTTCTGGAGTTTTAGAAGAAAAGCTTCCCGATCAATCTCTTCATCCGAGGGAGTATTCAGGGCTAAGGCTACAGCGTAAGCTTGGAGGGCTGCTCCTTCCTTGCCTAATTCGTGAGAATGGGTAATAGAACTTGATTTGTAAGCAATCTCCCTCAGCTTGGCTGGGTTATTAGAATATAGGAGTCCTACTGGTGCCACTCTCATCGCTGACCCGTTTCCAAATGAGCCACCTCTATAAATTTTGCTTGCGGCACTATCCCATGGCTCACCACTCTTTATCATCCTGAAAACCCTGGGAGGCCCTGGTCCATAGCCACGCCATGGCTCAGTTTCATAGTTTTTGATAAGAGTTTGGGCCATATGCTCTCCATCAAAGCCTCTGCTTTGTATCAGCGATTCCACCACACCGATTGTCATGTGAGTGTCATCGGTATAGGCTAGCTCTTCCACCCTCTCAGCTAAGGACGCAATATCTTCTTTTTCAGCTATCCTCCTTCCTTCTCGCCAAGCGCCAAGCCCATCACCTATGGCTGCTCCTATCAAGCATCCCAAGAATTTCGATTTTAGTCTTCCTTTATGCATCTCCCTAAATCATAGTGTTCCGCATAATATCTTATAAAATCCCTCTCATGTAATGAATTTTTTCTTCCTTACAAGAATGGGTAGGTGAGGGTAAACTCCCCCTCTCTCTATCTCCCTCCTCTAGCGGGAGGGAGAACCACAAGGAGGTTTTGCAGTTAAAACTTTATTTTCTGCATCGGGCAAGCTTGATTAATTTGCAAATTTTACCATTAACATATATACTTACCCTAGTGGTTATAAGTGCAGGTTACCGATTTTCTGAAAAATTCCTTTAGTTCCATTTACAGATATTGGATGACCGAGACTCTAGCCAAATATTATTAAGAAAGGAGGTCATCCAATGGGGTTTACAGACAAAACGCTGCAATGTTCTGGCTGTGGCGCCGCATTTACCTTTACTGCTGAGGAGCAGGAGTTCTATGCTGCTAAGGGATATACTAATGAGCCCAAGCGTTGTCCTGCCTGCCGTGAGGCAAGGAGGAACCAGCGCGGAAGCTTTGGTGGGGATAGACTGAGGCGGCAAATGTATCATGCAGTATGCGCTGAGTGTGGTAAGGAATGTGAGGTACCCTTCGAGCCTCGAGAAGGCAGGCCGGTATATTGTAGTGAGTGTTACAACAAAGTTAAATTGGGCAGTCGGCAATAGTTTGGTTGTGTATGGATTCAGGGGAGCTGGAACCAATTTCAGTCCCCCTGAAGCATAAAACTATAAAACGGAAAGGGAGGTTAATATTATGAATATATATGTAGGTAATTTGTCACCCGAGGTTACTGAAGAGGAGTTACGCCAGGCATTTGAGGCTTTTGGGAAAGTTACATCGGTAAACATTATCAAAGATAGGTATACTGGCCAACCCAGGGGATTTGGCTTTGTTGAGATGCCAGTAGATACCGAGGCTCAGGCAGCGATTGACGGCCTCAGCGAGACACCATTAAAGGAGCAGAAGCTTACTGTTAGCAAGGCGCGTCCTCGCACTGAACGCGGAGGCGGTGGTGGGTCCTATGGTGGGGGAGGGCGTCGAAGATATTGAGTCTTGTTTATTCGGCAAGCTAGCCTAATATCCTACAGATCACAGTCTTGGCAATAGTGGTCTGGAATTCTAGGCTGAGGAAAGGAATTTTGTTTTTCTCCGCTGCCTCAGCAGCAAGGTTTTGTGCTATTTTGTCTAGGTTACCTGTTTTTTGGTATTGCTCCATAATATAGTCCTTAAACTTTTCTGTCAGTTCTAGGCCTTGCTGGAGGATACTTTTTGCTTGGTCAGCGATAAAAACACCATGATGGTCAAAGGCACATATCTCTACCTCATAAGCCGCCAGCTTCCTTAGCGATTCCATATATAGAGAAAAGTCATATTGGGCTGAAGGATAAGAAAGCTCGCTTCCGTCATCTATGGGAAATGGGGCTGAATCTGAAGGGAACATAGCTTCTAAGGCGGGAATATAGAGCGCAATGGAGCACCTGGTGTGACCAGGGGCCTCTATGAAATGGGCCTCAATTCCATCACCAAGGTTTATAATATCGCCTTCCGCCGCTACTCGGTCAAGCTGAATTCCATCAAATTGCAAATTCAATCTTTCGTATTCATTTTCGAGGCCTAGTTTTGCGATCATTTCTTTATTGATATTGGCAATGAAATCCAAGGCTTTTTCCTTGGAGAAGACTTGCTGGCAGTATTCTGAGGCAACTATCTGCCCCCAAGGAAATTTCCTCTTCAAATAGGGCACAGCGCCACAATGGTCGAAGTGGGAATGAGGGATGACTAAATACTTAATCCTGCTGAGGTCGAAATCCATCCCTGAGAATTGTCTCTCCAGGGAAGGGGCTATATAGCTCATTCCACCTCCGATAATCATAGCCTCTTTGCCTTTAAGCAGATACAAGCAGTTTTCGTGTGTTCCTAGGAAATCTAGCCTATCAGTGATTTTGCCAGGCTCTCCAATCCACATAGTAAATTCCTCGTGGCATAGTCAACCTGCGATATGTCTTTTCAGACACTGATTTTAGCATGTCGTCTAGCAACCTTGCGTGTCATTCTGAGGGAGCAAAACGACCGAAGAATCCCGCTCAGGATAGGCTCCGTGGGGCGAATCTAGAACTTCGCTACCACTCAGAGTGACAGAATAAACAATCTGATTTTAGCATCACAAGGGGAAAGATGACACAAATGAGAGCCTTCTATTTGAGGTTGGTTTGGGATATGATTAGGGCTGAGGCACAGCCGAAAGGAGGTGCATTGATGGCTACGTATGTAACATTGGTTAAGTTCACAGCAGAGGGACTAAAAAGTATAGGTGACTTCGGCAAAGAGTGGGAGGAAGGAGCGAAGAGAGTTGCATAGATGGGAATTAAGGCAATTGGCGCTTACGGTTTTCTGGGACCCTATGACATGATGTTCATATACGAAGCCCCCGATGAGAAAGCTGCTGTAAGTGTGTCCTTGTCCTTCTCGTCTCGAAAAAGTGGGGCGCAGACGGAGACCTGGACGGCTATCCCGATGGAGGAATTTGTAAAGCTCACTGGGAGGCTCAAGAGCTGAACCTTATTATCTTAGTTTGGCTGGCCTCACTCCTTGGAGATTCATAGGCTTAGATGGTATCCTCAAAACTGGTAGTGATAGGAGGACGGGTCTGCCTGTATGGAGTGCCAGCCAATATACATCAATTCCCTAGCTTACGAACTCAAGCATCAAATACTGCTGGGGGATTTAGTAGCTTTCCTTGAGAGATACCCAATCAATCAAGAGGGGATATACGAGTTGTCTTTCTGGGCAGCTGGAAGCTGGTGCTTGGTCTCAAAAATGCCAGCCGCAAACGTTGACCAGGCAAAGATACACATTGAGAATGCCGATTCGTTACTAACTAAAGGGAAGTTGCCTGCTGATGTCGAATCAAAGCCTCTTGATAAGAATGAGGTAGCTAAAGAACTTGAGGAGGCCAAATTCCTGCTGATGGAACAGCAGTCTTTCAGCTCAACTTGATAGGAAGAGTTATTTGATTGCGTTAACAATCCGGCGACCCTGATATGGACAATGAGCAGGCTATTGGAGAAGTTGTAGAGACGTGTGATGATTACCGCCAGAGGTTGTCCAAGATAATCAGCACAGTCGACCGCATCTTATCCGAGCTACCCCAGGCGGTAGAAGGATGAAAAGGTAAACCATTTTGCTCATTCTGGTTGTGATGCTAACACGCTTTGCCGATACTGGTGCTTCTGCTACTGATACGCCAGTATTCCTGATAATGAGGTGACTAGCAGCCTAAGCGAAGCAGATAATTTCTCTGTAAGTGCTATAATTGTGATTACTTGGACAACTGCACCCAACGAGTAGTTCAGCTAGGTAGGTTTGGAGAGGGCAATTGAAAGGAGGTTACGCAAATGTGCAAGTCAGAAAGCAGAAAGGGATGTGAGCACCCAAAAAGGCTAAAAGGCAAACCAGAGGAATGCAGTCCTGAACAAATCAGAGAATGCCACGGGGACATCAAAGAGCACCCTTGTGTAAAAGAGAAGTAGTCTAGGTAGGCGGATTTGGAGAGAAGATACCCAGCGTATATGACAAAGATACGGGAGAAGAGCTGATAAGCCCACGAAGCTTTCCAAAACTCTATGACAAAGTGACGCGCTTACATAAAGATTATCTCAGAGCGTTAGGAGCGCTTCCTAGGTCATGGCATAATTACCATGAGTGGACAAGCCAGTGCCAAGCGATGGGTATAAAGACACATCATGGAACTCCGCCTGAATGCCTTTCACCAACAATGATTTATGGCGTATTTGAGTGCCGGGGATACATTTAGGTTCGGAAAGAGGAGAAGACTAACTTAAATCTATACCGCCTAACTGACAAAGGAACCTTAATCCGTGGGTTCGGGAAAAAAGATGAAGCTATACAAATTCGCTTCTATAGTCACCTTTCAGGTGGTTGAAAATTGTAATACTCTGTAATACCATACAGTTGTGGCAAAGGTAGTA
>Ga0116202_10001182_pt1 | contig 15287 bp, 9 predicted proteins | sample LakKivw325mmetaG_FD_94479 | JGI IMG/M metagenome (GOLD analysis project Ga0116202, IMG submission 94479) | Anoxic lake water microbial communities from Lake Kivu, Rwanda to study Microbial Dark Matter (Phase II) - Lake Kivu water 325m metaG | ecosystem: Environmental > Aquatic > Freshwater >...
CTCGCCCTCCATCTGGGCACGGATGATTTTTGCGCCCTCTGCCGGTGTGGTGGCGGTGGTTTGAACACAATATCCATCTTTCCAGAATTCAGCAGGATCGACGGTGTCTCTGGCGTGCATTACGCCAAGCGCGATCAGGACGACAAACAGAGATAATAAGATGATTTTTTCCATGCTGATTCAGCTATTTCAATCTGCTCTGTGAGTCAAGCACTTTTTTTCCATGCTCCGCTCCCATTAGCAATACGGAATCATTACGGAGTCATTACGGAGTTAATCCGTAATGACTCCGTAATGATTCCGTATTGCTAATGGGAGCCAAGGGTGGGGGGATCATGGTGAAAAATCCCGCCATCCCGCTTGGAAAAAGGGATTAGAGGAATCCAGGCTTTCCGCCAGGAAAGAGACAACCGGTCTGCCCAACCCGAAGCAGCGAATGCTTGACAGAAGTGTCAATTTGTCTTATACTTTCTATAAAAACAAAAATGGAGGTCGGCATGCCAATGCTGGACGATAAAGTGATCGCAGAGGTGAAGAAGATCCTGGCAAACATGCGGGATCCGGTCACCCTGCGGATGTACAGCCAGGAGTTTGAATGCGGCTACTGCAAGGAAACGCACAACCTGCTGGAGGAACTCACTTCAGCCAATAAGCTACTGAAATTGGAGGTTTTGAGCTTCGAAAAGCATGAGGAGGAGGCAAAGCAAGACCAGGTGGACAAAATCCCCGCCATTGCAGTTATAGGTGCCAAAGACCATGGCATCCGCTTTTTCGGGGTTCCGGCGGGCTATGAATTCTCCTCGCTGTTGAATTCCATCCTGATGGTTTCCACCGGAGTGGTGAAGCTCACTTCTGATACCAAAGCCTTTCTGGATTATCTGAAGCAACCTGTTCATCTGCAGGTATTTGTAACGCCAACCTGTCCCTATTGCCCCGGCGCCGTGATGCTGGCGCACCAGCTTGCTTTTTACAGCGATTCCATCCGCGCGGACATGGTGGAGATTTCCGAATTTCCACATCTGGCCAATAAATACTCGGTGCAGGGAGTGCCCCGCACCGTGATCAACGAAAAATGGTTCCTGGATGGCGCTGCACCAGAGGCTCAGCTGGTGGAAAAGATCAAGGAAGCACTCTGATCATGCTGGATTTTGACCTGGGATTCATATCCTCCGCCAATGCGGACAAAGTGTATGATCTGATCATCATCGGGGGCGGGCCCGCCGGTTTGACGGCAGGGCTGTATGCCTCCCGCTACAAACTGGATACCCTGATGCTGGAAAGAGCGCCGATCTCGGGTGGACAGCTTACTTCCACCCAATGGGTGGAGAATTATCCCGGGTTTCCTGAACCGGTTCTGGGACAGAAACTTGCCCGGGACATGGAAGCCCAGGCCAAGCTGTTTGGGCTGCAGATCGTGAGCGAAGCCGTTACTGAAGTGCGACTGGAAGGCCAGGTGAAAGAGATCCAGACCGACTATAATACCTGGAAGGCGCGGGCGGTATTGATCGCCACCGGAGCTTCGCCCCGCCGGCTTGGGATTCCCGGAGAAGCAGAATTCTCCGGCAATGGGGTGTCCTATTGCGCCACTTGTGATGGCCCTTTTTACCCGGACAAAGTGGTGGCGGTGGTGGGTGGGGGCAATTCCGCCCTGGAGGAATCCCTGTTCATCGCCAAATATGCCCGCCAAGTCTATATCATCCATCGCCGGGACAGCTTCAATGCCGATCCCATCATCGTGGAAAGGGTGAAGGCCGAACCCAGGATCGAATTGATCACCAATACAGTGGTGGACAGGATCGAATTCTCCGAGGGGCTGGAGCGCAGGATTGTCCTCCGTGGCGTAACTGACAACGCCCAGAGGGATTTGCCGGTGGATGGTGTTTTTATATTCGTGGGTCAGATCCCTAACACTAAGTTGTTCGAAGGCAAGCTCACCCTCGAGGGCGGCTACATCGTTACCGACCACGCATATCGTACCAGCAGTGAAGGCGTGTGGGCGGTGGGGGATGTTCGTGCAGCATCATTAAGGCAGGTGGCGACGGCAGTGGGGGATGGTGCCGCTGCTGCGCATTACATCCATAAATATCTGATGTGAAGGGGGATGCGATGCCGGAACTGCCTGAGGTGCAAACTGTTCTGAATGGTTTGGTGAAAACTTTGTCCCATCGCAAGATCACCGGTTTGGATTGCTTCTATCCGGGCACGGTGATCCGTGATCCGGCGATCCGCGAAGATCCCTTTCCGGCGAAGGTGGTGGGTACTGCCCGCCGGGGAAAATACATTATTTTGAACCTGGAGCGCAACCACAGCCTGATCATCCATCTGCGCATGACCGGCAAGCTTGTCCATGGCAGGGGATCGGCCGGCCCCTCCTCCCATGAACGTGCTTGTTTATTGTTGTCCCGGGACGAACGGCTGCATTTCATAGATATCCGCACCTTCGGCAAGATCATCCTCTGCCGCAGCGACCATGTCGAAAACTATATGCCCAAACTGGGAGTGGAGCCTCTTTCCGATATGTTCGCTGCCGCCCATCTGCAGCAGGCGCTGGCCAAGCGCAACGGCCCCATCAAGAACAGCCTGCTGGACCAATCCCTGGTGGCGGGGCTGGGGAACATCTATGTGAATGAGATCCTCTTCCGCAGCGGGATCCGACCCGACCGAAAGTCCTGTTTCCTCCAACCGAAGGAGCTGACCAGACTGGTGAAACAGACCAAGCAGGTGCTGAACGAGGCGATCGCCAAGAACGGCACCAGCATTTCAGATTTCCGGCGCATAGACGATAAAAGCGGTGAATTCCAGAAATTCCTGCAGATCTATCAAAAACAGCAATGCCCGAGGGGGCATGAGGTTGTCCGGATCAGGCAGGCGGGCCGGAGCAGCTTCTACTGTCCGGTCTGCCAGAAGTGAAGATTTAGCTTGACCAAAAAGCGGGTGTCAATATACTATCTTAGTGGGAATTGAAATGAATCGAAACGGAAGACGGAGAATCAATGAAAGCATATAAACTGAAGGATAATATCTGGTGGGTGGGCGGCATTGACTGGGATCTGAGGAACTTCCACGGTTACCTCACCCAGCGGGGCTCCACCTACAATGCCTACCTCATTCTGGATGAACAGATCACTCTGATCGACAATGTGAAGAGCTATCTCTTCGATGAGATGATGTCCCGCATCCGGGATGTGATCGATCCCTCCAGGATCGATATAATTATCCAAAATCATGTGGAAATGGATCATTCCGGCGGGCTGCCGCTGCTGATGAAGCAGATACCCAAGGCCAAAATCTATACCAACGCCAATGGCATCAAGGGCTTGAAAATGCATTTCAAGCAGGATTGGAACTTTGAGGAGATCAAGACCGGGGACACAATCAATATCGGGCAACGAGACCTCACCTTCATCACCACTCCCATGGTGCACTGGCCCGACAACCAGGTTACCTGGTGCCCCCAGGAGAAGATTCTCTTTTCCAACGATGCCTTTGGGCAACACATCGCCTCCAGCGAACGCCTGGTCAAAGATTATCCCTTCAGCATCGTGATGGAGGAAGCCAAAAAGTATTATGCCAATATCGTGCTGCCCTATTCCAAACAGGTGCAGAAGGTATTGGAAGCAGCTTCCCCGCTGCCTTTCGAGATGATCTGTCCCAGCCATGGCCTGATCTGGACCCAGAACATCCCCGACATCCTGGCTGCCTATCAGGATTGGTCTTCGAATGTGGCGGATTCATCCCGGGCACTGGTGATCTATGACACCATGTGGAAATCCACCCAACTGATGGCGATGGCCGTTGCTGAAGCATTTGAAAACCTGGGGATCAAGGCCACACTGCTGAATCTGCAGACCAACCATATTTCCGATATTATGACCGATGTGATCGATGCCAAATACATCTGTGTGGGTTCGCCCACCCTGAACAGCTCCATCCTGCCCAGTGTGGCGGCTTTCATCTATTATCTGAAGGGGCTTTCACCCAAGGACAGGATCGGGCTTGCCTTTGGTTCCTATGGCTGGGGCGGGCAGAGCATCCCGATCCTGCACCAGCTGCTGGGCGATTCCAAGGAATGCGGATTTGACATGCTGCCCCCGGTCAAGGTGCAATACATTCCCGATGCCGGCACCCTGAAGCAGATCACACAAGATCTTGAACAACAGATAAAACTAAAACAGGAGAAAAACAATGATTAGCAAAGGACTCGAACGAGCAATAAACGAGCAGATCAACCGAGAGCTATTCTCGGAATACCTCTACATTTCCATGCAAGCCTGGTTCGCCAATGAGAACCTGGATGGCTTTGCCCATTGGATGGAAGTGCAGAGCCAGGAGGAGCGCTTCCACGCCATGAAGTTCTTCAACTACCTCATCGAACGCGGGGGAAAGGTGGAACTGCTGGCGATCGAGAAACCGGAGGTTGATTTCGGCAATCCGCTCAAAGCCTTCAAGATGGCTTTGGAACACGAAAAGTACATAACCAAGAACATCAATGACCTGATGGATATCGCCATTGCAGAGAACGACCATGCCAGTAAAGGATTGTTGCAATGGTATGTGGATGAGCAAGTGGAGGAGGAAGCTTCCGCAGACCGCATCGTGCACCGTTTGGAAATGATCGGTGACAACATGCAGGGAATCTTCATGCTCGATACCGAGCTGGGCAAGCGTGTCTTCACTCCGCCGGCAACTCAAGAATAACGTGCATGATACTGAGCGCAGGATCACCCATCCAGCCTCCTGCGCTCTTTTTTCCTGGGGACGGAGGTGCATGCTGACCAGATCACACTCCAACAAGGGAAGGGGTAATGAAAAAACTGGGAATGAAGAAAGTGTATTCCTCGATCTTTAACAACGCCATGGTGGCGATCGGAATAACCGACCGGGAGGGCCATTACAAGATAGTGAATCCCGCCTGGTGTGAATTCACCGGCTACACGGAACAGGAAGCCAAAAAGCTCAGCATCGACCAATTGGTTCCTGCCGAGGATATCGCCCCCAGCAGGCAGTCCTTCGAGAAACTCATCAAAGGCGAAGTGAACTGCTACCGCAAAGCCAAACGCTATCAACGCAAGGACGGCAGAATCTTCTGGGTGGATCTGCATGTTTCAGCCCTCTATGGTGAAGACAACCAGATCATAGGCGTGATCGGCATTCTGGTGGACATTGACCGGCAGGTCAAAGCCGAGAACCAGCAGAAAGAACTGAACAAGGCCCTAACCAAACTTGCCCGCCATGACAGCCTGACCGGGCTCTACAACCGTCGGGCTTTGGAAGAGATCCTGCTGCGTGAACACCGTCGTGCTGTGCGTTACCAGACCGGCTTTGCCGTGGCCATCCTGGACGTGGACAACTTCAAACGCATCAATGATATCCATGGGCACGACTGTGGCGATGTGGTGATGCAACGACTGGCCGACATTTTCCTGAGAAACATCCGTGACACGGACACCGTGGGGCGCTGGGGCGGGGAAGAGTTTCTGTTCATCTTTTCCAACACCACCTGCGATGGCGCCAATGTGGTGGCGGAACGTATTCGCAAAGATACGGCAAGCAAGACTCTTGAATGCAACGGTAAGCAGATTCCAATCAATGTTACCATCGGATTCAGCTATCATCACGGCCAATCGAACATGGAAGACCTCATCGTTGAAGCAGACAAAGCCCTCTATGATGGCAAGCGCAATGGAAAGAACCAGGTGCGCTGCTTTCAGGAGGAATGTAGTAATCGAAGTTAATTGTTGATCCGGTCTGTTACCTTTGAATCCACAACACCGGGGCAGGGAAACCTCGGATGTTCAGGAGGCAGCATATTGGCGGGCGGGGTCTGTCAGAACCTCTATTTTCTATCAGTTTCCTAATCAGCAAACGCTTTTACTTGACAGCCAGGGGCAGGCTGAAAACTTATCCGGACAGAGACAGGAGAAGAGTGATGAGCGACAACGACATATTATTCTCGGTGGACCTGTTCGATCTGGAGCAGGACAACCAAGCCCAGAAGGAGAAATTCCGCCTGCGGGAGGGCGAACTGCGTGAGGTGACCATCCTCTTTGCAGACATCAGGGGCTTCACCTCACTTTCCACCCATTACGCAGCCGAAACCGTGCGCGACCGCATGGATGAACTGATGAAGATCTTCTCCCGCTGCATCACCTTCTATGGCGGTTTTGTGGACAAATACATCGGCGATGGCATCATGGCCTTGTTCGGGGCCAAAAAAGCCTCCGAACAGGACACCGAACGCGCCATCCGCGCCGCCCTCAAGATGCAGCAACAGCTTCAGCTCTACAACCAACGCCTGCGCCAACAACCCGGTTTCGAACAGGTTGACCTGGGCTTGCGCATCGGCATCAACACCGGTGTGGTGAGTGTGGGCAGGATCGGCGAGGAGCGCGAGGGCGATTTCACGGTCTATGGGCCGGAGGTCAATCTGGCTTCCCGCATGGAAAGCAACGCTCCCGTGGGGGGGATAATGTTGCCCGATTCCACCCGCAAGCTGGTGGAGCACGTCTTTGAATTCGAGCATCTTGGACCCCGGCAAGTAAAAGGGATTGACACTCCGGTGGATTGCTGGCAGCCGCTGAGGCTGAAACTCGAAAGCGTGCCCCGCTGGAATCGCTCCAACAGCCGGTTCATCGGACGTGAGAAGGAATTGGCGCGGCTTCAGGACGCTCTGGACCAAGTGCTTAATTTCCAACCAGCCACTGGTTTCACTGAGGAACTCCCTCCCCCCAATCCCATCCTGATCGGGATCAATGGAGACGCCGGTCTGGGCAAGACCCGTCTGTTCTATGAGTTCCAGAAGCAGCATCAGCACAGGGTCCGCTTCCTCACTGCCTCCTGCGATGCCGTCAGCCCCACTCCCTTGAATCTGTTTGCCAACCTGTTCGAATGCTGCTTTGGCCTCAGGATCAGCGAGCCTGTGGCTGAAAAGCAACAGAAACTGGAAACCGCCTTTGCGGAGCTGTCCCGGAAGGCGGATGCCGCCACTAAACAGGCCTTGCAGGATGCCCAGGCCCTGATCGCCTTCTTGCTGGAGATCCGCAGCAATGATCCCCGTCTGAAACAGGGCGGCAAAGACCTCCTGCAGCATCTCATGCTTGCCGTTTACGCAGTCCTGGAAAGGATCCTGGCGATTTCGGGAGCCCAGGGGACACCCTTGGTATTGGTGCTGGACGACCTGCATTGGCTGGACGGCAGCTCCTCCGCTGCTTTGGAACACATCATCAACCGCTTTTCCCAGAGCGGGGTGCCCACCCTGTGGATTCTGGGTTACCGGAGGGAATTCCAGGTGCCGGCATATCTGAAGCGGATGCGGGGCTTCAGCCAGTTCGATCTGGAGCCGCTTTCCGAGGCCGACACCACCAAACTCATCCTGGATTATGCCAAGCAGTTCGACCTCTCGGAAGAGGTGCTGGACAAGGTGATCAGCCTCTCCGCCGGCAATCCTTTCTATCTGGAGGAATGGTGCAATTACATCGCCGATCTCGCCCCTGGCGCCACCCAGGACATTCCCGTGCCGGCAAACCTGAATTCGCTGATCCTCTCCCGCCTTGACCAATTGCCCGAGGCGGTGCGCCGCCTGCTTCAGAAAGCTGCCGTGATCGGACAGGAATTCTTTGTGGATATCCTGAAGGAAGTGCAGCAGCATCTGGCGGAGGAACTGGATGTGGACGGCACCCTGGGCCAGCTGGAACAGCAGGCTCTGGTGATGCGGATGCTGGGCTTCGATTTTCCCAGCTATCTGTTCAAACACATCACCACCCGCGAGGTTTCCTACCACACCCTGTTGCAGGCAAACCGCAAACTCCTGCATCAACTCACCGGTGAAGCCATCGAACTGCTCTTCGCCGAACGCCTGGAGGAATTCAATTTCGCCCTGGCGCAGCACTTCCAGATCGCCGGCATCAGGGACAAAGCCATTCTCTACACGGAAAGGGCGGCAGAGGCAGCTGCCCGGATGTTCGATAACAGTCAGGCGATCCAACTTTACAACCAACTGCTGGAACTGCTGCCGGAGGGTGATTTGCTGGCAAAGGGCAGCGTTTTGGAGAAGCTGATCGACATCCAGTGGCTCAATGGCGATTGGGAGGATGCCCAGCGCAACATCGATCTGCTGAAGGACATCGCCAGCCGGGAGCAGTCGGATGCCCTGGCTTTTCAGGCACATCGCTATCAGGGGCTCATCCACTTCTTCCGCCGGCAATACGAACCCGCCAAACAAAATTGGGACACCAGTTTTGCCCTGGCGCAGAAGCTGTCCGATCCACTGCTGCTGAGCATGATCAACAATTTCCTGGGCATCTGGCATCAGGAAGCCAAAGACATTCCCACTGCTCTGCGCCACTATCAGGAAAGCCTGGGGTTGGCGCAACAGCTGAATGACCAGAAACGGATCGCCAAAACCCTGAACAACCTGGGTCTGCTGCATCTGGAACAGGGGGAGTTTGCCCAGGCCGAGAAGCTGTTCCGGCAGAGTTACGAACTGGCCCGCGCCCACCGCTTCCTGAAGGATGAATCCATCGCCATTGGCAACATCGGGCATGCCAAGATCGTGCAAAAACAGTTCGAACAGGCCCTGCCCTTCTTGGAACAGAAGCTTGCCCTGGCCGATAAGATGAACGACAAGTTCGAAACCATCAAAGCATTGGGCAACATCGCCATTGCCGCGGTGGAGCTGGACCGCCTTCCTGCCGCCATCGCCGCCTATCAGCGCATCGCCCGCATCAGGGAATACCTGGGAGACCAGGAAGGGGTGCAACGAGCCCAAAACATGGTGGCCCAGCTCAACGAGCAGTACCAGAATAAGAAGTAGGCAGTTCCGCTCCTCAGCTGATCCATTCGCATTCCAAACACCGCAAATCCACCATAAATCCTCCCTACAGCCATCACTCGATCTAAAGTATCAGCATTTCAATTAGTTGTCCTCACCCCTCCCGTCTTGCCCTTGAAGGACGGCGTTAATCAAGCCTTTATCAAGCCTTAATCAAGCGTTAACTATTAACGCTTGATAAAGGCTTGATAAAGGCTTGATAAAGGCTTTGACCCAAGAGCCCGAAGGTGGCAGAACAGCCATATACCAATTATCCAACCATTTACTCAACAGATACAATTCATATTACCTGCAATATTACCTGCAATATTACCTGCAAGCCATATGAGCCTGTAAAAAAAATCCAGCCATGCTTGCCATCAGAGTTCCGTAGGAACGACATTTTAGATAGAAACACGTGTATATGAAAAGATAGTTGAGTCCCATCGGGACGACATATTTAATACCGAATACATTCATATTATGCAATATATGTCACTTAATATGCCGTCCCGCTGGGACTCGGAAAGGAAGTTGGATTGCATATGCTATCTGAAATTTCGTCCCGTTTGGGACTCGGAAAGGAAGTTGGATTGCATATGCTATCTGAAATTTCGTCCCGCTGGGACTCGGATAGGAGGTTGGATTGCTCATGCTATCTGAAATGCCGTCCCGTTGCTACTCTACTGTCTTATCAAATCCATTTCTTCTAAACTCACACGAAATTGGTTTCGCAACCGCGAATGAAAATATGCTGTTTGAAGTCCACGCGGCCTCATAATCTGTTGTACACGTTAAGGTTACGAAGGCCGTTTGAACTCCAAAACAGCCTTGCTTTTCATGTAATGCCATCCCGGGGACTCGCAACACGATTTTTTTCTGAGCCTCATATACAAATATCCAATTAGTTACCCTACATTTACCCACCCTATAACCTGCAAAATACCCTGCAGATCGATATGTGCAGTCCACTGCGTGGATTTTTGTTGGTTAAGGGTTTTTGCGGGGAAAAAAGAAATGGCGGGATTTGCATCCCGCCATTATCAGGGTTGATTTTTGTTAGTTATTTATTTGGCAAGCAGCATCTTGCGGGTGATGGTCTTCTGGTCGCTGGTGAGGCGATAGAAATACATTCCGCTGCCCACGCGGTTGCCTTTGTCATCCTTTCCGTTCCAGACCACGCTGTGCTGTCCGGCTTCACGGACATCGTTCACCAGGGTGCGGACCACCTGTCCCTTCAGATTGTAGATCTTCAGGGTGGTGATTCCGGTGGTGGGAAGGCTGTAGGCAATTGTGGTTTCCGGATTGAAGGGATTGGGATAGTTGTTGGCATCCAGAGTGTACACGGGGATCACATTGTCGTCGTTGGAAACGCCATGTTCCACGATGGCACGGATCATCAGTTCACCGGTGGTGAGGGGCTCCCAGGCTGTGGTCAGGCGCTGGTAGCTATAGCCGTTGCTGGAGGTATCCAGTCCGATCAGGGAGGCATTGGTGGTTTCCAGGATCGCCAGGTAGAAGGTGCCTTCCGGGATGATGATATCCGCAGGCAGGGTGATCCAGTTCCAGCCCTGCACCACAGAGGCGGCGGGATACTGATACTGGGCGAGCTGGGTTCCGGGCAAGCCATCGGTGCCGTCGTTGAGGAACACGCAGACGATGATGCCGGCGGTTCCCACGGTATGGACATAGATCTTGGCATACTTCACAGTAACTTCACCATTATACATATGCTTCACTGCCATCTGGCGGGTGGAGCCCACCGAGAAGCCCTGCTCCGCGGTGCCGTCGTCATGATAGAGCTCTGTGTGCATTGGAGGCATCACAAAGGCATTCACCACATTGGAGGGGGTGGATTCGTTGGCGCCATACATGGCGGTCACATAATAGGAGTGCAATCCGCCAGCCACATTCATATCGGTGTAGGTGAGCACGGTTCCGGCCACTTCATCGATCTGAATATTGTTGCGATAGATCTTGTAGGCTGTGACATCGCGGTCATGGCGGACGCCAGATTGGCCGATGGTGCCTTCGTTAATGGGGGATTCCATGGGCAGGGTTGTGAGCTCATATTCCCGGCCGGTGGCATCCTGCACATAGATGCGGACGTTCCAGTTGAAGGTTAGCTCTGAATTGAGAGCGGTCAGAGTGGTCCAGGAACCGTTCCAGTGGATCATGTTGCCATAGCCGCCCACTTCCGGTCCGGCATCCACACCGGCCGGATATCCGGTGGTGGTGTTGCAGCGGTAACCAGCCATGATGCTGGTTCCGGAGGGTATGGTCCAGGGGGTGGTGAGGATGATCTCGTTCCATTGGTTGATGGTGGGGGTCACGGCCTGTTCATAGGCCAGGGTGCCGGTGCTGCCGCTCCAGATGCGCACGGCATAGGTGCAGTTGGCTTCGGCGGGATAGAACATGATCTTGGTGATATTCATTCCCACCCAGGGATAGATTCCATAATCTCCCATGGCATCCCATTTGGCCGCCACGGAGAAATCTGCAGCGGAACCGGTTCCAATGGAGTTGTTGGAATGCTCGCCATCATAATGCAGCCAGCCTTCTTCACCGCCGCCCCCGCCGCCACCGGGCTCGGTCCAGTTCAGGGTGACATTGCTGCCATCAACAGTAGCGGTCAGGTTTTCCGGAGCGGCGATGAAGACATCATTGTAGATCGTCACGTCGTCGATCATGATGCCGATCCCGTCGGGAGTATCGCCGTCGGATTTGAAGTACCAGCGCATTTGGATGGTCTCACCCGCATAGTCTGAAATAAAACCGTCCAGGCTGTAGCTTTGGGTCATGGAAGCCCAGGCGGGAGGCGCATCACTATACACATAGTTGGGATTGGTGCCTCCGTAGGGATTGCTCATGGCATACCAGGTGAGGCCGCCATTGGGGGAGATCTCCCAGCCGAAATAATCCACCTGCGGGAAGGTGTCGGGATCGTTGAAGCTGCCCATGATCATGAAGTCGGCACGGATGTCCCCGCTGGTGGGAAGCTGGATGGGGGGGCTCACCAGGTAGTTCAGCATGTTGATGTTGTAGGTTCCCTGGTCGTTTTGGCATTTCATGATGTGAGTGGGTGAGGGAGCGGTGGGATCGGTTGCCAGATGCCAGATGTCCCCGCCCACGGGCACCAGGCTGGCCCAGGTCATCTGACCGTCGTCCACGCCATTGTTGGTGTAACCGCCAAAGGCAATATCATCCACCATGGCGCCAAACATTGCCGGGGCGTCCTGGGTGCAATAGGCCGGGTCGGAGGCAAAGGCAAAGCGCACCTTCACCGATTGGCCCACATAGGCACTGAGGCTGAAGGTCGCATCGGTCCAAGTGGTCAACACGCCGCCCCAACCGGGGATGTTCGGTCCTTCGCCATGCTCGAAACCAAAGGCAGAGGATGAGGTCATATTATATGCCGGGGTTCCGGTAATAGGTGTCCAGGTGGTGCCGCCATCAGTGGAAACTCGAACATTGAGTGCGTCCCAGCCGTTGTAGGGAGCGGTTGCTCCGGCGGGATCCTCGATGTTGTAACGCATTTTGAAAGTTAGGGTTGCATTTGCCGCGGTGATACTGCGGGCCGGTGTGTCCAGCACCAGGTATTGATGGTCGTAATAACCACCGATATTGCCTCCCTGGGCCAGGGCGGGATCGCCCATCCACCAGCAGTTGCCTTGCGTACCGCCGGCATCGTAGATATGCCAGTTATTGGGGGAGATGGTACCGTCAATGGTAGTCCATCCTGTGGCGCCGCTTTCGAAATCTTCCTGCCATGCCACCACTTCGTAACGATTACCATTTGCAAATATGGCTGTTACCAGTGCCAGGGCAAAGATTATCAACCATCTTTTTTTCATTGATCCTCCTTCTGAATCAAGGGATAATTTCCATATTACTCTTAGATTTGCACTGCTTGATTTTGTCAACCAGTTTTTTTCAATGCTTGGATCTATAATGCAAATTACATGCCATAGATCATAAATTCAAGGTCTTAGGTGTACTGCAGACGGTAGAGGTCATAATACAGGCCCTGCTTGTCCAGCAGATCGAAATGGGAGCCTTCCTCCACGATCTCACCCTTGTGCAACATCAGGATGCGGTCCACATGCTGGATGGTGGAAAGCCGGTGGGCGATCATGATCGAGGTGCGGTTTTCGATGATCTTGCTGAGCGCGTCCTGGATCAGGATCTCGGTTTCGGTATCGATGTTGGAGGTGGCCTCGTCCAGGATGAAGATGGAGGGATTGTAGGCCAGCACCCGGGCGAAAGCCAATAGCTGGCGTTGCCCGGTGGAAAGGGTGGCACCACGTTCCATCACCGGTTCGTTGTATTTCTCCGGCAGTTTGCAGATGAATTTGTCCGCATTCACATACTTGGACACCTGCTCGATCTCGTCATCACTCAACTGGGGGTTGTTCAAAGCGATGTTTTCCTTGATGTTGCCGCTGAAGATGAACACATCCTGCTGGACGATCCCTACATTGGATCGCAGGTCGGCCAGGGAATAAGAGTTCAGAGGTCTGCCATCGATCAGGATACTGCCCCGTTGGAAGGGATACATGGCCAGGATCAGGTTCACGATCGAAGTTTTACCGCTGCCGGTGTGCCCCACCAGGGCGATCTTCTCGCCGGGGCGGATTTTGAAGGAAACATCCTTCAGCACCCACTCGTTGGGATTGTAGGCCAACCACACATGGTCGAATTCGATCTCACCTTCCAGTTTCAGGTTGCGGTGGATTGCCTCTCGGTAATCATCCGGCTGCTCATCCATCAGGCCAAAGATGCGTTCCGCTCCCGCCAGTGCGCCCTGAAGCACATTGAACTTCTCGGAGAAGTCGTTGATCGGTTCGAACAGTTTGTGGATATACTGAGTGAAAGCCATCAGCAAGCCGATGGTGATCACATTGCGCAGGATCTGTCCCCCGCCATACCAGATCATGAAAGCCACCGCCACCTGGGAGGAGACATGGATGATGGGGCGGAAAAAGGCAAAAAGCTTCAATTGCTTGACGGAAGCCACGAAATACTGCTCATTCACTCCAGTAAATTCATCCCGTTTGTGAAAATACTGGTTGAACAGCTGGATGATCTTTTGCCCGCTGATATGCTCCGCCAGGGTGGCATTGAGCGCGGCAAGGTATTTGCGCACTTCACGATAGATCACCCGGGTGCGCCTGCGGTATTCGGAAATCACCCACACAACCGCGGGCAGGATGATGAAACTCACCAGCGCCAGGCGCCAGTTCAGGATCAGCATCAGGGTGATGATGGCGATCACCACGATCACATCCTGCACGATGGTGATCACACCTGAAGCCAGCATTTCGTCGATGGCACGGATATCGTTGGTAACGCGGGTGACCAGCCTGCCCACGGGATTCTGGTCAAAATACTTTACCGGCATCTTCTGCAGATGGGCAAAGGCGTCGTGCCGCAGGTCGTTCATCGCCTTTTGGGCGAAGGTGGTGGTGATCACCGCCTGCAGATAACTGCCCACCATGCGGAGCAGGATGATCAGGAAGAAGACCAGCGCCAGATAGAACAGGTTGTGAGCCGCTTCGCTGCGCACCTGGAAGCGTTCCCGGCCGGGAAGCTTGTTCAGGTTTTCCCTGCTGATGGCAATCTGTCCTTTCCCGATCCTAAACCAGCCCCGGGTTCCGTTTTTGCCGCCGTGGGGGGAGGTGTTTTCCTGCAAATGTTCGTATTGCTGAAGGATCTCCAGGTTTTCGGGTTTGTCCACGATCAGAAAGACGGTGGTTTCGCTCAGGATGCCTTTCTCTTTCAGTTCCTGCAGGTCAGTGTTGTTGATCCGGTTGCGGTCTTTGGCGGCAAGGATCAGGAACTGCCTGCCATTGTGGCTGAAGGGCTTAAGGTTGAGGTATTCATACTTGGCCAGAAACTGCTGTAACTGTGCCTTATCCGGGAAAATGGCAATGGCCTTGTCGGAAACGATATAGTCGTCGATGGCAGTGCGCTGGATCAGGGGAAGCACCAATTCCGCCCCCGCCACCAGCATCAGGATGCCAAAGGAAAGAACTACCCATTTCAAATAGGGTTTCAAGTAACGGAGCAGTCGGCCATAGAGCCTGCGGTCATAGATCCTGCCCTTCAGGTCGTCTTCGGTAAATCCGCCGCGTCCGTGACCGCCGCCGCCACCGAAATTCATGCTTCCTCCCCTTCCAGACGGGCGCGGATGCGCTGCTTTTCATATAGGTCGCGGTACAGCCCGCCCTGCTCGATCAGGCCACGGTGGTCGCCGCGTTCCACGATCACTCCATCTCCCAGTACGATGATGTGGTCGGCATGCTGGATGGAGGAGATGCGGTGGGCGATGATGATGGTGGTTTTGCCCCGGCGGATGTCGATCAGCCGTTCCAGGATAAAGCGTTCTGTTTTGGTGTCCACTGCTGATAGGGCGTCATCCAGGATCAGCACCTGGGGATTGGTGAGCAGGGCACGGGCGATCGCCACACGCTGCTTC
>Ga0116202_10001183_pt1 | contig 15286 bp, 11 predicted proteins | sample LakKivw325mmetaG_FD_94479 | JGI IMG/M metagenome (GOLD analysis project Ga0116202, IMG submission 94479) | Anoxic lake water microbial communities from Lake Kivu, Rwanda to study Microbial Dark Matter (Phase II) - Lake Kivu water 325m metaG | ecosystem: Environmental > Aquatic > Freshwater >...
CCGGCTTCGCGGGCTTCGGCTCGTCCCGGACGATGACGACTTCGCTCGTGATCGTCGCGGTCATGATGATGGGGCTGGCCCCCACGACGCCGTTCCTCGGGATCATCCGGGCCAAGCAGCGGCATTTCGTCAATTCCCTGGCCGCGATCGCCGCCCAATACGCCGGCCTGGCCCTGACCTTCCTGTGGTTCCGGCTGGCCGGGCCGTCCGTCGAGGCCCTGATCGCGATCCTCGCCTCGACCCTTCTCATCTCCCGGCTGGCCCAGCTGCCTCTCGCCTACCGGCTCGTTCCCGGCCTCCGGAACAGGCCCCTCCATTTCGATCGGGCCACCCTGCGCATGATCGTCGCCTTCGGCTCCGCCGTCGTCTTGACCTCCCTCTGCCTGGTCGCCAACTCGACGGGCATCCGCTGGCTCGCGGGCCTTATGGTCTCGACCACCTTTGTCGCCCACCTGGCCATCTTCCTGATGCCCGGCGCGATGATGGCCCAGGTGGTCCAGGCGATGACGATCACCATCATGCCGGCGGCCAGCGCCTACGAGGCGGCCGAGAACCGGCCCCTTCTGCGCGAGCTGTTCCTGAAGTCCACGCGCTATACGATCGTGCTGGTCTCGGCGGGCCTCGTCGCCGGCCTGGTCCTCGTCCGGGACGGCCTGCGGCTCTGGGTCGGGCGCCCCTACGAATTCCTGGCCGTCTACGTCCTCGTCAACATGGCCGGCGTCGCCGTCCTGATGAGCGCTTCGTGCGCCCACCAGATGCTGAAGGGCCTCGGGGCCCTGCGCAGCGTTGTTACGGCCTACGCCGTCGGGCTCGTCGCCGTCCCGGCCGTGATCTTCGTCGGGGGCCGGATGGCCGGCGCTTCCGCCTATGCGGCGGTCTCGGCCGGACTGCTGGCCGGCAACGCGGCGGCGGCGGCCCTCCAGCTCCGCGCTTGCGCCCGGCGCCTCGAGCTGACCTGGAAGGAGTTTTTCAGGAGGGCGCTCCTCGAACCTTTGGCCCCGGCGGCCGCCGGCCTTGGCTTGGCCGGCGCCGCATCCGTCCTGGGCGGGCTTGGGAACCTGACGTCCCGGGCGGCCGTGGCCGCGCTGGCCGTGGTCATGATCTTCGGCGGCTTCTATCGCGTCGTGGCGGGAGCGGACGAGCGGCGCATGTTCAGGGAATTCGTCCGCATGGTCCGGGACCGGCTCGGAAGGGGGTCGAGCCTCCAGGCCCCGCGAAAGGAAGATCCCGATGTTTAGGAAGCACAGCATCCGGATGGACGGCCGGACCGTCGTCAAGTCGGCCCCCCCCCGCTACCTGCGGGTCGAGATCGAGAAGACGCGGCGGGCGGCGCGAATCGCCAGGGAAACGGGTCTCTTCCGCGTCCCCGACGTCCTGGACTACGACGACCGGAAGGGTACGGCCGTCTTCGAGCGCATCCCGGAGCTCCGGACGATCCGCGAGGCCGTCCGTTCGGACCGGGAGCGCGGCGAAACCGCCGGACGCGTCGGCCAAGCCCTGGCGATCATCCATCGCGATCTGCGGCTTCCGGACGACATGCGGCTGCCCATACCCGCGGCCTTCACGGACGGCGGCGGGGACGTCTTCCTTCACGGGGATTTCGGGCTCCGGAACATCTGTTTCGAACCCGGGTCCCCGGCCCCCGTCATCCTCGACTGGCAATTCACCGATATGCACGGCGGCGAGGCGACCTTTGGCAGCCGCTATTTCGATCTGGTCTGGTTCGTCAACACCTTGATCTGGATCCCGGCGGCCGGCCATCTCCTCCGCGATCCGGTCGCGCCCGTGGCCCGGCCCTTCATCGAATCCTACTATCGGACGGCCGGCCTCCCCTATGACGGAGAGGCCCTCTCCCGGTATGCGGCGCGCTTTTTCGAGGCCAAGAGGCCCGAGCGCGGCACGGGCTCGCGGCGCTTCCGCCTCCTCGTCCCGAGGTGTCACGCCCTCTCGAACCGCTTTGTCCGGCGGCTCCGAACGGATATCGGACGTGAGTTACCGCGCGTCGCATGAGGCCCCGGGGAAGGGCGAGTCCTATCACGCGTCCTTTTCGGAGGACCCCTATCGCCGTCTGATCTGGGACCTCGAGAAAGGGATCCTCGATCGCATCGCCCGGGAACGGCGGAGCCGGGGACGGCTCCGGCACCTCGATTTCGCCTGCGGCACGGGCCGCGTCCTCTCCCACCTCGCCGCCGCGGCGGACGAATCGGTCGGGGTCGACGTCTCGGCCTCCATGCTGGCCGTCGCCAGGGCCTCCGCCGGCCGCAGCGAGATCGTCCAGGCCGACCTCACCCGATCGGACGTCTTGGGCGAAAGGCTCTTCGACCTGATCACCGCCTTCCGTTTCTTTCCGAACGCCGGACCTTCCCTCAGGTCGGACGCCATGCGGGTCCTGGCGAAGCACCTGGCCGGCGGCGGGCGCCTGGTCTTCAACGATCATCGGAACGCGTCGAGCCTTCAGTTCCGGCTGGCCCGGCTGCGGCGGTGCGGCGGCTTCGACGGGATGACCCTCGACGCGGCCCGGGAGCTCATCGCCGCCCATGGTCTCGAGATCGAAAACGTCCGGGCCTTGGGTTTCAATCCGTTCAGCGACGAGCATCCGGTCCTTCCGCCCGCCTGGCTTCGTCCGATCGAATCGTACCTCTGCCGGTGGGGACGGTTCTGGAGATGGGGCAGCAACGTCATCTTCATCTGCCGGAAGGCGGGCCGGCTTGGCGCGAAGGAGAGCCGGGGGGAGCGGGGCTCAGGGGAGCCGTGAGGAAAGGGGCTTGGGCGCGTACTGAAGAGCGCCCATGTCCGGCGTCCGGCCGCGGGGGCGCCCGGCCATGTCTTCGGTCGCCTGATCGAGGGGAACGGCCCGGCCGCGGACCGGCGATCCGTCCGGGATCCGGAACCAATCGCGGGTGAGAACGCCCGGTCCCGTCGGCCCGAGCTTGAGGATCTTCGGATCGGCGATGAGATCGCCGCGGCTCCGGCAGCCCGACCGGGGCTTCCTCGACCAGCCGTTCGGGCCGAACGAGATGTCCAGCGCTTCGAGATGGCTGATGGCCGTGCGGTCTTCCTGCAGGATGATGTTGTTCAGGAAGCGGGCCCCGGTCGCGCGGCCGGCGTGGAAATAGACGTTCGCCGATTCGACGCCGCCGGCATCCACGGCGTTGACGAAGGTGTTGAAGGCCACGAGCCCGTGGGCCAGCTCGTCCCCTCCGGCCACGAAATTCCGCTCCCCGCCGGCCGCGACGTTGTTGACGACCGTGCTGTTCCTGGACGGCGGCACATGCCGCTCGTCGCCGAGCGCGATGTTGACCTGGACGACATAGGCTTGCTTCTCGTTACCGGGCGTGCAATAGGCCAGGTTCCGCCGGAAAAGGCAGTCCTGGGCGTCCGAGATGTAGAAGTTGAGCTGGTTGTTATAGGAGGCGCAGTCCTCGATGGTCGTGAAATAGCTTTCGAAGGTCGAGATCCCCTCGCCCCAGTTGTCCCACGACGTGCAGCCCCGGATCGTCGTGCGGCGCGGGTACCGGCAGGCGCTGATGCCGAATCCCCAGGTCCCTTTGTGGGGCCGGAAGCGCCGGTTGATCAGGGAGTTGAAGCAGGCCCGGCAATTCACGATCAGTCCGTCGGAGCCGGTCATGAAGATCCCCGAGCCCCAGTTGTGATGGGCGAAGATGTCCTCGGCGGTGCAGTGGTCCCCGTGGACGGCCAGGCCGTAGCCGCTGGAGTACCGCAGCTCGAGGCGGCTGATCCGGACCCAATCGCCGTAGACCTGGACGAGCACGTCGTTCTCACGCCCGGGGATCTTGTGCCGGTCGCCGTCGATGACCACGGGGCCGTCGCCGTGGCCGGTGATGATGATCGGCCGGGATTCGGTCCCGTCGGCCATCCAGGTCGAATAGGCCTGGTAGAGTCCGGCCCGGATGCGGACCGTATCCCCCGCTCTCACCGCCCGGGCCGCCCGTTGGAGGGTCCGGAACGGCCCGCGCGGCCTCTTGAGCGGATCGGCGGAAAGGCCGTCAAAGGCATCATCCCCGTTCGTAGCGACATAATAGGTCGCTCCGGCGGGTGTCTGCGGCGGCTTGGAACGTTGGTCCGAGGCCGTCCAGGCAACGGCCCAAGCGGTCAGGGCGATCGCCGCGAGGGTCCGGCAGGCGGCCGGTAAAAGCCTCATGGCGCACCCCGGCGGAGCAGGACCCGGCGCAGCTTGCGTCCCCAGGACGCCGGGAGCCTGGCCTCGCCGTAGTCCGGGATCTGCTCGTCGGCCAGGATGGCTTGCGGCACGCCCGTCACCATGGCCTGGGCTTTTTCGGGGCCGACGGCTTGGGCCGCCGCCGCGACGGCCTCGCTGAGGCGGGGCGGCCTCGACGTCGCGTTATGGGCGTCGCTCGCGATCACGTGGGCCAATCCGAGCTCGAGGAATTCCACAGCCGTCCGGTGGACCTGGCGGCCGAAGCCGCCGGTCAGGCTTTGGGCCGTGACCTGGCCGAGAGCGCCCCGTTTCACCAGATCGTAGAGGGTGCGGGGGGACCGGGCGAAGACGGCGTTCCGTTCCGGATGGCTGATGATGGGGATGAGATCGTTCCGCATCATGCGGCTCACGAGGTCGGGGGTCCCGTCCGGAAGACCCCGGGACGGGAATTCGATAAAAACATAGCTCGTGCCGTTGACGGTCAGGCCGAAATCTCTGATGGCCTCGATCAGGCCCCCGATGTAGCCGACCTCGGCGCCCGGCAGGAGCTCGAGGCCCCGGGGGCGCGGGCGGGCCAGGAACTGGTCGATCCGGGGCTTGAGGTCTTTGACGTCCCGGCCCGGCCGGGTCATCCGGAAGACGTGAGGGGTCAGGACGATCCGGGTGATGCCGTCAGCCTTGGCGGCCTCCATGATGCGGAGCGATTCGGCGGCGTCGGCCGGGCCGTCATCCCAATCCGGAAGGAGATGGTTATGGAGATCGATCACCCGTCCGTCCGCTTTCGGTCCCCATAATAGGACGAAACATGGTATTCGTCCAGGTCCCGCATGCGGACGGCGTTGATGACCACGCCGAGGGTCTTGATCTGATGGGCCTCGAGCTTCTCCTTGGAGCGCCGCAGGGCTTCCCGGGGCGTCCGGCCCCAGCGGGCGACGAGGATGGCCCCGTCCAGGCGCGACCCGATGACGAGCGCGTCGCTGACCGCCAGGGTGGGCGGCGTGTCGACAAGGATGAAGTCGAACTCCCTCTTGAGCTGGGCGATGAGGGCCGTCATCTTGTCGGAGCCCAGGAGCTCCGAGGGATCGGGCGGCACGGGCCCGGCATTGATCACGAACAGGGTCGGGATCGGCGTCGCCCGCAGCAGATCGCTCGGCGGCAGGCTATCCATGAGGTACTTGGACAGCCCGTTCAGGTTCTTGATGCGAAAGACGGCGTGCAGGCGCGGCTTGCGGAGGTCGGCGTCGATGATGACGACGCGCTTCCCGGCCTGGGCCAGGGACGCCGCCAGGTTGCAGACGGTGGCCGTCTTGCCGTCCTGGGGCAGGGCGCTGGTCACGATAAGCGCGTGGACGTCCTTCTCGCGTAGCGAGTACAGCAGCGCCGTGCGGATGGTGCGATATTGTTCGGCGAAGGCCGAGTCGGGCGCGAATTGGACGTGGAGATCGGTCGTCCGGTTGTTCGGATCGGCCCTTTTCGAGCCGATGGAGGCCCAGATCACGGCCGCTTTTTCGCCGAGACCGGACCGGTCCGGGTCGGCCGGCCCTTCGAAGCCCTCCTGAGGGAAGGCCGGGACGAGGCCCAGGGTCGGCGCCCCGGCATACTTGCGGATGTCCTCCGCGTCCTTGATCGTGACGTCCAGGTTCTCATAGAGCAGGGCCAATCCCAGGCCGAGGAACAGGCCGAGGAGGAGCCCGACGGCCGAGTTGCGGGCCGTCCGGGGGCTGCTCGGCACGAGCGGGATCTCGGCCCGGTCGACGACATAGATGTTCGAGGCCCCGAGGCCTTTGAGCCGCGACGAGACGTCGGCCTCGCTCTTGCGCGTCATGAGCGTGTCGAGCAGGCTCTTGAGGTTCGAGATCTCGGCGGAGAGGATGTTGTACTGGACGGCGTTGTTCTTGAGCTGGAACGAATCCCCCCGGGCCTGATTGACTTGGGCCTGGATGCCCTGCTCGGCCCTCAGGGCGGCCTGGTAGTCCTGGTAGGCCCGGGCGATCTGGGACTTGGTCTCGTCCTCGAGGCTCTTCTTGGCCGAGTCCAGCGCCGCCTGGGTCTGCTGGTAGAGGGGCATGTCGGGCAGGTAGCGTTCGCTGACCTTGGCGAACTCGCCCTTCAGCCGGTTGTATTCCTCCGCCAGCCGCTGCATGACCGGATTGTTCATAGCCACGGGGATGTTGTCGACGCCGGCGTCCTTGATCTGGAAGTAATAGGTCTGTTTGTTGATGCGGTCGATCTGCTTGTCGGTCAAGGCCCGGCTCAGGCCGCTGAGGTTCTCGACGACCGTGCTTTCGCTGCTGCTCAGGGCGACGATGTTCTTGGACTGCCCGTACTCCTGGAGGCTCCGCTCCTTGCCCATGATGTCGTTGCGGACCGTCTCGATCTGGCTGGCCAGGAAATTCGTGGCCTGGGCGTTGGCCTCGTATTTGCGCTCGATGTTCATGTCGATGTAGGAATCGATGGCGGCGTTCAGGATGTCGGCGGCGAGCTTCGGGTCCCGGTAGGAGAAGCTCAGGTTCACCAGCCGGGTCCGGCGGAGCGGCTCGATGGAAAGCGTGTCCAGGAACCAGCTGGCCAGCTTGCGGCGGATGATAGGATCCGTCTTGGGATTCACGCCCGGCCGGATCGCTTTCTTGACGACGGTCTCGAGGAAGGCCTGGTTCTCGAGGAGCTTGAGGCGGTCGATCGTATTGCCGGCGAGCGATCGGCTCTGCAGGAGCTTGTATTGGGTCTGGTAGTAATCATCGCTCAGCGGCTCGACCTGGAACATGTCCTGGAAGCTGAGCAGGTTGGACTCGCGCTCGATGAGGATCTGTCCCTTGGCCGTGTAGGCGGGGGTCGTGAGGAGCGAAATGACGGCGGCGCTGACGAAGACGAGGGAGGTCGCGGCGACGACGATCCACTTCCTCTTCAGGAAGATCCCCCACAGATCGCGGAGATTGATCCCCTGGACCTCGGCCGGGCCGGTTTTTTCCGAAGTCTTCATGTTTGCACTCTCTCGATCCATGGATCCGCGGGCACGGTAATCCCCGCCTTCCTCACTCTACCATCTCCGTTGAGGGATTTTCAAGTTCCCGCGGGAACGCCCGAGCGGCGGGATCGAGGCGAGACCGGGCTTAGCGGAGGACCTGGCTGGGCATTTTGCGCACGGATCCGCCCACCGGAGTCTTCCGCGCGCTCGTCCCGCCGGCCTGGATCCGCATCGACTTGGAGGTCGTCATCCAGCGGCTGTCCCTGATCACGAGGGTCACGGCGTAGGTGCCGGCCGCGGCATACACATGCTCGGGGTTTTGGGCGGCGGAACCGGTCCCGTCACCGAAACTCCAAATAAAGGTGTAGGGGGCCCGGCCGCCGGACGCGGCTCCGGCGAAGCGGACGGCGAGCGGGGCCGGGCCCGCCGTGGGGGAGGCGGCAAGGCTGGCGCTCAGGACGGACGCGACGGGGGGCGTGACGTGAATGACCATGTCCTGGGCGGCCGTCGCCGCCGTCTGGTCCGTGACCGTGAGCCGGACGGCATAGGTGCCGGCCGCCGTGAAGGTATGAGAGACGCTGGGGCCGGACGCCGAGGCGCCGTCCCCGAAGGACCAGCTGCAGGAGTAGGGGGCCGTGCCGCCGCTCCCCGTGCCGGTGAAGTCGACGGCGAGAGGCGCGGGGCCCGACATCGCGGAAGCGGTCCCGTAAGCGACGAAGGTCGAGGTGATCCAGGAGTCGACGGTGACACCGACGGCCGCCCGCGCGACCGAGCGGTTGCCGTCGGTGACCGTGAACGTCGCCGTATAGCGCCCGGGCGACGTGAAGATGTGAACGGAGTTCTGGGACGAGGACGTCCCGCCGTCCCCGAAGGCCCATTCAAACGCATAGGGCGCCGCGCCGCCGGCGGCGTTCCCGATGAAGCTCACCGTGAGCGGGCTCTGCCCGGAAGCGGGCATACCTGAGGCGCTCGCCGTGAGATCCCCGCCGGTCCCGCCGGAGACGTTGTAGGCGCCCATGTCGGGGGGATTCGGACGCAGGGCCTTGGCGAAGTCCTCGGCGACCTGGCTGAGGAACTGGCCGCGTCCCGCAGCCGGAGATGTGGTCGAGGCCCTGAACCAATCCGGAGAAAGCTCGCCGGCGGCCGTCGAGCCGGACCGCAGGAGCTGGGGATCGGCGACCACGTCGCTCGTCGCCCGCGCCCCGGTGACCGGGAGCCGCGACCAGCCGTTGTTGCTGAACAGGATGCCGCGGGTCTCCAGGTGGCAGATCATGACGCTCGATTCCGGCGTGTCCTGGACGAAGATGTTGTTGACGACCCGCGCGTTGCTGGCCGTGCCGCCGAAGAAATAGGCGTTGGCGGCTTCCGTCGGGGCGATGGTGTTCGAGCCGTTGACGAACGTGTTGTGGGCGATCAGGCAGTTATTGAGGCAGCCGCCGCTGATCGAGAAATTCCGCTCGCCGCCGAGGGCGAGGTTGTTGATATAGATGTTGTCGGACGACGCCGGATTGTAGCGCTCGTCGCCGGCCAGGATGTTGTTTTGCGTGCAGTAGGGCTGGGCCATGTTCCCCGGCGTGCAGTACGCCAGGTTCCGCTGGAACAGGGTGTACTTCGAGTCGGAGACGTAGTAATTGCACATATTGTTGTAAGAGACGCAGTCTTCGATGGTGTTGTGCTGGCCCTCGAAGGTCGAGATGCCCTCGCCCCAGTTCTCCCAGGACGTGCAGCCGCGGATCGTCGTGTATTGGGGATAGCGGCAGGCGCTGATCCCGAAGGCCCACGAGACCGGGAGGACCGCATATTCGTTCTTGAGGGAGTTCCGGTAGGCCCGGCAGTTCTCGATGAGGCCGTGCCAGCCCGTCATGTAGATGCCGCCGGCCCGGTTGTGGTGGGACGTGACGTTCTTGACGCTGCAGTGGTCGCCGCTGACCACGACGCCCGTGCTGCTCGAATAGCGGACCTCGAGGTTGCTGACGTTGTTCCAGTCGCCGAAGATCTGGAGCAGGATGCCTTCCTGGCCGGCCGGCAGGGTGTTGCCGTTGCCGTCGATGACGACGCTCTCGCCGTTGTAGCTCGAGATCGTGATCGGCGCCGTCTCTGTGCCGTCGTTGACCCAGCTCGAGCCGGCCTGATAGACGCCGCCCCGGATGAGGACGGTGTCGCCGGGCTTGACGGCGTAGGAAGTGCGCTGGAGGGTCCGGAACGGGCCGCTGGGCGCGGTCCCGGCCGCGGGGGTCAGGCCGTTCCAGCTGTCGTTGCCGTTCGTCGCGACATAATAGGTCGTGGCCCAGGCCGGGGCGGCCAGCCCCAAGGCCAAGACCAACAGGAGGGCGCTAAAAGCCGGCCCTTTCAGTCGAATTTCTGTCGAGTGATTCCGGATCCAAGTCATCATTCACATCTCCTGGTATCCACGGCGGAAGACCGCAAGAACGCCAGGGACCGAAACGAGAGAAGGTCTATTATGCCACAGTTGTCAAGAGGTCCCGTTAACTTTCGCGTTTTCCGAGAGTTGAGCGTCATGGGCCTTCGTTGCGGACCGTCCAGCGACCATTATGAAGGGCGAGGCGGGCCCGAGAATCACCCAAAAGGAGTATTTCAATGGGCAAAGGGGCCCGAAAATGGCTAGCCGGGGAGGGTGCCCTTCAGGGACGGCCGCGGGCCGGGTCAAGCGCCTAAAACCGTTCTGTAAAGAGCCGCCAGCTCTTCGACATAGGGGCGGATATCGTGTTTCTTCGACCTCTCGAGGCTTTGTTCCCCCATCCGGGCGCGAAGGCCCTCGTCGCGGACGAGCCTGGCCATCGCGCCGGCCAGGGCGGCGGGGTCCCGGGGCGGCACGAGGATCCCGTTCACGCCGTCGCCGACGAGCTCGGGGATTCCGCCGACCGCCGTGGCGACGACGGGAAGCCCGGCGGCCATGGCCTCGAGGACGGCCATCGGCATGCCCTCGAAATGGGAGGGGAAGACGAAGATGTCGGCTCGTTCGAAGCAGGCGAGCTTTTCCTCGCCTGAAACGGGCGGGACAAGCCGGACCGACTTTCCGGCCCCGAGATCCCGGGCGGCGGCCGCCCGGAGCCGCGCGTCGTCTTCGGCAGCCTGGACGTCCCCGACGAGATCGAGGCCGACGGAGAGGCCGCCCGCGGCAAGCCGGGCGAAGGCTTCGAGAAGATCGTCGGTGCCTTTGACCCCGGCGAGATGCCCGAGGTAGAGGATCCGAACGGCGGCGCCCGCCGCGCGGGACCGTCGCGAGGCGATCCGCCGATAGGGCTCCGTGTCGATGGCGTTCGGCAGGCGATGGATCTTAGACCCGGGCAGGCGCGCGGCGAGCCCGGACCACTCGTCGGAGAGGACGATGACGGCGCTCGAGAGCCGGAAGATCCGGTCGCAATACCAGCGCCAGAGCCGGGAGCCGGCATAGAGGCGCGCGAAGCTGCAATGGGGATGAAGGACGACCCGGCAGCGCGCGGCGCGGGCGCAGAGGACGCAGACGCTGTTCTTCAGGAACGACGCGCCGACGGCCGTGCAGATGTGGGCGATCGCGGGACGGCGCGCGATCAGGGCCCGGATAAAGCGCCCGACGTCCCGCCCGGCCCCGGCCAGGTTCGCCCCGTTCGCGCGGCCGCTCGCGGCGAGATCCCGGTCCTGCGAGCTCGTCTGGCCAAAGCGCAGGTCGACCCTGTCCCGCAACGGAGAATCCAGCAGGGTCCGGCAGAAGGTCGCGATGCCGCCGAGCGGCGGCGGCAGATGGCCCGAGAGGAGAACGCGCGGCTTGTTCAATGGGACCGCGCGGCCCGCCTCTCGATGAGCCCGGCCAGGAGGCCTTCGTATTCGCCGATGTACCGTTCGAGGGTCAGGTTCTTCTCGGCAAAGTCCCGTCCGTTCATCCCCAGGCGCTGTCTCTCGGACGGCGGCAAGGCCTGGAAATCCCGGATCCTGCGGGCCAGGTCGCGCGGATCACGGGCGTCGAAGAGGAAGCCGCTGACGCCGTCGGCGATCAGGCGGGGGTGGTCCAGAACGTTGCTGAGGATGACGGGGCGGCCGCAGGCCATGGCCTCGCAGACGACGTTCGGCAGCCCCTCGCCGTAGGAGGGATGGACCAGCACGTCGTGGCGGGCCAAGAGATCGGCGACATCGGTCCGCTGGTCGAGCCAGTCCCACTGGCCGGAGAGGCCGGCGCTCTCGATGAGGCCTTCCATCTCCTGGAGATAGACGCCGCGGTCCCCGGTCCTCATCCTCTGCCCCACCCAGCTCACGCGGGGCCGCAGGCCGTGGTCGCGCTTCAGGACGTCGAGGGCCCGGACGAGACACAGGCCGTTCTTGTAGCGGGACACGCTGGCGACCGCCAGGATCCGGGGCTCCCCCGGGCCCGGCTCGAGCGGGCGCGGCCGGAACTCCTCGAGATCGTAGCCGTTGTAGATGGTCCGCAGGCGGCCGGCCATCCAGGGGTACTTGCGCAGGAAGTTCTCGCGCTGGTGGTGCGAGTTGACGACGATCATGTCGCTCCAGCGGTAGACCTGCCGCACGGCGAGCTCGAGCCGGCTGGGTTCCCCGGGCACGTCGCAGAACCGCTCGGACACGAGGACGGCCGGCCGGGTCCCGGACCGCCGCGAGGCGAGGACGTTATAGAAATTCGGGGTGTTCAGGAACGAGATGACGGCGTCGTAGCGGCCCCGGTCGATGTGGCGGCGCAGGTTCCCGACGACGTCGAGCGAGAACCGGGACCTCTTGAGCTCGACCCGGACGCGGAGCCCCTCTTTTTCCGGGTAGTGGGCCAGCAGGGCGCCGGGCGTATAGCAATACAGGGAGACCTCGTGGCCGCGGCGATGAAGGCCGATGGCCAGATTGAGGATCTGGCGCTGGGCGCCTCCGGTGCCGAGATTGTCGATGACGCAGAGAAGGTTCATGGTCCGCCGTCCGGTGAGGGTTGGAGTATAGAGGCCGTCCTGTCTGAAGTCAAGATCGTTGACAGGCAGGGGAGGCTGGGTTATCATGCCGCCTTAGTCCGTTCCCCCCGCGACTAAATCATGAGGTTTCTTGCGTGAAAGTCCTGCTCATTACGCCCTATTACCCGCCTGAGATCGGCGGCGCCGCCCATCTCATGTGCGAGCTCGCGGCCAGCCTCAGGGACCGGGGGCACCGCGTCACGGTCCTGACCGGCTATCCGCGCTACAATGTCAAGGTCGCCCCGCCCCAGTACCGGCGGAGCTTCCGGATGACCGAGACCCTGGACGGGATCGAGGTCAAGAGGGCCCGGATCCTGACGCTGCCCCGTTCGAGCATGATCGGCCGCGGCTTGGAGCATTTCTTCGTCGGGGCCTGGCTCACGGCGCTGGCGGCCGTCGCGCCGCGGGCCGACGCGGCCATGGTCCTCTCCCCTCCCCTGCCGCTGCCGTGGATGATCGCCGGGCTGGGCCGCGTCCGCCGCGTCCCGGTCGTCGTCAACATCCAGGACCTCTTCCCGCGCGAGGCGGTCGAGCTGGGGATGCTGACGAACAAGGCCCTCATCGCTTTTTTCGAGGCCATGGAGCGCCAGGTCTACAGGTGGGCGGCCCGGATCACCGTGCACTCGCCCGGCAACAAGGGCCATGTCGTCGCGCGCGGCGGCGCGGGCGGGCGGGTCGACGTCGTCGGGAACTGGATCGACCTCGACCGTATCCGCCCGGGGGCCAGGGCGAACGCCTTCTCCCGCCGGTACGGACTGGACGACCGCTTCGTCGTGTCGTACGCCGGGACGATGGGCTGGGCCCAGGACATGGGAACGATCGTCAAAAGCGCCGCCCTCCTCCGCGACCGCAAGGAGATCCTTTTCCTCTTCGTGGGCGACGGCGTCGAGAAGGGCAAGGCCCAGGCCCTGAGCCTCGAGCTGGGCCTCGCGAACATGCTCTGGCTGCCGACCCAGCCGTGGTCGGTCTATCCCGAGATCCTGGCCGCCTCCGACGCGTGCCTGATCAATCTCTGCCCCGAGCTGCGGACCCCCGTCGTGCCGTCGAAGCTCCTCAGCATCATGGCCGCGGGCCGGCCCGTGGTGGCCAGCCTGCCGGCCGAGAGCGACGCCCGGGGCATGATCGCCGACGCGGCGAGCGGCATCACCGTCGGCGCCGGGGAGGAACGCGCCCTGGCCGAAGCGATCGGACGGCTGGCGTCGGACCGGGGCCTCGGACGCGAGATGGGGCGACGGGGCCGGGCCTATGCGGAGGCCAACCTCTCGCGCGAGTTCTGCACCGGCCAGATGGAATCCGTCCTCAAAAAAGCCATAGGAGACTCATGATGATCGACTACAAAGCGAGCTACAAAGGCAAGACCATCCTCGTGACCGGCGGCGCCGGCGCCATCGGCAGCAATCTCGTGCGGACCCTGGCCGGCCTGGGGAGCACCGTGATCGTGCTCGACGACCTCTCGTCCGCGGAGCGCTGGAACGTGCCGTCCCTTCCGGGCGTCATGTTCGTCGAGGGCGACATCCTCGACGAGGTCAAGGTCAAGCGCGTCTTCTTCGACCGGCCGAGCATCGTCTTCCACCTGGCGGCCTTCTTCGCCAACCAGAACAGCCTCGATCATCCGGAGAAGGACCTCATGGTCAACGGCATGGGCACGCTGCGGCTGCTCGAATACTCGGTCTTCACCGGCGTCGACCGGTTCGTCTATGCCTCCTCGGGGTGCTCGATCTACGGCAGCGGCGCCCCGCTGCCCCTCAGGGAAGAGTTCATGTCGCTCCACCTGAGCACGCCCTACCAGATCACGAAGATGCTGGGCGAGCTCTACGGGAATTTCTTCCATCATCAGTACGGGCTCAAGGTCGTCAAGCCGCGCTTCTTCAACTCCTACGGCCCGGGCGAAGTGCCCGGCCAGTACCGCAATGTCATCCCGAACTGGATCTATTGGGCCATGAAGGGCCAGCCCCTGCCGATCACCGGCAACGCCGACGCCACCCGCGACTTCACCTACGTCAGCGACATCGTCGACGGGCTCCTCCGGGCCGGGGTCCTGGAAAGCGCCGTCGGCCAGGAGTTCAACCTGGCCTCGGGCGCCGAAACCCGCATCGGCGATCTCGCCGAGATGATCAACAAGGCCACGGGCAATACGGCCGGCGTCGTGATGGCCGGCCAGCGCAAGTGGGACACCAAGAGCCGGCTGCTGGCCTCGGTCGACCGGGCCCGCGGGCTCATCGGCTACAATCCGGCAACGCCGTTCGAAACCGGTCTCCAAAACACCATCGAGTGGTTCCGCGACAACTGGCCCCTCATCGAGGCGGCGGCCCGCTTCGGCCCCGGCGTCTCCTCGGCCGTCCGGGAAAAGGTGCAAGGGGCCTGATGAAGCGCATCCTGTCCGTCTTCGGCACGCGGCCCGAGGCCATCAAGCTCGCCCCGGTCGTGCTGGAGCTGCAGAAGCATCCGGACCGGTTCGAGAACCTGGTCTGCGTCACGGCCCAGCATCGGCAGATGCTCGACCAGGTCCTGGACTGGTTCGAGATCACGCCCCGCTACGATCTGAACCTGATGCGGCCGGACCAGACCCTGGCCGAGTTCGCCGGCCGCGCCCTCGTCGCGATCGGCCAACTCTACGAAGAGGTCGGGCCGGACGTGGTCCTCGTCCAGGGCGACACGAGCACGGCCATGATCGCGGCCCTCGGCGCGTTCTATCGGAGGACGCCGGTCGGCCATGTCGAGGCCGGCCTGCGGACGCGCGACCGCTACAATCCCTTCCCCGAAGAGATCAACCGCCGCGTCGTCGGCGCGTTGACGACCTTTCATTTCGCTCCGACCGCGCAGGCCGCGGCCGCGCTGCGGGCCGAGCAGTGCCCGAGTCGAGCATCTTCGTCACCGGCAACACGGTCATCGACGCCCTGCTCATGACCGTCCGCCGGCCGGTCACGCTCGATCTCGGCTTCCGCTGGGACGGGCGGCGGCTCATCCTCGTGACCGCCCACCGCCGGGAGAGCTTCGGCGCCCCGTTCGAATCGCTCTCGTCGGCCCTGCGGGACATCGCCGACCGGAACGAGGACGTCGAGATCGTCTACCCGGTCCATCTGAACCCGAACGTGCGCCGGCCGGTGATGCGCATCCTGGGCGGGCACCCGCGGGTCCATCTGATCGAGCCGCTCCGCTACGAGCAGTTCTGCCATCTCATGGCCCAGGCCCACCTCATCC
>Ga0116202_10001184_pt1 | contig 15284 bp, 12 predicted proteins | sample LakKivw325mmetaG_FD_94479 | JGI IMG/M metagenome (GOLD analysis project Ga0116202, IMG submission 94479) | Anoxic lake water microbial communities from Lake Kivu, Rwanda to study Microbial Dark Matter (Phase II) - Lake Kivu water 325m metaG | ecosystem: Environmental > Aquatic > Freshwater >...
GGTATAGACAGATATGGAATATTGAAAAAAGCAAAAAGTATAGCGGGAAAGAGAAAGATTCTTTTCGGTTCTGATTATCCGATAAACAACCCTGCTGTTTATATTCACGGCGCTCTTTTTGAAAATCTTTCACAGGATTTTTATAAGGCTTTTTTTGCTGAAAACTTCAAGAAACTTTTTTATTCTTAAAAAAGGATGCACGCACGGTAAGAAAGTTTTTGGTTTTTATTGTCTTATTTGTTTTACCCTGTCTGGGACAGGATTTTTCACATCTATCAAAGTATGGCATTGAATACAGTTTTCATCAGATAACCCAGCCGAGACCCATAAGAGTCCATGTTCTTAAGATTGATTTTTCAAAAGATACTGTTAAGCCTCTGGCTGCTATTGCAAAAGACCCTGATGGTCAGGGACCCGCAGAAGCAGCACTGACATATCCGTTTGAGCTTGCAAAAAATAAAGATATTGTCGCTTTTATCAATACAAATCCATGGGATAGTTTTCCTGATGAAAAAGGCAAAAAAAACACACACTGGTACAAAGGACAGCATGTAAATATCTTCGGTCTTGCAGCAACCGGTGGAAAAATAATAAGCCCTGCAGGAGATGGTTGTATTTCTGTATGGACAGATAAAACAGGCAGGTTTTATATTTCAAAAACACCCGATGAGAAATTGCTCTCAGAAGGCGTTGCAGGATGGTATCAGATAGTTGACAGAGGTAACATTATTCCCAAACCCTCGAACACCCTCAATCCTCTTACTGCTATCGGCACAGATCAATCAGGTTATATTGTATGGTTTGTTGTTGCGGATGGAAGACAGAAAGGTTTCAGTGAAGGAATGAGTCATTATGAGATGGCTGAATTTATGTTAAAACTTGGCTGCTGGAATGTTGCGCTGATGGATGGTGGTGGAAGCACCATTATGGGTATTGTGGATGAAAACGGCTGTATGAAGGTTGTCAACAGTGTCTCTGGCAGAATTTTATGGATACATAAAATCAGGCCTGTTCCGGTGATTCTGACAGTAATAAAAACAGGCCAACCCTGAAAGGTCAGCTATCAGCCGGACTTTCTGAAATTTCCCTGTGGTATCTCTGAAGGGATTTTACCTCATAGTGGCTGTTTGATTTCAGCATGGCCTCTATACCTTTTGCGGCAGCATGGGCTGCTGCAATCGTTGTTATGTATGGGATCCTGTATTTTATTGCATTTTTTCTTATATAAGAATCATCGTACTGACTCTGTTTTCCCGCAGGAGTGTTGATAACTATCTGGATCTGTCCGTTCTTTATCAGGTCAACGATATTGGGTCTCTGCTCGTGAAGCTTCCACGCAATCTCATAAGGTATACCTGCACCATTGAGAACTTCACCTGTGCCCTTTGTTGCATAGATCTTGAATCCCATCTCATAAAACTTCTTTGCAACACTTGGAATAAACTGCTTTTCCCTGTCTGCAACAGTAATCAAAACCGTTCCTTTCAGGGGCAGGCATTGGTTTGCTGCTTCTTCTGCTTTGTAAAAGGCTGTACCAAAAGTATCCGCCATACCGAGGACCTCTCCTGTTGAACGCATCTCAGGACCCAGAAGAGGGTCAATCTCAGGAAACATATTGAATGGAAACACGGCTTCCTTTACACCGAAATGAGAGAACCTTTTTCTTACAAGATTCATATCCTTCAATTTTTTACCTATCAGAAGCCTGGTTGCTATTTTCGCCATCGGAATATTGCACACCTTAGAAACCAGCGGTACTGTTCTTGAGGCCCGCGGGTTTGCTTCAAGAACATATACAGTGTCATCACATATTGCATACTGAATATTGATGAGCCCCACAACATTCAACTGTCCTGCAATTAACTCGGTATAGTGATAGATCGTTTCAAGATGTTTCTGCGGTATCCCTATCGGAGGAATCACACAGGCAGAATCTCCTGAGTGAACTCCTGCCTGCTCAATGTGTTCCATAACCGCAGGAACAAAAGTATCTGTCCCGTCAGAAAGAGCATCTGCCTCTGATTCAACAGCATTTTCAAGGAACTTATCAATCAGAATGGGTCGTTCAGGCGTAACCCCAACTGCGGCATTTACATATTCTTTAAGCATGTCTCTGTCATAAACAATTTCCATTCCCCTGCCTCCAAGAACATATGAAGGTCTGACCATCAATGGATATCCAATCCTGTCTGCAATTTCCAGTGCCTCTTCCTCGCTGGATGCCATGCCTGATAGTGGCATCGGTATATTGAGCTTTTCCATCATTTTTCTGAACCTGTCTCTGTCTTCGGCAAGATCAATGGTATCAACGCTTGTACCAAGTATCCTTATACCTGCTACCTCAAGCTGTCTGGCTATGTTCAAAGGAGTCTGCCCGCCAAACTGGACTATAACTCCTTCTGGCTTTTCTTTTTCATAAATACTGACGACGTCTTCAACGGTGAGGGGTTCAAAATACAGTCTGTCAGAAGTGTCGTAATCTGTGGAGACTGTTTCAGGGTTGCAGTTAATCATAATTGTCTCGTATCCTTCTTCTTTCAGAGCAAAAGCCGCATGAACACAGCAATAATCAAATTCTATTCCCTGCCCTATCCTGTTGGGTCCTCCGCCGAGAATCATAATCTTCTTTCTGTCTGATGTTTTTACCCTGTCCGGACCATTGTATGTGGAATAAAAGTATGCTGCATTATTCACCCCGCACACAGGCAATGCGTCCCATGACTGAAAGATTTTTAAAGAGGTTCTTCTGCTTCTGATGTCCTGTTCTGGAATTCCCAGAAGCATTGAAAGATACCTGTCTGAAAATCCATCCTTCTTTGCTTTTTCCAGCAAAATATCAGGCAGTGTTTTTCCCTTATATTTCAGTATTTCCTCCTCAAGTTCCACAAGTTCTTTCATCTGCTGTATAAAGTATGGTTTGATGTGTGTCTTTCTGTAAAGATCTTCCACCGTCGCACCTTTTCTCAAAGCCTCATACATGACAAACTGTCTCTCGCTTGTTGGATAAGAAAGTTTTTCCATCAGTTCTTCAAGAGTCTTTTTGTTAAAATCTTTCACGAAACCAAGACCATATCTGCCTGTTTCCAGAGATCTTATTGATTTTTGAAGGGCTTCTTTATAAGTTTTTCCTATACTCATAACCTCACCGACCGCCCTCATCTGGGTACCAAGTTCATCCCTGATGCCCTTAAATTTCTCAAAAGCCCATCTTGCAAATTTCACAACAACATAATCTCCTGATGGTTTGTATTTCTCAAGGGTTCCTTCCTTCCAGTAAGGAATCTCATCAAGGGTTAGTCCGGCAGCCAGTTTTGCTGATATCAGGGCTATTGGAAAACCTGTTGCCTTTGAAGCAAGCGCAGAGGAACGGGATGTTCTTGGGTTTATCTCAATTACCACCACCCTGCCTGTTTCGGGATTATGAGCAAATTGAATATTTGTTCCGCCGATAACCCTTATCGCTTCAACAATTTTGAAAGAATAATCCTGCAGTTTTTCCTGCAGATCTTTATCAATTGTCAGCATTGGTGCAACGCAGAATGAATCACCGGTGTGAACACCCATCGCATCAACATTCTCAATAAAGCAGACCGTAATCATCTGGTTCTTTGAATCCCTTACAACTTCAAGTTCCAGTTCTTCCCACCCAAGAACACTTTCTTCAACAAGAATCTGTCCGACAAGGCTCGCAGCCAGTCCCCTTGCCGCAACTATTCTGAGTTCATCCCTGTTATAAACCAATCCTCCACCTGTGCCGCCAAGGGTGTACGCAGGTCTTATAACAACAGGATAACCAAGTCTATCAGCAATCTTTTCCGCCTCGTCCACAGAGAAAGCAGGGTCACTTTCCGGCATTGGTATGCCAAGCCTGTTCATCGTATCTTTGAAGGCTATGCGGTCCTCACCTCTTTCAATGGCGTCCGCTTCAACCCCGATAATTTTCACTCCATATTTTTCAAGAACCCCTGTTTTATAAAGAACGCTGCTCAGATTAAGACCTGTCTGACCGCCCAGGTTTGGCAGAAGTGCATCAGGTTTTTCTTTTTCTATGATTTTTGCAATCGTGGCCGGGGTCAGAGGTTCAATATATGTGACACCTGCCATTTCAGGATCAGTCATAATCGTGGCCGGGTTTGAATTCACAAGGACTATCTCATAACCGAGCTGTCTCAATGCCTTGCACGCCTGAGTTCCAGAATAATCAAATTCACAGGCCTGTCCGATAACAATTGGACCTGAACCTATAATCAGAACTTTCTTGATGTCTTTCCTCTGTGGCATTTATTCTCCTGTTTTTATAATTTTGTATGGCAATGATTAAAATGTACTGCTGGATTTTAAATCCTCACCTTTCAGCAGGGCTGTAATCTGCGCCCATTTTGATGCTATCATCCTGTATATGCCAGCATATTTTCTTTTCATCTCGTCAACAGGTATATCCTCAGAACCCGCTTCTGTGGTTTTTCTGAAACACAATCCAAGCATATCATTAAAGGCAAACCACTTCTCGGAATCCACAATCATACAGAGCCCTGCATGATTAACACCATCCCTTCCCTTGACAACCGCAAGGGAAAATTTTATATTTGCCATAGCACCTCCTATTATTGAGAACCGATTTCCCAGATGATATTTGAAAGGGCTTCCACTCCGTATTTCAAACAACCCTCGTCTATGGTAAAACGGCTGCTGTGATGGAAAAACTCAGAATTTCTGCAACCAATATTAATATAGCAGCAGGGTATGATCCTGCTGTAAAATGAAAAGTCCTCGCTTCCCATGGACGGTTTTTCATCCTTTATGATAGATGTTGTTCCGAAAACCCCTGAAAGAATATACCTCACTTCTTCAGATAGTTCTGGATTATTAAATGTGACAGGCACAAAATCTTCATATTCAAGATGGGTTTTCACCCCGAAACCTTTTTCAAGGCCTTTGAGCAACTTTTTCAACCATTTCTGAGCAAGGTCATTCTGTTTTTTATCAAAAGTTCTTACAGTTCCAAGCAATTCTACCCGGTCAGGAATTACATTAAAAGCATCTCCTCCTGAAATCCTGCCGATTGAAACAACAAGAGGGTTTCTCGGATCACTCCTTCGGCTCACAATTGTTTGTATCTGGGTAACAAGATAACCTGAAGCAACAATAACATCAGATGTCGTATGAGGACTGCTACCATGTCCACCTTTACCAGTTATCAGAATCTTAAACCTGTCTGCTGAAGCCATCACAGGTCCGCTGATGACAGAAAAAGTGCCGGTATCAAGCCCTGCCCATACATGAAATCCAAAAAGGTATTTCATTCCTTCAAGGGCTTTTTCTTTTATCATCCTCGGTGCACCGGAAGGACTTGCTTCTTCTGCTGGCTGGAATATGAATCTGATGGAAAAAGGCAATTCTTTGATTTTTGAAAAAATTCCTGCAATTCCTAAAGCAATCGCCATATGGGCATCATGTCCGCAGGCGTGCATAATTCCATCTTTCACAGAAGCAAAATCAAGTCCTGTTTCTTCTTTTACAGGCAGAGCATCAATATCCGCGCGCAGTCCTATCAGTTTGCTTCCTTTTCCCTTTATCTCTGCTATTACTCCGGTACCGGCTGCTTTCCTGCTTTTGATATGGAACTGTTTCAGAATCTCCTGAATCTTCTTTGATGTTTCATATTCCCTGTTAGAAAGTTCAGGGAATTTATGAAAATACCTCCTCCAGGCAATAACATCCTTTTCCACATCCATCACAAGTTTTTTCAGATTATATTCTGACATGTTCATTTCCCGCGATTTTTTAAGAAATTTCGCTCATACCGCCCATATATGGTCTGAGGACTTCCGGAATAATAATAGAACCTTTTTCCGTCTGAAAGTTCTCAAGTATCGCAATAATTGTTCTCGGCAGTGCTATCCCCGAACCATTAAGTGTGTGAACAAATTCTGTCTTTCCGGATTTTGTTCTATATCTGATCTGCGCCCTTCTTGCCTGGAACGCCTCAAAGTTGGAGCAGGAAGAAACCTCAAGCCACTTTTTAACACCGGGCGACCATACTTCAAGGTCATAGCATTTGCTGGCTGCAAAACTCATATCGCCAGTACATAACAGTACAACCCTGTACGGAAGTCCCAGTAATTGCAGAACCTTTTCTGCTTCCCTCACAAGAAATTCATGTTCATCATAAGATGTCTCGGGCTTTGAAAATATCACAAGCTCAACCTTGTCAAACTGATGAAGCCTTATCAGCCCCCTTGTGTCTTTCCCGTATGCACCTGCCTCTCTTCTGAAACATGGCGTATAAGCACAATACCTCAGGGGCAAAAGATCCTCAGGAATAATTTCTTCCCTGTGATAGTTTGTTACAGGAACCTCTGCTGTTGGAATAAGAAAAAGGTCTTCGTCTTTAAGCCTGTACATATCCTGCTCAAGTCTTGGAAGCTGTCCGGTTCCAAACATGCTTTTTCTGTTAACAAGCGAAGGAGGCCATATTTCGAAAAACCCATTTTGTATGTGCATGTCCAGCATGAAGTTGATAAGTGCCCTGACAAGCCTTGCTCCTTTGCCCGAAAAAACAGGAAAGAAACTGCCGGTCATTTTTGCTCCCCGCTCAAGCTGGAGGATTCCTGTCCTGACTCCGATTTCATAATGCGGCATTATCTCAAAAGAAGCTTCTTTTATTTCTCCATATGATCTGACAATAACATTTTCGCCGGAATTTGCTCCAACCGGAACATCGGGATGAGGTATATTGGGTATACTGGCGATAAATCTGTCTATTTCCTCTTCTATTTCACTGAGAAGATCCTCCTGCTGCCCTATTTTTTCAGAAAGATTCTTTGCCTGCATAAGAAGCTGATTATCTGTTTTTCCTTCCTGTTTAAGAGCCGCCAGTTTCAAACTCAGCTCTTTATGCTGCTTTTTTTCTTTTTCCAGCTCCTGTATCAGCTCTCTTCTTTTTGTTTCCGTTTGATTGAAATAATCCCAGTCAACATTTATATTTTTGCTTCTGGCTGCCTTTTCAAGCAGTTTTTGGTTTTCTCTTACAAACTTAATCTGAAACATGTTTTTCCTCTTTGATCTGGATCCTGTATTCTCCCTTTTTCATCATTCCGAGCTGCTCTCTTGCAATCTTTTCAGTCATAAATGGAGTGTCTGCCTGCTTCAGGGTCCTTTCAAGCATGGCATTTTCCTTTTTCAATTGCTCTATTTCCTGCTGGTATTTCACCAGCTTGCTTCTCTGTACAAAATACAGCTGCATAGCATAAACAATTGCTCCTGTACCCATAATCAGTATCAGAATTTTCCAGAATGACAGACGACTATTCTTCTTTGCCATATAAAATAACCTCCATTCAGTATAAAAAAACAGCCCTGCTGTGTCAAATTTTAGAAAACACAGAGACAGTGCCCACCGTGCCTGCAAAGACCTTTTCTCTGTTGATAAAACTGTAAACATGACCCTTTGCGTCAATGTAAACTATTCTGTACCCGGCCTTCCTTAGTAAATAGAGAGATTGTCTCGTACGGGACACACCTATCTGCGGGAATTTATGATGAAACTCTATAATGATCTGATCGGGTTTTATTTCAGAATCAATAAGGTCCTGAATGACAGCATATTCTGATCCTTCTATGTTCATTTTAAGAAGGTCAATGCGTGCATGTCCCAGGTCCTTCATGATGCTGGAAATCCTCATAACAGTCGCTTCAAAGGGTTCAAGGGAATGTTTTTTCCTGCAGATAGACCATGTATCGTCCTCTATGCTATCAGACCTGTACAGAAGAATTTCTCCGTCATGGTCTGATACGCCAAAAGGGAAAAGCTTTAACTCAACCGGTAAATTGTATTTTTCAATCCATAATATGCTTTCAGGTGAAGGTTCAAAGCAAAACACGCTGGCTCCAAAATGTTTTATGACATCCATCTCAAAACTGACATCGTCTCCTATTCCTGCTGAATAAACAATACTGCTAGAAGATAGCAGGTTAGGACAGATTACATATTTTTCTTTTCCGATCGCCAGTGTTTCAACTCTCACCTGCCTCCAGTTCCAGACATCCCGTCCACAAACCTGCCTGATAAATCTTTCTGTTCTGTTTTTGATATCAAGCAATTTCACTGTTTATAAGCTCCGCCTGAAATATGCTGCACAAACCAGTTTCCTGTTATTCTGAGAATCTCCTGTTTCAGCGATAGATTCTGCCTTCTGACCGGTATCATATCTACAACCACAAATCCACATGTCAAAAGTGTCCTTTCAAGAAAAAAACTGCACATAACAGAACCACCGCCTCCCCCGCCTGCAACACAGATACCTATAACAGGTTTTTCTGTTATACCCTGTCTGCCTTTTTCATTCCTGCTTATCCTTCGAAGTCTGTCAAGAAAGGTCTTCATTGATTCGCTCAGATCGCTGAAATAAACAGGAGTCGCAAATACTATGCCATCAGATTTTCTGATATACTCAACAATTTCAGAGAAATCATCATTTATCACGCAAAACCCGTCTGTTCTGCATTTTCCCCAACCATTGATATCGCACTGTTTGCATTTTTCAATCTTCTTTTCTGTAAGAAAAATTTTCCCCACATCATGTGCTTTGCTTCTGACTGTGTCAAGAAAACAGTCGACACACGAACCGGTTTTTCCTGAGGGGTTTCTGCTTCCAATTATTCCCAGAATATTCATAATGCCTCCTTTTATCCTATTGTCCATTCAGCTGAAATGGTGTTAACTCGTTCAATAAAGGTTTTTTCTCAATGTATCGAAGGACATTCTCATAAAAGATATTCCAGACCCTTTCAAGGAAATGCGGAGAAAGGGTACTTCCCGAGATGTGGGGTGTCATAATGACATTGGGAAATTTCCAGAGAGGATGGTCCGGTGGCATGGGATAATAATAATGGGCATCAAGCGCTACACCACCAAGGTGTCCATCCTGAAGAACTCTGATAAGCGCCTGTTCAACAACCAGAGGACCCCTTGCGGGATTTAGCAGAAAAGTTCCCAGGGGCAAAGTCCTCAGCTGGCGTTCACCGATGATACCTTCTGTGTTCTTTGTAAGCGGCATGCAAAGAATTAAGAATTCTATATCTGAAAGAAATTCATCCTGCTGCATGAGAGAAAAAACTCTTTCAGGATATTTTCCTTCTGGATCACCGGTTCCCGGCACACAATATATGTTATGTCTTGGTTTAATTTTCCCATCAGTGGTAAGCGCGTATATTTTCATACCCATAATTGAAGCAATCCTTGCTGTTTCTCTGGCAATGCCTCCATAACCCCACAGACCCACTATTTTTCCGCGGATCTCATTCTGATATTGGCTGTTTCTTTCCCAGATGCCGTTTTCCTGATTTCTTATCATCGATCTGAGGTTTCTCGCCAGGTTCACCATCATACAGATATTCCACTCAGCTATGGGTATGTCAAAAACCCCTCGTGCATTGCAAGCACGGATACCTTTCTCAACAAGCCCGAGACCGAAAAGCTGGGAATATCCTGAAGAGGATATCTGGATTAACCTGAGTTTTTTCATATCAGAGAAATTCTCGGGAACCAGGGTGCAGAAAAGGATGTCTACATCCTTTATCCTGTTGACTGGATATGTCTTTTGTTTTTCTTCATAGTTTTCAACTATATCCAGGCTAATATCGGGTATCTTACATAATTTTTCAACAAACGCTTTTTCCACAGGCATATCAATAAATATTCTGATCATTTCATTCTCGCAGAATCTTTCCGGGAACGCTATTAAATTCACCGCTACCAGGTACAAAAGGAAACCTGTTTTTTGTTTCTTCTGTCAGTCTTATACCCAACCCGGGCTTTTCCGGTGGATACACATATCCGTCTTTCATATAAAAGTCATCATCTATAATATTGCTATGCAATGGTCCAAACGCAGGCGCAATCTCAAGAATTGTAGTATTCTCTGAAGCAAATCCGCAATGAATGTTTTGCATAAATGAACCACCGGAACCCCAGGAATGGGTTGCCAGCTTTTTGCCGCTGGAAAGCAGCATTGAAGATACCGCCATAAACTCCATCAGGCCCCCAACAAATGATGCATCAGGCTGTCCAATATCAAAGCAGTTCTGTTCAATAAAGGTTTTCCATTCGCTTTGAGAAGTGAGACATTCTCCGCCTGCTATGGGAACCTCAGAAAGTCTGCAAAGTTCTGCATATCCCATGATGTCGTTATAGTGTAATGGTTCCTCAAAAAAGAAAACATCATAAGGTTGTACCGCTTTCATAACGGCTGCGGCAACCGGTAGTTCCCATACACATAAATCATTGTTCCCCATATGTCCATCAAGCATTATAATAAGATCTTTTCCGAATCTTCTTCTCAAGCTTTCCATCTTTTGCGCTTCAAAATCCGCAGCATCTCCGGGATCTGAAGGAACATAGAAACCCTGTTCTTTTGTGAAACAACCCGCTGATATTTTCACAGCCCTGAAACTCAAAGAAAGATAGAACTCTATCTTTTCCATCAGTTTCTCTAACGGATAATTGCTGGGTCCTCCTGTTGCATAACACAAAAGTCTGTCATGTTTCTTTCCGCCGAGAAGCCGGTAAACAGAAACCTTTTCCTTTTTACCTTTTATGTCCCATAGGGCCGCTTCTATACCTGATAATACAGCACAACCAAGGCCTGTTCTGCACCAGAAGTTACCGCAATGGTACATCCTTTTCCACAGCACTTCTATGTCTTCTGGATTCTGTCCTATAAGAATGGGCGCAAAAAAGTCGACGATTTCAGGAACGATTTCAGGGAAAAAATAGCCCGCATAAGTCTCGCCGATTCCTGTGATGTCTGTGTCCGTATGTATTTCAATAAATGATGCGCTTCTTCTTTTCCTTGCTTCTGAAAGAAATGGATCGTTTGTGCATGGACCTGTCAGAAGAACTGTTTTCACCTGAGTGATGATCATTTTTACGCCTTATTTTGATAGGATCCAGGTACATAAATATTATAATATATCTGCAAGGATTTTGCCAGAAAAAACACTTGACATTTTTTCTGAATCATGAGAAACTGAATTGGTTTTATATTACCACTTTCTATATCATAAAAAGGTTGCCGGGGTAGCTCAGTGGTAGAGCGCAGCCCTGAAAAGGCTGGCGTGGGCAGTTCGATTCTGCCCCCCGGCACACGAAATGGTTTCCTATGGAATATTATCAGAACTTCCTTAAAAGATTGACTATTCTTAATCCGGGGACAAGGCTCCTTGTAAACAGGATTCTCAACAGAAAAAAAGTTCTGTTTATGAACGAGCTTGTTGAAATCCTTAAAAAGGTCAATGGACTTGAGCCTGAAATTCAAAAATTGTCCCTGGAACAACTGAGATCAAAAACAGGTTATTTTAAGGAAAAGTTATCGGCAGGCGCATCTCTTGATGATATCTTGCCCGAAGCATTCGCTGTTGTGAGAGAGACTGCCAGCCGCGTAATAAATATGCGTCATTTCGACTGTCAGATAGTTGGTGGTGTTGTGCTTCACAGGGGTCATGTGGCAGAGATGGCAACAGGTGAAGGAAAAACACTTGTTGCAACACTGGCTTTGTATCTGAACGCACTTACAGGAAAGGGCTGTCATCTGGTAACAGTCAATGATTATCTTGCAAAAAGGGATAGGTTCTGGATGGGTCCTGTTTTTGAAGCACTTGGCCTTTCTGTTGGGCTGATACAGCATGATATGCAACCCCCTGAAAGAAGAAAAGCTTACCACGCTGACATTACCTATGGCACAAATAATGAGTTCGGTTTTGATTACCTTAGAGACAACATGGCATGGAGACCAGAGGATCAGGTTCAGAGAGCACTTTATTTTGCAATAGTTGATGAGGTGGACAGCATCCTGATTGATGAAGCAAGAACACCCTTGATTATCTCCGGTCCATCAGAAGAGTCTGTGTCTCTCTACTACGATATTGACAGGGTTGTCCGCAGATTGAGCAAGGGGGTTGATTATACTGTGGACGAAGAAAGCCAGACAGCAAGTCTAACAGAAGAAGGTGTTGCCAAATGCGAAAAGATGCTTAATGTTACAAATCTTTATGACATTGCAAATACAGAAATAGTCCATCATATCATACAGTCTCTTCGCGCACACAACTTCTATAAGAGAGATGATCATTATATTGTCAAGGATGGAGCTGTTGTAATAGTTGATGAATTCACAGGCAGATTGATGCCTGGAAGAAGATGGTCAGATGGGTTGCATCAGGCGGTGGAAGCAAAAGAAGGCGTCAGGATAGAAAGTGAAAACCAGACCCTTGCAACAATTTCTTTCCAGAACTACTTCCGTCTTTATGAGAAACTTGCCGGTATGACCGGTACTGCCCTGACAGAGGCTGTGGAACTGAAGACCATCTATAAAATGGATGTTCTTGTTATACCAACCAATAAACCTCTAAACAGAAGAGAGTTTGATGACGAAATATACAAGGCAGAAAAGGACAAGTTTGAAGCCGTTGCTCAGGAAATTGAGCAGTTGTACAAAAAGGGAAGGCCTGTTCTTGTTGGCACCACCTCCATTGAAAAATCAGAAAGACTGAGCAGAATCCTGTTAAGAAAAAACATTCCGCACCAGGTGCTGAACGCAAAGTACCATGAGAAAGAAGCTGAGATTATCTCCAGAGCAGGTCAGAAATATGCGGTCACAATAGCGACAAATATGGCTGGACGTGGAACAGATATTGTCCTTGGTGAAGGCGTTGTTAACAAGGAATGCATCTCTCCTGAAACAGGTGCTGCCAAATGTTGTATTGCCTGCGAAGATGACTGCACAAAATGTTTCAAAAACAGGAAATTCTCAGGATGCAGGACAAGCGCCACGCTTGAATGCGGTTTACATGTGATAGGCACAGAAAGACATGAGGCAAGACGAATTGATAATCAGCTGAAAGGAAGAGCAGGAAGACAGGGAGACCCTGGTTCTGCAAGGTTCTATCTGTCCCTGGAGGACGACCTTTTAAGGATATTCGGTTCTGATAGGCTTAAGGGAATGATGTCCCAGCTTCCTGAGGGAGAGAAAATAAAACATCCTTTAATCACCAGGATGATAAATAACGCCCAGCGAAAGGTTGAGGCAAGAAACTTCGAAATAAGGAAACAGCTCCTTGAATTTGATGATGTCATGAATGAACAGAGAAAGGTCATCTATGGCATCAGACAGGATGTTCTGCTGGGCAGGAATCTCGACAATTACCTTGAAGATTTCATAAATGACACTGTAACCGCTGCCGTTGAAGAACATCTGAATCCACAGGATAAACCGGAGAACTGGAATGTTCCAGCCCTTGCGACCCATATCAAAAATATATTCAATATCACTGCTGACCTCAGTTTGCCAGATTCTCTGAGAGAAATTCAGATATGGAGGGATGACATATCACAGAAGATAAAAGATACTATCCTGGAGGCTCTCCAGAAACAGAAGGAAAACCTTGGTGAGTTCTTCAGCGAAATACTGAAGTTTGTATTCCTTCAGGCAATAGACCACAGATGGAAAGCGCATCTGCGCTCAATAGACGAACTGAGGGAAGGTATAGGTTTGAGGGCATATGGACAGAGAGATATTGTTGTCGCTTACAAACAGGAGGCATTCATCCTTTTTGAACAGATGCTTGACTCCATCAGGCAGGAGGTTTTAACCCATGTCTCCAGGATAAAATTGACAGAAAAAGCTGTCGCCCATGCACCTGCGAGAGTTTTTGTACCAGCAAGTTATTCTCACAGAGAACTGAACCAGTTTGATGCTTTACGACAGGCAGAGCCGGTTCAGGTATCCCAGCAACAAATTGCAGGTCCTACTGAATTATCTGGTCCACCAGAGGCAAAACAACAGCCTATACGCGTCGGCAAAAAGGTGGGCAGGAATGACCCGTGCCCCTGTGGAAGCGGAAAAAAATACAAGAAATGCTGTGGAGCCGGCAAATGAAGGGAAATAGTGTGGATAACCTGTGGAAAACATGGGAAAGTGTGTTAATGAAGTTAAGGGAGAGACTAAACAATGACAGGATAGTTGAGTTGTGGTTTAAACCCTTGAAAATCAATAAGATAGAAGGAAATTGTGTTTATCTGGAGATTCCAAATGGGCTTTTCTATAAAGGGCTCTCTCCCTTTCTTGATACATTCAGGGAAATCCTGTCAGAAGTATTTGAGTTTACGCCTGAATTACACTGGGTTTTGCCGGAAACCGGTGATACTAAACAGATATCTTCAACACGTCTGGAAAGAAACAATATACTGGGAGAACCCCTTAACCCTGACTATGTATTTGAAAGTTTTGTTGTTGGACCGTGCAACAGGCTTGCTCATGCGGCGAGCCTTGCTGTTGCTCAGTCACCAGGCGCTGCTTATAATCCTCTGTTCATATACGGTGATGTGGGTCTGGGGAAAACCCATCTTATGCAGGCCATAGGGCACCTGACAAAAGATGTTTCAAGGTCAAATGTTGCGTATCTTCCCTGCGAAATTTTTGTCAATCAATTTATCCATAGCATTCAGACAAAAACCACACATATTTTCAGAAACAGGTTCAGAAATGTGGATGTGCTCCTTATAGACGACATTCATTTTCTCGCGGGTAAAGAAGGTACTCAGGAAGAGTTCTTCCATACCTTTAATGCCCTGTATGACCAGAGGAAGCAGATTGTACTTTCAAGCGACAGGCCACCTCAGGAAATTGCTGCTCTGGAAAGAAGGCTGGTGTCCCGTTTTGAGTGGGGGTTGGTCGTGGATCTTCAACCCCCGGATTTTGAAACAAGGGTTGCAATTTTGAAGAAAAAATGTGAAACAAAGCAGCTCAATTTGAGTGATGATGTTGTCTTTTATATAGCTGAAAACATCAGCGACAATATCAGGCTGCTGGAAGGCGCTCTCAATCGTCTCGTTGCGATATCTTACCTGTTTGAAAAAGAACTCAATGTGGTGGTTGCAAAGGAATATCTTAAAGAACTGTGGAATTCTCAAAAGAAACTGGTTACAATACAGAGAATACAGGAGGTTGTTGCAGAATACTTCAGGATAAGCATCCATGATCTAAAAAGCCAGAGAAGGGTTAAGAATCTTGTTATACCGAGGCAAATTGCAATGTATCTTGCGAGAGAAATGACTGCCGGATCACTCACATCAATTGCTGAAGAGTTTGGAGGGAAAGATCATACGACCGTGATACACGCATGTAAAAAGGTTAAAATGTACCTTGAACAGGACGAAAATATAAAATCAATTATCACAAAACTCATTAACAATTTGAACTCATAATTATTAACATGATATTAAC
>Ga0116202_10001185_pt1 | contig 15277 bp, 18 predicted proteins | sample LakKivw325mmetaG_FD_94479 | JGI IMG/M metagenome (GOLD analysis project Ga0116202, IMG submission 94479) | Anoxic lake water microbial communities from Lake Kivu, Rwanda to study Microbial Dark Matter (Phase II) - Lake Kivu water 325m metaG | ecosystem: Environmental > Aquatic > Freshwater >...
GCCTGGCCTTTTGTCAGCCCGTACACCATGTTGTCATGCACCATCACGGTAATGTCCGTATTTCTCCTTACGGTGTGTATGAAGTGGTTGCCGCCCTCACCGTACATGCATCCGTCACCGCTCTCGGCGATTACAGTGAGCGCAGGATTCCCGATCTTTATCCCCACTGCTGCCGGCAGTGCCCTGCCGTGCAGTCCGTTAAAGTAATGCACATCCATGTACTGGGGCGCTTTTGCCGCCTGTCCTATCCCCGACACAAAAACAAGATTCTGCCTGTCCAGGTTCAGTTCGTCCAGGGCCTTATTCACCGAATTGAGTATGGCAAAATTCCCGCATCCAGGACACCACGCAATATCCTGTTTTTTCATTTCATCTCCTCCGCAATCTCTTCCACGCTGAAAGGAAGCCCGTCATATTTGTTAATCCTGTGTTTTACCTCGTAACCCGTTACAAGCTTTATCAGGCTGGCAAACTGGCCGGTAAAGTTGTTTTCAATCACCACAACCTTCTTTGCCTTTTCAAGATACCCGTTTATCTCTTTGTTCAACGGCCAGACCTGATTAAAATGCAGAAATCCGTTTTTCCTGTTATCCGTAATATCCAGTGCTTCCTTTATTATGTGGCAGGTTGATCCCCAACCTATAAATAATGTCTCGAAATCACTGTTGCCCGTGAATTCCGGGGCCGCGATGTCCTTTTCAATCAATTTGATCTTTTTCCACCGCTTCTCCACCATCCTGCGGCGTATCTCCATATCCTCGGTTATGTACCCGCTTTCGTCATGCTCATCGCTGTCAACCCTTACCAGTCCCTCTCCGTAACCCGGGATACCGCGCGGCGATATGCCGTTTTCAGTAAAAAGGTATCTCCTGTAATCCTTCCCGGTCTTTACTATATGACTTTCAACTTTTCCTTCATTATTCAGAAAACCAGGCAGGTTATAATAGGAATCAAGAAAATACTGGTCTGTGAGAATGAACACGGGTATCTGGTATTTGTCCGCAAGGTTGAATGCCCTCTGCGTAAGCGCATAGGCGCCTTCCAGACTGCCGGGTGCAAATATTATCCGGGGGAATTCACCGTGTCCGGAATAGAGGGCGAGATTGAGATCTCCCTGTTCGGTGCGGGTCGGAAGTCCTGTTGCAGGAGCGGGGCGCTGGCCCAGGTGAATGACTACAGGGGTTTCCGTCATCCCTGCAAGACTTACACTTTCCTCCATAAGGGCAAACCCGCCGCCCGCGGTCGTAACCATGCCTCTTGCCCCGGCATACCATGCACCGAGAACCATGTTTATCGCGGATATTTCGTCTTCTGCCTGCTCAACGGTAATCTGATATTCCTTCTGTTTGCCTGCCATGAATGTGAGTACGCTTGTTGAAGGAGACATGGGGTAAGATGAAACGAAATTGCAGCCGCCGGCCAGCGCGCCAAGCCCCACAGCTTCGGCACCGTTCAGGAAAATCTCACTGCCGGTTTCTTTCCGGTGCGCAATCAATGATACAGGATTCCTTTTCAGTATGCCGGATCCTGCTTCATATCCTTTCTCAAGAGCCTTCTTGTTCTGCTCAACAATTGCTTCGCCCTTTCTGGCAAAAGCCTTTTCCAGGTACTCCTCCGGGACGTTTTTCCTGACATTCAGAATGGATAAAATTACACCGGTCGCCACGATGTTGGCGAACACCGGATTGCCGATCTCACGCGCAATGGAATTAAACGCCACCTTTTCATTTATGCCGGGAACCCCCTCTCCGAATTCGCCTATCACTATGGTTTCTTTTCCAATCCTTCCGGATATCCTGCCGACAGAATTCTCATCCAGAACAAGAAGCACATCTATCCTGTTGACACACGCGCGGACTCTTTCGGAAGAAACCCTTATCTGCGTGGAATTGGCGCCGCCCCGCACCCTGCTCATGTATTCCTTGGTAGCAAATACATTGTAGCCTTCTGTGCGAAGCATGTCAGAAAAGACCTTTTCAACGGTCTGTATACCCTGCCCCGCCTGTCCCGTAATAACTATAGATACATCTCTCATGGTTCACCCCTGCCGATTCACCTGATCAGGTTAAATGTTCATCCAGTTCCATACCCTGCTCTCCTCCTGCTCAAACCAGTCGGATGTTTCCGAAAGGTACGAATAAACGTTGGCGATAGCCTCCATATGCTTCTTTTCTTCGCCAAGCAGAAATTCCAGCAGCCTTTTCTCTCCTGTATCGGTCGCTTCCTTCAGGAATATTTCATATGCTCTGTAGCCTTCTCTTTCAAGTTTCATTGCGCTTTCGTAAACCTGTAGATTGCTCTTATTGCGCTTCATTGAGTCTTTCATGCCCTTGAAGAACTGCCTGACCTCCTCCTCAACGGAATTCATGCTTCCATATCCGGAAGCACGCGGTTGTTCTCCCGCATCAAGATTGAATTTATCTATTCTCCAGGCATGGTCTATCTCCTGCTTCGCAAGCGTGTAGAAGAGATGCTTGCTTAAGGAATCCCCGGTTTCCGAAGCAAGTTCAAGATACAGCATCGTTCCCTTTCTCTCAAAATCCAGACCAAATTCCACCATTTTCTTTTCCATTCTTTTACCTCCATTGTTTATCCCATGCCGATGTCAAGTATCATCATAAAAATAAATCCCGTCAGAAAACTCATTGTTGCAATGTCAGTATTATCCGCCTTCTGGGTTTCCGGTATTACCTCTTCTACTACCACGTAAATCATTGCCCCGGCCGCAAAGGCAAGCGCATAAGGCAGCAAGGGCGTAAAAAAAGTCACCGCAAACGCTCCAAGAACTCCTCCAACCGGTTCAACCATACCCGACATCTGCCCGAACCAGAACGCCTTCATTCTGCTCATGCCGGTTCCGCTCAAAGGGAAAGAAACAGCCATGCCCTCCGGGAAATTCTGAAGCCCTATGCCGAGAGCAAGAGACGAAGCCGCTGCAAAAGTAATACCCGAAGCCGGAAACTTTAGAGAACCGAAAGCGACACCCACGGCAAGCCCCTCCGGGATATTGTGAAGCGTGATAGCGAGTACAAGCAGGTAAGAAAGGGATAAATCGCCTCTTATACCCTTTCTTACACCTTCAATTTCCTGGTAAGGCATGTTAGGGTGCAGATGGGGAATAAGATTATCAAGCAGGTATATAAAACCGCAACCCAGGGCAAAACCGGAAGACACGACAAACCATACGGGCATGGAAGATTTTCCACCCGTGAGCTCAATGGCCGGCAGGAGCAATGAGAAGAAGCTCGCTGAAACCATTACCCCGCCCGCAAATCCCAGAGCACAATCAAAGACCTTCCTTGAGGGACGCCTGTGAACCAGCACAAGCGAGGCGCCTGCTGCAGTCACAAGCCATGTAAAAATTGTCGCCAGTAAAGCCAGCAATACGGGATTCAGTCTCTGGATATTTTCCATTATTTCATGAAATCCAGGTATTCTGCGGTCGCTGTCGCCGCCTTCTCTCCTTCTCAAGGCAGATCCCTGCGGCTATACCGGGGGGACCTCCTCCCACGAAAACATATTCATATACGGTCATATCCCCAGTTCTGATTTTATTGCCTCTCTGTCAAAACCTACGATTATCTTCCCGTCTACGTCTATCACCGGGACTCCCATCTGTCCGGTCTTGTCTATCATCTCTTTTCTCCTGTCAACATCCAATCCAACGTCAAAAGTCTCGTATTTAACGCCGTGATCATCAAGAAAATCCTTTGCCATCTTGCAGTAAGGACAGGTTGACGTTGAATAAACGATCACTTTTTTCTCTTCCATTATTTTTCTCCAAGAAAGGTCCCTATTTCTTCTGCTTTTTTGATACACCCGGGATGACTGTTTATCGCTCCCTTCTCATCAACGAGCGGACACAGGAGCTCATACTTATAGGAAGCTCCCACGGTGACAAAAAAGTTTTTTATTATTGATTTTGCGTTATCAAAGAAATCCTTCCTGTCGCTACCCTCAACGGAAAGGAAAGCTCCCCGCTTTTTCTTTTGAATCCTGTATGTTTTGTAAAAAAAGATCCCAAGCCACTGGCACTGAAACCTGTCTATCATCATTTTGGTCTGGGCTGAAAGACTTCCAAAAAAAATAGGAGAGGCAACAACTATGGCATCCGCCTGCTCAACGGCAGGATAAATCTTCTGCATATCGTCCTGTATTTTACACGTGCCGTCCTTTCTTATGACGGCACATTCCTGGCAGGGAATAAATTTCATCGCATTCAGCACGAATTTCTCGGTTTCTGCACCTTTCTGCCTTGCGGCTTCCAGGCACGCGTCCAGAAGAATCTCGCTGTTGCCTCCCTTTCTCGGGCTCCCAAGAATCCCCAGAACCTTCACGGCTGCCATTTTACTTTTTTTCCTTCATCATCTCTCCGCAGCAATATTTCTGTTCACTCCCAATCTTTCCGCATTTCTTACACTCGTACATCTTGCCTTCATCCTTCTTTTTCCCTCCGCAGCAGCATTTACACATTTCCTTCTCACCTCCATTTACTCCAATTTTTTCCTCACTTGCTCCGTCTTACTTCTTTTCCATATCTTCTTTCATCTTGGAAAGCCGCACGAAATGGCTTCTTTCCTCCTTAATAATTCTGTCAAGAATCTGGTGCTGTGTTTCGGGTACCACGGACTTGATCTCAATATAGTACATTATTGAGTCCAGCTCTCTTCTTATACCGAAATCCAGGGCTTTAACGACCCCCGCAGAAGTATCCAGTTCCTTTTCTATCTCGGGGGGAAATACTATTCCGTCCGCATAAGAACGCAGGTACTGGAAGTATTCGCCCGGATAGGTTTCGGAAGGTTCATATTTCGTGATTTTTCCAAGCATCTCCGTGAATATCTTCTTGTGTCTTACTTCCTCGTCGGCAAGAAAATTGAAGAGCTCCTTTATTTCCTTCTGTGCATTCTTCTCCGCGACCTTCCGGTAAAACTTTTCTCCGTTCTCTTCTATCCTTATTGCAAACTGAAAGATCTCGCTCACATCAAAAAATACGCCCATAAATACCTCCCTGTAGTTTTTTCAAAGCAAATTCAGCTCTTTGTGTTTTTCCAGTATTGTTTTTGCAAGATTTTCCAATGACTCAAAATCAGGATTCCCCGGATATCCGTTTACTATGACCGGTGACAGAATCTCCAGGTTACCGGACGGCAACATATCCGTTATGGATTTCAGCATGTTTCCGCCCCATCCGAAAGAACCGATCACCGATATGAATCTCGTCTTCGGCCTCAATACCTTGAAAAGGTATGTTGCATAAACAGCAGAAGGATGCGGTCCCGTGAGAACCGTGGGCGTTCCCAGGACAACCGTGGCTGCGTCAACAAGAGACATGGCCAGTTCTCCCACGTCCGTTGCCGTAAGATTGAAAGGCTTTGCTTCTATGCCCTTCCTGATAAGAGAGTCAACGAAAAAATCAACCATTCGGGCAACGCTTCCGTGCATTGAAACGTAAGGAATAACCACTTCGTTCTTCACGCTGTCGGATACCCAATCTCTGTAGGCACTGACAATGAAATCGGGATTATTGTAAACCGGACCGTGACTCGGGGCGATTATTCCGATATCCAAGTTTTCAACCAGCCGGAGATGTTTCCTTATATTGTTTCTGAAGGGCATCATGATTTCTGCATAATACCGTTTTGCCGAACTGTACAACCTCTCGTTGCAGGATGCATAGAAACTGCTTGTTGCCAGGTGCGAGCCGAAAAGATCGCATGGAAACAGTATCCTGTCGTCAATGTCACAGGTAATCATGGTCTCCGGCCAGTGCACCCAGGGCGCATACATGAATCTCAACCGTCTGCTGCCTGTGGATAACTCCTCGCCGTCAGCTACCTTCATGCATCTTTCTTCCGGAATATGGAGCAGTTTTGTGAGAAGTGAAACGCCCTTGTCGCTTGCTATTACCCTTGAACCCGAAAATTCTTCAAGGACGCGGGGTATGCAGCCGGAATGGTCCTGTTCGGAATGGTTTGAGACTATGTAATCTATCCTGCCGCCGCTCAAGTCCTTCAAAACTCGGATAAACTTCTCACTCTTTGACGGGTCTGATGTATCAACGAGAACGTTTTTCTCATCCTTTATAAGGTATGCGTTATACGTTGTACCGTCTGGGAGTGGGATAAGTTCATCAAAAAGCCTCCTGTCCCAGTCATTCATTATGATTCCGTGAACGTTCTTCGTTATTTCCCGTATGACCATTATGTCTCCTTCAGTTGGGCTTGTTCTCCTTCTCAAACTGGTCTTTTGCCGCACCGCATTCCGGGCAAACCCAGTCTTCCGGAAGCTTCTCAAAGCTCGTTCCCGGCGCAATTCCGTTTTCAACATCGCCTTTTGCCGGATCGTATATGTACCCGCACACCGTGCAAATATACCTGTCCATTATTGCTCCTTTACCCCGAACTCTTCCTGCATCTCTTTCATTGTGAGGGGTTCGGGATTTTTTTCACCCCCACCGTGCCCGTTTCATATCCGGGCATCCACCTCCCCCCTCAAAGGGGAGGCGAACAAGGTCCAATATTCGGTGAGGGGTTTATGATTTTACTCTCGCGCAATTCCTGCAAAGTCCCTTCAAATAGAGATGGTATTCTTCAACTGAATGTCCGTCTATTTCTTTCTCGTTCAGCAGTGTGCACCTGTGAAAAATATCATACAAACCGCCGCATTTTTTGCACTTGAAATGCAGATGCGTATTTTCGGAATAATCGTATCTCACTTCATTCTCTTCCACCGTAACCTGCCCGACTATCTTTTTGTCAACCAGTATCTTCAACGTATTGTAAATCGTGGTCTTGGACAGTGTCGGTATTCTGGCAGACAGGCTGCTGTATATGTCCTCAACCGTGGGATGAATCCTGTTCCTGACGAGATATTCAAATATCTTCATTCTCTGGAAAGAAGGCTGTATTCCGTTATCCTGCATTATTTTTATTATCTCTTCCTGCTTCATTTGAAAACCTCCTTATTAAAGAAATACCAGAAAACAAAATCCAGATGAGCCATCGGTATATGAATTTTTTTCGCAAAGTTACTCATTAGATTTTCAATTCTGCTGTATTCCGCAACAGGCAGGGAAGCGGGTATATCGTCTATGACCCCGCACATCACAAGCCCCCGCAGTATGTGCCTGTCAAGTATGGCAAGCTCGTAACCCCTGCCTATGTTTCTTAAAAAATGGCTTGCCTCTTTGCAGCCCATTCCCTTTACGTTTCGGACTATATATTTCCTCAATAATTTCTCGTCCTGTACTCCGGGCAGATATTTAATTAAAAAATCTCCCCCGTCAAAAAATTTCTTCCTCGCTTCTACTATGTACCTTGCCTTGTTATTCATGAACCTGACGCCGGACAGGCTCCGGGAGATTTCTCGCTCGGTTCCCCGGGTCATGATTCCGTTGTCAAAGAGCCTCTCAACATTGTCCCAGCATACTCTTGCCTTGCACTGGGGAGTAAGCAGACAGAAAAAAAATTCCTTCTGTATTTTATCCCTTGTATCATTTTCAGTGAACTCCAGCAGGCGTTTCTCTATTTCCGGTCTGATCTTTTTATGGACTGCTTGCAAACTTGTAATAATTCCACTCATCAGGAGATTATACCCTAAAAAATACAAAAAGCAATAGCTTATAAAAAATTGAAAAACGTTCAACTATTGGATATAATAGTACGGAAAAATGATGCTCATACCCTTGCTTCTCGCCGCTCTGTACATGGGATGGTCAATGGGCGCCAACGACGCCGCAAATTGCGTCGGTGCAGATATAGGTTCGGGCGTCATGTCTGTAAGAACCGGCATAGTAATCACCTGCATCTTCAGCTTCCTGGGAGCAGTACTTCTCGGCGGCAATGTCATAAAGACCATAGGAAAAGGCGTTATCACGTTAAACGAACTGCCGCAGGCCGAAGCAACACTCCTTGCATTTGCCGCACTCTTCAGCGCCGCGCTCTGGGTAACGATTGCAACGTATAAGAAATTTCCCGTGTCAACCTCTCACTCCATAGTGGGAGCGGTTGCAGGCGGAGGACTTGCCCTTTGCACATGCGTGCACTGGGAAAAGATATGGCAGATTTTTGTCTGCTGGGTCCTTACTCCGCTGAGTGCCTGCATCCTGGCAATATTACTCTATCATATTTTCAAGGCTGCCTTCAGAATTCCGGCCGTAAAAAGATGGGAAAAGGTTATACTTTATTTTTTGATATACCTGACAAGCGCATATCTTGCCTTCACGTGGGGGGCAAACGACGTGGCGAATGCCACAGGGATACTTTTCGGAGTGCAGAGATTTACTCCTTACGCAGCATCCCTGATAGGAGCGTCTGCAATCATACTGGGAGTTGTGACATGGGGTTACAGGGTTATAGAGACGGTCGGGTCAAAAATCGTCCACATTACTCCTCTGATGACCGTGGCAATTGAAATTGCATCCGCGTTGAACGTACACATATACACCCATTACGGTATCCCGGTATCCACGTCTCATTCAATTGTCGGTGCTGTATGGGGCGTGGGAATTGTCCAGGGGATAAGAACTATGAACCTGAAGCTGGCACGTGAAATAGTACTGACATGGGCGCTAACCCCTCTTATTTCAGGTATAATAACATATGCCATAATCGTCACGACGCTGTTCTTTATGAGGTAACGGAGGTATCAAATGGACAGGACAAGGAACATTTTCGCATGGCTGGGAGAACGCGAGGAAAAGGGTGTCTTGAACCTCGCCCTTCAACACGTGGAAAAGTCTTATGAATGCGTGCTTGCAATGAAAGACAGCATTGAGTCCCTGACAAAAAACGACGCAGCGGGCAAAAAAAATAACATAGGCCGTGCCAAGAATGCAGAACATCAGGGAGATGAGCTTAAGAGAACCATAATGAACGAGCTCTCAAAGGGCATGTTTCTTCCGCCTGACAGGGAAGACCTTATTCTTCTCAATGAGAGCCTTAACGACATAGCCGACGGCGCAAAAGGCGTTGTACGCCTCCTTGAGTTTTTTGAGAAGGAGCCTTCGGGGGAAATCGGCAAGCTGCTCCTGGACGACAGCCTTCTCGCGGTGAAAGCCGGAGAAAAGCTCAAGACAGCGATAAACGCCCTGGTAAAGAGCGATGCAAGCAGGGTTATGGAGGATTGTGCCCAGATTGAAACCATTGAAGAGGAAGGGGACGACAAAAGGCGCGATCTGTTGAGCGTTCTTATAAAAACAGAATTGAGCCCGCAGATGACCATCCTGGTTTACGAAATGATAGACAACCTTGAAAACGTGATTGACTGTATAAAAAAATCCGGCGATATGGTGCGGATCCTTGCAATCAAGGCAAGATAGGACTTACTGTCTCACCAGCTTTTCATAGTATCCGGAAACGTTGAATATGCCTCCGCTTTTCCTGTAGAAATCTTCATTCAGCCTGAAAATTCCTTTGATGGGAGATGTCCATTCCGCTTCGGGAAAGGGATGCCGTGAAACAAGTTTCTCCCAGTCCCTGTAATGCTGGTGACCGTTTGATTCCACCACGGGTATTTTAAGTCCCGGCAGGGGCTTTAGACGGCAGGCAACGTTCTTGTTCCATTCAACGAGAGGCGGTATGACGGTCAGGTCGGCACAGAAGTAGTCCATCCCGTTTCTTTCCGCTTCATTCAATATCTTCAGGGTCATGCTTAAAGTTTTTGCGATAGGTTTCAGGGCCACGCCCTTGTAGCCCATCTGGCACCTCTTGAGCGTGTCTTCCTGCGTATGGGCGCTTTCATCCGCCACGATCCTGACGGGAAAATCGCTGACATCAACCTCCAGGTCTTCGGGAAACGGCTCTTCCATCACTATTACCCTTTCAAGAGCACCAAGCCTGTCAATAAAATCAACCAGCCTCATCAGGCGCTCCTTGCTGTCATACCTTCCGTTGGCGTCAAAGTAGTACGGGAGCTTTCCGTTCTCCGTGTATTCCGTCGGGACGCTTCCGAATCTTTCGTGTATTACCCTTATTCTCTCCATATCCCATTTCAGCATTTTCTCCTGGTCACCGTCCTTATCCGGATCCGAGCCGATCTTTATTTTAAGAGTGAAAAAACCTTCTCCTATTGCCTTGCCGATATCATCAATCGGCACGCCGTAGGACATCAGGGGAATGCAGGCAACAAGGGGATGCCTGTATTTCAGAGGTTTCCGGTATTCCACGGGTATCATTTCAAAAAAATCACTGATCCCTCTCTCCTTCGCATAAAGCACCCAGAGGGCATTATCAAGAGCTACAAGAGCGTTCAATGTAAAGGTTTTTCTTAAGTTTCCTCTTCCTGTAATTTTTTTGGCATATGAGTGCACCTCTCCAAGAATTTCCTCCTGCAATACCATGGGATTGTCAATTTCCCTGTCTTTCAGAAGCCTGGAAGCATACTCGGTGATGTTAAGCATCAGGCCGTTACCCCCTGCCTGGCTGTGAGAGGTGAAAACAGCCGCATCGGACCAGAGAACGCTCTGCGTTCCCGCGCCTATGCCGTAGTTGTCTTCGGTCTCAAGGCACACGAACGTCTGCCACGCCTCGCTCAAATATCCCCCCTTGAATCCGAGAGGCATCTTGAACGGTTCCATGTCAAAATTCAGGTTAACCTTTTTTATTCTCATTTTTTTCTCCTGATAGCTTTTTCCTCATTAAAGGTATATAATACAACGGATATGGAAACAACTCAAAATTACCCGCTTATGATAAGTTTCACTGCAGGACTCCTGTCTTTCGCAAGTCCCTGCGTTCTTCCCCTGATACCCGCATATCTTTCGTACATAACGGGCGCATCAATAGAGAATATAAGGGAGGGTTCCAACTACAGAAGGAACCTCCTGCTGTCAATTCTATTTGTTCTCGGATTCAGCACCGTGTTCACCGTACTGGGTGCCTCGGCAACCTGGCTCGGCAGACAGCTTCTGATAAAGCAGAACGCAGTGAGGATAACGGGAGGAATCATCGTAATTCTGTTCGGATTGCACCTCACGGGCGTCCTCAAGATTAAAACACTGTACAGGCAAAAAAAGTTTAATGCCGGCAGGATGGCTGGCGGTTATGCCGGTGCATTCGCGATAGGCATGATATTTGCCTTCGGCTGGACCCCGTGCGTGGGTCCGGTTCTTGCTTCAATCCTTATCATGGCATCCACGGAGAAATCGGTTTTCCGCGGTATATTCCTGCTCCTCTTCTACTCCCTCGGCATAGGCATCCCATTTATACTAACGACCCTGGCCGTAAACAAGATGCTTGGTGTATTCACGCGAATCAAGAAGCATTACGGTAAGATTGAATTTCTTACCGGACTTCTGCTGATAGCCGTCGGCATTCTGATGCTGCTGAACAAATTCCGGCTTCCTGTCTAACGACTATTTCTTTTTTACCGGGTATCTATTCAGGTGGCCTATATCAGGCAGTTTTCCTACGAGCGGCCTGGCATAGTTCATGAAATCCGAGGTAACACCGTTGCTGCTGGCGTTTATGAAACTGTCCGGCATGCTTCTGGTGTTTTTGGCTACCTTGTTCAGAGCCACGAGCTCAAAGTACGCACTGTATTTCTTTCCGGGTTTTCTCTTTATTGATACAGAACCGTCAAGGTTGCCTGACACCGCATATTTTACGGCAAGTTTTCCGACCTCGTATGCCTCTCTTGAATCCACCTCGGAATATATTCCGGGAAAGGAACGCTGGAGATATCCGAATGTGTCCGCCCTTACGCGGCTGACCTTCAATTCTGTTTTGATCATATCTGCGAGAAGGTCGCCAAGAACCCCGGTGCCGCTCAGCTGGACGTTGCCGTGAGTATCCACTTCTTTTGTGAACTTTGAAGCGATCGCCTCGCCGTCCTCATCGGAGATACCTTCCGACACGGTTATAAGGCACCTTCCAAGTTTCAAATACACGTTCTCAACATCATTCAGGAATTTTTCCTTTGAGAATGGTTTTTCAGGAAAATATATGAGATGGGGGCCGTCGCCTTCATCCATCCTGGCCAGTGCCGATGCGGCAACGAGAAAACCTGCATGCCTTCCCATCACCACGTCTATCTTGACGCCCGGCAGGGATATATTGTCCAGATCGTCGCCCATGGCCGCCATCGCCACGAACTTAGCCGCGCTTGCATACCCCGGGGTGTGATCGTTTTCCAGCAGGTCGTTATCAATCGTCTTTGGAATATGGAAACACCTGAACTCATAGTTCACCTTTTTTGCGCTTTCGTTGAGGATGTTAGCCGTCTCCGCAGAATCGTTGCCGCCTACATAAAAGAAGAATCGGACGTCATATTTCTGCAGTATTCTGAAAATTTCTGCGCAGTCCTGCTCGTCCGGTTTTTTCCTCACGCTGCCGAGCGCCGCGCACGGAGTGAACGCAACCCTGGACAGTACCGAAGAGGTCTCCTTTCTCAAATCTATCAGTCTTTCTTCCATTATGCCCTTTATTCCGTTTAATGAACCGTATATCCCCTTTATCTGGCTGTGCTTTTTCGCTTCAGTTATGGCTCCCACGAGACTCTGGTTGATCACCACGGTGGGGCCTCCGCTCTGCGCAATCATCATGTTGCCCTTAAGCTCTTTTCCCATTTCTGCCTCCTGTTTGTGGAAATGATATTTTGCAAATCACCTATTGACTGAGTATCCCTTCTATTTTTTTCAGTTCATCCCCCGTAAAGGCGGTGTTGCTCAAAGCGCCGACCGCATCTTCTATCTGCTCCGGACGGCTTGCGCCTGCGAGGGCGGACGTCACCGCGGAATGCCGCAGGACCCACGCCAGGGACATCTGCGCAAGGCTCTGCCCGCGTTCGTGCGCCAGGACATTCAGCTGTTTTACCTTTTCAATCTTCTCATCAGTGATATGCGCCGGCTTCAGGAAACCGTGCTTTTTTGAAGCCCGCGAACCTTCCGGAATGCCCGACAGATATTTATCCGTCAGCAAACCCTGCGCAAGAGGAGAGAACACGATACATCCGATTTTTTCCCCGGTCAACACGCCCAGCAATCCGTCTTCAATCCATCTGTTGAACATATTATAGGACGGCTGGTGTATCAGGCAGGGCGTGCCGAGCTTTTTCATTATCTCCGCCGCCTTGCTTGTCTGGTCAGCCGTGTAGCTGGATATCCCGGCATATAGAGCGCGCCCGCTCCGCACTATGTAATCCAGCGCACCGAGGGTTTCTTCCACAGGAGTTTCAGGATCGGGCCTGTGGTGGTAAAAAATATCCACGTAATCCAGGCCGAGACGCTCAAGACTCTGGTCCACACTCGCCACAAGATTCTTTCTTGAGCCCCATTCGCCGTAAGGTCCGGGCCACATGAGATAACCCGCTTTTGACGATATGATAAGCTCGTCACGGTACGCTTTGAGGTCCATTTTCAATATGCGTCCGAAATTTCTTTCCGCGGAACCCGGCGGTGGACCGTAGTTATTTGCAAGGTCAAAATGTGTAATCCCCAGGTCAAACGCCTTACGGATCATCGCCCGGCTGTTCTCAAAAATATCCACGTCTCCGAAGTTATGCCATAACCCCAGGGAAATTGCCGGCAGTTTCAAACCGCTCGCCCCGCACCGGTTGTAACGCATGCCGGAATAACGCGAGACGTCAGCAATGTAACCCATGTTCTTCCTCCCGATATCCTGTGCTTCGCTTTATTTTGAAATTCCAATTAATATACCACAAATACATCGCAGATTGAAATTTGACATTTTGAAGATACCGGATTTAAAATCAGAGATATTTCACGGCAAACGATGATTGAAAGATTCTATTGCAAAAGGACATGCGATGGCTACCGAAAATGCAGGACATGACAGGATAACCGAAAGAGATACTGATATTTTGCGCCGGCTTGCCCAACGCAAGGCTGTCATAGCGCAGGATCCGGCAAATCAGGAACGAAGGCGTGCATGGTATTGCCTGGATTCAGGAAATGACGACAGGGTGATGATCCTTGCAGAACATGGAGGCGTGAGGGACAGGATAAAGCCGGTTCCCGACGATATACTTGAATGTACCGGCGACTGGGCGCGCGGGATTGAAAATGGACTTCGTAACGATATATACAGGTTTGAGAAATTGAAAGATGACCATGTGGTTGAACCGTTCATGGATGTGCGGTGGAAGACAACCTTCAGCAATTACGGGGTGGAAGCCGTCACCCATTACGGAGGTGACGATAACTACATGGGCTCGCGCTCGTGGGATCCGCCTATCAAGGATCTGGACGGAGATTTCGGCAAACTGCATTTCAGAACTTTCACGGTTGACCGCGAAGCCACACTGAAAGAGAAGGATCATCTTGAGAAAATACTCGGCTCCATACTGCCCGTGCGTATAAGAGGCGGTCACTACTGGACGATGGGGATGACCGGTACCGCCATACAGCTTATAGGTCTTCAGCAGATGATGCTTGCCATGTACGATAACCCGCATGCGCTGCACCACCTCATGAAATTTCTGAGGGACGATCATGTCAATCTCATAAACTGGCTGGAGAACGAAAATCTCTACACCCTTAACAACGAGAACGATTATATAGGTTCCGGCAGTGAAGGATACACGCGGGGCCTGCCGCAGGCTGACTGGAACGCAGGCATGCCTGTAAGGAAGCAGGATCAGTGGGTATTGAGCGAATCACAGGAGACTGTGGGCGTCGGCCCGGAACAGTTTGAGGAATTCATATTCCCGTACCAGAAGGAAATAGTTGAACAGTTCGGCAAGTCCTATTACGGATGCTGTGAACCGGTCCATAACCGCTGGCACATACTCAAGAGAATCAACAACCTGGCAAGGGTCTCGGTATCTCCATGGGCAGACCAGGAATTCATGGCCGAATCACTGGGTACGAAATACGTGTACTCACGTAAACCGAATCCGACGCTGGTCAGCACCGGAGTCTTCAACGAACAAGCCATACGGCAGGACATAAGGAATACCCTGGAAATTGCGGGCAAATGCAGGATTGAAATCATCATGAAGGATGTGCATACCCTGCAGAACGAACCGGACCGACTGCCGCGCTGGGTTGAGATAGCCCGCGAAGAAACAGGTAATGCAGGATAGAATTGCAGCCATCCCGCGATATCAGGAGGCATTCCTCATCAGGACGGTGCCAAATCTTTCAAGGGGACATTCGTAGGTTTCGGCAAGCATCGGGGACCATGCAAAAATGCCGCCGGCGACATGTGTATCAGTTTTCCCAGATGCGAAGGTTTTCTCATGGAAAAGAACGTGTTATACGCGGGAGGGAGGATAGTGATTCGCGGAACTGAAGGAGTAAAAAAATGGAATAACA
>Ga0116202_10001186_pt1 | contig 15262 bp, 14 predicted proteins | sample LakKivw325mmetaG_FD_94479 | JGI IMG/M metagenome (GOLD analysis project Ga0116202, IMG submission 94479) | Anoxic lake water microbial communities from Lake Kivu, Rwanda to study Microbial Dark Matter (Phase II) - Lake Kivu water 325m metaG | ecosystem: Environmental > Aquatic > Freshwater >...
AAGCTATGGAATGTCGCGCTTCCAGCGCTTTCTTATGTTTTCGTTTTCTATTCTTGGGGTTTCGCTGCGTTCCACCCCAAGCTATGGAATGTCGCGCTTCCAGCGCTAGCTTGTGTCTGCTTGTTTTATACTTGCGATTTCGCTGCGTTCCACCCCAAGCAATGGAATGTTGCGCTTCCAGCGCCCAGGCTGTTGATTAACCACGATAATGCCGTGAAATCCGCTCCTAATGAGCTCTTCAAGGCTGTTTCTGTTTTTTTTCACAGCCTCGATAACCATTTTATCCGGTTACAGGTTGAACTCCCAATAGGGGGCAGGGTCTTCTATCGACTGTGATATATACATTGCCGGCATGTCCTCCACCACAGCGAAGTCAAACCTTTTGCTTGACAGTTGGAGGGGGTGAATATTTTTAGAAACTTCTTAAATAACATCAGGATGCCTTTATGAAAGCCCTGCTCCTCCTCGCCTTCTGCGCTGCTCTGGCACTCTTGCCAGCCCTGAGTATTCCTGTCTCCCAAGAACCGGTTCTGAGGGAAGACAATCTGCTCACCGGACTCCTGCGGGTCAGTCCCGACGACCAGGCTCCCGAACAACTCATCACCCAGTGTTGGCTGTGGCAGGATGGCAACTTTCTGGTGGCGCACTTCGAATGTGAGATCGATTCCACCTTCAAAACCGGTACCATCACCACCCGGGACAGCGCGCCGGACGCTGATTACGTCCGGTTGCAGCTCATCACCGTTCCGGAAGCCTTTTATGCCTACTTTTTCTATGCTTATCCCCTGGGTAATCTGTTCGATGGGGTGCGCAGCGACACCAGCGCCGATATCAAATGGAACAGCGGTTATAGCTATGAATCACGCTATGATATGAGTAGATGGATAGTGACCATGCGGATTCCACTGACCGATCTGCGCTTCAAACAGCAGCTACCCTATCGCTGGAAGGTGATCATCACCCGTAATAATAAAAAGGTGAATGAAAGTTACAACCTTCCCTACTTGACTACCAGTATGCGCAACGACTACTATGCCAAAGCCCTGGACATCGAGCTCAGCCAGGCAGTGAGGCACAGACCAGAGCTGACGATCAAGCCCTACTATGTGAAAAGCTATGACCTGGTGAATAAGACCACCAGCTATGATCCCGACCATCTGGGGATGGACCTTGCCCTCAAGCTGGGGCAGCGCACCCGGGGCAAGATATCCCTGAATCCGGATTTCTCGGATGTCCCGCCGGATAACGCCGCGGACAACTACAACAGCAAATATCCGCCTTACTTTGCCGAGAACCGGTTCTTCTTCACCGAGGATATCGATGCCTATGGCGTTGGCTCCAGCAGCTTCTACACCCGCAACATCGCCCAGCCGTCCTTCGCCTTCAAGCTGAACGGCACCACCGGAGCGCTGAACTGGGGGATCCTGGGCGCCCGGGACAAGCAGATCACGGATTCCGGAGCTGTGATCAATCCGGATGACTATTATCAGGTGCTGGCACTAATCCCCACCTGGAAGAAGCTGCGGCTGAGCAATTCACTGATCACCAGGACGAATAAAGGCTACTATAATCACGTGTACAAGGGCTCCTATCGCTGGAACCTGATCAAGGATTTTGTCCTGACCACCGATCTGATGGGCAGTGTTCGCAGGGATGAGCAGGCAGATGACCCTGATCCCCAATATGGCTATGTAAGTGCTGTCCAGCTCAACGCCTTTCCCGGCAACTGGATCGGCCTGGCCGCCTTTTCCACGATCTCCCGGGATTTTGCGGCGGACGTCGGATACTATTGGGATACTGATCTGCAAAGCTCAAATCTGTCCTGGGGCTATGCCACCGATACCGGCAAGGGCTATGTCAAATACCAGGAAGGCAGCCTCTGGGGCAATTACACATCATATCTGGGGAAGGAGAGGAATGCCAAGTCTATTGGTGCGGACTATTATGCCAGTTTCCGGCCGGATTATGAGTTCAGCCTCAATGGCGAGATCGGCAGCTATCTGGACCTCAACGATCAGAATCACGACACCTGGAACCTGTATACCCGCCTTTGTTACTACCACTGGAGTTCACTGCAGTTCTATGGAACCTATTCCCACTACAAGACCATCGTTTACAGCCTTTATGACACCTACGATCTGGACCGGATCGGCCTGGGGATTTGGGGGGAACCGGCCAAGACCCTGAGCTATAGCCTTTACGGCACCTGGAACTCATACTCCTACCCCAGGGTGAACACTGTGGTGATCGACACTCTGCAGTTCACGGTCAATCTGGACAACCGCTATGCCGTCGTGAATGGAGTGCTCACCTTCACCCCCAATGCCAAACTGCGGCTGAGCAGCGGACTGGGGCTCAGCACCTATGAAAGCGCCGTTTCCCATGCCGACCTGACCTGGTATGCCAGCCTGCGCTATGAATTCAGGCCCGAATATTTCCTCTTTGCCGGCTATTCCACCCGCCAAAACCAGGACATCGCCTCCAGCTATTCCGATCCCCTGGGGCATTTCACCAGGCGAAGCGCCTCGCTTTATGCCAAGGTGGCGCTCACCTTTCAGCTCTGAACCGCCGTTCCCATCTCTCCTGATGCTTTTTTGGCGCCGATCCGTCCGCCTCAGAACTCCATACTTCGGAAATTGAGCACATACTCATGTTTCTCGGGGGGCAACACCGTGCAGGGCAGGCTGATGGCGGCCAGCTGGCGCTCCAGATAGTCCAGGACGGGATATTCGGTGTAGAAGTGCCCGGCATCCAGGATGGGAATGCTGCACTCCAGCATGCTGTGATAGGTGATGTCGCCGGTGATCACCAGTCCGGCTTTCCGCTGTGCCTGGGGCAGGATGGAATTGCCCGCACCGCCACAGATTGCCAGGGTTTCGACCTTCGTGTCCAAAGGGTAGCCTGCCGTCCAGATCCTCACTTGGGGACAGTGCAGAGTGCTGCCCACCCGCTGCGCCAGTTCCTCTATGCTGTGCTTTTCTTTGTAGCTGCAGATCAGGCCCAGTCCATAGGCGGGATTGGTGCTTTCCACCGGATAATAATAGAGCAGGGGCGTTTCATAGGGATGGGCGGCGTGGATGGCTTTGACCACGGCGGGCAGAACAGCTTTGTCCACCATGAATTCCAGCTCCTGTTCCTCGACTGCGGTGATGCCGTTGGGATCGGGATCATGCACATAGGGATCGGCACCCGGTAGTGGCTGGAAAGTGCCCGAGCTGGGATGGCGGGTGGAACAGGAGGCATAGTTGCCCACCCGTCCCGCTCCAGCGGCAAAGGCAGCCCGGGCAACAGCATCCGCATCCTCCGGGGGCACGGTTACGCTCAGATGCTGCCACTGCTCCCCGCTTTCCGGGCTCAGATGTCCCTGCACCTTCAGCCCCAAGGCATCCGCCAGGGCATGATTGACGCTGTAACGCGCCACATCGAGGTTGGTATGCAGGCAGATCACGGCCATCCCCTGCCTGGCAAGCTTCAGCAGCAGAGGATCGGTGATGTTTTTCAGCGGTTTAAAGATCAGCGGATGATGGGTGAGGATCAGGTCGGCACCAAGGGCGATTGCTTCCTTTACGGCGTTTGGGGTAAGATCCAGACTGATCAATACCCGCCGCACCGGACGAGTGGCATCCCCCACCAACAGACCGCAATTGTCCCAGGGCAGCGCCAAGGACAGCGGGGCGAAGCTTTCGATGTAAGCCATCAATTCATGGATTAGCATATTACCTCTTTCTTGATATAGAATATGCAAGGCACTTCAAGATCTATCTAGGACTGCGGCCGCATTTCGTCAAGGTATTTTCCACTACCCGGAAAACGATGACAGGCCAGCCAGACCAGCGCATCAGCTATCATTTCCGGGCAGCTATTTTTTCACATCCGGAATTATTCACTTGACATTTTCAGCAGGGTCATATAATGATCCAAAATTATCGTGGGAGGTTCCTCAAGATGGAACAGAGCAATCAACCATACCCGGCGCAACAGCCCACTGCACCGATCATGACGGTGGGAAATTGGATCGTTACCTATATCCTGATGGCCATCCCCATAGTGGGAATCATCATGCTCATTGTTTGGGCGGCCAGCAACACGGAAAATCCTAACCGCAAGAATTGGGCGATCGCCATGCTGATCATGTGGGCAATTTCCATCGTGCTGATGATCATCCTGTGGAGCGCCATAGCAGTGGCATTGAGCAGCGTCATTGATTCGCTGAGATGATTTGGCATATTCCACAACCTCATCTGGAAAGCAGGTCGGATCAGACCTGCTTTTTCGTATGCTCAGAATGCTTTCAGCCTGGCAATTCTATTCGCGGCAAGTTTACCGGTGAGGATGGACATCGGAACACCGGCGGGGCTGTAGGCCCATTGGCCAGCTTGGTAAACCGCTGGCAGAGGAGTCAGGACCGCACGACCAGCAATCTGGATCTGGTTGATCACGGGCATTTGCCTCTGAAACTCCCAGCCTACAATTGCCCCTGCGGAGCTGCCAATGCGGTCGTGGATGCTCAGAGGCGAAAAGGAAAAACGGCCAATCACCTTATCTTTCAGCATGGGATATACCGATTCGGAGATCACCCTGAGCAGGCGCTCCCCGATCCCGGAAACGAACTCCTCAATCCAGCCCGCCTGCTTCACCTGTTTGAACAATTCATAGCTGGCCAGAAAACTGATGATGAGCCCTGTTTTGCCGGGAGGAGCCAGATCTTTATCTTTGAGGCCGGGAATTGAGATCTCGAAGGTGTTCAGGGAGATGAAGTTGTCCAGCCAGGTAAAAACTTCCCGCTTGCTGAGGCTTTGAAAGTTCCGCAACAGCTCCTGCAGCTCACGGCGATGCGTTTCGCCCAAGCCCTGCCGGGAGGGGGTATAGAAGAAATGGCCGGTGGCTATTCTGGCAAAGCTTTCCAAGGGCTCGTCAACCTGAAGGAACAGCGTGAAAACAGATTCGCACCCTTTGTGTTTCAGTATTTTGGCCCTGGCATTCTGGAATCTGGCTTTGACCTCAGGTGGCAGGTTTTGCACTTCGGCTATCTGGTACAGCGTTTTCAGATCGGCGGCCCAGACAAGGTTGTTAAAAGTGTAGCTGATACGCTTTTCGTCGGTAACTGTTTTCCTGTCAGGCGATACACCGGTTACCAGGGTTCCGGTTTTGATATCGCCTCCCAGCTCCAGGATCTTATCCCTCAGAGCATCCGACAGCCTGCCCACGCCCCCCTTGGGGTAGAAATAGTCCAGATAAAGCGAGAAGTAACTCAGGGCAAAGAAAGTGGGCGTATGCGTGAAAAAATGCTGGGAGATGATATCCCTGAGCGAGGGATTCCTGACCACAGAGTTCAGGTAATCCTCAACCGGACCCTGCATCCGGTTTATCTTGCGGATGGTAAGCAGAAAGCGGGGCAGCCAGGGCAGCAGTTTTTTGAAGATGAACCCAGTGTCGCGCTTAAGATCCTTAAAAACCGGGTTTTCAATGCCATAGAGGACATCCATGTGCTTCATGATCTTGCGGATGGTGGTCACCACCTCGTCAATCTCTGCACCGCTGGCGGGGTAGAACTTCTTCAGAAAATCCCTGTATTCTGCCAGGCTGTCCAGGTTTTCGATATGAATGATCTCATCCTCGATACCCAGCGATACAGGGCTTTTCACCACTTCGAGCCTGATGTTCAGATCCTTCAGCAGGGGAAGTATTATCCCTGCATCTTCCAAAGCCCTCACTCCGGCATCAAAATGGAAGCCGTCACGAGTGAAGGAATTGACCAGTCCCCCCAACTCATTGTTCTTTTCCAACAGAAGGACTTTTTGCCCGGCGCGCGCCAGGTAGGCGGTGGTGGTTAAACCGGCCATCCCTCCACCGACGATTATGGTGTCGTAGGTGTTTTCATTCATAGATCATAATAGATAGATCAAGTAGCAAATTAAATCCATGTTCTTCATTCTGTTAGACCAGCCATTCTAAGCGTTTCTTGCCACAGCTGGCTGGCAATTTCCCTGTCCCTGGCCGGAGGCGCTGGTTCCTCCTCGGTGGTCAGATTGAAGAATTTACCGCTGACACCGTCCAGCTCTGGTGAGACACCCAAATAGTAAAGCGCTTCCGCCGATACTCTTGGCGAGCGGAGGGTTTTGTCGAAGAAATGGCTTTTAATCCAGCGGTAAACCGGCCCGTTTTCCTGCCCTGTCCCTGTTTTCACCGCCCCCGGATGCATGGTATTGATGGTGACTCCAGAATCCTGGAAGCGTTCGGCGAAACATAGCATCGCAAGCAGTTGGGCTGTTTTGGCGGAGCCATAGCTTTTCAAGCCGGAATATCTCCGCTGTTGCCAGTTCAGATCGTCCAGCCGCAAGCCCCAGGCGGCAAAGCGGTGCCCCTCGGAACCCACCATGATGATGCGTGCCTTTTCCTGCGCTTTAAGTTTGTCCATCAAGAGGTAATTCATAATGAATGGCGCAAGATAATGAACCATAAGGACCTTGTCAAAACCTTCGGAGGTCAGTTCCTGTTTGGTCAGGTAAATACCGGCATTGTGGATCAGCACATCAAGGGGAATCTCCAGCTGTGCCAGCTCATTGGATACACGAAAAATATCGGGTATTCTGCTCAGATCGGCTATCTTATAATCGCACTTTACCTCATACTCGCTCTCAATTTCACGGCTCAAACACTCGGATTTCTCCTGATTCCGATTGATGCACAGCAGGTTTGCCCCCTTGGAGGCAAACTTTCGGGCCGTATAATAACCTATTCCCGAAGTGGCTCCGGTGATCACCACGAGTTTGTCCTTGAAGGAGTCGGGGCACATTTTGGGGTCTTTGCCATTGTTTTTGATCATGGCAAACACGTTTGACCACTTGTATTCCCGGATGTATTGTCTTGTTTTGTTCATCGATGCCGCTCAGCCGAATTTCCTGGCCAAAAACCTGCGGTACAGCTTGTTAAAATGGGGGATGTTGTTGAAGATGTCGTCCCACAGATCATAGTAATCCCGCTGCTCTTTGATCAGCCCCTCCTCGCTGAGCACCAGTTTTGTTGCCCCATAGATCGGCGTATTGGGGTATTTTTTAAACATCATGGTCATGATCCAGTCAAATATGATCAAATTATCGTTCTGGGCAATGGCCAGGATCTCCATCTTCAGCTGCCTGGTGCGCCTGGTCAGCCGCTTGCACATGGCGACGAAATTGTCCTTACCCTCGATGCGCTGGATGGTATCCTGGAACACGATATCCCGGTGATAGTAGGGAAAGATATGAGACCAATCAGGTCTCCCTTTCCGGTTATAGGTTTTTGACCACAACTCCTTGATCGTGTCGATATTCAAAGGAACCTGTTCTTCGGTCTTGGTTTGTTGATCCAAAGTATCCTCCTGTTTATATGCATCTGAGTCCAAGCTCTTTTATCCGCTGCGCCCGATTATGGACATCTGCTAAAGATTAAATCCGCCACCCGAAGCTTCACCTGATACCGCTCTCTTCCCATGCCACCATGATGTCTTCAACCTCGAATCCCTTGCGGAACAGGTGGTTGAATACCTTTTCCTTCAGTTTGGGGCGGGGCAGTTCACGGTGGCGAACGCAGTATTTCTGCATCAGTTCCTTCAGATGGCCGGCTGCCTCGTCTTTGTCATACAGCTCCGCCAGCAGTGGTTCCCAGATCGAAGCGCCGATCTGATGATTGCGCAGTTTGGCGATGATGGCGCGTCTGCTGCTGCTTCGGTTCAGATAGGAGCGGATGAGTAGTTCGGCAAAGCGGGAATCATCCAGATAGCCGTTTTCCCGGCAGCGGTCGAGTGCGGTGTCGATGAGACTGGCGTGGAAGTTGCGCCGTCGGAGCAGATTCCGGCATTGGAAGGAGGAGTGCTCCGCCAGGCTGAGATAGTCCTGCAACAGCCTTACAGCCTCCTGCTGCAGGAGCCGGATGAGTGCATCGCCTTCCACAGCGGTGATCTCACCCTGGTGGTCCCTGGGATACAAGGCCTGAAGCACCCTGACCGGCAAGGTGCCCCAAAGCGTGTCATCCAGATAGATATGGCAGCAGGCTCTATTCTTCGGTTCTATCCTCAGCCACATTATGGTCCCCGCTGAAGAGGACATCCGGATTCACCCTTTCCTTCACCTTGTTCTCCACTTCAGCCAGCAGGGCGGGATTTTCCCGCAGATACTGCTTGGTCTTCTCCGTGCCCTGTCCCAGTTTCACATCTTCATAGGAGAACCAGGAACCGCTCTTCTTCACGATGTTCATCTCGCTTGCCATTTCCAGGATGATGTCCAGGTGTGAGATGCCTTCGCCGAAGATGATGGGGAAGATCACGGTCTTAAAGGGCGGAGCCAGCTTGTTCTTGACGATCTTGACGCGGGTCTTGGCGCCCACGATGTCGGAATCCGCCCCCGCCAGCTTGATCGAACCGGCAAAGCGCACTTCCATCCGCAGCGAGGCATAGAATTTCAGCGCCACGCCGCCGGTGGTGGTCTCCGGATTCACATAGGCGGTGGCTCCGATCTTCATGCGGGTCTGATTGATAAAGATCACGGCGGTGTTCGATTTCGCCACGATGGCGGTCAGCTTGCGCAGGGCCTGGCTCATCAGACGGGCCTGCAAGCCCACATGGCTGTCGCCCATCTCGCCTTCGATCTCCTGCCGTGGTACCAGGGCAGCCACGGAATCCACGATCACCAAATCCACCGCAGAGCTGCGCACCAGGGTCTCGCACACCTCCAGAGCCTGTTCGCCGCCATCCGGTTGCGAGAGCAACAGCTCCTCGGTCTGCACTCCCAGACGCTTGGCATAAGCCACATCCAGGGCATGCTCGGCATCGATGAAAGCCACAATGCCATTCAGCTTTTGGGTCTCGGCGGCGATATGCAGCGCCAGAGTGGTTTTGCCGCTGGCTTCAGCGCCATAGATCTCGGTGATCCTGCCGCGCGGAACCCCGCCGATCCCCAAAGCCAGGTCGAGGTTGAACGCCCCGGTGGGGATCACTTCCACTGTCTGTTGCGGTCTGTCGCCCAAGCGCATCAGGGTTCCGGTTCCGAAGCGCTTCTCCAGTTGGAAGATGGCGGATTTCAGGGCGGTTTCTTTGTTTTTTTCCAGCATGTTAACTTCCTTTAGTTTAAGTCATAATGTTTGATCAGATGATAGGTGGGCCCCTCCGGCTTCAGAACGCTGCGATAGAAGCTAATGCGGTCATAGGCATGGACGCCGCTTTCGATCCGGCTTTGCATGATGCTTTGTTCCAGCCAAACCGGCAGGGCGGATTTGATCCTGCCCAGGGTGATGTGCAGCTTCAGAGGCTTGGCATCGGGCGCGTAGCCCAGCCCACGGATGGCGGAGAGCAGACGCTTGTGCAGCTGAAAGATGCTATCGTCCTGGCTGCGCAGGTCTGCCCAGATCAAGCGGGGCGCCTTGGCCGGGAACAGCTCCAAGCCCAGCATCTGCAGCTCGAAGGCCTCAAAATTGGCGCAGACGGAAGCGATGGCTCCTTCCAGCTCTGAGAGTTCCATCACATCGATGTCCCCCAAAAACAGCAGGGTCAGATGCAGATTTTCTGGCTTCACCCAGTTCACGCCGGGATTGCGTTTCAGTTCGTTCAGCCGAGCGCTCAGGCTGGCGCGCACCGGGTCGGGAGCCTCCAGGGCGATAAAACAGCGATACTTCATTCAGCGTTTGTATCCGATGTCCCGCAGGAATTTCTTGCGGTGGGCGATGTCCGTGTCCAGTTCAATTCCCTTGGGCGAGGAGCCGTCGATCACCCCCAGGATGCCATTGCCCTGTTCGCTGCAGGCAAGGATCACCTGCACCGGATTGGCGGTGGCGCAGAAGACATTCACCACCTCCCGGCAGTTCTTCACCGCGTTCAGCACATTGATCGGGAAAGCGCCGCGCATGATGATCAGAAAGCTGTGCCCCGCTGCCAGCAGGTTCATGTTATCCGCGGCTATCCCGATCAGTTCGCTGTCTGTGCCCTCCTTGCGGATCAGGCAGGGGCCGGACGCCTCGCAAAAGGCAAGCCCGAATTTGACGCCCGGAACACTGTTGACCATCACCTCATAGAGGTCTTCCACGGTCTTGATAAAGTGGCTCTGCCCCAGGATGATGTTGGCATCGGATGGAAAGTGGAGCGGCTGAAGTCTGAGTTCCATGCTGCTTACCTCTTGTCTTTATTCAGATTAATCCAGAAAAACAGGGGGTTGCTGAGTGTCAAGGGAAATGTTTGCTTAGTGATTAGTGACCAGTGATTAGTGATTAGTGCTGCGCTGGATTGATGGGTTAGTAGTAAGCAGTAAGTGGTGAGTTGTGAATGGTGAATGGTGAATGCTGCGCCTGGTTCAGAATCTTTGCCCCCAGACCCAACACTTGGCGCAGCACTAACCACTAACCACTAACCACTAACCACTAACTACTCACCACTCACCACTCACTCATAATTCTGCGCAGCACTAATCACTAATCACTAATCACTAATCACTCTTCTTCATCTTCTCCCACCACGCGATCCGTTTGGCAATCTCCTTTTCAAAGCCGAAGTTCCCCGGTTTGTAATAGACCTGTTCCTTCATCTTATCCGGGAAGTATTTCTGGTAATAGTAGTTATATTCATATTCATGGTCATATTTATAGTCCTTGCCATAGTCAAGGTCTTTCATCAGCCGGGTGGGTGCATTGCGGATATGCAGGGGAACCCCGTAGTGGCTGGTCTGGCGGGCGTCGGCAGCGGCAGCGTCATAGGCGGTGTAAAGTGCGTTGCTCTTGGGAGCGGTGGCCAGATAGACCACCAGTTGGGCCAGGGCGTTGCTGGCTTCCGGCATACCGATAAAGAGCAGCGCCTCCTTGACGGCGATCGCCTGCACCAGCGCATTGGGATCGGCCAGGCCCACATCCTCAGAAGCGAAGCGGATCAGCCGGCGCACTATGTAGCGGGGGTCTTCCCCGGCTTCCAGCATCCGCGCCAGCCAATACAAGCCGGCCTGGGGATCGGAACCGCGCAGGGACTTGTGCAAAGCCGAGATCAGGTTGTAATGTTCCTCCCGGTCCTTGTCATAGAACATGGTCTTTTTTTCCAGCACGGCGGCCAGTTCTTTGATCCCGGGATGTGGATTCTCGGTCAGGTAGGGCTCCAGCAGTTCCAGTTGGTTCAAAGCCCGCCGGGCATCGCCTCCGCTTTGCTGCGCCAGCCAACCGATCACTGCTTCATCAGGTTCCAGACCCAGTTCGGAGCACCCTTTGGCGATGATATTCTGCAAGTCCTGTTCGGAAAGCATCTCCAGCACGAACACGTGGCAGCGGGAGAGCAGGGCGGGGATCACCTCGAAGGAGGGATTCTCCGTGGTGGCACCGATCAGGATCACTGCCCCGGATTCCACATAGGGTAGAAAGGCGTCCTGCTGGGCTTTGTTGAAGCGATGGATCTCATCGATGAAGAGCAGAGTCCGCTGGTTCTGGTGGCGATGGGCAAAATCGGCATCCTTCATCACCCCCTTCACATCGTTGATGCCGGACAGCACAGCGCTGAAATGCACAAAGCGCTGATCGGTGGCACCTTCGATGATGCGGGCGATAGTGGTCTTGCCGGTGCCGGGCGGTCCCCACATGATGAAGGAATGAAATTCCCCGCTGCTGATCATCTGCTGCAACAGCGAATTTGGCGCCACCAGCTTGTCCTGCCCGCGCATTTCCTCCAGGCGGCGGGGGCGCAGCTTTTCCGCCAGCGGCACTTTCCGGGCGCTGAGTTCCGCCTCGTCCAGGAAATTGGCTTGATCCTTCCTTCTGTTCAGCGGACACCTCCGGCGGAGAGAACCTCGGAAAAGTAGAGAAATTGATACAGCGCCGCCTTGCCGATGGGCGTTACCGGATAGCAGGCGTCGAAATTGCCGATCTCCTCGCTGGGCAGGCAGAGCAGTCTGGCATGCTCCTCCCGGTCCGGAGCGGCTCTGAATCTGGTTATCAGTTCCCGGTTGTCCGGTTTCAGCTGGAACCAGCAGAGGAATTCCGGTTTACCGTTGTGCAGGTTTTGTCCCAGGCCCAGGCAGAGCGCCTGCCGGATGTCCTCCATTCCAATGCCTGCCTCTTCGCTCAGTTCCAGGCTCATCTGCACCACGGGATTCAGCTCTGCCCCAGGCTGGCCGGTCAGTCCATACAGCTTGAAATAGGGCTCCAGCCTCCCGCGGTCTCTGCCCAGTTCGAGGTTACCGCCCGGAACATGCCACTCCCCGGCGCCTTCGGCAACTTTCCCGCTGCGCTGGCCGATCAGGATGCAGCCATCGCTGGTCTCCACCACGGCGCAGACGGCAAGCGCATTGGCACACAGGGCGGGATTGGCGATCCGGGCAAAATGGCAGATATTGGTGCCATAGAAGGAGCGGTAATCGGTCTCCTGAACCTCCACCCGGAGGGAAACGCCCTCCTCCATGAACGCCAGCAAGCTGGCCACCCTGCCGTTGTAGAGCTGCAGCAGTGGATTCAGCCGCGCTTCCTGCCAGGCTGTGCGGATCAGGCGCCGCAACTGGGGCGGATAGCTGCGCTTGCCCTCGCGCAGGCATATCCGCAGGTCCTGAGGCCGGAACAACCCGCTCTGCAATATGCTGAAATCAGCGTCCAAACCGCCCGGCAAGCTGGCTTCCTCGCCCATGGCAGCTTAATCTTCCATCAAACCGTTGAGTTCACTGGGATCATACCACTGCAGCGCTCCCTGCATCCTCTGGATCTCGGTGAGCAGCAGATTTTTGTGCTCATTTTCCTCATTGGCGAAGCGCAGTAGCAATTCCTTCAGCTCCGGCTCGCTGCTCTGTGCCGCCAGTTCCCGATACAGCTTCTGCGCCATTTCCTCCCGGCTGATGGCAAATTCCAGCACCTGAACCGGATCTTTCAGATCCATATCCTTCAGATCGGCCTTCAGCCCGGGATCGATCTGCATTGCCACACCGGGAAATTCCCGGGCGCAGGCTGCCCGCACTTTTTCCTCGTGGTTCTTTTCCAGCATTACCAATTCAGTGAATACAGTCCGGAATTCGGCACGGGTGAAGCTGGCTCCCAGAGCCTGATAGAGCTTCTGGGAACGCAGTTCGTTCTCGATGGCAAGGCGATAGGTTTCTTGTTTATCCATTGGATTCTCCCTGGTAATTTATGCTGTCTGGCGAATGAGTTCCACCGCATTGATGCGTTTGAGCCGTTGCACCGGCAGGATCACGCTGAGAATGGTGATCAGATAGGAGACCGCCACCACCAGCAGATAATCCTGTCCCATGATCTTCACCGGCAGCGGCATGCTTTCGGCGCCCAGATTCATGGAGAGCAAGCCAAGTTTCTGCTGCACGATCAGCAGCACCGAAGCCAACACCAAGCCGCCCGCAATACCCAGGCTGGACAGCAGCAGCGATTGGATCAGGAAAAGGTCTCGCAGCTCGGTCTCGCGGTAGCCGATCGCCTTCAGCAGTCCCAGTTCCCGCTTCTTTTGCACGATCGCCTTCAGCATGTTGCCGGTGAGGTTGAACGAGGCAATGATATACATGAAGAGCATGATCACGAACATCATGTATTTCTCGAAGCGGATGGCGCCATAGAGGCTGGAATCATAGCTGCTCCAGTCCTCCACGGTATAATCCGCCAATTCCGACCGCAAACGCCGGGCATAGTGTTCGCTGCGGTCGAAACTGGGGGTCTTCACCTCCACATAATCCACCTCATCACCATAGCCGCTGAAGAAGCGGGCCTGCTCCAGGGGCAGATAGCTGTAGGCTTCATCATATTCCGGCATGCCGGCGGAAAAGATCGCCACCACGCGCAGAGAACGCACCCGCGGCAGCAAGCCAAAGGCAGTGGGAACATCGAACAGTGGGGAAAGCAATTGCACCTCGTCCCCCAGCGCCACATTCAGGCGTCCTGCCAAACCAGCACCCAAGGCGATGCCTCCCTGGGCAAAGTCGTCGGAAAGGATGCTACCCGCCACCATGCCCTGATTTTGTTTCGCATCCTCGCTGCCCCGCGGTTTCAGGGCAGTGCTCACCTGGCTGTGGAGGGCGGGGTCGATCCCGAAATTGACGGTTGGCACCACCATGGTGCCACGCTTGAGCAGCAGCTCGTTGCGGATCACCGGGGATGCCATGAACTTCCCGGCTTTGAGCGTGGCAAGCAGTTCGGTGTGGTCCTCCAGCGCTCCGCCACCCTTTTGGCTGATCCGGATCTCGGACAAAGTGCCAACGATGCGGCTGCGGATGTCGTCCCGAAAACCGTTCATCACACTGCTCACACAGATCAGGGCGGTAACGCCCAGCAGGATCCCCGCCACCGTGAGATAGTGGGTGCGGCTGATCAAGCCGGCGCTTCGTCCGTTCAGATACTTCATCGCCAGCCAGAATTTGCTGTTGTTTTTGCTCTTTCCCATTTGAGCTATCTTTATCATGGGCGGGGTTTCGTCAAGCATAATCCTGCGTCCTGTGTTTTTGTGTTTTTCCATATGTTTTTGTGTTTTTCCATATCCCAGAACTGGACTGCATACGGTAACACAGGCTTCAGCCGGTCGTTTCGCTGGCTTTAGCCGGCATTTTTCCACCCTACACGGAACCTTGGATTTTGACTTTCGGAGTGAGCCCCCGGGGCTGTTTTCACCGGATAAATCCGGCGATACGACCGGATGAAGAGGCTATGAAAAAAGCCAGAGTTTGTAAAAAAGAGACCGAAGTAGCCCTTGAAAAGCTCCGCAAGAGCGAAACAACTTGCCCAGGGTGGTACCCCTGGCTTCAGAGCTTGCGAAAAGGCAGAATTAGCCCTTGAAAAGCTCCGTAGGAGCGAAACAACTTAGCCTAGGGTGGTAACCCTGGGTTCAGGAACTACCCCCAAGGGAAAAAGCCCCGGAGGGGCGACACACCAACCCAAAGCCTTATTTACCAATTATATGTGCCGCCCTTCCAGGGCTTGAACACTAAATCGATCACGCTACCCCAGGGTTCCGCTACGCTTCACCCTGGGCTATGGTTGTTTCGCCCTCCGGGCTTTTTTCAAAGCTTCTTCAGCCGGTCGTTTCGCTGGCTTTAGCCGGCATTTTCCCACCCCACACGGAACCTTGCATTTTGACTTACGGAGTGAGCCCCCGGGGCTGTTTTCACCAGATAAATCCGGCGATACGACCGGATGAAGAGGCTATGAAAAAAGTCAGAGTTTGTAAAAAAGAGACCGAAGTAACCCTTGAAAAGCTCCGCAAGAGCGAAACAACTTGCCCAGGGTGGTACCCCTGGCTTCAGAGCTTGCGAAAAGGCAGAATTAGCCCTTGAAAAGC
>Ga0116202_10001187_pt1 | contig 15256 bp, 14 predicted proteins | sample LakKivw325mmetaG_FD_94479 | JGI IMG/M metagenome (GOLD analysis project Ga0116202, IMG submission 94479) | Anoxic lake water microbial communities from Lake Kivu, Rwanda to study Microbial Dark Matter (Phase II) - Lake Kivu water 325m metaG | ecosystem: Environmental > Aquatic > Freshwater >...
GAGGAGGCGCGCGGCGCGGTCGGTGAGTCCAGCGCCTGATGGCCGCAAAGACCTGCCCGCCATTTCGGCTCTCCACTACGTTTCTCAAGCTCCCTCCCGACAACCCTCGTTTCCTGAACTCTGAACCCTTCACGCGGCGAGGACGCCGCGTCCACCTCTGCCCACTGATCCCATGAAACGTCTCGCAGTCATCCTCGTCATGCTCGCGCTTGCACAAGCCGAGGCGCGCGTCTCGCTGCGCATCGGCGGCAACGCGCCGGTCGTGCTGGAGGCCGCCGGCGGCGCCGTCGTCCATGCGGGCGACTACCGGGTCAACGGCATCGAGGCTCGCGTCGAGGTGTTCGCGTTCAAGGACGCGCAGCCCGGCCTCGCGGCCTCGCTACTGCGGCGCTTCGGCCTCGAACCCGGCGCGGCGGCGGATGCGGCGATGGTGCGCCTCCCCGCCAAGTACGGGCGCGCCTGGCTGCTGACGCTACCCGGCATGACCGCGGACGTCGCCTCCGCCGTGCTGGTGCAGGCGGAGGGGGACCTCGCGGCGGGCGCGCCGCAATGGCCCTTTCCGGACATCGCCCAGACCCCGGGCCTCGCGCTGGATTTCTCGGGCACGTCGCGCGCCTCGGGCCTTTCCGTCTGCACGGGCCGCCACGAGCTCCAGGCGGGCGCAGCGATGCAGGTCGTCGCGGGCCAGTTCAGCCGCGCCGGCTGGACGGCCGCGACGCCGGCGGCCGACAAAGTCTCCGCCGTGCTCTTCACCCGCGGCGACGACGTGGCCCTCGTCTGCGCCGTGCCACGCGAAAGCGGCAGCGCCCTGCTGATCATGAAGCGCGACCGATCCCGCTGATGAAAAGGAGAGACGACTTTGGTTAAATGGACCGCAACAGCATTCGGATGCCTCTGCACATGGGCGATCACGGCGTACGCGCAGGGCGTCGCGGCTCCGGTTGGCGCGCAGGACTTCGTCGTCGCCGCCGGCAGCGGTTTGAAAGCGGCGGGCTCGCCGATCCGCTTCCTCTGCGCCACCGGAGTCGCCGTGCCCATGCCCGCCGCGTCCGGGGGAGACGCCGCTCTCTGGCGGACGAACTGGAACGAGGCTGCGAAGGCCGGCGAGGAGCTGGTCCTCCGTCTGCGCGACAACGGCTTCAACATGATCCGCCTCGGGGCGATTCCCACCGGTGAATCCGGCATCCAGGGCAACGACACCCTCCCGGAACTGCACGAGCGCTTCATCCACGTCTGCAAGTCGAACGGCCTGCGGATCTGGGCCGAGGTCCTGCATCCCGCCACGAGCCGTCCGGCCACCATCGCCGACGTGGACTGCCTTGACGACCCGGCCTCCGCCGCGGCGTGGACCAACGCCATCGCGAGCACGCCGCTTCCCGAAGAGCAGATGGTCGCCGCGCCATGGGATCCCCGACTCGAGATCCTCCTCCAGCGGCGCATCCGCGCCTGGGCCCGCAGCTTCAATCCCTACACCGGCCTGCGCCGAGCCGACGATCCCGTCTTCGCCCTCTGGAGCTTCGAACAGCTCTGGTGGGACGACATCCAGACCCCCGGCCGGGGCGCCCTCCACCCCTTTTTCCGCCAAGGGCTCGAAACCGCCTGGAACAACTGGCTCTACGAACGATTCCCTTCCGACGCCGACCTGCGCCAGGCGCTGCCGGACGTCCCCGAGACCGAGTCCGTCCAGCGAGGCGACGTCCAGTTCATGCAGACGGCGTCCTGCGCCGCCTGCGCCCGTGCCAAGCCGCCGCGCGCGCCCTGTCCGCGCAAGGCGATGCAGGACAAGTTCCTCATCAACCTCTACGCCGCGCACATCCTCCGCATCGTCACCCCCTTCTCGAGTTTCGGGGAGTCGACCCGCCAGGCGCCCGTCGCCATCAGCTACGGCCTCCGCCACGACAACCTCGCCATCGGCGCCACCGCGCGTTTCGCACCGGCGCCCTTGTCCGCCGCCGAAGCCGCCGCCCCCCTCGTCCGCCTCGTCTCGGACGCCGCGGACGGCGACGCGCTTCACCTCGCCGCCGCCGCCGCCGCCGTGTCGAACCAAGTTTCCGTGCTGGCGCTGCCGCCTACGGATTCCCCGGCGCAAAGCGTATTCGCCTCCCAGGTCTTCCTCACAGGCGTCGCACTGGGGGCCGAGGGCCGGATCGATCAGCCCGACCTCGCCTTCGTGCATGCGGACATTCCAACCAACGGTTCCCATTTCGCCTTCGCAGCCTCCTCCGTGACGATCTCCAACCTCGTCCTCGTTGCGCGATCCCCGTCGAACGGCACAAACGCGACGCCCTTCACGGCGGTGCCCGGACGCCTCGCGCTATCGCTCCAATCCGTCGACTCCGCTCCGCTCGATTCCGCGAAGTCCCTCGTCCTGAACGTGTACGCCTTCGACCCCGTTTCGGGTTCCCGCCTCGACGTCGACTTCTCCTTCTCCTTCAAAGGGCTCGACAAAAAAAATGTCGAGGTCAACGACATCGAGGGTTGGCCCGTTTCGCTTCGAAAACATGCGCCCGCGCCACCGCCTCCCCCGCCTGCCGCGGCGTCCGAGGCCGAGGCGAAGCCGGCTCAGACCTGCATCGACACGCTCTCCGTTCCCGCCGGATCGGGCGTCTTCCGCATCCGCTTCTCGACGCCAAGCCGCATCCTGGACGCGCTGCAATGAGCACCCTGCCGACACCCTCCTGCATCATGCCCGACGGCCGAGGCTCGCGCCTCGCGGTGCAGGTCGTCCCGCGCGCCTCGAAGTCCGAAATCTGCGGGCTTCAGGGCGACGCCCTCAAAGTGCGCCTCCAGGCGCCTCCCGTCGACGGCAAGGCCAACAAGGCCCTCTGCGAATTCATCGCGGACCGCCTCGGCGTCTCCGCCCGGCACGTGCTGCTCGCGGCGGGCTCCACGAGCCGTCGCAAGACGCTGCTGATGCCCGAGACGGCACCGGACGTCGTCCGCGCGCGTCTCGGACTCTAGGCCGCAGTCCGGTTCAACCTATCGGCCCGGCCGCTTGAAGCGGAAGACGTCGCCGAAGATCTCGGGGCTGGCCTTGTTCTCGAGAAAGGCCTTCATCATGGCGTCGGCGCCTCCGGTCCTCGGCACGACCTTCGTGTTGAGCAGGCGCATCTCCATGCCATCGCCGTCGATCGCGTACCAGGCCAGATCGTACTTGCGGTCGGCCTCCTTCACAGGCCCCTTCTCCGTGCCGATGAGCTGGATCTGCAGATACGGCTTGCCGGCGATCTCGACGCGGTAGCCTCGGAAGTACAGACTGTCCTTCACCTGCACCGGGTACTGGATCAAGTACGCATTGGCGCTGAACTTCTGCACCAGCGCCACCTGCGGCGTCGCCTGTTCGCCCCCCTCGGCCGGCACCGCGTGCCAGACGCCCAGCAGCGCGTCGTCGACGGGCTTCGCGGCTCCGCTGTCGACGAGCGGAACCTCGTAGTTGCAGCCCCCGAAAAGAGCCGCGAGCGCGGCGACGGTCAAAACGGATGCGATGGATGTCTTCATGGGTTTCCTCTTGTTTTCGAGACTAGTAGACAACGCCTCCCGACGTCTGGTAGGCGCGCAGCACGGCGACGGCCTCGTCCCGGAGAATCCCGTTCGAGACGGCGATCCCGTGCAACCGGTAGGCCGAAAGCCAATTCGCGGGCTTGTCCCCTTCGTCGAAGCCGATCGAACGGACGTCCGCGTCCGTCGCGGCGCAGACGACGCGGTCCACGCCGCTCCAGGGAATCGCGCCCATGCACATCGCGCAGGGTTCAGCGCTGGTGTAGAGCGTCATCGGAATGCCGTCCGCCCCGCCCACCTTGTGAAAGCCGACCCGAAGCTGGGCGCGCATCATCGCCACCATCTCGGCGTGCAGGACCGAGGAGCCGCCGGAGACGACGATGTTGATGCCGATGCCGGCCACGGCCCCGGATGCCACCTCCACCACGACGGCGCCAAAGGGCCCGCCGGTCCCATGACGGACGTTTCGCGCGGCGGCCTCGATGGCCACGCGCATCGCCGCCTCGTCGCCGCGCAGGGCTTCCGGAAGCGTGCGTTCCCAGTCGAGCAGCCACGTCGGTATCTCGAAGGCCAAGGCGCCTCTGGCGCCGTGTGCGGTTGTGCCAGGCATCGTCATCGGTTCATCCCTTTCACCGCCACATTGTAGTCCACTTGCCTCCGAACGTCAACGGGCAGGTCGGTTCGATACCGATATCGATACCGAACACCGATTTGGAAAGTCACGGCCGGGCATATTGCGAATTGCTGTCGGAAGGGAAGGGGACGCGGTGTCTCTCCGAGGCGACCGCGACGGGGGCGCGGTCGAGTGCGGCTCTCCGGGGCGGCGTCGCCCCACCTTCCTGCGGCGACCCTGCGGGGACAACAGGGGCGTCAAAACAGGGGCCACGCTCCCGGATTCGACCTGATCTCAATCAGAACCGGGTGGAATCCAACCTGCTTCGAAAAATCGGGCGGTCATTTCCCGGCACTCGTTTAACAGGTTAACATAACTTATTTCACAAAATGCAATCGGCTAGGCCGTGCATCAACGGCAAAGCCTGCTTTGCGCTCACAAGCAATCGCCGAGATGATAGTATGCTCGAGCGATTGTCTTGGTAACATCTGGGCGAGACTATCGCCAAGACAGGCTTCAGTCACACACATTCCTCACGAGGAGGCAAAGTACCCAGCACAATTTGATTGAGGATGCGCTTGCGCTTCTGCCAGTCTGGCATGCAGCGCGACAATAGCCTGTAGAAGGCATCCGAATGGTCATGATGTACCAGGTGGCAGAGTTCATGCATGATGACGTAATCAATGCAGTGAACCGGGGCCTTGACAAGGTGGAGATTCAGGGTGATCTGCCCAGCAGTTGTGCAACTGCCCCACCGTGTGCGCATGTTGCGAACTTTGAAGGACACGGCGGGAATGCCGTGGCGCGTTCCGATTTCAAGGCAAGAGAAAAAGTGTTTTGTAAAGATGTCCTTTGCGCGAGCCGCATACCATCGTTCGACGACTTGGCGAATCTTGTCTCCCATCGTCTTGTCGGGAACAGTGACCTTGAGGAATCGGCCCTCAAGTTTTGCCGCCGTCAGGGGACCCCGTTCGACATGAAGGCGATATTGGCGCCCTAGAAACATAAACGTTTCTCCACTCGCATACGTGTTTGGGGTGGGATGCGGGTGAAAATTCCGCAGTTGGTCGAGAGCATTGCTGATCCAAGGCGCTTTTCGGACTACAGCATCGAAAACTGTCTTTTCCGGTGCTGTGAAAGGGGCGTGGACGATAACCGACAAGTCTGGAAGAACGACAATGCGAAGCCTCTTCCGGTCCGCTCGGTGGAGACGATAAGGGATTCTGCGGCGACCGTATTCCAGTACGCAATCCAAATCGGTTGGTTTTGCCGTCGCGTTCACGAGTCCTCGTTGGCGATGGCCACGTCAATGCATTCGTCGATGAGCTTGTCGTGGACTTCAATGGGGATCTCTAGGTTTTCCTTTTTGGCGATTTCGAAAATAATGTCGTCGATTTCGCCGCGCATCCGGTTGAGCGCATCCGGATTCTTCCGCCAGTCGCGTATCTTGTGCTTCTGGATCCGCTCGGTAATCATGAGAGAAATCCGAGCCATCGGATCGAGTTCCCCGGCCGTGTAGGCAGACAGCGGTTCTCGGACGCAACCGAAGAAACGCCGGGCCATGTCGTCTCCGACCAAACTCGCCGGGGTGTCGTCGTCGCTGTGGGTCGTGACTTTGACGGCGATGTCCTGGATGTTCTTCAACGCCTCCAAGGCCTCAAGACGTTTTTCATGAAGGGCGGTCAAAACATCTTCGATCATCTTGGAGAACTTGCGGTAGAAGACGGGGTCCTTGGGCATCTCCTGTTCGATGACGCGCATGGTGGCGGAGGCGATCAGATCGGCCTTTGCCTTAGTGCTCTTCCCCTGATCCTCCAGAACCTTCTGCCGAGCGGCAGCGTCGAAAAGGTTGATGGGGTCGCAGAGTTGCTGAACCTCGCCTGCTCCGACGTACGTGTCGAGGAGTTTCCGGATCTTCGGTTCGTAGTTGGAAAAGTCAACGCGCTCCTGATAGCGCACGGAAACCGTGGCGCGCAGGTTCTGGAAGAATTTCAAATCTTTCTTGTAGCGTGCGATGGTCTGCTGTTTTGTATTGCCGAGGAAAGTAGTTGACGAGAGGGCCAATGCCAAGACGCGGGCGAAAAGACAAAACCGCTCATAGAAACAATTCCTTCGCTCCTCATCCCGCAGGAATTCCTCGTAAGCCTCTGGATCCGCCGAACCCCGTACCGAAGTAAAGATTTCCCATACATCGGAATGGAGTTGCGGGAGCCGGGCGACCTGGTCTTCCACATAGGTGACGGTCTGATTGAGGTCCTGATGGTCGTAGTCAGCCAGTTGCGAGTAGAAGTCGATGGCCTCGTCGAGGTTTTCGATCACGCCGCTGTAGTCGAGGATGAGTCCGTGTTCTTTGCCTTCGTAAAGCCGGTTCACACGGGCGATCGCCTGCAGAAGGGTATGCTCCTTGAGTTTACGGGCCAGATAGAGGACCGCGTTGCAAGGAGCATCAAAACCGGTGAGGAGCTTGTCCACCACGATGATGATCTCGGGTTCTTCACCTTTCTTGAAGGCGGCAATGAGGAGCTTGTTATAGCGGTCCTCGGAGCCATATCGATCCATCATGGATTGCCAGAACACATCGACATCGACAGGTCCATCCGCAGGGTCTCCATCGCCTTCCTGGTCAGTTGGCGCGGAAATCAAGACTGCGGTTTCCACCTCGCCGAATTCATCGAAGAACTTCTTGTACAAGAGCGCGGTTGCCTTGTTTGGCGTGACCAGTTGTCCTTTGAATCCCGTGTTCTGGCAAGTGGTGACGAAGTGGCGCGTGATGTCCCAGGCGACCATGCGCACCCGTTGCGCGGCCTTGTTGAGCTGGCTCTCGGTGGCGAACTTTTGTTTCAGGTCATCCCGCTGGTCGGAGGAGAGGCCAAGGGTTAGCTTTTCGAACCAACTGTCGATGGCCCCCTCGTCAACGGGTTGCGGTACGTGGCGGGCCTCATAGAGAAGGGGTACGACGGCTTTGTCCTCGACGGCCCGAGCAATCGTGTAAGGAGGTTGGAAGAGATCCCCGAACTTCAGAAACGTGTTCTTCTTGGCGGTTTTGGCGAGCGGGGTGCCCGTGAAGGCGATGAAACACGCGCCTTTGAGCGCCAACCGCATTTGCGCATGATGCGTGTTGTAGTTGGAGCGGTGGGCCTCGTCCACCAGGACAAACGTGTTGCGGGTGGCTTGACGCAACCGGCGGTTGGAGGCCGCTGCCGCGAATTTGTGAATCAGCGTCGTCACGATGTGGGTCTTCCCGTCAAGGAGAAGGGAAACGAGGTCTTCGCCGGTGCGGGCCTGCTCCGGGTTCAGACCGCACGCGCGGAACGTGCCCTCGATCTGATCATCGAGATCGATGCGATCCGTCACGAGAATGATTTTCGGATTCCGCATCGTCGGGTCGCGCGCCGATTCAAGATAGAGGCACTTGGCGAGCATGACCATGGTCAGCGATTTTCCGCTGCCCTGCGTGTGCCAGACCACGCCGCCGGGTCTCGGTTCTCCCAACTGCGTCCTGCGTCCTGCGTCCTGCGTCCCCTTCACGCGCTGCAAAATGTCCAGCACCGTGAAGAATTGCTGATAGCGGGCGATCTTCTTTTCGCCGTTGTCGAAGACGATGAACTTGTAGATCAGTTCAAGGAACCGATCCGGACGACATAGGGCATAAAGCAATCGGTCCTGTTCATAGACGGCGCGGCCCTGATTCAGCGTCGTGCGAAACGCATCGGCCGCATCCCCGAAGGGACCGGTCAGCAGTTGGCTTGCGGTTCCCGGCATGGGCCGAGTCAGCAACTCGCGAATCTGCTGATCGAGGTTGGATTCCTTCCAGACCGTCCAGAATTTTCGAGGCGTGCCGGTGGTGCCGTACTCGGCCTTGTCCCGGGCAAGACCCAGAAGAAGCTGCGAGTAGAGGAAGAGTTGGGGGATGCCCTCTTTGGCCTGGTAGTCGGCAAGATCCTGAATGGCGATGTCGATGGGTTCCTTGTGAGTGTCCAGGTAGGCGCTGCGCTTGCACTCCATGACAACCAGCGGGATGCCGTTGATGAAAAGGACGATGTCGGGGATATAGACCTTCTGCTGTCCGATCCGCTCGACCTTGAACTCGGCCGTGCAATGATACGTGTTGTTTTCCGCGACACGCCAGTCGATGAAGTTGACCATGAAACTCTTGGTGTCTCCTTCAATGGTCTGGGGGACACTGGTGCCCAGACAAAGCAGGTCGTACGCCTGTTCGTTCTGCTGCATGGCACCCGTGGCCCGGAAGGCGCGAAGGGTTTGAACCGCATTCTGGATCGCGTTTTCGGTGAACGAACGGACTTGCCCCTTGAATTCGAAGCGTCCGGCGCGGCGGATGAATTCGGTCAGCACCGGCTCGAGGATCGTGGTGCCAAGCCGCCCGTCACGGAGACGGACGCACGCCTCCGGCGGCAGGTAGGTCCAGCCCATGTGGATGAGCAGTTGCAGTGCCGGCAATTGGCACTGCACTTTCTCCAGATAACTCGGTGTTTCGTATGTGGCAGAGTCTTCCATGGTGGTGCCTCTGGTTGGGACGCAAGACGCAGGGCCCAAGACGCATGTGTCCTGCGTCCTGCGTCCTGCGTCCCAGTCACGCTTTTCTCCGACGCCCAACCGGCATCCAGTCGATCACGGAGCCGCCGCCCTCCTCGACGAAGGGGCTGAGCAGCCAGTTCCTTCCGCGTTCCCGCGTGACGCGATAATCGCGGACGCGGAACGTCTTTCCCGTATGCAGGTCGAGGCGCTCCTCGTCGAGCGCCGGAGGTCGGCCGAAGATGTAGAGCTGCTTCAACACCTCGGCCCGCTTCTCCTCCGGGATCACGTATTCCTCGATTTCCTCCCCGCCGAAGGACAGCGGCTTGGTCGGAAACGGGAGTCTTGGCTCTTCGCTTGTCGTTTTCATTTGCTTTTCCTTTCTCATGGGACTTGCGTTTCGCGTCCTGCGTCCGCCTGGCGCGTTCCTTTGCATTCGGGGTAGCCTAAACAACCCCAGAAGGGCTCGCCCGCATGCTCGCCGGTCTTGGCTTTGCGCAGACGCATGGGCTTGCCGCACTCCGGGCATTGCGGCGCATTCGGCGTCGCAACCGCGTCGCGTGCTTCCGCACGGCACTGATACATCCGCTCCCGAAAGCCGCCTTGCTGTTGAAAGGCTTCGCCCAAGTGCCGGACTTGACCGGAAAGCATCGCCATGGTGCGCAGGGTTATGACAATCAGCGCATTGGCGACGACTGGGGCGTCAGCGCTGTCCATCCACCCCGCGAATTTGGCGCGCACGGAGCGGAAATAGACCCAATAATCGTGCAGCTCGTCATGAGTGTGGACAAACGGCTCCAGTTGGATGGCTGCCAGCTCGCGGTATGGCTCCGAAGAGCGGCTCCACGGAATTTCCCCCTGTTCCGCCAGAAAGATTTCCAGGTCGCCGAGCAACTCGCCTAAGCTGGCCCGAGCCACGTCAGTGAGTTTGATTTCAGTCTCTTTGGACGTGGATGCGCACTCGGAACTCTCGATGATGTTCTGTCGTCCCGAACGGGCCGCGCCGATCATCTGGCCCGAGGTCTTCCCGAGCGGATCATCCCGGTAGGAGATGAAGCGCTTGCAGAAGGAAATGGTGCCGAGGTGTACCAGCGTCGCGTAAGTGAAACTATGCAGTGCGCGGTAACCGCCGCATTTGTCAAAGAGCGCAGCCATGATCAGGTTCCTTTCTGTTCGCTGGCATCGATTAGGGAGACGCAAGACGAATGACGCAATGACTCATGGGTCTTAGGTCTGGCGTCATGTGTCCTGAGCCCTTTGATTCCCGTCCCGTTGACGACCAGCGGTTCGGCATCGGTAGTCTTCTTCATTTCTTCTCCTCTCTCTTGTGTTTTGCGTCCTGCGTCTTGGGTCATGAGTCATCCCTTCGCTCGCACTTCCCCGGTCAGAAGCTTCTGCATCAGCCCCTTTTTCTGACGCTCCAGCGCCTCGGCTTTGGCTTCCAGTTGGCGGATCTCGTCGTCGGCCTTTGTGAGAATGGATGCGATGGCACGTTGCTCCGGGAGAGGGGGAAGATCCACTACAATTGACTCAAGACTGGATTTGGACACCTCGACAAACGTGCTGCCCGAAGCCAAGCGCAGCAGTAAGTGCTTGCGCATCAATATCGCATAGTAGAGAAAAACTACATCTGCGTCACCTTGGGTGACCACGATGCCCTTCAGTCCCTGGTTCGTGGTCATTGGGACGACGTTGATCGCACAGGCTCCAACTGTCGCACGGGTGCAGACGATGATGCTGTTGGCAGGAAGGAGGGTTGCCCCTGACGCATCCATTCCCCGAGGGGATATGGACCGCTCAGTAGACGAAATGAATGGTGATGACAGGCAAGTGATTTCGGAAGGCGTCACCCACGGTATGCTACCGCCCCACAACTCTGCCCTCTCCGTATCTGGAGTTCCACCGGAAACGACGTCTCCGAGTTCACTGAGACTTATGTGACGCCAACCCTCTGGCACGCCTCCCTCTGCTGCGTCATGCGTCTTGTGTCCTGCGTCACCTCTGCCGCCCCCAAATTCCGGCAATCTCCTGATTCCCGTCAGCAGCTGATGCATCAGCGCCTTCTTGCGGCGTTTGGCGGCGGCAATGAGCGCGCGGGTTTCTTCGATCGCGGTCTCCCATGTCGAGAGGATCGCGGCGATCTTGTGCTGTTCGGCTAGAGGAGGGAGAGGCATTTGAATCAAAGCGAAGCCATCGTAATACAGGCGTAATCGATCTTCATGAATGCCGTAAGAATATGAAGTCAGCCAATGGCGGCCGGGATGGGATTTGAAGAGGTGAACCATGTACCACGGATCAACGCGCGTCTTTAACGGTCGGCAGACTACGTATGCCGGACTGATCACCCCTGACGAGCCACATACACCGACAGCACCCTGCCACATTCGCATCATGTTGTAGGCGAGATCGCCCGGCTCGACCAGAAGGCTCTGGTCAGGCGAAACGTCCTCCGCCATTTTCCGATCAATCTGACTGCGGGGTATTACCCCTCTATCCGTTGTAACGGACAATACGGGCAGCCCTTTCTTGCCCTTCTTCTTGCTTTGGGTGAATACGCTGCCAAGGCGGACGCACTCCCATTCATTGGGTATCCATCCCACCGCGGTCTTCTTGTAGCCAGATCTGTTTGGACTAGGATCTTTCATTTATTGGTGCTCTGGTGCTGATTCAACGAGGATGTCCCACAAGTCGCCGCCACGTCTTGATCACTCCTGCCGCAGCGGTTCATGACGTTTCTCCGAGTGGCTCGGTCCCCTCGTTGAGGATGGCGAGATAGGCGGGGTAGCTGAAGACGCGGTTGCGTGCGTGGCCGGTGAGTTCGCGGGTCAGCCCGAGGCTGCAGAGATGATCCAGCGTCTTGTTGACGGTGACGTGGCTGAGTCCGGTCTGCTTCTCGAGGGCCCGCGAGGTGGCGACGGGGCGGCGCAGCAGTTCGTGATGCACGCGCAGCGCCGATGGCCTGGCCGGCGGTGACGGTGACGGCCTCGGCGAAGTAGTCGAGCCACGCTTCCCAGTCGCCGTCGATCCGGACGCGATTGAGCAGCTCGTAGTATGCCTGGCGGTGGGTTTTGAAGAAGAGGCTGAGATAGAGCATGGGGTCGCGCAGAACCTGGCGCTCGCACAGGATCAGCGTGATCAGCAGGCGCCCCAGACGGCCGTTGCCGTCGAGGAAGGGATGGATGGTCTCGAACTGCACATGCGCCAGGGCCGCCTTGAGCAGCGGCGAAGTGGGCTCCGGCTGATCGTTCAAGAAGCGTTCGAGCGCCCCCATGCACGCCGTGACCTGTTGCGGCGGAGGCGGGACGTAGGTGGCATTGCCGGGGCGCGTGCCGCCGATCCAGTTCTGGCTGGTGCGGAATTCGCCGGGATTGCGCGAGCAGCCACGGCCATCCGCCAGAAGTTTCCGATGCACCTCGCGAAGCAGTCGCAGGGAGAGCGGAAAGCCGTCGCGAAGCCGAGCCAGGCCGTGATCCATGGCGGCGACGTAGTTGCTGACCTCGCGCACGTCGTCGAGGGGGGCGCCGGGCTGTTCCTCCATCTCGAAAAGCAGGAGGTCGGAAAGGGACGACTGCGTGCCTTCGATCATCGAGGAGAGCACCGCCTCCTTGCGGACGTAGGTGTATAGAAAAAGCGAGACGTCGGGCAAGAGCGACGTGACGCTGTCCAGTCGGCCCAGTGCCACCAAGGCATCGTCAAACCCCTGGCGTAGCGCCGGGGACCAGTCGATAGGCGGAGAGGGCGGCAACGGAACCGGCACGAAGGCGCGAACATGCTCCCCAACAGTCGAAACGATCTCGTACTGACCTTGCCGCATTCGTTTCATGAGACCTCCTAGGTTACATAAGCTTTTGCGTAATGTAAGTATACCGCGTCAACCTTACATAAACAGGCCGGATGTGTAAGCTTGACGATTCGGGGTGTCGGCTCATTTGTATTCCGTTTTTTCATTGAACTGTTCAAAAAGGTTGAGAATGTATGTCCGTCGCGCCTGACGTGTATCGTTTCCGCCCGCTTTCGAACAAGTGGCTTCATTTCCTGAATCCCAGCTCCTTGAGATATCCGGCCATTTTCTTGCGGGTCACAGCGAGTTTCGCTTCAATATCCTCGATTTCCTTCTGGGCCGCAGCGACATCGATCTCGGGTTCCGGTTCGTAGGTGTCCACGTAGCGGGGGATGTTGAGGTTGAACTCGTTTTCCACGATTTCCGAGAATTTGGCACGGTGGGAGTACTTGTCGATCTCCTTGCGGCTCCGATAGGTGCCGACGATCTTGTCGATGTCGTCCGGGCGGAGCCGGTTCTGGTTCGTCGCCTGCTCGAATTCACGGGAGGCATCGATGAAGAAGACGTCGCCTTTCCCGTTTTGCTTGCGGGATTTGTCGAAGATCAGAAGCGCGGCGGGAATGCCGGCGCCGAAGAAGAGATTGCCGGGAAGCCCAACGACTGCATCCAGGAGGTTCTCCTCCACAACCGCCTTGCGGATGGCCCCTTCCGCACCTCCCCGGAAGAGGACGCCATGGGGTACGACGACGCCGACGCGCCCTTTTCCTTCAACGGCCGTGGCGAGCATGTGGAGGATGAAAGCCCAGTCGCCCTTGCTCTTGGGTGGGATGCCTTTCGCGAAACGGTGGAAACGGTCGTTGGCCGCGATTTCCTGCCCCCATTTGTCGAGGCTGAACGGTGGATTCGCCACGACGATGTCGAACTTCATGAGGGCATCCCCCTCGATGAGCAGGGGATGGCGGATGGTGTCCTCCCATTCGATGCGTGCGGCATCGACGTTGTGGAGGAACATGTTCATCTTGCAGAGGGCCCAGGTGCTGCCGTTCATCTCCTGGCCAAAGAGCGCGAAGTTGTCCGAGCCCACCTGTTTGCTTGCCTTGATGAGAAGCGACCCCGAGCCGCAGGTCGGATCGCAGATGCGGTCGCCCGGCTGGGGCGCGACAAGACGGGCCAGGGTCTCGGAAACCTCGCCGGGGGTATAGAACTCGCCGGCCTTTTTGCCCGCCTGGGCCGCGAAGTTGGAGATGAGAAATTCGTACACGTCCCCGATGATGTCCATGTGGCCGACGCGTTCGGGACGGAGGTCGAGTTTCTCGCTGGCGAAATCCGATAAAACAGTTTGGAGGCGTTGGTTGCGCTGACGGGTGTTGCCGAGATTGGACTCGCTGTTGAAGTCGATGTTGCGGAAGACATTGTGAAGTTTGGCCTTGTTGGCGTCTTCCAGCGCCTCGAGGAGAACATTGATGATCTGGCCGATGTCCGGGCGATTGCGGCGTTCATGGAGCGCGTCAAACGTGGCCGGGAAGGAGTCCTCTCTTTTTCCCTTGGCGTCTCGGATCTGGACCTCCGGAATCACGAAGCGCTCGCGTTCCATGGCTCGGGAAACCCGAAGCGCGTCGCCCTTGTATTTCTCCTCGTATTCGGCAAGACGTGACTTGCGGATGTCGGACAGATACTTCACGAACAGCATCGTGAGAATGTAGTCCTTGTACTGTGCAGGGTCTATGACGCCGCGAAAGGTGTCGCAGGCTTTCCAGACAACATTGAAGATTTCGTCGCGGACTTGGTCGTCGTTCATGCGTTTGCTCCTTCTAAAATCGTGTTGGCGATGGCATTGCGAGCGGCTGTCATGCAAACCGCCGAGATCAATTCTTGCTGTTTACGGGCGAGCTCGGATAGGAGTTCCTGTTCCTCGCGGCGCAGGCGATCGAGATCCGCAATGGCCTTTTGGACGGCGATATCTGGCAGGGTGATTTCGATGGACTCCAGAACAGCACGGCGAATGATGGGCATGTGTGCGCCTGTGGTTGCCAGGCGAGTCAGGATGGCGCGGGTCTTTTCGTGATTGAGAAACCAGGCGAGGTATTCCGGCATGATCAAGGATCTGGGACGCAAGATGAAGAAATAGCTGGCGGCCAGCGTAGGGCCGGGCAGGCTTGAGACAACGGCGGCAAAGTTGTTGGCGCCTTTAGCCAGGAACAGCACGTCTCCCGTTTGCAACATACACAAAGACGAACGTGTATCCGGTGAAATGCGCACCATGTCAGCCGCATTCATCTCCGTGCGCGCACGGTTGAAATCGCGGATCTGCAGAAGACGGTAGACTCCCTCAGGATTGTCCCGAACGGCTTCACGCGTGAGAAAGCCCGGACGGACTTCCGCAAGATCGCCAAGTTTGTATTTGTGGCTATTCACGGGATCAACTTTTGGTTGTCCGTTCCGTTCTTGAGCCGCTCGGCACCCGCCGGGCGGCTCTTTTGATTTGAAGTATTCCTCAAACCGCCGGACAATATCGCATAAAGTTGGCTGCAAGTCAACAGGTTTTGTAGAAATTATTACGGTGCATCATATACTTCATCTAAAATCACCGAGATGGCATCGAGCGGGAGGTTGGTCTGCCAGTCTTCTTTGTGATCGTTCGACATCGAGGTGCGGATTGCGACTACTTCTCCCCATCCCGCCACACCAGATTGACCGCCATCGTGGCCGGGTGAGTTGGCAACCCGCGCTCGCCGATCCGTAGTAGCGAATCCAGCCATTCCACGGCACGCCGCCCCACTTCGTCTGAGAAGAGATAAAACCCGCTGCTCCCCGCAGAAGGCTTGCTGACC
>Ga0116202_10001188_pt1 | contig 15227 bp, 11 predicted proteins | sample LakKivw325mmetaG_FD_94479 | JGI IMG/M metagenome (GOLD analysis project Ga0116202, IMG submission 94479) | Anoxic lake water microbial communities from Lake Kivu, Rwanda to study Microbial Dark Matter (Phase II) - Lake Kivu water 325m metaG | ecosystem: Environmental > Aquatic > Freshwater >...
GTACCGAGCCTTCGCCTGAGCCTTCGCGTTGGCCCTTGCTCCAGCCTTCGGCCGAGCCTTGAACAGGGCTTTGTCCGCGGCCACTCGCGCGCGCGGCTTGACAACTCGGTTTCGTCGGCCGAGAATTCATCTGCCGATGCCTGAGGAGGTGTTGTCATGAAGAGATGTCTGCCGATGCTGCTTCTGCCCGTGTTCGCTTTCGCAGTCTATGATTCAGAGTTGTTCTCGGTCAACGACTGGCGTCTTGGTTTCTTCAACACCGGCATCTTCGCCACCAACGTTACAGCCGACACGCTCGGCCAGTGGCGCGGTCACGACTATCTGTTCGGCGCCGGGCCGTGGTTCGGCTGCATCGCAGGCAGCGATACGACTGTGACTGCCGCGTATGACCCGAACTCAGGCGGCAGCGGGATGTTTCCAACCCTTACGCGCTACCGGGCCGACGGCAGCGGCAACCGGAAAGACCGCATCTACGCCTGGTGGCGCGACTGGCCGCCGCCCGCGGACCGATTCCCGATGGCGCCGGACGCAGGCATCTCGACCCTCGACCTCTGGTGCTGCTACTCGGACTCAGACCCGAACCAGACGCTCTGGCCCAGACCGCCCGCAGGCGTGGACTTTGTCCAGACCGTGTACGGGTACAACTACCCGCTCGCCAGGGACGTAGTATTCCTGCACTACGAAATCTTCAACGTCGGCAGCACGCCGCTTGAGTCCTGCTACTTCGGGCTGGTCGCTGACCCGGACTTGGGTGACGCCACGGACGACATGACCGGGCTCGTGCTCGACCGGGTGTTTGCCGTCGGTCCGGATACCTTCGCGGTCCGCAACGCTGGATTTGCCTTTGACTCGGACAACAGGGAATTCGCAAGCGAGGATACCTGGACTCCCGGCGCGGTATGTTTCAAGATGTTCTACCCGGCGACCCTCAGCGCATTCAAGCGGTTCACAATTGACTTCGACCCGCGGGACGATGCCCAGCGTTACCTGGCCATGGCAGGGTTCGACTACCGCACCGGCGCGTATGCGCCGTTCGACTCGACCGACGACGCCGGTGCGGACAAGCGGTTCCTCATGGCCGCCGGCCCGTTCGGCCTCGAGCCCGAGTCGCTGGCTGAGTTCTGGTTCGCCGTCATCGGCTCGCCCTACGGCACTTGGGGACAGGCTCCGCCTGAGCGGGATATTTCTGACCTTGCCCTGCGCTGTTACTGGTCAGACGGCATCTTTGACGAGGTATTCGCGCCCATTGTCGGCTCGCACCGGCCCAGACTCAAGCCCAGGCCGCTCATCGCGCCCAATCCGTTCACGGACTACGCGACCGTCACCTTGGACCTCGACGAGGCCTCGGACGTGGACCTTGTGGCCGTGGACGTGACCGGGCGGATTGTGCGCGTACTCCAGCGCGGCGTGCTTGAGCCCGGCCGGCACATGGTTCGCTGGGACGGAACGGCCGACGGCGGCTCGAAGCTCAGTCGCGGAGTCTACTTCATCAGGCTCCGCATACCTGGCCAGGAACTCGACCTGAAGACCATCCTCGCCCGCTGACGCCGCCGGACCGTGTCAAGAACGAAGCGCCGCCAGGAGGGCCTGGCGGCGCACAGTGGTCGTGCTTGGGCGACTTGGGACACGAAACAAGTTCATGTCCCGCGTCGCGAAGTATAAACCCCTCACCCCTATCCTCTCCCGCAAGGGGAGAGGAAGCAAAGCCCGCGCTCTCTAGAAGCAGCCGGCGGTGTGGCCTTCGCCGTCAATGTCTATCGCCGGCGAGCTCTTCTTGAGTTTGTAGTTGCCGTCTTCCGGGTCAACGAACTTCGGGGCGCTCTCGACGTTGCCTTCGCCTTCGGGCACATCGTCGAAGTTCTCATCCTGGTTGTCGAGCACGTTGTAGTCAATCGTCATCCCGCCCTTGTCCTCGTCCGACACGATGCCGCGCTCGTTCCGGGCGATGATGCAGAAGCGGATTTCGGTCTCTTCCGGGTCGTCAATCGAGTAGATTCCCGACACGTCGTTGTCCACGATGGTGCAGTATTCGATGACCGCGGTGCCGGTGCCGAACATGTTCGACAGGTAGATGCCCCGGTCGTCGTTGCCGTAAATCAGGCAGCGGCTGATGTCGTGGTGGCCGTCCTTGACGTAGAGGCCGTGCGATTCGCCGCCGGTGAGAGAGAAGCCTTCGACCGTGCAGTCGTCGCCCGCCAGGGTGAGCGCCGCGTATTCGCCGCCGGCGTCAATGATGGTCTTGCCCGGCCCGGCGCCGAGCAGCGTAATATCGTCCTTCTCGACCTCGACCTCTTCCTCGTAGGTCCCGGGCCCGACGTAGATGACGTCGCCGTCATCGGCCGCGTCCAGGGCTTCAGTAATCTCTTCGTAGTCGCCCGAGCCGTCCGCGGCGACGACAATGTCGGCGTTGGACGGGTTCGCGACGGTCTGCTTTTTCGGGCAGCCGACGAATACCAGCATCAGGACGGGCAGGAGCAGGAGCAGTTTCTTCATAACGTCATTACCTCCAAGCGATTATCCTCGGCCCGGGCGGTCGTGTCAAACCGCGCGGGGGGAAGAGCCACGAAAACACGTGCTGCGTGAGACGCAGTTCCTAGACATGAAGGGAAGACCGCATTCTACGGACGACGCAAACAGCGAACAATCTCGCCGACGTACATGCGGTGGTAGTCTTTCTTGGGGTAGTTGCGTTCAATCCGCGGGTCGAGGAACCGGCGCGGGTCCAGGTCAGAGTGGTAGAGCTTGCGGCAGGCGAGAATCATGCGTGCCTGGCGGAAGCTGACCAGGCCGGGGCCGGGCGAGAACGACGTGAGGCCCGTCGCCTTCGCTTTGTCGGTATCGCGGCCGGATTTGCTGCCGCAGAGAAGGAGCGCCTTCTTCCAGCGCCGCTCGAAGAACGACAGAGTGAACCTTGTGGCCGTCTCGGTGAAGCGATAGGTGTGGCGGGTCGGCCGGACGAATATGAACGCGACCGGCTTGTTCCAGAGGATGCCGAACCCGCCCCAACTGGCGGTCATGGTGTTCCATTTCTTCGTCGAGCCGGCGGTGATGAGCATCCAGTCGTCGTCGAGGAGCGCAAACACGTTGTCGCTGAGCGACTTCACCTGAGAGGGCTTGAATTCAGTCACGGTGGTTCCTTTCTCTTTGTTGTCTGCACAACGGCCATAAAGGTAAACATGAACGGTGCCGATTGTCAAACACTGCGCGGTGTCAGCAGAAAGCCCCGGCGGAAGCCGGGGCGCCAACAAGGTCCGATGGTTCCAGTTGCAGCCCGAAAGGAGTATCTGGGTTGAGCGGCCGGGAACCGGGCAGCCGCATCAGTTGTCTTGCGAGCCACCTAGATTAGGCCTGCCTGAGTACGGTGTCAAGCCCGGCGCGCTGGCGGGTAACAGGCCAAGAACACGAGAGTTACGTGTATCTGACACAATCCCAAGAGATTGTCTTATTGTCCTGAGTTGGCTAGGTGGCGAAGCGGCAGTTTGTTAGCCACTTCCTACCCCCTGCTCAGGCCGAACGCAAGCCTTCTGTCATCAAAGAGGGCATGAACACCGGCGTCCATACACCTAACTTCCACAATTACAGTGAGTTGGCACCCGACAATAACGTTGGCGGTTGGTGGGCGAAAGAAAGTGAGGCTGGTTGGTTTTTGGCATGGTCGGCGGGCGGCAGGATGCGAGGGGGTGGGTGGTATTGTCAAGCCTCAAGAAACCGGTAAAATTACACCCGTGAAGGCGTTACAATACAGCGTTGTCATCCTGCCCAAGCTGGACAACGAGGAAGAGCTGCGCCAGTTGCGTGAGCGGTTCGACCCGACGTACTATCAACTCGCGCCCTACGTGCCGATGATTCTACCCTTCACGCCGGCCACCCTGGAAGAACTTCAGGCCGCCAACGACTTCATCAGCCAGACTCGGCGCAAGCTGCATCCGTGGGCAGTTGACTTCAGGACGTGCATCGAAAGCGAGGACCGGCTGCTCCTAGTCCCGGCATCGGGCGGAGAAGAGTTGGTCAGGCTGCACGAGGAACTGCACGGCGCCAAGACCATGACGCTGATTGATGAGCCACCCTACGCGCCGCTCCTCGTGCTCGCCAGGATACCCGACCCGGAGCACAGGCGCGAGGCCAGGGCAGAAGTCGAGAAGCTGGGCAGAACCCTGGGGATAGTGGACTCGCTGTCTTTGACTGGCACGATGCCGGGCGGAGAAATCAGGTTGGTTGCCCATTATCCATTTGGCATCGGCCGGGTTGACTACTACGACCGGCTGCTGCCCTGAGCAGAACGACACGGGCAGGCATGGGAGCCTGCCCCAACACGGACGGACAGGGACGAACACTGAGGTCCAATCGTGAACGGTTGTGCGCGGGCCTGTGCAGTTCCGCAGGCCAGCCCAAGTAGAACCTTCCCGATTCTACGACACTTAGCAGATGGCACAATGCTTGCTCTCGTCAGGGGCGTGAAAGCACTCAAACCAAAGGAGCAAGCCATGAAGAAACTGCTGACGTTCGTAGTGGTCGCCATCCTGACCAGCGCTGCGCTGGCCCAGGAAACCGGCGGAATCACCGGAATCGTAAGCGACGGCGTGACCGGTCAGCCGGTACCCGGCGCGGTTGTCATTGCCGCTGGAATGAACGGTCCGGCCGGCCGGGCGATGACCAACCGGGAAGGCACATACGCAATCAAGGACCTTGAGCCGGGCAGGTACAAGGTGTCGGCCAAGGCCGAGAGATACTATCCGGCCATTCTGCCCGACCCGGTCGTAGTCCAGGCCGGCGAGATGACGAGCCAGAACATCCAGTTGCGGCCGATACAACAGGTCGAGCCGGGCCGGATTACCGGACTGGTGACCGACGCGCGCACCGGCGAGCCGGTGCCGGGCGCGATGGTAAGCGCCCAGTCTATGGGCGGCACACGCCGGGCCAAGACCGACGAGCGCGGCCGCTACGTGCTGAAGGACCTCCGGCCAGGGGCGTACAAGGTCTGGGCCAAGGCCAGGGCTTACAAACCGGCCAATTTCCCTAGGCCGGTGGTTGTCGAGTCCGGCCAGACCGTAGAGAACATTGACTTTGCACTTGCCCCGAAGCCGCGCAAGGGCGCGATTCTGGGCCGGGTGACCGACAGGAAGACCGGGCTTCCGATTCCCGGCGCGGTCGTGGTCGCGCAGGGCGAGCACGGCGCGGGTCGGGCGACTACCGACCGGCACGGGTTCTACAAGATGGTCGTGCCGCCGGGCAAGTATCACGTCGCGGCTCGGGCGCGTGGGTACGAGGCCGCGGCTTTCCCACGGCCGGTGCCGGTGCAACCGGCAGAGCCGACCGGCCACATTGACTTCGAATTACGGCACGTCCAGGCGGACGCTGAGTAGTTCCGCAGCAAACAAAAGTCTCCCCGGCTTGAGCCGGGGAGACCGGCTTTCACGCGAGAGCGATGCGGGGCATGCCGGCCAGGCACAGACATCAAAGTCGGGCCGCGAGATGCGCGTTGACGGCGGGCGCCGGACCGGTTACACGCGCAAGGTCAGCGTACCGGGCAGGACCCCAAGTGCGAACCGGCCGGATACCGGCTCGGGCTGCAGGTCGCCGTCAAGTTGGAGCAGGGTCGGTTCCGTCAGTTCGAGTTCCAGCCGGGGGCAGCGAAGCATCCGCACTTCTCCAAGCGAGACGTGCGTACCGGCCACGAGCCGCGGCAGGTATCTGACGATTTTGAGCCGGCCCATCGCGTCGGCAACGCAGACTTCGAGCAGGCCGTCGTCCGGTCGGGCGTCGGGAGCGATCTTCATCCCGCCGCCGTAAAATCGACCGTTGGCGCAGGCGAGGAGCAGGACGCGCTGGGTCCAGGAGTCGGGCGACGGCCGGGAACGAACCGCGTCCGCGGGCACGGTGATGCGAAGCTCCGGGCATTCGTACCGGCGGACCGCGCGGAATACCGCGACGACATACAGCGGCAGGCCACGCAGTCGCTTCAGCGAATTGGCTTCGGACACGACCGCGGCGTCGAATCCGAACCCGGCGGCGTTGACGAAGAGAAAGGGGCCGAGGGGCCGAGGGGTCGAGGGGTCAAGCGATGACAACCGGACCATGTCGAAGCGGCGGGCGGTGCCGGAGCGGGCGACGGCACAGGCCTGTTTGACGTCAGTCGGGACGCCGACCGTCTTCAGAAAGTCGTTGCCTGAGCCGACCGGCACGACCGCCATCTCCGTGCCGGTGCCCGCGAGACCGGACGCGACTTCGCGCACCGTGCCGTCGCCGCCGATTGCGATGACCAGTTCCGAACCCGCGGCCGAACGGGCGAGTTCGATGCCATGACCCGGAGCGGTGGTTTCCGCTACGCGCAGGCCGGGGAACAGGCGGCCGAGTTCGGCAAGGGCGAGAACGCGCAGTTGTGCTCCGCGCCGGCGACCGGCGACAGGATTCGCGATTACCAAGACCGACATCGGTCAATCGTGCCGGGAGAAGAGAGAAAGTCAAGTAGAACAGGGATAGAGGGACAGGGGGATAAAGGGATAGAGAGACAAAGTGATAAAGAGACCACGAGACCAAGAGACAGGGGGACCGGAAGGGCCCAAGAACCGAGATAGGACCAAGTCGTCACCCTGAGCGAGCATAGCGAGTCGAAGGGTCTCGCAGGCGAGATTCCTCGACTCCGGCGAGGACGCCTACGCTCGGAATGACAGCACCCACTAGGTGGCAGCGGCGGCTACGGTTGGTCAGGCGGGAATCTGTGGTCGGTCAGTTCCTATGTCGGGATTCGGGGAGGGTGAAGGCTTTGACTATCGCCGGGGTCATGGTAAATTCCAACGGTGCGCCGGTTCACGGTGATGATGGTTGCGCTGGCGGTGCTGGTCATCGCGGTGTTCAACGTCCAGGGCTGGCTGGTGCTGGCCCGCACGAGCCGGGCATTGGAGCAGGAGCTTGGGGACCGGCTGCAGGCGATTGCCATGACGCTGGCACAGACGGCAGACCGCTTACAGCTTACGGCCGACAGCTTACAGCCAGGACACCAGACCGAGGACCGGACAAAGACTCTGACGGCCGTGATGAACGATAACCGGCTGTTCAACCTGTTCGTGGTCAATGACCGGTTCGAGTATCTCACCAACCTGCGCGGCCCGGAACTTGTCGGCTCAGGTGACCCGAGCCTTGACCTGGACATGACCGAGATACTCTCGGCGTTTTCCGGGATTCCGGCCCAGTCCCGGCTGTATCGCGCCGGGTCGAGTTATCTGAAGACCGCGTACGCGCCGGTGCGGGATTCGAGCGGCCTGGTGAGCGCGGTGCTTGGAGTCGAGGCGGACGCGACCTTCTTCTCGGCATTGGCCGGGTTCCGAAACTCGCTCCTGCTCGTGAACCTCTTGAGCCTTCTTGCGGTCGCGGCAATCGTTGTCGTATCCGCGGCGATGGCGCGGCGGGCCTGGCAACTGGAGCAGGCTGCGGCGCGCGCCGGCACGCTTGCCCTGATGGGCCAGATGTCGGCCGCGGTCGCGCACGAGGTGAAAAACCCATTGGCGATTATCCGGGCCGCGGCCGAGCGGGTGAAGAGAAAGCTCGGGCCCGTCGCGCCGCCGGAGATTGACTACATTCCCGAAGAGGTTGACCGGCTGTCCGGCATCGTGTCGAACTACCTGGGCGTGGGTGTGTCGCGGCCGGGGAAGACCGAGCGGCTGGACATAGCCGCGCTGGTGCGCGGGGTGATGGCGGATTTGAAGCACCAGGCGGACAAGGCGGGCGTGAGGCTGGACGAAGCCAGAAGTCAGATTCCAGAAGCGAGAATGCAGAAGTCCGGACGTTCGGACCCCGGACCCCTGAACCCTGAACCCGGACCGTTCGTTCTCGGCAACCGCAATGAACTTCGGCAGGTGTTTCTCAATATCCTGCTCAACGCCATCCAGTGCCAGCCGCAGGGCGGCAGGGTCGAGGTCGGTTTCGGCGAGGAGCACGGCCGGGCGGTGGTACGAGTCAAGGACTCCGGGCCGGGCATTGATGCAAAGGTTCTCAAGCGGGTGTTCGAGCCGTTTTACACCACCAAAGAGAAAGGCTCGGGCCTGGGCCTGTTCGTGGTGAAGCGGATTGTCGAAGCGCACGGCGGCAGGGTGGCGATTGAGGCAGAGCCGGGCAAGGGAACGACTGTCCAGGTCGGATTCAAGGGCGAGGAAACGAAGTCAGAAGGCAGAAGCTAGAATGCAGAAGGCAGAAGCGCAGAGAGGACGAAGACCGAACACCGGACGGAACAGCCGGAGTCAGGCGGGAGGCGCATGAAGATACTTGTTATTGATGACGAAGTCCGGACCGCGCAGATGCTGGCCGACCAGTTGTGCGAGGCCGGGCACGAAGCCCGGGCGCTGTCGAGCGGCGAAGCGGCAATCGAGGCAATCGAGCAGGAGCCGTTCGACGTGGTGTTCACCGACCTGAAGATGGCGCCGGTGGACGGGCTGGCCGTGCTCGAGGCGGTGAAACGGCTGAGCCCGGAAACCGAGGTGGTGCTGATGACGGCGTACGGCTCGGTTGAGACCGCGGTGCCGGCGATGAAACAGGGCGCGTACGATTACCTCGGCAAGCCGTTCGGCCTGGACGAGGCGGCGCTGCTTCTGGACCGCATCGGCGAGAAGCGCCGGCTGCGCCGGGAGAACGCCGCGCTCAGGCAGGAGTTGCGCTCAACCGACCGGTTCGCGGAGATGGTCGGTACGAGCGCGGCCCTGGCAAAGGTCAAGGAGCTGGTCGCCAAGGTCAGTCAGTCGGACTCGACCGTTCTCGTGCTGGGCGAAAGCGGGGTGGGCAAGGAACTGGTCGCTCGGATGATTCACCGCCAGAGCAGGAGGGCGGGACGGGCATTCGCAGTAGTTCATGCCGCGGCCCTGCCGGATACGCTGCTTGAGAGCGAGCTGTTCGGGTACGAGCGCGGCGCTTTCACCGGCGCGCAGGGACGCAAGCCGGGCCGGCTCGAAGAAGCGCAAGGCGGCACGCTGTTCCTTGATGAAATCGGCGAAATCTCGGCCGCGTTCCAGGTGAAGCTCTTGCGGTTCCTTCAGGACAAGTCGTTCCTGCGCCTCGGCGGAAGCCAGGTAATCACGGTTGACGCGCGGGTGATTGCGGCCACGAACCGGGACATCGAGGCCGAGGTACGGGCCGGCAAGTTTCGCGAGGACCTTTACTACCGGCTGTCGGTGTTCCCGATAACCGTGCCGCCGTTGCGCGAGCGCCGGACCGACATCGCGCACCTGGCGCGGCACATCCTGGTGCGGCTTGGTTACAATCGGCCGGCAAGCGGCGGGCTGCTGGAGCTCCTGGCCGATTACGACTGGCCGGGCAACGTGCGCGAGCTTGAGAACGTCCTTGAGCGGGCGATGATAATGGCTTCGGGCGAGGAGCTTGGGTATCAGCACATTCAGTTGCCCGAGCCGGTGCTGGCGAGAGGAACGGGAACCGGAGTCCGGGGCCAGGGGTCCGGGCAAGGACAGTCGTCACTGTCCGAGATGGAGGAGCAGATGCTCCGGGATGCGTTGTCCAAGGCGGGCGGGAACAAGGCCAAGGCCGCGCGGCTCCTCGGCATCACGCGCCGGATGCTGTACACCAAGCTGGCAAAGTACGGGATGGCCGAGGAGAGCGAGGAAGTGACAGAGTGATAAAGTGACAAAGTGATAGATTGACAAAGTGACAAAGAGAGAGACACGAAGCGACAGAGTTGAGGGTTCGCGACTCGGTCACTCCATCACTATGTCCTATGTCACTTGGTCACTTCCCGCTGGATGTGTACCGAACTGCACACTCCCGGCGGCGGAGCGCGTGGTAAGATGCTGTATTTCCACAAGATAGCCCTGGCACAGCGGGTGCTTCTCTTCCAGTGAGGTAACCATGAAGAGCGTCATTCTAATCCTTGCAGGTCTGCTGGCCTTCGGTCTCGCGCAGGAAGGCGAGAAGGTCAGGCTTGAGCTTGAGCGTACCGACAAGCTCATCGAGCTGGCCCGGCCCATTATCGAGCAATCGGGCAGTAACGATGCCGGCCGGGTGTTCGCCGAGGCGGTGGCGCAACAGGCCCGGGCCTGGGATGCGCTTCGCCAGCGCCGGTATCTTGACGCCGCGGGCAAGACCATGTGGGCCAGGCAACTCGTCGAACGGGCGCTGAAACTCGCCAAGTTCGACCCGCAGCGCATCGGTGACGAAATCCGCCGCACCCAGGACCTGATGAACGACGCCGGGCCGGTTATCGAACGGTCCGGTATGCCGCGGGCGCTCGACCTCTGGCGCATGGCAAAGGGCGAGCAGGAAACCAGCCGCAAGTCGTTCGACGCCAAGCAGTACCTCGTGGCCCTGAAACTCACCATGACCGCGCGGCTGCACACCAAGGCCGCGCTTGAGCTCGTACGCCGAACCGGCGACCCAGAGATGGTCAGGGCCGAACTCGAGCGTACCGACGCACTCCTGGAGCGGGCCAGGCAGCGCCTGGCCGGCAGCGACAACGCGCGCGGGGCAGAGCTATTGGCCAAGACCCAGGCGCTACAGGACCAGGCCTGGCAGTCGTTCAAGCTCGGTCAGTACTTCAACGCGGTCAAGCTGACCTTCGCGGCGCGCGACCTTTTGCTCCGGGCGTGGGAAGTCGCCGGCCCGGTGACCGGCGAACTCGCCGGCCAGGCGATTGCCGAGGCGGACCGGCTTATCGAAAAGTGGTCAGCGGTCATCACCGAGCGCGGGCCGGAAGAGGCGCGGCAGCTCCTCGCCCAGGCGCTTGAACAGCGCGAGCGGGCGGGCAACCACAACGCGGCGCAGGACTTCAGGCTCGCGTGGCAGGAAGCCAACCAGGCGCGCCGGCTCCTGGGCCGGGCGGTCGAGCTGGTCGAAGAGCGGGAACAGTGACGCGCGATGACGGCGTTTCTTCTGGCGCTCCTCGCCGGTCTCGGGTTTGAGAGCTCGGTCAGCCTCGGCGGCGACTACACCATCCAGAACTACAAGACCGGCGGGTACGACACCATCAACTACGAATGGCGCGAGCAAGACACGCTCGACCGGGAGACCGAGGGTCGGGGCGCGCTGATGGTCGGCATGGACCTTGACCAGGCCGGCGTGCGGCTCGACCTGACCAATACCGCCGCTTTCTCTACCCGCTCGGTGCGGGACCAGGCCACGATTGCACTTGAAGAAAACCCGCTCACCTGGCTCGGACTTGGATTAGACGGAGATTTCGAATTCCGCAAGTACCATTCGCTGTTTCCCCGGCTGGCCGACACCGGATACTCGGAGGATTACCTCACCGGCTCGGGCCGGGCAGAAGTCGAACTCAGGCCACTTGCGGGCACCGAAATCACGCTTGCCAACCGGCTCGAGACCCAGCGCTATGCCGAGCCCGACAGCTACAGCTACAACTACGTCCTGAACCGGGCCAGCGCCGGCATTGACCAGGAACTCGGCGCGCTGGCGTCGTTTGACGCGACCTACGCCTGGACCCGGCGGTGGGTGGCCGAGGTCGCGGACCGTAACTACCAGGGCCTTGAACTCGATGCCGGGCTCTCAAGCTACCTCGAATCAGGGTGGCAGTTCGGGTTGCGTAACACCCTCGGCCGACGCCGCTACCCGACACCTGAGCACAGCTACTGGGAAGAAGGCCTGAGCGCGAACGTGGGCCGTGACTTCACTGGCGTCGCGCTTGAACTTGCCAATGACGCGGCCTGGACCTGGTATGACTCAACGACCGCAGTCTCGACCGACCTGTTCGAGAACAGCACCAGACTGGAATTCAGCGTCCAGGTCCTCGGCGACCTGACGGTTCGAGCCGGGCCGAGGGTGGACTTCGGCAGGAACCCGCAGGGCCCGAGCGCTGACGATTACCGCGAACTCTCCTTTGCCGCCGGCATAGACTACTTCAAGCTCGACAAGGTCTGGCTGACGATTGACGACCGAATAGGCCGCCGCGCCTACCCCAATGCCGACTCGGCGTTTCAGTCCAGCTACACCTTCAACGAATGGAGTCTGCTCGGCAACTGGACGGTTCTTACGAGCCCGGCCGGCGAGCTAAGACTTGAGGCCTCGGCTTCGGTCACGCCCGAATGGCACACCGACTCATTCGACGACTTCATGATGAGGTCGTATTCGCTGGAGCTGAAGTATTACCTGAAGTAGACCGGCGCACAGGCACAAGGACAACGTAGTAAGGACAAAGGACTAAGCAACGGGAAAGGACAAAGTACTAAACCGGATTCGGACTTTCCACTTTCTTCTTTCCTCCTGCTTTGTCCTTTGTACTTCGTCCTTGGTTCTTGCCTTGGACCGCTAGCGGCTGACGACCAGCTTTCCCGCCGCGGCTTCGAATCCGCTCACAACATAGACGCCCGGCTCAAGGCCGGAAAGGTCGAGCTCAGCCCGGCCGGACAGCGCCGGGGCGGTGAACCGCACTCGACCGCTGACGTCTGATACCGAAACCGTGCCGTGCGCCTGCTCGACCCATGCCCGGCCGAACGCCGGGTTCGGATACACCCGCAACGCGGGCAGCGCAGCGGCCGGCTCTTCGGCCACGCCGGTCGAAAGCTCGTAGTAAAGGCCCAGCTTGTATCCCGGCCATTGGCCGGCGACGAACCGGCCCCGGCGGGTCTCGACATAGTCCGGCGCAGAGCAGCTTGAGTACACACCGCCGGTCGCGCCGACCACGGATGGAGTCCAGCTCGAACCCGAGTTCGTGCTCAGCGCGTGCTTGAGCTCGGTTGAGTTCATGTACGGGTAATAGCTCACGTGCAGGCCGTTATCCGGCGCGTACCAGAACACGGTCGGCCGGCAGCAGTTCGGGCCGCCGGCGTCAACCTGAGTCGTGAACCAGTTGTTCGCGCCGTCGCGCCGGCCGAACCGGATGGCGGTGTTGAGCTCGGTGTAGCTGATGACCGGCCGGTCTTCGGCGGCAAGGCAGATGTCAACGTGCCACCAGGCCGGGCCGATGTTCTCAGTCAGCCAGCTTGAGCCGCCGTCGGACGAGTAGCCGTAGCGCACGTCAGACAAAGTGCCGATAACCACGTGCGGGTTGGAGAGCGAATCGAGCGCCAGGCCGACGCCGTAGGACGCGCCGTAGTCCAGGTCATTGATTTCCCATCCAGATGTTGTCTCGACCGCGTACCGGGTCTGGTATCCGTAGTAGGTATAGACCACGTGGGTCCGGCCCGTTCGGTCAATCTTCAGGTCCGCGTCGTGGCAGATGAGCGGCTGGGACGTGCGCATCTCGACCGTGTCCAGGCGCCAGTTGCCTGAGCTGAGTCGGACGGCACGGGTGCAGAAGGAACCGACCGATGCTTCGACCGTGTAGGCAATGTGCGGCCGGCCGAGCGTGTCTATATCCAGTCCGCCGCGCCACCAGCCGAGGAGCGCATACCCTGAGCCGTAGTTCGCCGCCGAGTCAACGCGCTCGATTGTCCAAGTTGCGCCCAGGTCGGTCGAGCGAGCGTAGCGGATGTCGGTCTGGAGCGGGTCAGAGCTCGTATGGGCAGCATAGGCGATGTGCAGGGTGTCGCCGCGCACCACGAGTGAAGTCCACCAGCCGCGGGCAGTGGAGCCCGTAGTGTCAACCGGTACCGCGGTCCAGGCGCTGACCGAGCCGGAAAGAACGAGAACGGACACAAGAACGCATTTCTTCATAAGTACCTCTTGAGCGATTGTAGCAAGCGGCCGACGGGATGCAAAGCAGCGTCGGCCCGAGGGTCGGCGTGACATGCGTCATTTTCATGGCAATTACCTTCTTCGGCCGCCTGGCCTCGGGCGCGGAGAGAGGGTGTCCGGCTGGCCGCCAAGGCCGGCCGGCGGTTCGCATGGCGCCGCCTTCGGACAAGGGGACGGATAGGACTCACAGGACTCGCGGCAGAGGCGGGCGAAGGTCCGCCTCCGCCTGACACGAGTCGGCACGTCGGAACCGGCCCATGAGAAAGACTTGCACGAGTTGCGCAGATTCTGCGCACCGGGCTGGCCTGCACCCTGCACCGTTTGACCTTCCTGCCCGGCGTCCAGGCCGTACGGCTGTTCTGCTCAGGCACGCGGAATGCACATGAACGGCCGGAGCGAGAGCCGTGGTCTGTCAGGCGGCACTGGACAAGACCGTAGACAGCAGCGCATCTGGATGGTTCCGCACTTGGTCTTCGCCGCCCTTCGTCTGCCGTTGACAGGCAGTTCAGAGAGAGGCCTCTGAGGTTACATCGCGCTGCTGTCTGCACCTGAAGCGGTCGGTCAGATGGCGGTAATGAGAGAGGACCGCCTTGACCGGAGGTCTCTTGGCTCGAGTTGTGCTTGCAGCCGTCGCGGCTCTTTTCCTTGAGTGTCTGGCCGGGAGCACGACGACCCAAGGTTGCGCCGCAAGCGTGGCGGTGGTGTCTCAGGGCAGCGGTAGCACCACATTCGAAGTGACGGTGCCCGGTATCGAGTCTTCTCACGTGACAGCGCTCGGCAGGGAGTTCACCCGGCTGAGCATGGCAGGGGCCGGCATCGCCCGACTCGAGACGGGCAGGCCCGAGGTTCCGGTGATTCCCGTAATGCTGGCCGTCCCCACCGGAGCCGACGTTGCCGTCGAGGTGCTGGACGTGAGAACCGGTACCGTCAAGACCGGACCGGTATACCCGCTCCAGGACGAGTCGCCGGTCGGCCAGCCGGCCGCGGCATTTCAGTACAGCGAGAGCCACTACCTTGAGGCCGGCGACTACCCGCCGACCTGGGCGACCGCCCTGCCGGTTGCGCGTTTCGGCGACCTGGCGGTTGTCTGCATCCAGGTGTACCCGGTGCGGGTAGACGTCGCGCGCAAGACCGCGGACGTCGCAACGTCACTTCGTATCCGTGCCAGCTACAACGGCGGCACGTACCCGACAGCAGTTCCGGCATGGCTCTGGCGAACGTACGCCAACATCATTGACAACTTCGGCGCGGCCGGATTCGTGCCGACCGATGGTCGGGCAGACGCCGTCAAACTCCTGGTCTTCCGGCATTCCAATTACGGCGAGAGCCAAGGTCTGGCAAGGCTTCTGGACTGGACCGAGCAGCGCGGGTACCGCGTCCGCGTGATAACGGCTGACTGGCTCACGCCCCGGCAGATCCAGGACTCGATTCTTGCTCAGTACGGCCCGGGTCCGCTGCACGACTTGAGGTGGGTGCTCCTGGTCGGCAACGCCCGAGAGGTTCCGCTTTATCCCCGGGCCGTGGCGAACGCCAGCTTTCTCGGCGACTACGCCTATTCCGACCTGACCCCCGGCTGTCCTGACAGCCTTGACTGGTTCCCGGAC
>Ga0116202_10001189_pt1 | contig 15225 bp, 13 predicted proteins | sample LakKivw325mmetaG_FD_94479 | JGI IMG/M metagenome (GOLD analysis project Ga0116202, IMG submission 94479) | Anoxic lake water microbial communities from Lake Kivu, Rwanda to study Microbial Dark Matter (Phase II) - Lake Kivu water 325m metaG | ecosystem: Environmental > Aquatic > Freshwater >...
CCCTATAAGCTCACGGCGCAAATTTTCGTTGGCCAAAACCGAGTTAATCTTATTAAACATATCCTCTTCATCAACGGGATTAAAGTATAAAGCGGCGTCGCCCAAGACTTCCGGCAGACTGGAACTGGCGGCACAAACGACCGGACAGCCTTGAACCATGGCTTCCAAGGGCGGCAAGCCGAAACCCTCATAAAGCGAAGGAAAAACATAGACCCGGGCCGATTGATAAAGGATTTCTAATTCGGCGTCGGGCACGTAATCAGGAAAGACGACCGGGCTGTTAATGTTTCCCGGCTGGAAGAGATTGAGACGGCGAGCCTCCGCCTCAAGCCCTTTGTAAAAATAGTCGCTTTTACCCACCAAGACCAAGCGCAGGTTCGGCCACAAAGCGCGCAAACGGACGAAAACTTGCAAAAGCCTTTCCAAATTCTTATGGGGATAAGCGTTGCCGACGTAAAGGAGAAAATTTTGGCCGCTATGACAATTAGCCAAGGTTTCCTCGCTGTCCAATTTGGCGACAAAAAGCGAGTCGCGACCCTTGGCTAAATTGGCCACGCCTTCGTAAGTAACAAGGATTTTCCCCGGAGGCAACTTAAATTTCTTGAGTAAATCGTTTTTAGTGAACTGGGAGACGGCGATAATGCGCCGGGCGCGGCTGACGGCCGCGAAAATGACTAAGCGGTAAGCCAAATTTTTCAGGCGGTAAAGCCAGGGGCTTAGGGTGGTCGCTCTTAGGGTCGGGAAATGGGTCAAGATAAGGTCGTGAATGGTAACAACGAATTTAGTCGGCGTCAAAATGGGCACGTTAAAATGGGGAAAATGCATCAAATTTACTTTTGCCCGCCAAATGTAAAAGGGGAAAAGCCATTGCTCCTTAAAGCTGTACCAAGGGATGTTAAGCCGCACTTTCCTGACCTTAGGGCCAGTGGCCGTGAATTCGTCGTAATTTTCCGGGCTTAAAAAAATTACGTAATTAAAACCGGTGCCGTCGCCGGTCGACGAATCGGCGCTAGTCAGCCTAATCAGGTTGTCCACCACTTCTTGCGTGTAACGGCCCAGGCCTTTGCCTACGGGTCCGTAGAAGCGGGCGTCAATACCGATAGTCATGAAGGTAGTCAACCGGCCGCCGTCTTTTTTTACTTGGACTTAATATTCGGCCGGTAATAATTTAGGTCGGCAAATTGGACGGCGGGGCCGCCTCTTTATGGCCTAAATCCGCTTCCGCTTGGAAAAGATCGGGCGGGTTGGCCGTGGCCGGCGTTTCTTCGGGAAGGGACGGCGGGACGGGGCGATTGTTAGTTTTAAAAATATCGGGCAGTTCTTGCGTTTTTTCTTCAGCTGCCAAAGGCAAGGAATAGGGAGCGTCGGCCTTTTTACCCGGCGCCCTTTGAATGAGCGGCGATTTTACGTTCGCTTCCACGGGAAAATGCCAAAGCGTGGCTAATTCTTCAATGTTCATCAGACCAGCCTGGCGGCCGCCGGTATTGGAGCGCTTCACGTAATTACGGAAAATCCGACGCTTTTTTTCCAACAAACGCATTTCTTTAAAAAAATAAGCGGTGCGGGTGGCTGTTTTATCCAAATCCGGCTTCAAAGCGTTTAAATCCATGGCCGTAAACTGTTTGATATAACCAATAAAGCCATTGACGACTTTCTTGACGTTCATAACTTCTTTTTTAGCCACGTAAACCATGCGCGTTTTAATGTCAAAACCCAATTTGGAAGCTTTGAACTGCAAGCCTTCCAACTGCCGTTTTTCTTTGGGGGAAAGTTCCATCATTGATTTCGGTTTCTCTTCTTTTTTAGGCGAACGATCAACGTCCTGCCAAATCGGATAAACGACTTCGCTTAATTCGCCTAAAGCCTCTAAGCCGACGCCGAATAAATCCCGGCGCGGTTTCTTGCGCCGCTCTAAAATTTTATCGGCCAGCCTATCCGCCTCTTTTATCCAGTCAAAACCGATGGGGGTAATAATCATCTGCATCCATAGTTGCTCGCCTTGGCGCAAAGAACCGCAAAGATCCATTAAGGAAGCCATGGGATCCTTAAATTGCAGCTCGCTCGGACCGATGGGGTGTTCAAATTCCAAATAAGATTTAATCGGGTAATATTTGCTGGCGCTCTGTATGAATTCGCAACCCCAGAGGTCGTACTCTTCATTCGGCCAATGTTGCGGCATGGTCTGCGTGTAGTCGTCTACTTCCGTGATTTCCGCGTCCGGATACTGCGAGTAGACAGAGGATTCTATCAGGTTTCTGAACTCCACCGGCGTCCAAATCAAAAACTGCGTGTAGCCCTCCTGGCTCACGATTTCATAGCTAAAAGATTTCTGAAATTCGCCGATAAACCACTTCTCAAAGAAATTTTGGGTGGCGTGCGCCCCGCCCAAATAGGTGAACATATTCTCCACCGCTTTAGGCGTCTGCTCATTGCCTTTGGGAATGTCAATGGCCAAAAGCAAATGTTGATGGCTTTTCTTCCAATGCAACTGGCGCCAAAAAAGATAGACGCGGCGCATGCCGATAAGGAAGGTGATGGCGATCATCAGCCAGCCCAAATTAGCCATAAAAACCCAAAACATCCGTTCGGACGGCAAATTGAAAAACTGATTAATACCGGCGGTATTAATAACAAGGTCCATAATCTTAATTTACTTATATTTTAGCATATTGACGACAGGGGAACAAATACCCCCTCCGAAAAGAAGGCAAACAAAAACCCGGCCTTAAGGGCTGGATTTTTTATGAATTTAAGAAAAATTTAATTTTATACCTTATTTCTCGCTTACTTTATTGCTGCCATTATTTCTGCCATTCCTTCAAGCCATAGGTGCCGCGGCTGGTCAGGACGTAGCGGTTGTCCAGAATAAGTTCGTTATGGACGGTGGCGGCGTTGGCCGTTTTCTTGTCAAATCTCATCTCATTTATTTTTTTGGTGATTTCCGTGAAATGCAGGGGAGCGCCCTCGTGCTTCAAAATCAGATAGATCTTGTCGTTGACCGTCTTCGGCTTGATTTCCTCCCAGTCGGCGAGGCCCCATTCCCCGTACTTATTCTGCTCTAAATTTTTAATGGCCTGCACCAAGGAATAGAGAATCTTGTTGTTGTTGATGATTTCCCCTTTGTCCGGGAAAAGCTGGCTTTTAAACACTTTCGTGATGTCGGCCGAATTCTCGTGCTGCAATTTTTCCTGATTTTTGTTATAGGCATCGAGTTTCTTCAAGAGATCTAAAAGTTCTTCGGTCGTGAAAGTCTTTTTCAGGGTTTCCATTTTCTTTAATAAGTCGCTGGCCAATTCTTCCAAATGCGTCACCGGCTCGTTTCTAAGTTTGAAGGAGGGATTGAAATAATCTTCGTCCTGGACCAACTCCAAATCCTCGTTCAGCAGCCGTGAAATCAGGAAATTGAAATGATTGCGGTAAATCTGGCGGTTTTTTTCATAATCTGGATCATTGATATTGGCTTCATTATTAATTTCCAAAGTCATGACCGTCAAAATGTCCAAAAGATAATCGCGCCGTATCAGGCCGCCGTGTTCAAGCAAAAGATTTTGCACCGTTTCTTTTAAGGTGGCGATATAGCTTTGCAAATTTTCCAGCTTCTTGATTTTCTTGATGCTGGCCGCTTCAATTTGACGCACGCGTTCACGCGTCAACTTATGCAGGCTGCCTATTTTTTCCAAAGTTTCGCCTTTTTCGCCTTTCAAGCCGAAACGCCGCGACAAGATGTCTTTTTCGCGGTCCAAAAGTTCGGAAAACAAATTATTGACGATTTTAATGGCATCCAGACGCGCCAGTTCTTCGGACTTTTCGTCGCGAATCATTTTTTCTAATAAATTTTCCATATAAAAAATAAGCTATTAACTATTCAAGTCTTCCTTACTTTATCACATTATTTTACATTAGTCAATACTCTTTAGAGAACAAAATATAACGATACTCTTTTAGAAGAAATTGTGCTAATATGAGAGAAAAAATAAAGAAGAAAAAAAAACGAAAAGCAATGATTATTTTATTGACAAAATTTTGCTTTTGCCAATGTTTGACAAAAAGAAAATTTTGATTACGGAAAGACCAGGCGCGTATTTGTCGATTTTTTTGGCGCCAATCTTTCAGGCGGCGTAAAAAACCGGCGCCGGAACTAGCGGCAGTACGATCATGATAAATAACTGCCGCGGGGACCAGACGGCATTTATAGCCGGCCGAATAAAGACGATAGGCTAAATCACAATCTTCTTTATACATAAAAAAGCGTTCGTCAAAATATTGGTTTCGGTTTTCGCCAAGGACACGCTTCTCCTTTATTTTCTCCAAAATGCTTAAACGGAAGAGACCGGCAGCGCCAGAGGGGCCGATAATCGGCTGCCGATCAAATTGACCACGGTCCTCTTCACCCTGGCCCAAATCAAGAAAACGCAAACCCGGTTTTAAAATCAAACCGCAAGAATCAATCAAGCTTGTCCTTTCTCGTTTGCTGAAATCCCAACGCCGAAGTTTCGGACTGACAGCAACCAAGTCCTCTTCGCTGTCCAAGGCGGCCACGAGATAACGCAAAGAATCGGGTTCCAAAAGGGTATCGGGATTAATGATCAAAAAATATTCGGCCTCGGCCTCCCAAGCTTTTTGCAGAAGGAAATTATAGGCCCGGGCAAAACCTAAATTAAAACCGCGGCTAAAATAAGTCACGGTTTTTATTCCCTGTCGACTGCTTTCACGGTTAAAAAATTCCAAAGCCAGACGATTGGCGTTATCGTCAGCCTCGCTGTTGTCAAAAGCGTAAATCTGAAATTGCCTCGCCGGCAAAAATTTCAGGGCGGCGTAAAGACTGGGTAAAAACTCGGCCAAATACTTGGCGCTGCTTTGCTCGTAAGTAAGAAAGCCAACAGCTAATTTCATAAACGGTTATATAGGCAGCTCTTAAATCGTCAGCTTATCGGCCAATTTTTCCTTAACGAAATTCTGGGCCTTTAAGAGGCTGTCAAAAGTGCCGGCGTCCAGCCATTCGCCCTTGACGAGGGAGACTTCTAGTTCGCCGCGCTGTAAATACCAGTTATTGATGTCCACGATTTCCAGTTCCCCGCGCTCGCTGGCTTTAATGGTTTTGGCGATATCCACCACCCGCTGGTCGTAAACGTAGAGACCGGTAACGGCGTAATCGCTTAAATATTTCTTGGGCTTTTCCTCGATCTTTTCTGCCTTGTTCTCGGCATTGAATTTGACCACCCCGAACCTTTCTGGATCCGGCACTTTTTTGGCGAAAATCTTGGCCCCGCTTTGGAAAGCCTTGATTTCGGAGGCGAAATCGTCTTCAAAGATGTTATCGCCCAAAATCATAGTCACGTTTTCCTGATCAATAAAATTCTCGCCAATAATGAAGGCCTGGGCCAAACCCTCGGGCTTATCCTGAATTTCATAGGTAAATTTGACGCCAAACTGCTTGCCTGAACCGAGAAGATTAAGGTAATCACCGGCTCTATCCGGCGCGACGATGATTAAAATTTCCTTAATGCCGGCTTTGATAAGGGTGTTTAAAGGGTAATAAATCATCGGCCGGTTATAGACCGGCAATAATTGCTTGGACGTGATTTTGGTCAGCGGCCGGAGCCTGGTGCCCGAACCGCCGGAAAGAATTATGCCGCGCATAGAAAGTAAATTTTAAAATAGAAATTAGCTTTATGAAATTAATTTTTAAGAATTAAATCAATTTTTTGTTTTCGCTCCCGGTCCGACCGCGCTTTGCAAATATTCCTCCAGGGCGATCTTCCAGGGGCGCAAATGCCGCAGTTTGGTATTTTTTAAAACCGAATATTTTGGCCGCCGGGCCGGCCGGGCCAAATTTTCGCTGCGCACCGCCTTGATTTGGGGCTTGATTTTTTTTAAACGGAAAAGTTCTAAGGCACCCTCATACCAAGTGCAAGGACCTTCGTTAATTAAATGATAAATGCCGTAGGGCGCTTCCAGTTCCCAGAGACGCCGGGTGGCCTGGGCCAAATCAGGGGTATAGGTGAAACAGCTTAATTCTTCGTTAACAAGCGTCAGCTCCTTTTTATTCTGCGCCAATTCCAGCATAATGTCAAAAAAACTGGGCTTGACTAAAGGACTCCCGCCTTTGGGACCGAAAAGCTTGGAGGAACGAATTAAATAGCAAGCCGTGCCGCGCTCCGCCTGACGCAAAATTTCACGCTCGCCCAGAAATTTGCTTTCCCCGTATTTATTGATCGGATTGGGCGTGTCGTCTTCGCTAAACTCCGGTTTTTCCACCGTGCCGTTGAAGACGTAATCGGAAGAATAGTGAATGAAAAGCGCTTCCAAATTGCGGGCCAGCTCGGCCAAAACCGCCGGCAAATCGCGATTCAATTTCAAGGCCAGTTCATAATTCTCGCTATTCTCACATTTGTCCACGGCGTTATAGGCAACGGTGTTGATGATTATAGAGGGCTCCAGCTCCCTGACTTTTTTTGAAAGTAAAGGAAAATCAAGGGCGTCAAAATCGTCCTTGTCCCAGCCGACGACCTCGTATTCTTCCATCAAAATCCGCTGTAACTGGGTGCCTAAATTGCCTTTCGCGCCCAAAATAAGAATGGTCATAAGCTTATGTTTTAAGTATAGTCATAAAAGCGGAAATTGACAAATTGAGGGGAAAATAATAAGAGTAAGTAATTCTTTGACAAAAATAATACGAGCCCTTAATCGGCTTATTATCTCTATAAATAAACGAAGTATAAACCCTAAAAATACAGGAGCAAAGGAAAAAGAGGAGTCTTGGAGGGCTTGACTTTTGTAAAAAAGTACGTCCAACTTTTCCGGAAGAAACCATTCATCTGGGAATCTTGCTCTTGGAGAGATTAAAACAATTACGAATGGCGGACGGTGGCGGTCTGCCGGAAAAATAATACCTTAAAATTTAACGCTTTAAAAAACAAACAAAAAAGACTTCTTTTTCAGGAGTCTTTTTTATTTTTAACCCTCAAAATTCCCTTATTTCCCTTCCCATTCTTGCCCTTGCCGGACTAAAAGCTCACCGGCCCGCTCCGGTTCGGCCATTAATTCCTTGACGACTTTTTCCAGCCGCATTTTTTGTGAAGCTTTGACCAAGAGAACGTCGCCGGCCTTTATTCTGTCTTGGAGGAATTTGCCCGCCTCCTCGGCAGTGTCGAAATGGAAAATAAAATCATCTTCCATGCCCGCTTCCTTGGCCCCGCGAATAAAATCGCGCGCCTTTTCGCCCACGGCAATGAGATATTTAATGCCGCTGGCCGCCACCTTGGCGCCCACCAGCCGGTGGCCTTCCTCGGTATAGTGTCCGATTTCCAGCATATCGCCCAAAACTGCGAATTTGTCCGCCTTCTCGTCAATTTTTATAGCCGCCAGAGTGTTAACGGCCGCCAAGGCCGCTTCCGGCGAAGAATTATAGCTGTCGTCAATGATAAAGGTCTGTTTGACGCCCGGAAGAAGATTCATCCGCCCCGGCGGCAAAGAAAAATCTTTTAAGGCGCTGGCGATTTCCAAAAGATTGAAATTAAAATAGGTAGCCACGGCGGCGGCGGCTAAAGCGGCATAAAGAGCCGGCGCGCAAAAAACATTGGGCATTATGACCGGCACGATGGCTCCGTTATAGTTCAATTTAAAACGCACACCGCTTAACTCATAATCACCTTTGCCATAATTATAACTAATATCTTGGGCGCGCAAATTGGCGCCTTCACCGAAACCATAGCTTAGAACTCGGGCCGGGCTGGCGCTAGTCATGGCGCGCGTGACTTCGTTGTCGTAGTTCAAAACGGCCAAGCCCTTTTTATCCAATTTATCAATTAAGGCCTGCTTCTCTTTTTTGATGTTGACGACAGTGCCGAAATATTCCAAGTGCGAATGGCTGACGGCGGTAATAACGCCCACTTTGGCCGGAGCGATACTTAAAAGGTAGGCCATATCGCCGGGCCTGTCCACACCCATTTCCAAAACCAAAACTTGGGGATAATTCCGGTCGCGGCTCAATATCAGGCGGGCGGCGCGAGCAAAAACTTTAAGCCAACCCCAAAAATCGCGGCCGGGTGAAGCAACGCCAATAATCGTCAAGGGCAAACCGATTTCATTATTATAATTCTTGTGGCTGGTGCGCACTCTCAACTTCCTTTGTAAAACCAAAGTCGTTGCTTCTTTGGCGCTCGTCTTGCCGACCGAGCCGGTAATGCCGACAATCACCGGTCGGTATTTTTTTATAAGCAGTCGGGCGAAAATTTTCAATTTTAGAAACAAGATTTTTTTCAGCATAAATAAAAAGACTATTTCCCCGAAATTTTAAGTCCGCGTTTTCGGCACCTGATAATATTTAAGGATGAAATCGGCGATCTCCTTACACAAGGGCACAACCGTGCTTTCGGCGAATTGAACGCCTTTAGGGTTATCTAACTTGGCGATCATAACCGCCACGGGATTGTCTATCGGGGCAATGGCCACGAAGGTATGGGTGAAATCAGTCTCGCTGTAGCCACTGGGCGTGGCCACTTGGGCGGTGCCGGTTTTACCGCCGATGTAATAACCGCTAATACGCACGCCTTTGGCGTGGCCTTCTTCCACAACATTAACCAGCATGGCGGCCATGGTATCGGCCGTCTTCTCGCTGATGACGCGGTGCACTTGCTGGGGCAAAATGTCTTCCCGCTGGCCGTCGGGGTGCACTATCACTTTGACGACATAAGGTTTCATCAAAATGCCGCGATTGGCGATTACTTGATAGGGCATAAGCATTTGCAAAGCGGTCACGGCAATACCCTGGCCGAAAGAAGCGGTGGCGGCGTCAATTTCTTTGACTTTGTCGCTTAGTAAACTACCGATATTGCCTGAACTCTCCGCCCCCAATTCAATGCCGGTCGTTTCTCCAAAGCCGTAATTTTTCACGTAATCGGCAAAGACTTTCGGCCCGATTTGGCGCAGGGCGAAAATCGCCCCGGTATTCAAAGAATTTTCTAAGACGGCGTTCATATCCACGACGCCATGGGGGCCGTGGCTGGCGAAATCGGAATTTTTAATCGGTTTCGGCCAGCCGGGAATGAGAACTTCGCCCTTGTCCTCATAAGTCGTGGTCGGCGTGACCTTCCCTTGCTCAATGGCCGCCGACATGGTCACGGCTTTAAAAACCGAGCCGGGTTCGTATTGGTTGAAAATGGCGGGATTGTTGAAAACCGAAATATCCTTGACGTCCTGATAAGCGTTGGGATCAAAATCCGGCACCGAACACATGGCCAAAATGGCGCCGGTCCTAGGATCCATAACGATGACACTGCCGCTATCGGCGTCATATTTTCCCGCCGCCGCTTTCAACTTTTCGCAGGCGACGTATTCAATGTTTCTATCCACGGTTAAAATCAAATCGCTGCCGTTTAGTGGTTTTACGTATTCGCGGTCGTTGACGATAATGACGTTGTCCCCGGCGCCCTTTTCGCTCTTTAAGGAGCCGTATTGGCCGAAAAGTTCATCGTTAAAAAATTCTTCCAAGCCGTATTTACCTTCGCCCTCATTATCGGCGTAGCTGACAAAGCCGACCAATTGCGCGGCGAGATTATTCTCTGGGTAATAACGCCTGTTTTTAATGGTAAAACCTAAACCCGGGATTGTCACTTCTTCGCTGGAGGAGGCGCGGTCAATAATTTTGTCCACTTGCAATTCTAAATCGGTGGCGGCCACCGGCGTGGAAGTACTGCTTAAAAGAAAAGCATAAAATTTCAATAAGTCATCGGTCGTCAATTTGTTTTCCAAAGGTTCGTAAAGATCGCCCGGTTTGTCCAGACGCGTTAAACGTGTGGCGATCATTTCCTCTTTGGTGGCGGTGGCGATTTCTGGCGGCGTGGAGCTGGCGCTTCTATTAGCGGCCAGCCAGCGCGGATAATCAAAAAATTCGTAAATTTTTTCCGCCAGCGCCGGCGGATTCTCGACGTCTTTGGGCACGGCGTACAAAACGGCAAAATCTTTGTTGGTCGCCAAAGGATAAAGCTTTTCTTGACCGTTAAGGCTTTCAGTTAAATAAATTTCCCCTCGCTCCGGCGTCAATTGGCTGGAAACCTGCTGTTGGGAAGAAGCCAGGGCCGTGTACAAGTCGCATTCTTTTATCTGGACGCTAAATAATTTATACAATAAGGCGCCAGCCAATAAAAAAATAACCGCCACGGCTAAACGCCAACGATTATTATTGCGAAGCCCGGGAGACGGGCGCAAATTATTTTTATCCTCACGCCACATAAAAAATAATGGGGACGGCGGACTAAAGCCGGCGACCGACACTAATTAGCGGCTGGCCGGCGCCGTCTATTTCTTCGCCACCGCCGCCGGATTTAAAGTCAAATAGTCAACTTCCCCGACCGCCACCATATCCAATTTCTGCGTCCGGCTGGCCAAGGCATAATAGGATTGTAAAGTATTAACTTGCTCTTGCGCGGCCAAATTCTCGCTGGCCAAAGTCGCCGCCTGGGCTTTTAACTCGCTTAAAGAGAAACCTCTGACTGTCAAAGCGCTGATGTTTAAAAGATAAAAAATGCCCAAGGCGCTTAAAAGTAAAACTAAAGCGATATTAAAATATTTGAGACTAAAGCGACCTCTGGCCGCCTCCCCCGCCCTTAGTTGCGCGTAAGAGCATTTCACGTTTCTAATCATAAAGAAAAAATTAGGCGTCAAAACGCAAAAATGGACTATATGTTAATTTAAAAATTATCGCTATTGGGGACGGCCGCCTCTTTAGAGTTTAAAGGCGGCGCGCAATTTGGCGCTACGCGCCCGGAAATTGGCGGTGATTTCGGCGACGGTCGGCGGCAAAGGTTTCTTGGTCAAAATTTTTAAGGCGCCCGCCGCTTGCGCCTCGCGGAAAAAATTTTTTACAATCCGGTCTTCGCCGCTGTGGAAAGAAACAACTACTAAGCGCCCGCCGGATTTAAGCAGTTTCAAGGCCGCCGGCAAAGCCAAGGCCAGATTGGCTAATTCGCCGTTGGTTTCCATTCTCAAAGCTTGGAAAACTTTAGTAGCCGGATGCAAACGCTTGGGGAAACGATAGGGCACGACGCTCGTTATTATCGCCACCAGTTCGGCCGTGCTTTTTAGGCGGTGAGAAGCGCGGGCCTTAACCAGAGCGCGAGCGATGGGATAGGCATAGCGCTCTTGGCCGTAGTCGCGGAAAATTCTCGTCAATTCTAACAACGAATAACGATTGACGATGTCCAAGGTTGAACGCGGGCTCTTAGCGCCGAAGGCCATGTCCAAAGGCCGATCCCCGGAGAAAGAAAAACCGCGTTTGCTATCAGCCAATTGCGCCGAAGACAGGCCGAGATCAAAAACAAGGCCGTCAAACTTAAGATTTTTCTGAAAAGCCTCTTTAACGGCGAGAGCCGGGTTTTTAAAATTTTTAGGAACGAGAATTATATTACTTAACTTTTTTTTCTTAATGAGGCGAGCGGCATTTTTTATAGCCTCTTCGTCCAAGTCCAAGGCCAGAATTTGCCCCTTTGGACCGACGGCTTCAGCCAAAGCCAATGTGTAGCCGCCGGCGCCCAAAGTGGCGTCTAAGAAGCGGCCGCCGGCGCGGGGTGATAAATAAGTCATGACCTCCTTAAGCATAACCGGCACATGGGAATAAGCGGCCGCTGACATATTGCTTTTTTAAACGCCCAGCTCTCCTAAGGCTTCGGCAATAGCGTTACTGTTCTTTTCGGTATCTCGCCGATATTTGTTCCAACCGGTTTCGTCCCAAATTTCCAAGTGGTTATATAAACCGGCGATGATGACTTTCTTTTTTAAGCCGGCGAAACGACGCAAGTATTCCGGCAAGGTGATGCGCCCTTGGTTGTCAAATTCGGCGTCCACGGCGCCGGCTAACATGTGGCGGCTGAAAGCGCGCGCCTTGGCTTGGCTGACGGGCAAAGCCGCGAAGCGGGCGGCGATTTTTTCAAATTGTTCGCGACTATACAAAAACAAGCAGTTATCCAAACCCTTGGTGGCCACGGCGCCCTTTTTTAAAATGGCGCGAAACTTAGCCGGAATGGCCAAGCGCCCTTTATTATCAAGGTTGTGGCTGTATTCGCCAATAAACATAAAAGAGGGAATGAAGGGGGAGGAGGCAAACGACAAGCAAAGTTCACCACATCTCCCCACAATTCACCATACAAATATAATTATACACCACGAATACCCTCGGGTCAACACAACTCTTTTATTTAAAATAAGGTAAAAAAAACAACAAAAAAAGCCACTTATCAACAAGCGGCTTTAAAAATTATAAAAATTTGTCAAAAAGGTCAAAAAGTTTTCAACAATTAATACACAGGCGGGAAGAACTTACTTTTCTCAAAAAAGAGTTTGAACTCGGACGGCAAAGCGCTTAAAAACGCCTCTTTTTCGGCCGACCAATGCTTGGTTCGCGCTCGTAAATCGGTTCCACGAGAGTATGGTCGGCGAATTTTTTCACTCGACCGGCGGCGTGAAACGCCGGCGTCACCGGAATATCTAAAGCGTAAGCCAAGGCGTTGGCGGTAATGATGCCGATGCGTAAAGCCGTGAAACTGCCACCGCGATTGGCGACAAGGATTTTTTTAAGCGCGGACGGTTTTAATCGGCGGCTTTTTAAGAGAGCGGCTATGGCCGGTAATAATTTTTCCGCTTGGCAACGCGGGGCTTTGATTTTTTTTTGAGCCACGGTCTTCGCTCCTTGATAAAGAGCGATGATTATATTTTCACGATCGGCGGTGTTAATATATAGGGTCATAAAAAATTTGCGGCGATAAAAAGTTTTCGCGGCCAAAGTCCGAAACAAAAGCCTAAAACGAAAATTTAAGACAAAATATTTTTTAAATCCTTAAAACGCGTTACTTTGACTAGAGCTGTTCGTAATTTTCTCGCCCCAGCCAAACCCTTAACATAATAAGCTAAATGCTGACGCCAAGCAACTAGGCCTTTTGGCTCTTTCAATCTTTGGACAATAGCGGCGTGGCGCAAAATCAATTTAAAAATTTCCGCCCGACCGAATTTCAACTCCCTTCCCTCTTTTATTTCCTTAAACAACCAAGGCCGGCTCAAAGCGCCGCGCGCCAAACCCAAACCGTCAGCGCCGCTTAAGTTAAGAGCGCGCCGGGCCGAGGCGAGATCCTTAATGCCGCCGTTGGCGAGAATAATACCTTTAAAAAGCGAGCGCGCCTTTTTTACGGCACCCCAATCAGGCGAACCGCTGAAACTCTGGCTCAAGGAACGAGCGTGGATCATGACCGCGCTTAAAGGCAGGTCGGCTAAATTCTTTAAAAACTCCGTGGCCGGCAAAGAGCCGACAGCCGCCCGAATTTTTAAGGAAACGGGCAAATTAGTATTTTTTAAAACCGCTTCTAAAACGGCGCGAGCGCGAGGCGGATCCGACATTAGGGCGGCGCCCGCCCCCGCCTTCATGACTTTGGGCACGGGACAGCCGCAATTAATGTCAATTCCGTCCGGTTTTATTTTTTCGCTGACCAGACGAGCGGCAAGGGCAAAATGTTCCGGATGGCTACCGAAAAGCTGGACGACAAAAGGTCTCTCTCGGCGGCGGTTGAATTTCAATAAATCCCAAGTTTTCTCGGCCGACCGACTTCCTCTTTCGCGGCCGTAGTAAAGGGCGGCGGCCGAAATCATTTCGCTATACAAAACATCGGCTCCAAAGCCGTGGCAAATTTGGCGGAAGGCCGAATCAGTAAAGCCGGCCAAGGGCGCCAAAGCGACGATGGGCGGCTTGAGTTTGAGCCAAAAATTATTCTTCATCTCTTATTTTCAGGGCCGGTTTTTCAAAATCCTGACGCCGCCTTTGACGTCTTCCAAAAGATAACCGCGCCGCTTTATCTCCTGGCGCAGGCGGTCCGCCTCCTCCCAATCCTTGGCCTCGCGGGCGGCCTGGCGCTGGCTGATGAGCATTCTAATTTCCGCCGGCAACTCCTCCAAATCCAGACGTAATTTGACCATGGTCGCCGCTTGCTTTAAACGCAAACCGAAGACATGATCAAAATCTAAAGCCGTCGCTCGTTTGACCGCCGGCGCCAGCTTGGCTTTTAATAGGCTGGACAAAACCGCCAAAGCGCGGGGCAAATTCAGGTCGTTGTTTATAGCCGCCAAAAATTTAGCCTGATAAGCAGCCGCCGGCCAGCCCTTTCCCTCGCCTAAGGCGGCTATTTGACTATACAGGCTGTTTAAGCCCGCTTCCGCCTGTTTTAAGGCGCTGGGGCTGTATTCCATGGGCTTGCGGTAATGCACTTGGCAGGCGGCGAAACGGTAGGCCAAAGGATTGATACCCGGCTTCAGAAAGGAATTCTCCAGAGTCAGGAAATTACCCTCGCTCTTTGACATCTTCTTGCCGCCCTTGATGTTCAAAAAGGCGCCATGGAGCCAATAGTTAAAAAACTTTTCTCCCGTGGCCGCTTCCGACTGGGCAATCTCGTTGGTGTGGTGGACGTTAATGTGGTCCACGCCGCCGGTATGAATATCCCGCTCCCGGCCTAAATACTTCAGGCTCATAGCCGAACATTCTATATGCCAGCCGGGAAAACCCAGGCCCCAAGGCGAATCCCATTCCATTTGCCGCCGGCTATGGGGCGGCGAAAATTTCCACAAAGCGAAATCGGTCGGATTTTTTTTCTCCGGATTTTTTTCCACCCGCGCCCCCTCCTTCAAAGCCTTCAGGGGCAGATGGCTCAATTTGTTATAATCCTTAACACGGCTGGTGTCAAAATAGAGGCCGTCCGAGGTTCTATAGGCATAACCCTGCTCTTGCAAACGCTTGACCAAAACGATTTGCTCCTTAATGTTTTCCGAAGCTTTGCACCAGATACTCGGTTCTTTAATGTTTAAAGCAGACAAATTTTCTTTAAAGGCTTGAGTATAGAAACTGGCGATCTCTAGGGCATTTTTCTTTTCCCGCTTGGCCCCGACTTCCAGTTTGTCTTCACCCATGTCGCGGTCGCCGGTCAAGTGCCCGACATCGGTGATGTTCATGACGTGTTTAACTTCATAGCCGTTGTATTCCAAAACGCGGCGCAGAAAATCATCAAACAAATAAGTGCGCAAATTGCCGATGTGGGCGTAATTATAGACGGTCGGACCGCAGGTATAGAGGCCGACGCGGCCGGGGAAAATCGGCCGGAACAGCTCTTTTCTCCGCGTCAGGGTATTATAGAAAAATAATTTGCCCATAAAAATAATGGCTTTAAAGCGCCCAAACTAAGCGGCGCGAAC
>Ga0116202_10001190_pt1 | contig 15224 bp, 12 predicted proteins | sample LakKivw325mmetaG_FD_94479 | JGI IMG/M metagenome (GOLD analysis project Ga0116202, IMG submission 94479) | Anoxic lake water microbial communities from Lake Kivu, Rwanda to study Microbial Dark Matter (Phase II) - Lake Kivu water 325m metaG | ecosystem: Environmental > Aquatic > Freshwater >...
GAATTAGTTTAAAACCATTGTTGGAAAGTAAATTCACCAAACCAATAATTATACTTTCTCTTTTCTTTCCGATTTTTTGGGGACTCCTCGGTTGGATTTATGGTTTTCCCCCGAATTATATTTTAAAAGATGCAAATGGATTTTTGTTTTATACCATATTTTTTCTTCTCATTACTGTTCTACCCAAATATTCTCAAGGTTTAAAGCTCGTTAAGGTTTACTTGGCCTCCATTATTGCAGCGAGTTTTGTTTTAACTGTATTATATTTCTTATCCGCTTTAGATCTGGTAAATATTTGGTTTTTAAAACAACTTTTCCTAGGTAGGATGTTTTATGGTGGGAAGATTGGGATTATGCCGGATGGGGCTTACAGACTTTTCACAGGCAATGGTGTGTTTATTCAAATTGGACTTTTGCTTTTAGCAAGTTTTATTTTACTTCGCAATCATCTAAATAAAAATATTAGAAATTTGATTTTGATTTCCATTTTATTTGTGTATCTCGCAATTGTTGCTAGCTACACGCGGGGTTTTTGGGTGGGTATTATTGGGGCTTTGGTTTTCCTTGTTTTATGGCTTAATTGGAAGCAAAGAGCAAAGCTTATTGTCGGAGCCATCATTCTATTTCTCATCTCCGAAATTGTTTTTTGGGGACTTTTTCACCTTTCTTTTTTCAACTTCTTTTTTAATCGTTTGGCAACTAGTGTGAGCATAGAAAAAGACCCTGTCTCCGTGGGAGAACGCGTGTCCCAAGTACGGGTTTTGGGCGGCGCTATTTTGCGCCATCCTTTTTGGGGTACGGGTTTTGGTACCTATTTTCCTATCTATCGCACCGAAGCTGAAGTAGCTGATCCTTACTCTTTCGAACTTGGGTATCTTGATATGGTCGTGAAATTTGGGATCATTGGTTTTGCTTTTTGGGGGTTAGTTATTCTGGGTATATTTTTCAAGGGCCTCAAATTGCTTTGGTTTAAATACGATTTATCTTATAAAAAGAAAGCAGTTATCTTAGGTTTTCTTAGTGGTCTCATCGCATTATTAATCGTGGGTGGCACTTCACCCTTCTTAATGTCAGCATTCGGAATTGCGCATATCGTGCTAACTATTTATATTTTGGAAGTCATTAGTCAATCAATAATGAAAAATGTAAAAATCAAAAATCAAAATGACAGTTTAAAATGTTAAAATTTTAAATTTTTTCATTGTCATTTTACATTTTGATTTTTGCATTTTACATTTGAACATTATGGTCCCCAAAGTCACCATCAATCTTCTAGGCTGGAACAGTAAAAAATATTTAAAACAAGCTTTGGATTCGGCGATTAGACAGACTTATCCGAATTTAGAAGTTGTGTTTATTGATAATGGCTCTGAGGATTCCTCGGTAAGTTTTGTGCACACAAATTTTCCGCAAATCAAGATTATTGATAATCAAAAGAATCTAGGTTATGCCGCGGGTCATAATGTAGGTATCAGGCAGGCGCAGGGTGAATATGTAATCTGTATGAATCCAGACATTATTCTAGAAGATGATTTTATAGCGCAAGCCGTGAGCGTAATGGAAAAAGATGACCGTCTTGGTGCCCTGACTGGTAAACTTTTAAAGATGAAAGAGGGCGGAGTAAAGACTAAAATCATTGATTCTGTGGGTTTCAAAATTTTCAAAAGTCGGCGGGTGATTGACCGCGGCCATGGGGAGGCTGACGCGGGGCAATACGAAAAAGAAGAGCAGGTTTTCGGCGCGTCAGGTGCCCTACCCGTATTTAGAAAAAAAGCCTTGGATGACATCCAGATTAACGGCGAATATTTTGATTGCGATTTTGAAAATTATAAAGAAGATGTTGATTTAGCTTGGCGTTTAAATTTATACGGTTGGAAATGTATCTATACGCCTTGTGCTGTTGCTTATCATGAACGCGGCACTGGCCTTTTGAAAAATGCAAAAGGCCGGGATTTTTTATCCGAAAAAAAGAAGCATTCTTTCCGGGCAAAATATTTTTCCTTCAAAAATCATAGTTTAATGCTGGTCAAGAATGATTCTTTATGGTATTACTTCTTAGATTCACCTTTTATCCTTTGGTATGAATTAAAGCGCTGGGGTTACGTGATTTTGCGTGAACCCAAGCTCTTCCGTTCTTTCTTAAAAATGATTAACCAACTTCCTCGCGTTTTAAAAAAGCGGCGAGTGATTACAGCGAACTGCAGGGTAAAAGCAAGAGAGATAAGAAGGTTTTTTGAATAAGGAACATTATCTTTGGAAAGGAGGAACACAATAATGAAAAGGATATTGGCTATTATCCTTGCTATCTTGTTTATAACTGTCTGTAGTTATCTCTCTATTCGTTATGGCAGTAATATTCTCAAAGATCTGGGTGATGCCTTAGTCACTGCGGTTTACAAAGGCGGTTAGTTTTTTACCCCGGCTTATCTATTAAGATGAGCCATTTTTATTATTCTTAATTCACTATTCCTAATTCATAATTCCCCCTTTTGACCTTTCTTCTTTTTTCTGTTATGATGACTACATATGAACAAAAGGTAATAAAAGCGAATATCCCTGCTTATCCGCTTAAGTTTATTTTCGTTTAATGATCACCAAAATGTTCACAAAAACAAAAATTTTCTTGATTTTGGCTACGCCCTTGCTAATTATCCCCAACCTTGTTTTGGCCTTTGATTTTGACAAAAATCATCTTTTGTCGGATAATGAACTTTATTCTTGTAATTTAAAAACTGAAAAAGAGGTGCAACGTTTTTTAGAGGCGCAAGGTAGCTGCCTTACTGATTATTCAGCGGAAGATATGAGCGCGGCAAAAATTATTGCGGGTGCTTACCGAAATTATGAAATCAGCACTTGCTGGATTTTGACTACTTTGCAAAAAGAACAATCTTTAATTAAAAGTGCAACGGCACGATCAGCTCGCGCTCTAGATTATGCTATGGGATTTGCTTGTCCTTCTGGTGGCTCTTGTGATGAACGGTATCAGGGTTTTAAAAAGCAAGTAGAATCTGCGGCTTGGCAGATTCGCAACCGCTATTTAGAATATCCAGAAAGTTATACCTTCCAAGTCGGGAAGGAATCAAAGACCGAAGATAATCAAACCGTTAAACCGAAGAATATTGCCACTGCTGTGAATTATAATTATACACCAGTGGTGGGTGATGGTGTGAACCATGGTGCTAATCGCAACTTTGTTCTTCTCTGGCAGGAATGGCGCAATTGGTTTTTACTTTCTCATCCTGCTGGCAATCTCTTGCGAGCACAAGGAGGCCGTGCAATTTACCTTACTATATATAATGAAGAGGAGGATAGGATAGAAAAAATGATGATTACTAATTTGGCTGTCTTTGAAGCTCGTGGTTATAGTAATAATCAGATTATTACTGTAGATCAAAGCGAGATTGATGGTTATCCAAATTCGGAATTAAGGATGACTTATCCTAATGGAACCCTAGTGCGGGGTAGTGGACCAGCAATCTATGTTATTGAGAATAATCGTCGCCGTCATATTACAAGCGCAAAAGTTTTGAAAGATATGGGTTATAAGATTGGGCAGGTAAAGAAGATAAAAGATGAGGAACTTGCTAGTATCCCTGGAGGTCCAGCAGTAGAGTCAGGAGCTAAGAAGATTGATGGGACTTTAATTCGTACCAAGAAAAATCCAGCCATCTATATCTTAGATTACGGCAAGCGCTGCCATATTGCAGAATGGAATGTTTTCCAGGCTAGTGGGTATTCCTGGAAGGATGTTAAGATTATCTCGGAAGAAGAAATGGCAGGTTATCCCCAAGATGCGCCAATGGTCTTAAATGATGGCCTTATTGTCAAGGCCAAGGGCCGTTCTGGTATCTATGTTGCAGAATATGGCACCCTGCGTCCCATTAAGAATTTAGATACATTTAAATCCTTAGGCTATAAATGGGACTGGGTTAAAACCGTTTCCGCTCAATACCTAGATAGCGTACCCAAAGGAGAAACATTAGAATAAATATTTAATTTTCAATTTTCAAATTCCAATGAAGTTCCAAATTCCAATAATCAAACCTAAAACAAGAGATATTTTGTTTGGAATTTGGTGCTTGGAACTTCATTGTCTCGCTATGCGAGATCTCGCGAAGCGAGAAAAATTGGTGCTTGAAAATTGAAAATTATTTATTATGCATAATTTATTCATTGTCATCATTAACTACAAAACCCCCGATTTGCTTCGGCAATGTCTTGATTCTATTTTAAAGACCTATCCGGATTTAAAGAAAAATATTTTAGTCATTGATAATTTTTCTCAAGATAATTCCGTGAAGATAATGCAAAAATATTTTCCAGATATTCGCGTTTTAGCCTCGCATTACAATAGTGGTTTCGGAGCGGCAATTAACTGGGGTATCAATAACGCGCCAAAAGAAACAGAATATCTGCTTTTCTTGAATCCAGATATTATTATGCAGGGTGATGCCCTGGCTAAGATGCGAGATTTTATGGAGAGAAGATCCAAGGTAGCTTTGATTGGGCCTAAGCTTTTAAATCCAGACTTATCAGTGCAGAGTTCTTGCCGCAGGTTTATTACCCCAAGACTCATTCTTTATCGCAGGACTTTTTTAGGCCGTTTTGGGTTTGCCAAAAAAGCGCTCCAGAGGTTTTTAATGGAAGATATTAATCATAATAAGATTCAAGAAGTAGATTGGATTTTTGGTGCTTGTATGATGGTGCGGCTAGCGGCCATTAGGGAAGTGGGGTTGATGGATGAGCGTTACTTCTTGTATTTTGAGGATATGGATTGGTGTCGACGTTTTTGGGAGAGAGGTTGGAAGGTTTGTTATTATCCGGAAGCTGAAATGATTCATTATCATCGTCGGGATAGTGCTGCTGAATCCGGCTTTTCTGCATTATTTAACCGCGCCGCACGGATTCATATCAGCAGCGCAATAAAATATTTTATTAAGTACTTTGGAGTACCAAAACCACGGGAGGGTGAATTAGAAAATAATTTCTCACAGGCACAGATATTGAGTAGACAAACTTCTCATTAATAATAGTAAAAACAATTTTCAATTTTCAAACAAGTTCCAAATCTCAATTTTCAAACTTTCAAACTTTTCATCCTCCTACACTGAATTCTGTTTGAAAATTAAAGCATTAAAAATTTATTGAAAATTGGGATTTGCCACCCTGCGGGTGGTCACCCGAAAAGGCGTGAAAAATTGAAAATTTGCATTTATGTTTTCCCCTTTAATTCGAGAAGAACACAAACACCGTAATCTGAAGTTCATCATTATTATTCTTGTTCTGGTTTTGATTGTAGGTTTAGTTTTTATTCAGCCTGTATTAACAGTCTATAGTCATGCCTCGCATGGCAAGACTTTTGTTGCCAAAGCAGAAGAGGAACTATCTAGCGGTAATTTGAAAGACGCTTCTCTACATTTAACCCTAGCCCATCAAGAGTTTCTCGCTGCCCGTGATAAGATGGGACGTCTTTCTTGGTATAAAGGAATTCCTTTAATTGGTAATCAGGTGATTGCTCTAGATAGTTTGCTTGTCTCTGCTTCGGAGCTCTCTGGAGCACTCTCTGATCTTGCTAATGTTGCTAATACTATTCTCAATCCCCTGGATAGTACCTTGGGGAAAGCAGCAGAAGAAAAAAAGAGAGAAAGTCTTAAAGTGCTTTCCGAATCCACACCCCTTTTAGAGGAGACCAAACATAAATTAGAAGAGGCAAAAAGTGATTTGGAAAGTATTGGACAAAGTGGTCTTTTGCCCCAAATTAGCAGCACTATTGATTTAATGAAAGGGAAATTACCACTAGTACAACAAACAGTAGATAAATTTATTTTGGCCTCCCAAGTTTTACCTAAAATGTTAGGATATCCGGAAGAAAAGACATATCTTTTCTTGTTCCAGAATAATATGGAACTAAGACCTGCAGGCGGTTTTATCGGCACTTATGGTATTTTGAAATTAAAAAATGGTGAAATTTCTAGTTTCTTTACTGATGATTCTTACAATTTAGATAAACAGTATAACAGTAAGGTTGAAACACCTAAACCTTTTCAAGACTATAACAAAAGATTTGAATGGTATTTCCGTGACTCTAACTGGTCACCTGATTTTCCCACTGCAGCTGAAAAAGCAGAATGGTTTTACAAGCTGGAAGGAGGGCAAGAAAATTTAGATGGCGTGATTACAATTACTCCAACCTTTATTGAAAAGATGTTGGAATTAACCGGTTCAGTAAAAGTGCCGGATTATCCTTATGAATTTACTGCAGCAAATTTTACTGATGAACTAGAATTTCACGTGGAGCAGAATTTCTATAAATTTGAAGACAAAACACAACGTAAAAGTATTATTGGTGATTTTGGTAAGATTATTATTACTCGAGCATTGAGTCTGCCCAAAGATAAGTTATTAGAACTTTTTAATATGGTAGTAGAGGGTTTTGGTGAAAAGCAGGCATTAGTCTATCTTAATGATTCCAATTTACAAAAAACTGTTGCTTTATCTGATTGGGATGGTCGAATTAAGGATGTGCCTGGTGATTACTTTTTGTACGTGGATTGTAATTTGGCCAGTTTAAAAAGCGATCCCTATGTGAAACGTACCATTAATTATGAAGTGAACTGGGATGGGAAAGGAAATCCCGTAGCTCATCTCACAATGACTTACAATCACACTGGCGAATTTAATTGGCGAACAACACGCTATCGTACCTATGCGCGTGTTTATGTGCCTAAAGGTGCAGAATTAATCAAAATTTCTGGCAATGAGAGTGACCCAGAGACCTATGAAGAAGCAGATAAGACCGTTTTTGCCTTTTTTAAAGTCACAGAACCCCAAACAACTGAATCCGTTACCCTAGAATATAAATTACCAATGTATATCACTGAACAGCCTTATTCTCTTTATGCCCAAAAGCAGGCAGGTACAGTGGATCATAAATTGAATGTAAAAATCAATTGGAATGGAACCATCCGTGAATTTAACACTGATTTAGTAGAGGATAGGGAATTTGAAATAAATTAAAAATTGAAAATGTCATCCCTTCGGGAGATCACCCGTAGGGGTGAAAAAATTAAAAATTTAATATAAAATATAAAATTTTGAATTTTAGATTGTAATTTTGCATTTTTCATTTTAAATTTTAAATTTGATTCCATGTCCTCCAAAATAAAAAGTATCAAGGCACGGGAGATTTTAGATTCCCGTGGCGAACCAACCATTGAAACAAAAATCATTTTAGAAAACGGTCTAGAAGCAAAGGCTGCGGTAGCATCTGGAGCATCCATAGGTAAATTTGAAGCATGGGAATTGCGAGATAATGACCCCAAAAGATATTTTGGTAAAGGAGTTATTACAGCTTGTCAAAATGTTAATGATAAAATTTTCAAAGCCCTGAAGGGTATGGATGTTATAGCTCAGAGGGAAATTGATGAACGGATGATTACGTTAGATGGTACAGAGAATAAATCGCATTTAGGAGCAAATGCCATTCTCTCCGTTTCTTTGAGTGTTGCTCGCGCCGCTGCGGCAGTACAAAAATTAGAGCTTTGGCAATGGATCCGCAAACTCTCACCTTCTCCTAAAAATCGTCAAAGAGATTTTAAGATCAGACCCATTTTAGAAGATTTGCCAATGCCCTGTTTTAATCTTTTGGAGGGAGGAAAGCATGCTGACAATCGCCTTTCATTTCAAGAATTTTGGGTAATTCCTGTAGGTGCAGAAAGTTTTAGCGAAGCAATGAGAATGGGTAGTGAAGTTTTTCACCATTTACGCGAATCGTGCAAAGAGAAAGGATACAATACTAATGTTGGCGATGAAGGAGGACTGGCGCCAAACTTAGATTCTAATGATCAGGCTGTGGAGCTAATTAGCGAGGCAATAGCAAGGGGCGGTTTTAAGATGCCTTCTGATTTTGTCTTGGGTTTAGATGTTGCGGCAAGCTCTTTCTTCGAACAGGCAAATTATATTTTTAAAAATGAAGGTTTATCTCTTTCCAGCGATCAAATGATTGGTCTCTATTGTGAATGGGTAGAGAAATACCCGATTTTGGCTGTCGAAGATGGTCTAGCTGAAGAGGATTGGCGAGGTTGGGTTTTGCTTACACAGAAGTTAGGAGAAAAAGTCCAAATTATTGGCGATGATCTTTTAGTAACTAATCTCCAAAGATTGAAACAGGCCATCAAGAAAAAAGCCGCCAATGCAATTTTAATTAAGTTAAACCAAATTGGTACTTTAACTGAAACCTTAGACTGTATTAAAGAGGCCCAAAGAAATAATTTTGGTACGATTATTTCTCACCGTTCTGGCGAAACTTGCGATACTTTTATTGCAGATTTAGCCGTGGCTACAAAAGCTGGGCAAATCAAAACCGGCTCCCTTTCTCGAAGCGAAAGGATTTGTAAATATAATCGGCTGATGGAAATAGAAGAGAAAATAAATAATTTTTAATTTCTAGTTTTCAATTATTTATGAAGAGACATAAACCCGTCGTATTAGTCATCCTGGATGGTTGGGGTATTGGTCCGCCAACTCGAATGAATGCTGTGGCCCAAGCACGAACCCCTACCTTTAATAATCTTGCTAAAACATTTCCTGCCGCCACCTTGCAAGCAGCAGGGGAGGCAGTAGGTTTACCTTGGCAAGAAATGGGTAATTCTGAAGTAGGGCATTTAAATTTAGGTTCCGGACGAATTATTTTGCAAAACCTGCCTAAAATTAATAATGCTATTGATAATGGTTCATTTTTTAAAAACCCTGCTTTTCAACGAGCGATAAAACATGTCCAAAAAAATAATTCCCGTTTACATTTAATGGGATTATTAAGCCCCGGTGGTGTACATAGCTATATGGATCATCTCTTTGTTCTTTTGGATTTAGCAAAAAGAGAGAATGTGAAAGAAGTATTTGTACACGCCTTTTTAGACGGACGTGATACCGCGCCACAAGCCAGCCTTTCCTATCTCAAAATTTTGGACTCCCAAATACATACTTTAGGAATTGGTAAATTAGCCACCCTTTGTGGTCGTTTTTTTGCAATGGATCGTGATCGTCATTGGGAAAGAATAGAAAAAGCTTATAAAATGATGGTGTTGGGACAAGGTAAAAAGGTGCAGGATTTTTATGGAACAATTCAATCCTATTATGATCAGAATATTTTTGATGAAAATATTGAACCATTGGTAATTATTGACAAAAATGATAAGCCAATTGGGTTAGTACAAGAGCATGATGCTTTAATTTTCTTTAATTATCGAGCAGATCGTGCGCGTGAAATCACCAGTGCTTTTATAGAAGATAATTTTCAGGGATTTGAACGCGGGCCTAGGATTAATGATTTATTTTTTGTAGGTATGACACCTTATGCCAAAGACTGGCCTCGCGAAGTCGCCTTTCGCGAAGAAAAGATACAAATGACTTTGGCCGAAACTTTAAGCCAGGCTGGCGCATCCCAAATGCACATTGCTGAAACTGAAAAATATGCCCATGTGACTTATTTCTTTGATGGTGGCCATGAAGAACCTTGGCCTGGTGAAGATTATATATTAATTCCTTCTCCGCGAAATAAAAATTATGCCGAGATACCTCAAATGAGTGCAGCCGAGGTAACAGAGCGTACTATTCAAACATTAAAAGCCAAGAAATATGATTTTATTGTACTGAATTTTGCCAATCCAGACATGGTAGCTCATACTGGAAATTTAGCTGCTACAATTGCTGCTATTGAATTTTTGGATCAATGTTTGGCAGAAATTGTGAAGGTGGTTTTAGACCAGGATGGTGTTCTGATTGTAACTGCGGACCATGGCAATGCAGAAGAATTAGCCGACCCAAAGACAGGTACTACCGAGACGAAACATAGTATTAATCCTGTTCCTGTTATTCTAATTGCCGAAGAATTGGAAGGAAGGGGAAGAGAGGGTGCACTGGATTATATTGAAGGCCGTTATCCTGTTGGGTTAATCTCGGATATTGCACCGACAGTTTTAGCACTCTTGAATATTTCTAAACCTAAAGAGATGACCGGCATTAATCTTTTAGAAGTGCTTTTAAAATAAGCCCCAAAAATTCTTAGGAGAATTTTTGGGGGACCCCCCTAATAATAAAATTTACCCTGTTAAATACTTGCGAAGCAAATTTAATAGGGTGAACCCTGTTAAATAATTCACCCTTAAGTAAATTGCCGTAAAGAACGCTTGAGCGTCCAAAGCGGCATTTGACAGGATAAAAAATATGTTTGATGTTGTTACTTTTGGCGGTGCGACTCGTGATATTGTAGTGCGCACTACCGCAGGTAAATTAATCACTACTGATCACAATTTACGGGCGACTAAACTTCTAGGTTTTGAATATGGCGCCAAAATCCCAGTCTTGCGCACCTATGATAATTTCGGAGGTGGAGCTTGCAATGTAGCCGTAGGATTGGCGCAATTAGGTTTGCGTGTGGCTTGCCGCATAAATCTCGGTCGGGATTTAGATGGTTTAAGGATTAAGAAAAATTTGAAAGCCGCCAAAGTTTCGGGAGAACTTATTTCATGGGATAAAAAAGAGAGGACTGATCTTTCTGTGGTAATTATTGATGAAAATGGCGGCGGTGACCATATTGTGTTTGTAGATAAAAATGCAAGCAACAATTTAAATCTAGGTCACAAAAAATTTACCAGCCAATGGATTTATATTTCTTCTCTTACAGGTGAATGGTTAACTTTATTGAAAGAGCTCGCTCAATTCGCAGCGAAGAAAAAAATTAAGATTGTTTTTAATCCCGGTTTAGCCCAATTATCCGCAGGATATGAGGGATTACATGAAATTTTGCATAATGTGGAAATTTTAGTCTTAACTTTAGATGAAGCGATTGAGCTTGTTTTAAGTAAGAATAAAAATTTTTCCCTATTGGCAGGTAACATTGCCCGCGAGCTTTTTTCTTGGGGTCCCAAAATTGTGGTGGTCACTGAAGGAGCTAAAGGAGCATCTACTTATGATGGTAAGGAATTGCACTTTCAAGAAGCAGTAAAGATAAGCGAAGTTGTAGATACCACAGGCGCTGGTGACGCTTTTTCCGCTGCTTTTTTAGGAGCTATTGCCTTGGGCAAAGATATAAAAACTGCCCTTTTATGGGGGGTAAAGAATGGCGCTAATGTGATTAAGGATTATGGAGCACAGACAGGGCTGTTAATGAGGAAAGAGATAGAGAAAAAAGAAGCATAGGTGAAATATTTCAATAGTTTATGTTTATTAGAAGAAAAGTTTCAAGTTAAAAATTCAAAGTCCAAAGTTATAGTTACTAGTTTAAAGTTTAACGAATGAATTTTAAATTTTGAACTAAACTTTTAACTTTGCACTTTTAACTTTTAACTTTGGTTTAATGCACAAACCGAATTACCTTCTTGTTATTACTGTTTTTGGCTTAGTGATTTTTGGGTTAGTAATGATTGCTTCGGCAAGTTCCGTATTGTCCTATGAGAGATTCGGTCACAACTCGTATTATTTGCAGCACCAATTTTTCTTTGGCGCGCTTTTAGGTTTTATCGCTTGGCTTATCTTTGCGAAGATTGATTATCATCGCTGGCAAAAATTGGCTTTTCTCGCTTTAGTCATTTCTTTAATCCTCTTAATTTTAGTATTTATTCCTGGCATTGGATTAGGCTTTAAAGGAGCACGGCGCTGGATTGGAATGGGTCCTTTATCTTTTCAACCCACAGAGTTATTAAAACTCACTTTTATTGTTTATCTAGCTACTTGGCTTTCAAAGAAGCGAGAACAGGTTTCTCATTTTCAATATGGTTTTCTCCCTTTTCTGGTTATTTTGGGGGTAGTGAGCTTTTTAATTGTGTTGCAGCCGGATATAGGCACTTTATCCATTATTTTACTTACATCAGTAATTGTTTTCTATCTTGCTGGCGCTCGATTTTCCCATTTAGCAATGATCGGCGGTATTCTAGCCTTAACCTTTTGGCTTTTGATTGTGATTGCGCCTTACCGCATGAATCGTTTTATTGCTTTCCGCAACCCAGAAACTGATCCTCAAGGAATCGGTTACCATCTAAATCAAGCCCTTATTGCCGAAGGCTCGGGAGGGTTATGGGGTTTGGGTTTTGGCCAATCTAGGCAAAAATATAATTATTTACCCGAGGTCGCTGGAGACTCTATTTTTGCGGTAATCTGCGAGGAATTAGGTTTTTTGAGGGTTGGTTTTTTAGTAGTAGTTTTTTCCTTCTTAGCTTATCAGGGTTTTAAGATTGCGCGGGATAGTCCTGATAATTTTGGCCGCTTGCTTGCGGGTGGCATCACTTCTTGGCTTTGTTTCCAAGCTTTTATTAATATCCTGGCCCTGTCTGGTTTAATTCCTTTGACTGGCGTTCCTTTACCCTTGATTAGTTATGGTGGATCTGCTATGGTAATTTCTTTAATCGCAATAGGAATTTTAACCAATATCTCTAAGCAGACAGTGTAATGGAATAAGGAATTAGGAATCAGGAATAATGAATCATGATCAATTTTATGTCCTTATATTCCTAATTCCTACTTCCTGATTCATAATTCCTGCTTCATAATTATGCGCATTCTTCTTACTGGCGGTGGCACAGGTGGTCATACTATTCCCATTGTTGCTGTAACTCAAGAATTGAAAAAGCGAAAAAAAGATTTAGTTTTATTTTGGCTAGGAAGTGGTCAACCTGAAGAGCAAGTGGCCAAGAAAAATAGTATCCCTTTTCAAAAAATCGTCTGTGGTAAGTTCAGACGTTATTTTTCTTTTTGGAATCTAGCTGATTTTTTTAAAATTCCAATTGGGATTTTTCAAAGTTTTTTTTTAATTTTAGGATTTCAACCTGATATAGTTTTTAGTAAGGGCGGTTATGTAAGCTTGCCAGCAGTAATTGCTGCTTGGCTGGCGCGTAAAAAAATTATTATTCATGAATCCGACATTGTCCCAGGGCTTGCCAATAAAATTGCTAGTCGTTTAGCAAATAAAATTTTATTGGGATTTAAGACAAGGTCTTTGTCAGGTAAATACATTTTTACTGGCAATCCTGTGGCTAGAGAAATTTTAAAAGGTGATCCTATAAAAGCGCGTAAATTTTTTCATCTATCAAAAAATAAGCCAGTGATTTTAGTAATGGGCGGCAGTCAAGGCGCGCAGTTTATTAATAATTTAGTTCATAAATCACTAGGGAATTTAAAGCAATATCAGATTATTCATTTAACAGGAATTAAAAATACTAGCTCCTCTGGATCTATAAAAAAAATAAATAATTATCATTCTTATGTTTATTTAAACGGAGCAAAGATGGCCCTTGCTTATTCTGTCGCTGACCTTGTTATTTCCCGTGCCGGTGCAAATTCACTTGCTGAAATTGCAGCCAGAAGTTTGTCATCAATTTTAATTCCCTTACCTTCTGCCGCTTCAGGCCACCAGGCAGCCAATGCTGATATTTTTAAAAAAAGAGGAGCAAGTATTGTTTTGAAGCAAAAAGATTTATCCCCACAAAAATTTATAAAGACCATTGAAAATTTATTTCAGAATGAATTGCACCGGAAAAGAATGGGTTATAGGGCAAAAGGTTTGGCAAAACTAAACGCGGCTGATAAAATCGCACAGGAAGTTTTAAAAAAATAAAAAATCGGAATATCTTTGTATTCCGATATTTACTTTTTTCATTCTTCTTTATAGCTTTCAATAATGAATTTCCCTAATGGTTCCCAGCAGAAAGCTTGGGATTCTTTGATGCGCTGTGTGAGGCAATCATTCCGTATTTCCACATATAGTTTCAAAGGTCTGCGGAATTTGAGAGGGTTGGTCAGGGCAGTAAAAACTAATCTGCCTGGCTCTTGTGTCTCAATCCAAATATGTCCTGCATCATTTTGGACATCATCAATCTGCTGGGCTTTTTGATTGAGGGATACAGGAATGGAGGAATAAGCCTTGCGATATTGGAATGGCCTTAAGGTAACATAGTCGCACTGGTCTTTGTATAAATCAAGGTCGAGAAGAGTAAAAAATTTTTCTTCTTCACCCTTTTCCCGCCAATATGCCCAATTTTTCCCATCAGTGGGAATAAATATCCAACCACGATTATCTTTCTGCCAGTCGCCTGCTACCGGTTGGACATAGTGAAGAGCGTCCTCCGCAAAATCCTGCATTTTATTAGTCAGAGTTTGGCAGCGATATTTCTCTTCTTGAATTACCCGCCCTAATTTTAGGCAGAGGATCGCGCTTAATACTAATATGCACATTAAAAGACTCACTAACCGTTTCAACTTCATCATACCTCCCTTCATTGTTTGTTATAATCCTCTAAAAGCTTTTCAAACTTCTCCTGCCAAGTCTGCCCCTCCGGAGAATCTCCCCATACATAGCGTTTATTTGGATCTTTGGGAATAAGATTGCCATGAGGGTTTAACTCCGTTGCTTCCGAATTTAGCCTTTCCGCCTCCGTTTCGGAATCAGTAAAAACAATTATTTCCTTTGTTCTTACTCCTCCGTATACCTTGCACTTTTCTACCACATCCAGATTTCCATCCGGACCCCAATCTACATAGGTTGAATGGAGCTTGTCACGAGCATCAAGATACTGAATGCCAATTAGAGTTTTTCCGAACTGTTTTTGATAGCGATCCGCTTTTTTAATTGGTGGTTCTGGGTATAAACTGTAAGCCAGTATTCCCATTATCATAACCGCTATGAACAAAAACCAAAACAAACTTATTCGCTTTTTCATCGCCGATACCTCCTTATCTGGATCACTTTAAGTTTTAAGAACTAAATCGAAACCATAAACTAGAATAAAATAAATTTTGAAATATGTCAAATCAGAAACACATCTATTTCATCGGTATTGGCGGTATCGGCATTTCCGGTTTAGCTCAAATCTATTTGGAAAAAGGTTTTACTGTTTCCGGCTCGGATTTGAACAATTCTGATTTAATCGAAAACCTTATCAAGCGCGGCATGAAAATTAAAATCGGTCCGCATCAAAAGGAAAATCTACCTCAAGATATTGATTTTATAATTTATAATTTAGCTATTTCTCAAGATAACCCAGAATTGCGAGAAGCAAAAAAGCGAGGCATTATAAGCCTCAATTATCCGGAAGCTCTGGGAGAACTTACCAAAAAATATTTTACGATTTGCATCTCTGGCACGCACGGCAAGACAACAACAACAGGAATGGTCTCTTTAATATTGTTGAAAGCCGGTTTAGATCCGACGGTCGTCATTGGCAGTAAATTAA
>Ga0116202_10001191_pt1 | contig 15218 bp, 8 predicted proteins | sample LakKivw325mmetaG_FD_94479 | JGI IMG/M metagenome (GOLD analysis project Ga0116202, IMG submission 94479) | Anoxic lake water microbial communities from Lake Kivu, Rwanda to study Microbial Dark Matter (Phase II) - Lake Kivu water 325m metaG | ecosystem: Environmental > Aquatic > Freshwater >...
GAAGTCCACAGGCTGGTCATGATCGAAGCCGATCCCGGCAGCTTGCCGGGGCTTTACTTGCTCAGCCTTCCCGAAGGGCCGCTCGACATCTTCCTAGCGGGTACCGGCGAGGCTTGCGACGACCTGCCTGCAGTCGTCACGACGTGGCGGCCGAGAACGGAGTGGAAGAAGGTCGGCGGCCCCCTTGATTGTGTACTGGTTGATGCAGGCGCAGATCCCGGCATTTCGGTCGTGGACACTGTCATGGCTCTGCGCAAGGAGAAGCTCGCCGTGGACAAGGTGGGGCGTATCAGCGGCATGGACATCGTCGAAGAGCACAAGCTGACGCTGATGAACAACTCGCCGCGCGATGTTACGATGGCCGTCTATCAGCGATTGCTGAGCAATTGGGAGATCAGGCCGAAGCCGCCGGCCGTCAAGCCGCCCGGCGACAAGAAAGATGCACCGATCTGGGTTGGACCTCTGAGTGCCACAGGCACCGCGACCCTCGAATTCACCATCATCAAGCACCAGGGCAGCAACGCTTGAAGCCGGATTGCCGCCGGGAAGGACTCGCCACCATGATAGTAAAGCGCAGGTTGGACCCACAGACCCAATGGTTCCGTGAGGCCAAGCTGGGCATGTTCGTCCATTTCGGCATCTATGCTCTGCTCGGCCGCGGCGAGTGGGTGATGTACAATGAGGACATTCGCCGCGAGGAATACGAGAAGCTGACCCGCCGCTTCAATCCTTCGGCCTTCGATGCCGACGAATGGGTTCAAACCGCCCGACGCGCCGGCTGCCGCTACATCACCGTCACAGCCAAGCACCATGACGGCTTCTGCCTGTTTGACTCCGCCTTGACCGACTACAAGATAACCAACACCCCGTTCGCCCGCGACCTGATAGGAGAACTGGTGGACGCCTGCCATCGCGGCAAGATGCGCATCATCTTCTACTACTCGCAGCCCGACTGGCATCACCCCAACTTCGTGCACCGGCCGGGCACCTTCAAGGACCTCGACTACCGGCGGCCCGATGACGAGCCCAACTGGCCCAGATACCTGGATTACTATCAAGGCCAGGTGAAGGAGCTCTGCACGAACTACGGTAGCATTGACGGCATCTGGTTCGATGGCGTGCAGCGAACCGAGAAAGAGTGGCAGGGGCGTCGCGTGTATGAGATGATCAAGAGCTACCAGCCGGCTGCCGTTGTGAATGACCGTGCCGGCTACGGTGACTTCTTCACACCGGAACGCAGCTTGGCCGTTCGGTCTGCTGCCGCCGGTTACATGGTGGAGGCGTGCCAATCAGTGGCAAAGGAGGCCTGGGGCTACCGCAAGCAGGCGACCCTCTACTCCTCGCCGCACCTCCTGCACAGCATGCTGCGAATGGTGGGTGCCGGGGGCAACTACTTGCTCAATGTCGGTCCGAAGCCCGATGGCTCACTACCCCAGGACTGGGTGCAGCGGCTTTACGACATCGGTGCGTGGCTCGGCGACCACGGAAAGGCCGTCTACGGAACGGACGGCTGCCCGCTGCTGGACGAGGCGGACGACACGCTCTATACCAGGAGCGGGAAGCGGGCATTCCTTCAGCTTCTGCAGTGGCCCGAGTCCGACCGGCTGCAGTTGCGCAATCTGAGAAGGGCGCCGGTGCGCGCGCGGATGCTCAAAACGGGGCAGAGGTTGGGCGTGGACAGCGACGGGGAAATGGTCGTGCTGACTGGCCTGCCCGCGTCGCCTCCTGATGCAGCGGCAAACGTTGTCGAGATGACATTCGACACCCCAAACATGTTCCGGCCGGCTCCGCAGCCGCCCGCACCTGTAGCCATCGAGTGCGCGCAGAGCAAGCCGCTACGTCTCGTCCCGCAGGACGCAGTCGTCAGAGGCTTCGGCCTGAAGGGGTCGCTGCTCGCCGTGGAGGAGCCGAACCGTGGGGCAGATGCGGCCCGCACCAGGGGGGCCGTCTTCGGCACTTCCTGGCAGCCTGACCAGAAGGCGGAATGGACTGTCCGCTGCCCCCGCGCTATGCAGTTGCGCGTGGCCGTTGAGCTATCGTGCCCCGAGCTGTACGCCGGGGGCACATTCACCGTGAAGGCCGCCGGACAAACGCTGCGGGGTCAGGTGTCGACGACCGACGGTTTTCGCGAGGTCCAACTTGGCGTGATTAGGCTTCCACGGGGCGAGTCAACGCTGACGTTCTCGCCGGAGAAGCTCAACATCGCCTACTACTTCGCCGCCGTGCGCCAGGTCATCTTGCGCCCGGTCCGCAGTTAGAAGCCTGCGCACCGGCCACTGCCCTCATCGCGCGATCAGGCCCTGGTTGAACATCCAGCGCACCGAGTCGGCGACGGCCTCCTCCGGCGTGACCTTGGGGCTGTACCCCAGGCATTCGCGAGCCTTCTTGATTGTGTAGCACATGTGCTCGCACAGGAACTCGATGTTACCGGCGACCTCGTACCTGGCCAGGAGTTCGTCCATCGGCACGTACTCCACGACGGCCTTGCGGCCGATGGCCTCTTCCAGCAACTCCACATAGTAGTTCAGCGTGATCGCGTAGTCCGAAGAGATATTGAAGACGCCCGTCTGGGCCGGCTGATCGAGGGCAAGCACGAACGCATCGGCTATGTCACCGACGTGCGCAAACTGGATCAGCGCCCGGCCGTCATTGGGTATCGACAACACCTTACCGTCAATGATGCGCTGAAAACACTTGGGATTGCGCGCGCCCCACAGGTCTATCGGCTCCATACCTGCACCGATGATGGCTGACGGCCGCAGGATCGTCAAAGGAATGTCATACTCGGCACAAAGCCGCTGCGCTTCCTCGTCAGCCGCCAGCTTGTGCGAAAAGCCGACGTACTTGCCCGGGCCGACATCGCGAGGATGCGTGGGGTGGTTCTCGTCGGCCGGTATGTATGAAAGCGGGGCATAGACGCCCACCGAGCCGCACTGTACGTAGTGGCCGGTCTTCCCCTCCAGCGCTTCCACGACCACGTTGGCGCTGGCTGCCGACATGGCAATCATGTGCACGGTGGCGTCGAAAATCATCCCCTCGGTAGCCTTTTCCAGAGCGCCTTCTTCGGATATGTCCACCTGCAGTCGCTGCACGTTGTCCGGCAGTTCGGCAGGTGTCTGGCCGCGGTTGGCAACAGTCACTTTGTCCCCGCGCGCCGCCAGCCGCTGCGTAATGTTGAGACCCACAAAGCGAGTGCCGCCGACTATCAGTACGTTCATCGCCGTTTCCTTCGTTTATTGACCGGCGCCCTGACGCGCCTCCATGGCCGCCTTCATTGACCCTCTCAGGTCCGTCCACTGCTGGTCCGTGAAGCTGTGGGGGAAGTTGATCCTGCAGCCCTCATAGATTGACTGCTGCGCCCCGATGAGCGCATTGAAGACGGCCTTGCCGACCTCGAAGCGGTTCAGGTGCGGCTTGCCGCCATCAAGCGCCTCGGCCACGGCGGCGGTGAAGTCTCGCTGGCCGGCCCACCCCTGCGTGTCCCAACTGCTCTCACCGCGCACCGGCTCGGCCATACCCTCGGTCTGGTACCAGTAGTCCTTGTTCTGGGTCAGGTAGAGCCGACCCTTACTGCCCAGGAAATCGAAGTGCAGGTGCATCCAGAACGACTCCTCGCCAAGAGTGCCCAGGGCATCGGCGTCGCAGTCGAAAATGACGCGGATGTCCTTCGGGAACCAGTACTCGGCCAGCAACCGCTCCGGTGAGCGGTGATACGCCTGGTAGCTCTCATCCACAATGTCGAATCCCATCGCCCACACCGACTCGGGCTGAGCCTCGTCCAGGAACAGCATCAGCAGGTCCATCATGTGCGGGCCCATGGACATCGAGTTGCCCTTGGTGCTGGCGCGCACGAAGTAGACATCGCCGAGCTTCTCGCGCACGATTTCGCTGATTACCCCGTCGCGGAACTGCGGGAAGTAGCGGCGCTGACAATTGACAATGAGTTCCATGCCGCTACGGCGCACGATCTCGTCCAGCGCGATTATCTCCCCGGGCATCACGGCCATCGGTTTCTCCACGATGACCGCCTTCACGCCGGCGTTGGCAGCGCATTCGGCCTCCCACGCGCGGCGAGCCGGCTGAGTCACCAGATGCACCACGTCGGGCTGGACCTGCGCCAGAGCCGTCTCGTAGTCATCGTAGGCCTCGGGGATCCCGTACTTCTCCTTGAACTCTTCGCGGCGCTCCTCGATCAGGTCGCAGCATGCCACCATCTCCATATTGGGGATGTCACGATAGACTTCGGCATGTTCTCTGGCCCGCGGGCCGCATCCCAACAACAAAGACCTGTACTTGCCCATGGTCGCCGCCTCACTTCACTGTGGACTGTCCGTTGTCCTAGATGTCGTCAGGGCATTTTCGCCAATCAGGGCAGCCCCTCCTCCCTTCTCTCTTCGCCCCCAACGGCGTATAATGGCCGCGTCACGACCACGCAGCGGACAGTTGAATCCGAATCGAGGTTTGCCCAAGTGCCAAACACGAATCCCGGTAGGCGCTGGCTGTGCATACTGGTCGCGCTGGCGGCCATCTTGGCACTGGCATTGCTGCTCAGAGCCCCGGACGGCCGAATCGCTACGGCTACGGCCGACTCCGGCACCAAGAACGTCATTCTGATGATCAGTGACGGCTGGGGCTACAACCATGTACTCGCCACCGACTACTACACCGCTGGCCGCGCCGGGGCAGCTCTGTATGAGGCATTTCCTTTCACGTGCGCGATGAGCACGTACTCCGCCAATGGTGCCGGCTACGATCCGGCGCAGGTATCCGCTAGCTTCACCTATGTCATCAGCAACGCAACCGACTCAGCCGCTGCCGCTACCGCCCTTTCCACCGGCTTTAAGACCCGTAACGGCTGCCTGGGCGTGGATGAAAGCGGCGAGCGCCTCGTCCACGTCATGGAGCAAGCCGAGGCAACCGGCCGGGCAACCGGTGTGCTCACCAGCGTACCGCTAAGCCACGCCACGCCAGCCGGCTTCATCGCACACGTCAGTGCCCGTGGAGAGTATGCCGAGATCGCCCAGCAGATGCTCACCCAAAGCGCGGCAGAGGTGATCATGGGAGCAGGTCATCCCTGGTTCAATGATGATGGCAACCGGGTTGACAAGCCCAACTACGACTATGTCGGGGGTGAGGCCCTGTGGCAAGATATAAGCGACGACGACGGCCTGCTGGGGGCTGATGCCGATGGCGACGGCAGGCCCGATCCCTGGGCGCTTGTGCAGACCTGCGACCAGTTCCGCGCGCTGATGCTCGGTGACACTCCAGGCCGCGTGGTCGGCATTGTGCAGGTCGCCACCACTCTACAGCAGAAACGCAGCGGCGCGGACGCTCTTCCCGGTAGCGTCGCCAGGAACGCCAATATCCCGACTCTGGCCGAGATGACTCGCGCCGCCTTGAATGTTCTCGACGAAGACCCCGACGGCTTTGTGCTTATGATTGAGGGCGGCGCTGTGGACTGGGCATCCCACGCCAATCAGTCCGGTCGCATGATCGAGGAGATGATGGACTTCAACGCTGCCGTGGAGGTGGTGTGTCAGTGGGTGGAGAGCAACAGCAGTTGGGACGAGACGCTGCTGATCGTGACCGGGGACCACGAATGCGGATATCTCACCGGGCCGGACCCTCAGGACAGGTGGACGCCGGTGCAGAACAACGGCGTTGGTGCCCTGCCAGGCATGAAGTGGAACAGCAGGACCCACACCAACTCACTCATCCCGCTATTCGCCAAGGGCGCGGCGGTCCATCTATTTCAGCAGTACGCCGACCAGTCCGACCCGCTGTGCGGGCCCTATATAGACAACACCGAGGTCGCAAAGGTCATCTTCACAGTACTCGGCAAGCCCGGTCCTTGACCGTTAATTGGGGTTCTCCTTGCGCCAGCTAACACTGGAATGTACTGTAACTCTCTCGCCTGGCTCGACCGCGTAAACGACGAACCAATCTCCCACTTTGACGCCCTCGGCGGCAAGATCAACATCCTCGGCCACTTCCAGCAGCGCCGCCCCGCTTGTCCCGCTTGTGGAATCGGTCCGCTTGAACGTGTATCTCTTGTCTGTCCTGGGGAACCACACCTTCAGGCCCCATACCCAGGAGGTATTGGCCCCCGCTGAGAAAGTCCGGTTGGTCCTGAGGCTGTTGGGGCCTTCGGCGTTGAGCTCCGTGACCTGATGCCAGCCGGTGGCGAACGGAGCGTAGTCCGCTAGGTCCACCCTCAGCAACCCGTCGGCCAGCGACGTGACCTTCTGAATGACGTAGCCTTCGTTGCTGGCCGGACGCAGCGTGTTGGTCGCCTCGACGAGCAACTGCTTGCCGATGAGACTGCCGCCGGTCGGCCAGGGAGCGTCCGGACGCACAATGAGGGCGCTTTCCAGGTGCGTGCCGGTCAAGTCGCCAATCAGGTCAACGATTGTCCCGCCGAGGTCGCCGGACGACCGCACGGAGAACTCGCCGCAGGTCAGATATGTGCCACGGACGGTGTAGGCCTCCAGCACCTCCCCGTTCGCGTCGCGCCGCACCAGGGCGTAGTGGGCGTCGGTCTCGAGGCCGTCGGGAAGCTTGACGGCCGCCGGTTCGGGCTGGAATATCACGGTATCGTTGTAGCCGCCCGCAAGCTCCAGCTTGAGTGCGACAGCCGTCTTCGGCCCTGTTGCTGGCGTGAGACGCGCCACGCTGTTGATGACCGACTTCTCGCCCTCGCGGAAGCCCTCCAGCACGTGGAGAAAGGTGCTGCTGAGGGTGGCCTCCGCTCCGGCTGTGCGCCGCTCGATGAGGAAGTCGCTTGCGTCCGTGAACGCGACATAGCCGTTGACCTGAGCGCCCTTGGGCAAGTTCTGCCTTATCCAGGGTATCCACGGTCCTTTTGCCCTAATGAGCTGCGTTGCGCTGTCGTTGCCCAGGCCCACCAAACGCAACCGCACCAGGCCCACGTCCTCCGCGAGTGGACGGACGAACGGCTTGCCCTCCGGATCGCGCGGGGCATACGCGGCATAGTCGGTCTTCCAGGTCAGGCCCCACGTCGTCGGGGCTGTCCCCAGCCGCTCCACGTGGCGCATCTTGGCATAGGTGCAGGCATTGTACCCTTGGGTCGCCTCGGTCCCTTCGCCGAACAATGCCACAGCGAGGTTGTCCTCCCTTGACACGACGGCAGGCAGATCGTCCTCGGCACGCTGCCCCCAAGCGCTCTGATACAGTGTGTGTGTCCCGCCGCCGGCGAGCGTGATGATGTCAACGACGTAGGGCCGACCGTCTCTGCCCTCGACACCCAGAAGTGTCCGCCGGAAATCGCTCACCTTCACGCCTACGCGCTCGAATGAGTCATGGTCGCGGACATCGAGTACCTGGAAGCTTGCACCCGGTTCTCCGGCGGTTTCGCCACCCTTGAACGCAATCAGTTCGCCGAAGCCCTCGTTGTCCGACCAGCCCCGGCTTGTACCCGTGTCATCCACGGTGACAGTGTTCTGGGCCATGGGGCTGGTTCCGTAGGTTCTGCACCAATTGGGGGGATCGGTATGGGCCTCCACAACCTGCGTCGGATAGGGGAGTGCCAGGAATGCCTGAATCTCCGGCCGGGACTTGTCCAGCACCGAGGCATGGTAGTAATAGGAGTAACCCCCGGCGCGCATTACCGGTACTCCGTCCACCCAACACTGAATTCCCAGCTTGTCCGCCGTACTGTGAAGCGATGCCTTATCGTAGCTGAGCACTACTTCCTGTCTGTGCCCCGGTCCGCCCACACGCACGACGCCGACACCGTATCCAGGCCAGTTCTTGGAGGGTAGCTTCTCGTTGTCGCTCACCTTCCCGTGATCCGTAATGAAGGCACCGTTGAAGGGCCACATGTGCTCGTCGCCGAACTCGAAATTCAGCCCGCGTACCGTGCGCAGCCGCCCCAATTCCGTACTTGCCGTCCGGAAGAACGGGTGCTTCTCCAGAAAGTCCGGCTCGAACTCCAGCCAGCCCTTCGGATCTCCCATGAACTGGTAGTAGCTGCCGAGCATCGCCATGTAGTTCGGTGCGCCCTGCTGGTTCAGCCCGTCTTGGTGATGGTGATTGTAAAGGGTCAGCTCTTGATTTGCCGCGGCGAAATCGAACAGGAACTCGTCCTGCGCCAGAGCGCCCAACAGCATCATCTCCGTGTAGTTGGCCTCCTGGTAGTTGGACTTCAGCAGTTGCACGTAGCAACTCTTGAACATCATGACCATCTCGCGCAGCAGCTTCTCCCTGATCCTGCGATCCAGGGCATCGGGATCGCCGTACTTGCGCTGCGAGTAGTACTTGAAGGCGGAATGGTGTCTCACCCGCGCGAACGGCTCAACCCAGATATGCTCCCGGGCCGCGTTGAGCCAGCCACGGCTGACGGTCGGAATGCGGCGGTTCCATGCACCCAAATATGACAGCTTGAACACGGCGGGCCGAGAGACGGCCTCCCACTCGGCTCTGGTCAGCGGTCGACCGTCCTTGCCGTTAGCAAGTTCATTGTTGTAGGCCAGGGGCAGGCCATAGTAGGTATCGGCCACCTTGTCCAAAATGACGGCTATTTTGTGCGCGCATACGGGGTTTCCGGTTTGCTTGAAGGTGTTCATGTAGCGTACAACCGCCGCATTGAGTTGCTCCCAGCGCCTGTTGGCGAATATGGTTGAGATGTAGAGTTGCCACACCACACCGTCCTTATCGGTGTAAGCAGTCGCAGGAACTTCCTTGACGGTGTCATCCAGATGCGGGAATCGTACGGTGGTATCAGGTCGCAAGTCGTAGTCAGCCGGAAAATCCTGTTCCCGCACGTACAGGTGCTTGCCGCAGCATTTCGTCACTGCGTGGTATGGGTTCTGCGGGTCCCAGTCATAGAAGAGCCGCTCATAGTAGCCGTGCCACGCCCCGCAGAAGGGGCAATAGGTAATCATCACCTGTGCGGCCTTGCGCGGATCGGGGTCGCCAGAGACCGCCCTTCCGTAGGGCGAGATATGGTCGGGGAAGTCGGCTGTCAGCTCTTCATCGGTCGGCGCCGTTTCGGCGTAAACCTTGTAAGCATCTTCCGGCGCCAGCGGCGGATGCTCCTTGTTCCATTTCTCCACCTGGTCGGCGGTCCACTTGGCGAACAGGTTATCCGGCGTCAGCTCCTGGATCGCCCTGCCGGGAATCAGCTTCATTACCTTCTCCGTACGGTCCGGCGCGTACCAGGAATAAGGCGATTCTGCGGAGTGGGCCTGTGAGCCGCCGGCCAGCATGAACAGCGCGCTCAGCACCGCGCAGGCCGCCGCGAAACACACCCTTGCGGCACTGCTCGCCGTACCCAATTCAGCCACGGCGTCAACCTGTGATTCGCAGATGTGCATCTCATTCCCTCCAAGTGCAGTCCGGCAAGGCCGCTGTGTCACAGTGCCATTGTGCTCCCTGCCCAATGCAAAATCGGTTGTGACGTGCGGCGCTATGCGAGCAGCGCCTGGGCGAGAATCTTTTCGGCAATTTCCATCGTCTTGACCGCATCACCGAAGTTCGACTCGGGTTGCCTGCCCTCTCTCAGTGCGTCTATGAAATCACGGTTCTTGGCTCTGAAACCGCCGAAGACATAGCTCTCCTCGCCGCCTGCAACATCGCGTGCGTCATACTCAACACCCTCGGTGTCGCCGTCGGCGTACACACGGCCCTTGGTCTCGGGGTTCCCCTCGACGCAAATGCCGCAAGCGTGCATCTCAACCCTGAAAACGCGCCGCCCGCTCACCCAGCTCGTCATCATAACGCCCGTAGCCCCGCTGTCGAAGACCATCATGGCCATGATGAAGTTGATGTCGGGTACCTGCACGGAGCGGGTGACGCTCTCGATGCCGATGACATCGCCGCCGCACATCCACCGCAGTGTGTCAATGACGTGGACGCCGTCGTCCATCATGTGGTCCCGCGCCCCCAGCATCGGCGCGACGTTGTACTTGTAGAACTGGCAGACGGCGTGGTCAATCGGGCCGCGCTTCAGGCATTCCTCGCGCAGCTTCACGAGTAGGGGATTGCTGCGTCGCTGAAAACTGACCTGGGTGATGCAGCCGTTCTCCTGCGCGAGCCACGCCAGATTGCGCGCCTGATGAATGCTCAGTCCCATCGGTTTCTCGATATACAGATTCTGCCGCTGCTGCAGGCACCACACCCAGATGTCATACATCAGGTGCGGCTGGCCGATGGCATACACCGCGTCCGGCGCCACCTCCTCAACCATCTTCCGGTAGTCGGTATATCGGCCATCCACGCCGTATTTGTCCGCGGTCTCGCTGAGGCGCGCGCTGTCCAGATCGCAGATTGCGGCGATCTGCACGTCATCGAACGACGCCAGTGACGGATAGTGAACGCTGTTTGCCATGGCACCGGCCCCGATCATGCCCACACGTAGCTTGCCGCTCTGTGCCATCATTCACACTCCTCTTCTCGTCTCCGAGTCGCCGGGTTCGCCAGGCAGCCGCTAGCGGCTGAGCCGCCACTTGAGCCAGTAGTAGATGCTGTCCGCAATCTGGCAATAGCCGGTCGCCGCCGGATGGACGCCGTTGCTCTGCCGTAACACCTTGGTCTCATTGCGCGAGTTGGCTGGCTCGCTTTGCGCCGGGTAGTTGTTGGCGCAATCGAGATTGACGTTAGCCGGGATGATGAAGATGTTCTCCGCCTCCCGGCCGCCGAACTTCTCCAGTTGCCGTTCGACGACCCGCTGCACGTTACGCCGGTACTGCCAGCGCGTCTGTCCGCACCTGTAGTTGGACCCGAAGGCGTCCTGACTGGCGGCCGGCGGCACCAGGAGCAGGATGCCGATCTGCGTATCGGGACCCACACGCCGCAGCTCAGCCAGCAGCATGTCGGCATACAAAAACATGCTGTCTATGCGCTCCTCGATTGTCTCCTCAGTGGCGCCGAAAGTGTCGTTGCAGCCCAGCAGCACGGTGACGAAGTCCGGCGCCTTGCCGTCGTTCAGCCTCTCACAATAAGCCTGGAAGTCCAGCACCGCCTTGTCGCCTTCCAGCCGCAGGAATGGGCTCTTGGCCCGATCATCGGTGCCCTCGGTCCAGCGGGTACAGAACGCCAGCCAGGTCCAGCCGCCGTAGCCCTGGTGCCAGGCCCCCTCAACCGAGCCCTTTCGATCGCCCACCATTTTCAGTACGGGGTTCGCCTCAGCCTGGCAGAGCGTATACAGCCCGCCGGAAATGTAGCCTGCATTGGTGAGGCTGTCGCCGATGTTCAGGATCGAGACCTGCTTGCCCGCCCCCGCATCGGCGGGCACTACGTGGATCATCGTGGACGCTTCCTCAATCAGCCGGGTCGCTGCGTCAAGTACCTGCACTGTCAGTCCGAACTGGCCGACGTCTTCCGGAGCGGGGATGTAACGCCAGCGGTCCGCGTCCTGGCGTCCCCGGTTGCAGGTTACATCAATGCAGTAGTTGCTGATGTTCGGGGTCAGCATGATGTTGTCGAAGTAGATGCTGATTTCATGCCCTGGCACTGCATACATGTCGGGTGGCAGCACCAGCCGCAGGGGCTTCGCATCGGCAATCGCTTGTGCCTCGTCAGCTTGCGGAACAGCGGGATTCGCCTGCTGGACGCCCGCCTCCTGAGCGACGCACGCTCCGGCAACGAGGATCAGTGTCGGCAAGGCAAGCCATGTCGCCCTCATCTTCCACCCTCACAAATGGGATTCAATGTCTCACGATGCGGGTATTTCGGTGCCACGTGCCCGCAGACCTCTGCGGCTCTCCGCCGCGAGGGGGCACACGATGAGAGCGGAAGGAATGAACTCTCCAGCAACGCTTCTGAGGAGAAAGCCCCTAGCCGAACCAGACACCGTAGCGGCGTATGCCCTCGCCGCCGTAGGAGCCGATGAGGCCATAGAGCACGCCGGCGGTGAAGTAGTGTCCCACCGCCAGGCCGACAAAGCCGGGGATGAGCTGGCGGTACGCACGCATCCCGCCGAGCTTGAATACGACGCTCTTGATGAGCCAAACGATGAAGAACGCGCCCCAGACCAGCTCTCCGTAGGAGCAGATCATGCAGAACGCCAACGGGTGGAGCGGGAAGCGCAGAAAGGCCATGCGCAGTAGCATCAAGGCGATGGCGACGACGAAGCCGCCGCTCGTGGCTATGATGCGGGGCACATCGGGTTTCAGGGCACCCTTGTCGTAGTCGGTGACGGCGGTGTACTCCTGGATCGCGAGCCCTGAGCCCCAGTCGGACATGCCCGTCAGGCCGCCAGCGCCGTACTCATAGTAAGCACGCAGCAGGCCGGTCATCGAGATCGTGAAGCCCACGACAAGCCCCGTCACCAGCACCCAACTCATCGCCGTCTGCTTGATCCCTGTACCGCGCGCCAAGCGGTGACCTTCGACCTGGTAGCCCATCATCGCCGAATAGTACCCGCGTGACATGAAGGTGAAGGTCGCGAAAATGGTGGCGCTCTGCCAGCTATTATTATGCCTCAGAGGGTCGGAGCCCAGGAAGTAGCGGATGCCCTTGAATGACTGGTAGTACGGATACATCCAGATCAGCGGAACGCCCACTTCCGCGCGGATGCGGGCATAAACAACCGCAAGCATCAGCACCAGGATCATGTACAGGGCGGCCAGCCACAGCGCCATGCCGGCCATGTGCATCCAGCCGATTATCACGGCAAAAGACAGTATACCGCCGAAAACGGCCAGCCGATAGCTCATCGGCTCATCTGCATCGTCAATGCTCTTGTCGTTCGTGAACGCCTTGCGCAGGACCTCGGCGATGTGGTGGCGCCCGATGTACGCCAGCAGGATACACACAGCCACATAGGCACCCAGGCCCCGCTCCTGCCAGAACGGATAGCCGGGAATTTGCACGCCGGCCATCGCCGTTCCCAGCACCTCCAGCTTCATGAGCAGGTAGAACACCCACACACTGAGCGCAATCTCGGTAGGAACCAGATAGCCGAAGCCGATCAGCTCCGGACGGTAATTGATTGTGATCGGCCGCAGCGATGTAAGCGGCTGCTCGGTAAACAGCTTGCCCAGGTCGAAGGACTTGCCCAGCGCGATGAAGGCGGGGTTGTACGCATTGATTATGTTCGTAATGTTGTAGATGAAGGCGATCCCGAAGCCGATCCACATAACCTTGCTGCGCAGGAAATCAACTACCAGCCTCGAGCCGTCAACGCCCTCCGTACACTCCATCGGCAGATAGAGTAGGGGATATGTCAGCTTCTCCTTCTCCGACCACTGGCGACGGAAGACCGTCGCAATCGCCATCATGCAGACCCACACCGCCAGGAAGAAGAGGCCCCACACGACCAGCGGCCTGGCCCATGCACCCCACGGCACCGCTCCGCTCTCTGATGCCTCGTAGAACCGGCGGATGACCTCCGGGTCCTTAGGGACCATCCAGTTCGGCATGTAGCCCTGCAGGCTTGCGAAGTTATTCTCCGGGGTGTCGAAATAGAACAACACGGGCAGCGTGTTCATGAAGTAGCGCCCAATGCCGCAGCCGGTGACCGTCGTGGCCACCGTCAGGAACACGTAGATCATCACGATCTCGCGGCGCTCCAGGCTGAGCCGCAGGCTGAGCCGCCTTATCAGCGGATTGAGCACAACCAGGAGCAACAGCATGCCCACCGCCGGGATCGGGGGAACGGCCTCGGTAATCTGGCAGAAGTGCGTGATGACCTCGGTTTGGTTGATCCAGAAGCTGGCGATGTAGCAGAGCAATACTGACAGGATCAGGGCGCGTGCAGTGAAGCCCATAAGCGGGTAGCGCGCCTGGTCGAGACCGGCTACATGCGAGGTGCTGCGTTCATCCGCTACCATAGGCCTGAAAGCTCGGGGAAGCCCTTCTTACCGGGGCGTCCCCGGTCTCCTTTCCCAGGAGCCGCACGCACTCCACCACGGCGCGACGGCCCGAGAGCTCTGTTGCGTGAGGCAAGCGACCGACCAATTGTAGACCAAACCGCCCCCCCTGTGTAGCACCACCGCGCACAGGTCCTCACCGATACATCGCCCTGTCGGAGCAGCGATTCAGACCGCTTTCGGTCGGTCAATCCGGCAAAGCATCACGCCCGCCCGCCACCTGGATATCCAGAATCCGCAGGCTGGGGACCATGATGCCCGGCTCCTCGCGGTAGTCACTGGACACGGCATCAATGTTGGCGAGCATCTCAAATGCATCGCTACCGACCATAGTGGTAGCCACCGGATAGGTGAGTTGGCCGCCCTCAATCTTGAAGCCGAAGTCCACGGTGGCGGAGATGTCTCCCGACGCACCTTCCGGATGCAGTTCGCCGTGGGCGATGTAGAGGCCCTCCTCTATCTCGGAAATCAGTTCCGCCTCCGTGCGCACACCACGGGCAATCTGTAGATTGGAGAAGCTGATGCCCACCGAGCCGCCGTAGCCGTGACGCCCCGCGTGCGCGGTATTGAACACTTTCGCCTTGTTGGCCGTGTATGAGTTGTGCAGGTAAGTGGTCAGCACGCCGGCTTTGACGATATCGCGCTCCGTTTTGGGTACGCCCTCGCCGTCATAGGCTGCGGAACTCAGTCCGCCCGCCACCAGTGGGCACTCGGTGACGGTCAATACTTCACTGGCAATGCGTTCGCCTTGCTTGCCGGCCAGGAACGAGCGGTTGCGCTGAACGCTTTCCGCGTCGGCTGCGGCCACGGTCGAGAACAGCAGGCCGGATGCGGCCAGTGGCCCCAGCACCAGAGGCAGGCGCTTAGTGCCGATGTTACGTCCGCCCAGATACCTCCTGGCCTCGCGCGTGGCCTTGTCGGCGACACCCGCGGGCACAAAATCAGCCAGCCGTCGAGCCGCATCATACTCGAAGTACACTCCCACATCCCCGTCATCGAAGACCACTGCCTGGAAACTGATTCCCGCACTGGTTCCCGAGCGGTGCAAAGCGATGCCGGTTGACGAAGCGATTGCGCTGGAGCCGACGGAGAGGCTGGCTCCGCCCTCCAAACGCACTTCCGGCTCGATTGCGCGCGCCTCCTCGATGGCCTGTGTGCACCATGCGACGACCTCGCCGACCGCCACTCCGGCCAGGGCATCATCAAAAAGGGCGTCCACTTCCGGCGGCTCGGCAGGCTCTGGCAGCGCCACGAAATCGGGGTCCGGATGCGTCGCCTTGGCCATCGCTGCGGCCCGTCCGGCGCACTCCATGACGTCATCCCGTTGCAGGCTCTGCGTGTTCGCAATACCCACGCCGCCGTTGTGGAAGGCGCGCACGCCCACAC
>Ga0116202_10001192_pt1 | contig 15218 bp, 9 predicted proteins | sample LakKivw325mmetaG_FD_94479 | JGI IMG/M metagenome (GOLD analysis project Ga0116202, IMG submission 94479) | Anoxic lake water microbial communities from Lake Kivu, Rwanda to study Microbial Dark Matter (Phase II) - Lake Kivu water 325m metaG | ecosystem: Environmental > Aquatic > Freshwater >...
ATTTGTCGCATTGACTGACAGGCCAGTAGGCGGTCTGTCTGAGAGTCTGATCGCCCGCTCTCGCTCAAACCATACGGCCAGAGCTTGCCCTGAACACCTCCCCCTAACCCCCTCCGAAACGGAGGGGGGAGGGGTTCCATTACTTGATTCAGGAAGCCGCGGGGCCCGTCCGACTGGCACGACCACGGTAGTCAACGGTTATGTGTTCGGCTGCGGCCTCGCATCCACTCAAGGGTTCCTGAGCGAAGCCGCTTGTCCTGAGCAAGTCCAAGCAGTACCTCCCCCTAACCCCCTCCGAAACGGAGGGGGGATGGGGAGGTGTTCCATCGCGGTTCGAAAGGAAGGGCCGACGGACTGGCGGTTGTTGGCCCGCGAACTCTCCAGAGCCGCACAACTGGCTGAAGAATGGGGCGAACGCGTATCACCGGATATAGGCGCTGCCGCAGACGCTCTGATTGAAGCTGACCTGTCAGCATTGGCCATGACTGATCTCAAATCGCTGGTGCGTCGTGCGGAAGACGCCTGCAGAACGGCACGGTTATGGTCTGAGAAGGTCTGGTCGCCGGCGGATCGTTTTCTCTCTATGCTGCCGAACGTCCTTTCGGATTGCACCGATAGCGACGTCAAGGTTCTTGGCCGGGGGATACCCTACCCGACCATAGAACGGGATTCAAGCCTGCATCAGCTCGGGGAGTTGTTCTTCGCCGGGGAAGAGGCAGGCAAGATAGAGGTTCCGGACTGGTGGCGTGCATTCCGGGGCGAAGTGTCAAGCCTGGCGCGAGAGTACGGCTATGCATTCGCGGGCGGCCACGAACGCTACGACTTGGCGCGATGGCGAAGCTGGATTGAGGACGCGGAACCGCTGTACCGAATGATAAAGGCTCTGTCACACCGCACCAATCGCTCAAGTCTTGTTTTGCGGCACTCGGCGGCAGCACTCGAGGCGGAGCAGGCCGCAGCCCGCATAAGCGAGCTGCTGCACCCAAGACAGCGCGCAACCACAGAACAACTTATCTGGGCCGCCCGGAACTGGCCCGCGAAGGCCTGTGAATGCGATACGTTACTGTCACGCGGACTCGCAAGCCTGCGGCTGGGAGCGCTGGAGATCGGTAGACGCCTGGTGGAAGAAGGGGCTGTTGCTCTGGCAGATGAGGTGTTCGAACTGACGGTAGATGAACTGACGGAACTGCCGCGGGAATATCATTCCGACCGCAGGGAGGAATCTCCGGGGATTTCTCCCGCTGGTCAAAATGACACGATGGCGCCTCAAATCGCCAGGGCCGTTGCGGATGCCAGGCACCGCAGATGGCTGAACGAGCGGCTAACCCCTCCGAGAGACGAGCCGACCCAACCACCGGTTGCGGTTTGTGAACGAAGCCAAAGGGATGAGAAGGTGTGCCTGATGGGCCGTGCCAGAGGTGATAGTCTGCTGTCCGGCCGAGGCAACGGTTGTGGGAAAGCTCTTGGGCGAGTAAGAGTGGTGAGAGACATGACCGACGGCGGCGAACTAAGTCCTGGCGATGTGCTTGTGGTGGACTCTGCGGAGTCCGGATGGTGGGCGCTGCTCGCCAATGCTGGAGCGCTGGTCTCAGAGCGCTGTTTTCCTGGCGATCTCTCTGGGCTCATCAGTTGCGAATACGGGGTCCCGTGCGTGTCCGGATGCAGCGGAGCCACAACTCTGATGCCGGACGGCAGGCAGGTGCAGGTAGATTCCGACACAGGCACCGTGGAATGGGGATTGAGATAGGCCGCACCTCTCGGACAACTACTTATGCGAGGCACGTATATGAAGAGCAGAATAGCGGATGAACTGAGACTGCGCTACTCGCCAGTCGCAACCATCGTCACCGACACCAAACCAGATGGCGCTGTCCAGATGAAGCAGGGTACACACGGATGCACGGTCGCTATGTTCAGCGCCGCGGCAAGAGGCAAGACCACCGTTCTTGACCGCGACACGTTGACGTGCGGCGGCGGAAAGATAGGGATGGGGTTTTGCACTGAGTTCGACGGAGTACCCGGCGGCATCGATTACTTCCTTTCGACTGGCCGCGGAGAGGGCTTTCCCGAGGGAGAAGGATACAAGAAGACGCCGGATATGGCTCGAGCGTTTGTAGAAGATCTGCCGACGACCCAGATACCGTTTGAGTACGTTGTATACAAGCCTCTGGAAGGCGTCGACGAGACACTGGAGAAGCCGCTGCTGGTAAGCTTTCTGTGCAACGCCGATCAACTCTCCGCACTGGTGGTGCTGACCAACTACGGACGCGCAACATCGGACAATGTGAGCATCCGATTCGGCGCCGGGTGCCACACGCTGTTTCTGCTGCCCTACCGTGAGTCGGGGCAGCCGGTGCCCAAGGCTGTTGTCGGAGTGACCGACATATCTGCAAGGCCTTACATTGACGCTGACCTGCTGACACTCACAGTCCCTATTGCTATGTATCACGAGATGGAGGACAATGTCGCGGGAAGCTTTCTGGAAAAGACACCCTGGAAGAAGCTCCGAGAGCGGATTGGCAAGTAGCAGACAGTGGGTGCATGGGTTATCAGCCTCATCACTTTCCCAGGTGTGGTAGTTCACGAAGTCGCGCACGTGCTGATGTGCCGCCTTACCGGTGTCCGCGTGATCAGGGCCTGTTACTTCAGGTTTGGCAATCCGGCCGGATATGTGATGCACGAGGCTCCGACCAGGGCCGTTCACGGCATTCTGATAGGCGCTGGACCGTTCATTGTAAACTCGTTTCTCGGCGGGCTGATTGCGGCGCGAGTGACTGTCCCCGAGGTGAGTCTCATACCCGCGTCGATCCCCGACTATGTGCTGATATGGCTCGGAATATCCATTGCGCTGCACGCGTTCCCGAGCAGGCAGGACGCGAAGGCTATATGGCACTCACTTTGGTCTGGGCGGGCGAATTTGTTGGAACGCCTTGCAGGAATCCCAATAGTCGGGCTGATATACCTGGGCGCTCTGGGCTCTCGACTGCACTTGGACATCGCATACGGCGCGGCAATCGCCCTGCTGGCGCCCACGATGGTGGCGAAGTTATTCGCTGGGTGGTCCTGATGCACGGAGGAATCGCGGCGGCCAATGTCGAAGTAGATTTCCGCCACTAGGAGGTCATTAATGCAATCCATCCAAGCAATAGAGCTTAATCGCCTGGTAATCCACGGCGTTAGCAATCTCTCAGACGAGCCCGAGATAGCTGACAAGGAAATGCAGTTGTCGGAGGGGTTGAGGCATTTCTTTGAAGAGCACATCCGGAACTGCCTAAAGTCGCCGAGTTCACTCACTGGGAAGTTCAACGGGCCGGACACCACCGTATCGAGCTGCACCGCCAAGATAGTCGAACAACCCGAACTGTTTGTGGAGCAGTGCAAAGTGATCGGCCTTTGGTTCGCGCACAACATGGAGAAGTCTTCTCAGGTGCAGACGTTCCTGGCAATCGGCCTGTTCACCGATGTGGACACCGAAGACAGATATCTGGCACTGCTCAAGATGGATCCGGTGAGAGCTTTCGTCAAACGCGGGAGCGACGGCGGGGCTTTTGAACAGATACAGACACTCCCTGATCCCGGCAGGTCGCTGTCTCGCTACGCAGTGGTGCGTCCGTACGACGATGAGACTCGCTATGACGTGATTTACCGCAATCAGGCACTGTCCAGGGACGAAGATCCGGCCACGGCACAGATGTGGCTGGACGCGTTTCTGGAAATCCAGGACGTCGCCACGCCGCGGCAGATGACGCAACTGGTGGTCAAAGAAACCGAGAAGTGGATCGCTCAGAACGAGTTCAACATAGGAGATGAGGCCGCTGGCCAGCTCAGAAACGCAGTGCGCACGATGGCCCAGACCGAAGAAATGGATGTGGAAGCCATTGCGGCGGCAGCGATCCCTGACGACGATAAACGCGAGCACTACATAGCCAGACTGCTGGACAAGGGACTGACTGAGACCGCATTCGTTCCCGACCGCGAATGGGCCGAACGGTCGTCCCGAAAGACCACCTACATCTGCGACGACGGCGTACAGATATCCGGACCCAGCGACGTGATAGATGATGTGGTACAGATACTGCCGAAGACTGAAGACCGCAAGACTCGGATAGTGATAGAAACCCGGAAGTTCCAGCAGAAGTAAGTACCGGATCCCGGAATAACGAGACTGCAAGGAGCACGTAATGCCGCAATACACAGACGGATATCTGGCGTTCTTTGGGAAGAACCCCAAGCGCATTCCTCATTGGGAGCACATCTCCAACCCGGCAGTCATCGAGCTTGTAACAGGAATCGACCCCTGGGAAAAGCCGCGTACTGCCGCGCTCAAGTTCGCTGAGCTCTACAGAATAGACCTCGGTTTCGCAGCGCCGGCTGATGACACCCCTATCCCCCGGCCAGACGCGGAGGAGAGTTCGCACGTGGGGGAAGACGGCGGAAGGCGGGTGCGCTGGGGCACTCAGTACACCGACGTATGGCAGCACGGACCGGGCTTCAGCTCGATAGACGAGATCCTGAAGTGGGAGCCGCTGGACCACCTGGACATGACCAAATTCAACGTCGTACAGAACATGGACTACTCGGGCACCGATGACGAGTTCTACGAGAGAATGCTCGGTTGGCTCAAGGAGCCAGAGGACAAAGAGGTTGTGGACGTAATCAGCGTGGGCTTCTACAACACGATGTTCATGTGGCCGCTGCTGACGTTCGGTTGGGAGTTGTTCCTCGAGCTCGTTGGCGGATATCCCGAGGAGACAAAGCGCATCATGGCCAGCTTCGCCGAGATAAACCGCAAGGTCTTCAGGGCGTTTGCCCGCACCCCGGACTATGTGAACGCGGTGGTCTGTCACGACGATATCTGCATGACCGCAGGCCCGGTCTGCTCTCCGAAGTGGCTGGGCGAGTATGTTTATCCATACTACGAGGAGTTCTGGGACATGGTCAAGGCCGCCGGTAAGAGAGTGGTGTTTATGAGCGACGGCAACATCGACAAGGTGGCCGACGATGTAGCGGCCTGCGGGGCTGACGGTTTTGTCAGCGAGCCTTACACCGACTGGAAGACCATTGCGCGCAAGTACCCCAACCACCTGGTCTGCGGGGAAGGCGACAATCGGATTCTCTCCACTAACGATCAGGCCCAAATCCGTAAGATGGTGGACAGCATGGTAGAGACAGCAAAGACCTGCGGCGGATACGTGATGTGCGTTGGAAACCACATCCCCTGGGACATACCCGCGGAAGCCGTAAAGTACTATCTCGACTACTCGCGCGAAGTAGCGCACAGGTAGGCCGAGACAGCCATATAGTGGGGCTGGCCCGCGTCATTCACTGGGCCCCGGCAGACTGTCATTCCGAACACTGACCGCGTCGACATCGCGGTTGTTTTGAGTAGGAACTCCCCAGAATCAGGGGACTTCCTTAGGAACGCAGTGAGGAATCTCCGCATGACGCCGAGATTCCTCTGACCTCCCCCTAACCCCCTACGAAACGGAGGGCGGAGGGGGAGGTGTTCCTTGCATCGCGTCGGAATGACACGGGTAATGTTCGCTACAGCTCGGGATTCTGACTGGGGCTGGACACACGTCCTGCCCCACTTGCGCTATCTGGAAGCAGGCTTGGACGGGGCCGCGGGCTTTTCGAGGGTGATAGCCACGATCTTTATCCCAGGCATATCAGGCAGCAGGAACGCTGCCAACCGGCGTTTCGGGTCCAGCGGGATCGTCTGATGGAACAACCGGCAGAGGGCAAGTGCATCGTCCCCGCCGTGGTTGTGCCGGTGCCTGGTCTGAAGTGCGACCGTCTCACTGGCATTCGGTTCACCGCCCCAGTTGCCCAGCGTAAGAGTCCGCTTTTCCGACCCATCCGAGAAGACCAGTGGAAGTTCGCCCGACCCCTCGCCCTCCGTCGATGCGCCGAGTATGTGCATGGCGGAATAATAGCCTCTGGGAACGTCGACGGTCTGCCCCGCGGCGCTGAAGAAGTTCTTCGCGCCGGGCGACTTATCCGGATAGAGGAAGCTGACGCGGCCGTCTGCGGCCGCATCACGCGTCAGGTTGTAACCCGATGGATACCACCTGCTCTGCGTGCCGCCGGCATCCGGGGGTATGAGCTCCGCCGGGAAACTTCCTCCTTTGCCGTCGAAGTCACCGGTCGTGCGGTCGGTGTCATAGCTGAATGCGCTGGCATTGTAGAGTGTGGTGAGGTCTAGTGGAACGAGTCTTCCATCAGTAACCTCCACCTGAGATGCCAGGGTATCCCGGTCGCGCGTGACGGCCTTCTCGGACAACCACTTGTCATCGACGTTGACATCCCAGACCACGACGTACTGGCCGTCTGTCTGAGGTGCAGTGATCTTTGCCCCGACTATCGCCGAGGTTCCCGGAGCTATCGGAGCCATCGGCGCAAAAAGGTCCGACATCCTTGCCATCGCGGTTCCGTCAAGATGATACCATCTGCAGCCAATCTTCGTCCGCTTCGGATCCAGAACGGCGCCACCCATGTTGCTAACCACCACTCGAACATCCACAGTCTTGCCGGCGACCAGCTTCGCAGGAGTGTTGGAGTCAACAAGACGAACCCCGTAGTCCGCATCGCCAAGAAACACACTGCGCCGCAGAGGCGCCGATCCGGATTCGCTTAGCCACTGTTCACCGTTGTGCAGGTCAAACCGAAGCTCATAGCGCCATGAGTCGTCCGTCGGCGATGGGGGCAGCGGCTTACCGTCGGGAGTGACAAATCGGGCGTCAAGGGCAAATGTCACGGTCTCTCCTGGCTTGCAGTCTGACGAGAGCTGAGCGCGCAGTGGGATGGTCTCAACCAGTTCCTCGGACGCCTGGCCGGCTTCGTGAGAGTAGTCCGATACCCGGTATAGAGTGCCGCCGAGTTTCGCCACTCCTTTGGGCCAAGTCCTGGTTCCACCGTTCCTGGCCATAACATACATAACATATGTTCGACCGGGAGCAGCCAACTGCGGCGTGGCTGATCCAATGTATGACGCGGACCACTCGGGCACGTCTCCGATTCTGAGCGTAGTCACCAGAGGCGGTGCGCCCATCCCCGAGAACCACTTGTTGTCGGCCGTCCTTATCATCTCAAACCGTACCACGTAGTCCCCGGGCGGAAGCGCTTCGCCCTGAGGATTGACTGCCGCGACACCCACACTGAGGCTGACAGTCGCGCCCGGTGCAACATCTTCTGCGAGAACCCTGCGCACTTTGCTTTCACAGTAGAACTTGTTGTCCTTGTACCAACGATAGCCCAAGGAGAAACCTTCGGCGGCGCGCCAGGGCAGCGAACCCGTGTTGCGCGCAACTATCCGTGCGATAGATATGGTCTTAGGGGCCACCACTGCAGGCACTTCGCACCCAAGATACCTGACATCAATATCGCGCGCGCCGTGGAGTTTGGCGGCGTTGGTACGGGTGATATCGAGGTATTTTCCACCGTACTGTCGGGTGAAGCAGACCTCGCTGGAGTCGGAAAGCCTGTTCCAACTGTCAATCACGACCCATCTGGCGTTCGCGCCCAGAGCACTCTCCCAGGCAGCCGAGTAGGTGTCACCGCCCATCCTCGAGACGATTGTGCGGTCGGACGAGGCATCATCCGGAGTCTTGTCCACGCCGGGACCCACTGACCATGCAAGAATGCGCGATTCGGGCGAGCCATTTATTGCACCATCGAAACCCGCCGTGTCGTCAAACCTGTCTCCCGCAATCCACACCAGAGGAAGTCCGAAATCTCTGGCGAACCGGTCACTACAGTACTCAATCACTGAAGCGTCGAAGTCCTTGACACCGGAAACCCCTGTAACAAAGACGACGTTACCCGGTTGACCGAACACGGGCCTGCTCGACGGCACGAGAAGACGCATTTCACGAGGAACACGGTCGAAGAACCCTTTGATATTGGAGTAGAGTTGTTGCCAGACTTCCTCGTCGTTGAGGCTGGGCGCCGCGCCGTAGCGCCCCAAATACGACACGTTCAGCAGCATAGCTACCTGCGGCCAGGGCTTGTTCTCCGAGCGCAGCTCCTGCAGCGCCGACATCATACATTCGAGACCCTTGGCTGCATATTGCGCCCTGCTCCCTGCGTCACCCATATACTCGGGCAACACAACATCGACTCCCGCCGTCGCCATCTGGAGAAGGTGGCTTTTGTGCCACCCCACCCGATCGTAGCTCTCCCACGGGCCAAGATTCAACGCCGGGAAGTCCTGAACCGCCGGCGCGCCGCTCACACTAAGTGCCGCTAGATACGGAACCTCCCTGCGGTCATCCCATTGTGTTTTGTAGCAGTACTTCGCAAACACCGTCCTGGGGATCGGGAACTTTATCTCCGCGCTCTGTCCCTCCGCTGACGGCAGGTTGATGGCGAACTTGGTGGAGGACGGCCACTCCTTGTCGTTGATGGTGCCGTTAATGACAGGCGCCCTGACCACATACCTTGTGCACAGGACTCTCTCCGGACTAAGCGTTACTGCCCCAAAGGTGTACGGAGCGAAGACGATATTGGACCACTTGGATGGGTCAGCGATGTCCTCTTCCGTGTGGACGTTGGGTGAGAGACTGACGAACTCGCCGGGGTTGCTGCCGTGATTTCTGACGACAATATTGAAGCTCATCATTGCGCTGCTTGCCGGTGCCGAAGCGTTCATCAGATCCCAGGGGATCGCGATCTCGACCGAGTAGCCTTCGTCCACGTCGTCATCATTGTTGATAGAGCCCTGGATTGACACTCCATACTTGAAGCTGAAAACGGCCTTCTGTTCGAAGACACCCGACGGGCCGCCAGTAAGGAACTGAGCCCCGCCTGCGGCGCTCACGCCCATCGCCACGCACTTTTCGGTCACCGCCGTGCCCCGGGCGTTGTCTGATTCTATGTAGAGAAACACAGAATCATCACCGCCAATGTCGGCGTTGGGGATTTTGTGCTGGCCGCGAACGTTGAGGTCGTCGACCCTCACGGCCAGGTAGAAGTAACGCTCATCCCAAGTGGTTCGACAGTCTACCTTAAGCCCTTCCGTCTCTTGCGCCCAAGAATCAGACGCACAGAAGAGGCAGGCTGCTGCGAGAAGCCAGAGAATCAGTCCATTCCTCAAGAAAGATGCCCTCCTAGCAGGCAGTCTTAGAACCGGCAATTTCGAGCATGTTGTGTCGGGAAAGCCTTGTCCCGACACCAGAGCGATACGCTTCGGGGCACACGCCCGCGAAGCATACCGTCAGGGGCGGGATTCCAAATCCCGCCCCATCGGGGACAACTGTCCCGAAGCATACCGCAGGTAGCCGTTGTTTATCTCCCCTTGCGGGGCAGGTCAGGTCTATACGCGCGCGGCATCAGCGGGTTCCACGTTCCCGCGCTTCAGCTTGGCGACAAAACCGGCCATGCGTTCAATGGCAAGTTCTATTTTATCTAGAGAAGTCGCATATGAACATCGTATATGGCCTTCCCCACACTCGCCAAACGCCGAACCCGGCACAACTGCGACGTTTTCTTCCCACAGAAGCCTCTCGCAGAACTCGTCGGAGGTAAGCCCCGTCGATTTCACCGACGGAAACGCGTAGAATGCTCCGCCCGGCGTGAAGCAGTGCAGACCGATGTCGTTCAGCCCTTTGACGATCACCCTGCGGCGCTCGTTGTACTGTTCGATCATCCGCTCTGTATCTTCCTGAGCGTGCGTGATTGCACGAAGCGCGGCCACCTGGCCCATTCGGGGGGCGCACAGCATCGTGTACTGGTGGATCTTCATCATCGCTTCAATCACGTCAGGCTGGCCCGCCGCATAGGCAATTCTCCATCCGGTCATGGCATAGGCTTTGGAGAAGCCGTTGAGAAGAATTGTGCGCTCGTATGCCCCATCGATGGTCGACATGCAAGTGTGGGTTCCGATGTAGGTGAGCCGGTCGTATATTTCGTCGCTGATTATGTAGAGATCGTGCTTTCGTGCGATAGCCACAATCTCCTCCAACATCTCGCGCGTCGCTGTAGCGCCGGTAGGGTTGGACGGGTAGCTGATGAGCAGCGCCTTAGTCTTGGGGGTCACTGCCGCCGCGATGTCCCTTGGGTCGACCCGGAATCCAGCGTCCGCGGTGGTCGGGATCGGAACCGGCACTCCGCCCGCAAAGCTCACACAAGGCTTGTACGACACATAGCACGGTTCGGGCACGATCACTTCGTCCCCCGGGTTGAGTATGGCACGCAGCGCAAGGTCCATCCCCTCGCTTACCCCCACCGTGATAAGGATCTGGTTTTCAGGGTCATAGCTGAGTCCCTCGTGCTTTCGCAGGTACTCGGCCACGGCTTGACGAAGCTCCAGCGTGCCGTAGTTGGACGTGTAACTAGTCTCGCCTCGCTCAAGACTCGCCAAGACCGCCTCGCGTATGTGCCAGGGTGTCACGAAATCCGGCTCACCCACACCGAGCGAGACCACATCCTTCATCTGAGATACTATATCGAAGAACCTGCGTATTCCCGACGCAGGGATGCTCTTCACCACTTCCGATATCGGTTTCATTTTTTAGCTCACATTCCCGTATTACATCAAAGGCGCAGACTCGACCGGATTTGCCTCGCGGACGTTTCTGCGCCGATGGTTAAGTGTCAGATACTCGCGCTCCGCGGTGAGCGTCCCTAGGGTGTCACCGCCAGCCGGCCATCCGACGTCTCCTCAAAGAAGACATCTCCGTCCGCCTTGTACTTCCGCAGCAGGAAGCTGGACTTGGTACTCAGGACTCCGTCCATAGTAGCGAGGCTCTCCGCGACAAAGAACGCGACTTCGCGCATGGAAGCGCCTTCGACCACAACTCGCAGGTCGTAGTCCCCACTGACGAGGTATACGGAATGCACTTCCGGATGATTGCAGATGTGACGGGCGATTTCGTCGAAGCCCACGCCCTGGCTGGGGGTAACGCGAAGATCGATGAAGGCAAAGACTCTCTCTACGCCTGCCGTCTCCCAATCCACGACTGTTTTGTATGAGCGAACAACACCGGCTGTCTCCAACCGTTCTATCGCCGATTCGACCTCCGACTCGTTCTCGCCGATCGTCACAGCGATCTGAGCCGGGGTCTTTCGTGCGTCCCGCTCCAGTACCCGCAGTATCTCGTGTTCCTTCTGCCTGTCCATATTCCAGAAACCATCCTTTGCGTGTCTAGAATATACCACTGGCGGCGTGCTGAAGTCAAACCGTGAGACCTGCAATCGAGCGGGGCAGCCGGCCCGGAGCTGTATCCAAAAAGGCCGGTCGAAAACACAGCGTGTATCGACCGGCCTGCTCAGTGCCGCAATGTCAGGCTAATGCAGCCGACAAGCGCCTAACGCCGCGCTCTCCTGCGCATTCCGGCGACAGCCAGAAGCGCCGATGAAAGGACAAGCACCGCCGACGGCTCAGGCACTGTTGAGCTAAGCGCCACGAGCGTGAGGTCGTGCTCTCCCCAAACGCGCTCGAAGACTCCGTAAGGGTCAACGAACGTGTCGAAGGATCCGGTCCGGATGCCTGTCCACTCCAGGACTTTGAAGCTGTCTCCCGCATTGACAGCGAACCCCGGCATCAGGAACACCTGAAGATATCCGGACAGCGATACGTCTCCGTCAACAATCAGCCTGTCATATAGCTCAGGTGTGGTCCCACCAAGCTGAACATTCAGGGCGCCTGTGTCCTGGACGTAGTCTCCGATTATCTCGATGACCCCGGGTGACTGACCCGGCGCGACTGTGCCGCTGTTCAGGACGTTTCCGTTTATGGTGCCGCTACCCATCAGAACCCCGCCAAGGATGTTCACACCGCCGGTCGCCGTAAGCGCTCCACCATAGAGTTCAGTGCTGCCCAGGGTTTGGGTGTAGGCACCGCTAACCGTCAGTGACGCCGATGTGCCGAGCCTCACCGAACCGGTATTGGCAAGCGCGTTGCCTATACTAAGCGTGTGGTCGTTCAGGCTAAGTATACCGTTGTTTGTGGCCAGATTGGTTAGGGAATTGACCCCACTTATATTCTCGATACCGGCTCCCGGAGCCTGAAGAAACACCCACGCGTCGTTGGTGGAGATGCCAGTGTTCTGGAACCGCATCACTCCAGAAAGCAGATAGGTCCCCTCAAGGAGAGTTCCTGCCGAATAGCTTTCGAAGGCCCGGGCGAACCTCAACGTTCCGGTGCGAACATCAACAACTCCCGTGTTGCGGAAACCGAAATCAACAATTGAAGTTCCCGTTCCCGCTGATTTTCGCAGTATGCCATCGTTCGAAAGCCTGGGTTGTATTCCTGAGGTTGTGGAGTTGAATGGAGTCCCATCGCCCTGCAGGTCAATCAGGCCTCCGGCCAAGTTCTCAACAAGGCCTGACGTGCTGCCGTAGATGAACGATGAGCCCACAACCACAATGGTTCCCTTGTTCCTCACTGTGGAGGAAGCCGCAAGGTTCTTCGCGCTTGAGCCCGATATCTCGGCCGCGGATGCCGTGTCGATGCCGACCGTGCCCTCAATTGAGCCAGACTCCCAGACAAATGTGGAACCAGATATCCAGCCGCCGGATCCCACGATCTTTCCGCTGCCAGTCAACTTCAGCGTGCCGCTTGACACAACCACGGTCCGGTCTGCCAGATCGAACGTTCCCGAGGACAAGCTATTGACGCCGGCCCCGGTGTAAGTCCCGCCAAGCTGGCCGCCGCGGTCGAAGCGAATGGTACCAGTCTGTGCGTCAACGGTGCCGGAGTTGTTGAAGACAAAGTCAACTATGGAGGTTCCGGCGCCGCTTGTTTTTCGGAACGCTCCGGCGTTCGAGAACACTGGCTGAGTTCCGGCGGTAATGGAGTTCAGCGGAGTTCCATCGCCATCCAGGTCGAACCACGCTCCAACAGTGTTCTCATACACCGCGCCCGTTGATCCGCGCAGGGATGATGTGCCCCTAATGACGGTGCTTCCATGGTTGCGGACGCTGCCGTCAATCTGCTTCGCCGAAGCTCCACTGATCTCTGTAGAGCCGTGAGTCTCCAGTGTGCCAACCCCGCCTACGGTGCCGACGGTCCAGAGAAACGACCCGTTCAACCGGTTGGTCTTTCCTGCATTCATAAGCGATAGAACCCCGCCGGAAAGCGTAAGATTCTCATCGCACAGCAGGCTGTCTATGCTTGTGGAGCCTGAGGAGTGTGTGATCGTGTAGACACCGGCGACACGGCTGATGACCACGTCATCACCCAGTGTCGGGATGCGCGACAGATCCCAGTTGCTGGCCAGACCCCAGATGCCGTCTGTGTCCACCCCCCAGCCAATTGTGTCTGCGGTCAACGGGGCACACAGAAGTGTGCAAGCCACAATGACCAGTAAGCGCGTAACAGCGCGCCCGGACAACAAACTTCCCATTGTTCTTGTCTCCCTTTCTCTAGGTTTCGTGCTGCCTCTGCATGGCAGACAAGCTTCTTATACCCATAAATGGACTAGTATATGCACTTTGTACAGTATATCATGTTTGGCTGCGTAATGTGTGCGCTGTTTTTCTTAGCGGGAGAGATAGATTTCGAGGGAGGTCTGTCTGAGTGCGCCTGCAAGGCCACGGACTCTGGCTAGAGAGTTCGGTCCTTCGTCCATAGCCGGCTGATCGTTCTTGCCAGCCGCCGAAGCCCCGGTATCATCCCGGAAGGAGACAGTATCAGTATCACACCCAGCAGCAGTCCAAAAACAATGTGTTCTATTCTGGAAGTGTCCGCGGCGCCCAGGGTGGAGCCCACAAGGCTGATTATTTCGTGCAGACCGGTGAGTATCACGCCGCCGGCGACTCCGCCCCAGATGCTGCCCATGCCGCCAATCACAACCATCATAACGAGCTGCACATTCATCCAAAGTCCGAACGCCTCCGGTGCGAGGTAGCCTTCAGTGTGGACAAAAGCATACAGCACCCCCGCGAGCGCGGCAAGCGCGCAGGAGACAACGAAGACTTTCACCTTTACCTTGTATGTGTCTATGCCCAGGCTCTGCGCCGCGTCCTCATCTCCTTCGACTGCCCGCAGCACCCTGCCCCCTGGCGATGAAACCAATTGCAGCGCCCAGGTTACGCACACCCACACAACCGCCCAGATAACATAGAGTTTGGCGGCACCGGCATCCACGGTGACACCCAGCAATCGGAAATCCGACATCTCCAGGAAGCCGAATAGCCGGAACTGCGGCAGACCAACAATACCGTCCACTCCCCCAGTGATCTTGAACTTCGCAACGGATTCCCCGATGATGATCCCGACACACAGCGTCGCCAGTGCGAGATGATTGCCACGGAGACGGAGTAGCGGCGAGGCCAGTGCCGCGGAGACCACCACGGCCACCGTGAGCCCCACTAGAACCGCGGCCGTGAGCGGCCAGTGATATGTGTTGACCAGTACCGCCGGAATATAGGCTCCGAGCGCATAGAAGCCCGCGTGACCGAGCGATACCTGGCCGGTGTAGCCCATCAGCAAAGTCAGACCGACCACTATGATGACATACACCCCGCACAGCCTGCCCAACTCGATCAGATAGGCGTAGTCGCCGCGCGCAAATAGCGGGAATACCAGGACCACCAGAGCGAGAATCAGAGGCCCGATGTAAGTCTTCCAAAATGGTTTGGCCCTGGGAATCATGTTTCTCATCGCGACACTATTCCCTTCGGCCTGATGAGAAGAAGAATGACTACAATTGCGAGCGCGAGAATGTCTTTGTAGCCGGAGGAGAAGTAGGTGATGAACTGCTCCAGCACGCCAATGATCAGTCCTCCTACTACGCAGCCCACCGGATTGCCGAGTCCTCCCAGAATCGCTGCTGAGAAACCTTTCAGCCCAAGCATGGTGCCGGAATCGAAGAGCATGCTGAGCATTGGTGTGATTACTACGCCCGCCGCTCCGGCCAGCGCCGCGCCAAGAGTGAACGATCTCGCACCGGCGCCATCCGGGCTCACTCCGCACAGCCGCGCACCGTCGCGATCAGAGGCGCACGCTCTCATCTTCAGGCCGGCAACAGTGTATCTAAAGAAGCCTGCCAAAACCAGCATCATCAACGCGGATATGGGGATGATCAGAAACGCGTGTAAGTCGACTGTGCCCTTACCCACCGAAACCGACTGCTCGGAGAGTTTCGGCAGCGTGTAGTGATCTGTACCCCAAACGAATGATGCGCCGGACTTGAGCACAATCGAGAGGGCGATCGTGAGTATGATGAGCGACACTGGCGAAGCATTCCGGGCGGGTCTGATCGCCACGTAATAGC
>Ga0116202_10001193_pt1 | contig 15215 bp, 19 predicted proteins | sample LakKivw325mmetaG_FD_94479 | JGI IMG/M metagenome (GOLD analysis project Ga0116202, IMG submission 94479) | Anoxic lake water microbial communities from Lake Kivu, Rwanda to study Microbial Dark Matter (Phase II) - Lake Kivu water 325m metaG | ecosystem: Environmental > Aquatic > Freshwater >...
AGGTTGAGCTGTCCGGCTTCAGATACAGGTCGCTCTCCTGTATCCTCGCAAATCCTTCAATGGAAGATCCGTCAAACCAAACACCATCAGTCAGGGCATCCTCCAATTTGTTTGCAGGCATGACAACTTCCTTTATCACACCAAGCAAGTCGGTAAACTGTAAGCTTACGAACTTCACGCTATCCTTCTTTGCTTGTTCTAAGGTCGTTTGATCTTTCATATTACTAGAATCGTTGAGCTGTCCTAAAATAACTTTCAGCGCATGTTGTTCTCAATGTCGTATCTTCACAATACCGCCTTTCTGCTGGAAAGCAGTCATCAATCCATTTCTTGCGAATTTGAATCTTGTTGGACCACAGCGTTTGTGGTCTGGTCATGCAAAGAGTCTTGCTAGCACGTTAAGTGCAGGGCCCCAACAACTCTCACACCAGACTTCAAGAGCTCCTCGAAGGTTTGGCATGCTTGCTTTGTGGGCTGGGACATGACCTGGACCTTCCTCGAACTTAATTCCTTTACTAATTCATTTGGGACTTGCATGACACCTGAGTAGCCAGTGCCAATGACAAGTACCTCTGGAGGAATCTTGGCATCCAGTACTTCTCGTAGATCTTCGAGGTGCAGGCGGTGTCCCTCCTTTCTCCACCATCTGTCTCGAACTCGATCAGGGAATATGATGACGTCGGTCGTGTATTTTTTACCGTTTATCACTATGGCACCGAAATCGTAGGAGTCTATCAACAGACACACCGTCTCATTGCGTTAGATCTGCGTCGGCTCTGTTGAAGTACCTGTCAAGCCCTTCTGGCATCTTCTTCTCTCTTTTGGGAGCCAGATGGGAAACCCTTATGCCAACTCTTCGAAGCTTCTTTCCCGGATTCTCCTGGAGGAATCTCTCAAGCAGCGATCTAGCTGTGCCCAAAAGTGTCTCTTCATCATCTGTCTCCTGAATAGTCTCACTCTTTGTCTGTACCTTGAGATCTGTTTCGATGGCGATTATGGAGACTGTACGGAATACCACCTTCTCCTTCTCTATCCTCGTACTCAGGTCTGCTGCAAGCTCTCTGAGCTTCTCAACGATAGTCTCCAAGTTGTCAGTATCTTCCTTTAGCGTTCCTATGCGAGATATCTGCTGCGCCTCTGCCTGCTGTACCGGAGACTCATCTATGCCTTTTGCCTTATCCTGAAGCAGTCTCGCTTTGTTTCTTCCGAACACCCTCTCTAGGGCGACCGTGTCGAAATTAGCCAGTTCTCTCGCAGTCCTTATTCCCAAGCTATTAAGAGCTTCAGTCGTCTTGTCCCCTATCCCGTAGATTTTTGAGACGGGAAGATTACTCAAGAAATCTGTTACTTGCGAATCTCTTACGACGGTCAACCCGTCGGGCTTCTTGTATTCCGAAGCCATCTTGGCTATGAGCTTGTTCGGACCGATACCTACAGAGCAAGTGAGTCCTTCCCGAATCTTGATTCTTCCTTTGATCTCTTCCGCTATCTTCTGCGCATTCTCCCAGCTGTCCATAGATCTCTTTGTAACGTCCAGATATGCCTCATCGATGCTGACCTGCTCGATAGCGTCAGCCTCATCTTCCAAGAGCTCCATGATTCTCTCAGAGACAGTGCGATAATACTCTATGTCATTCGGAAGGAATACTACATCTTTGTCTTTGGCTAGGCGCTTGGCAAAGACTATCGGCATCCCTGCCTTGATCCCTAGCTCGCGGGCCTTGTAGTTGGCAGTGCTTACTGCCCCGCTATCTGCAGAACGGCCAGAATAGACGCAGATCACTATAGCCTTACCTCTGACTCCCGGATTGCGCAGCTCCTCCAATGAGGCATAGAATGAGTCCAAGTCCACATGCAAGACTACTCTCTGCATAGAGCGGCCTTCACTGATCCATTAGAGTAATGGTCAAGGTTAGGTAAAGGCAAACAGTCCTCGCTGAGCAAAGTCCACCTGCTTCAACCTCACTCTACAACTCGCAGCCCGATTCGTGCGTAGAGTAGGTGTCTACGAAATCAAGGCCACTTGTGCGTGAATCACTGCGCCAAGACCTTACTGGCGAACTCTCTTCCGAACTCGAAGCACTTCTGAACCTCTTCTTTGGTGGGAACCCAGTTAACCGTTACGCCGGGCAGAACGGTTTCCATTCCCGCTTTCTTGAATGATTCCTCAATAGCCTTCACGGATCCACCTGCCCACCCGTAAGAACCGAATGCAGCAGCGATCTTACCCTTCGGCTTCAAGCCTACAAGATCTTCCAGAAGCGGAGCGACCGTGGGTATGATGCTGTTGTTTATGGTTGATGAACCAACGAGTATGCCTTTGGCCTCAAGAAGATCGGCAATAATGTCTCCACGATCTGAATGTGGTATACGATAGAGTCTGGCCTCAACATTCATGCTTGCCAGCCCGTCGACTATTGCTCGAGCCATCTTCTCTGTGCTCCCCCACATGGTATCGTAGACAACCAGAACCTTGTTCCCAGCCTCTCCTTTCGCCCAACGAAGATAGGCCTCAACGATCTTCATAGGGCTGCTACGCCAGATGATGCCGTGGCTGGGCGCTATCATATTGATCTTGATGTTCTGTTTCTGAACCTCCTCAATCTTCTTAATCACCAAGGAGCTGAGCGGCCAGAGAATGTTCGCGTAGTACTTTGCAGCTTCCTGCATTATGATGTTCTCATCAACCTCATCATTGAACCTTTGGGAGGTTGCCAGATGTTGACCGAAAGCGTCATTCGGCATAAGCAGAGCATCTTTGGCTATGTAGGTGAACATGCTATCAGGCCAGTGCAGCATAGGAGCCTCTATGAAGCTCAGAGTTCTCTTGCCAAGACTTATCTGGTCACCAGTCTTCACAACCTGAAAATCCCAGTCTCCAAAGTAATGCTTGAAGAGTCCCTGTTTGCATCTGGCGGTTCCGACAACCTTAGCCTTCGGAGCGAGCCTAAGAACCTCAGCTATGGCTCCTGAGTGGTCTGTTTCAACATGATTCGCGATCACATAGTCGATCTTCTCAGGCGAAACCACTTCCCTGATTTTCTCCATCATCTCTCTAGCGAAAGGTCCATAGACACTGTCAACCAACGCGATCTTGTCGTCAACTACTAGGTAGGCATTGTAGGTTGTTCCGCGATGAGTGGAATAACTGAAGCCATGAAAATTCCTCACATCCCAGTCTACAGCTCCAACCCAGTAAATGTCTTCAAGAATCTTCACAGCTGGCACATAGACCACCTGATTCTAGGGAGAAGGAGGGCAGCATCTCATAAAAACTCTTTTCCAAACCATAGAAGGCAATGCAAAGAGATAATTGTGCGTTACGCAGGGAAAACTAGCATCAGAAGCCTGCGGTGTTGACCTTGCCTAGAAGCTATTGGCCTTTGGCAGCTTTTGTCATTCTCGTCTACGTGATAGGCTTATCGGGAGGCGTATTCACCGACACTGGACCATGGTACCAGAGCCTCCGCAAGCCTTCCTTTACACCCCCTAACTGGGTAATACCGGTCGTATGGAACATTCTCTTTCTCCTTATTGGAATCTCAGGAGGGTTGATGTACCTTCAAGTAGAGCGTGGGAAGTTCTTCATCGTCTACGGAGTCAATCTAGTCCTGAACTTCCTTTGGAGCCTCATATTCTTCGGACTGAGGAGTCCTGGAGGAGCATTCGTGGAGCTGGTACTTCTCTGGATGACTATTGTAGCCCTGATCTTCTTGGCCTGGAAGAAATCGAGAATAGCGGCGTACCTCTTGGTTCCTTACTTAGTCTGGGTGTCTTTTGCTGGTATTCTCAACTTCTTCATCGCTTTCGTGGCTTAGCATAAGCTAGTCCTTGAGCGACTCGAAAAGATGAATGAACTGTCTCGCTATCTTTGTGGCTTCATGCTCTTCGACAAATCTCTTGGCTGCGAATTTTGCGCGTCTCCATTCTTCTCCTTGGTCGAGTGCTTGCATCAGCTTCTCTTCGAATTCACTCTCGTCACTGTAGTGCAGGACAGTGTCTCTCACTCCGAAGAGGAAGTTTGAGTCTCTGGCAACGGGCACGCATCCTGAACCCATGGATAGATGTATAGTGCTAGAGAGAATAGCTGCATCATCAATCGATCTCTTTGGGAAGAGCCACGTGTCCGAAGCGTGGAGATAACGCAAAAGCTCATGCCGCTCCAGAACCTCTTTCTTGAACATACAATTGAAGCCGCGGAGCACGTCGGCCGCAACTCTCTGAGCTTCACTAATGATCAGTACAAGCAATGGGATCTTGGAGTCCAGTTTTCTCAGAACCTTGAGCTCTTGATCTCCAAGATGTCTCCATTTTTGACCAAACAGAAATACGATCTTTTTTTCTTGCGGCAGCCCCAGCTGCTTTCTGGCCTCTCGCTTGTCTCCCTCTGTCCAGGATGAGCATGGAAACGGTATGATGCTTATCTTCTCTGAGGGATAGGCCTTTGAAAGGAACCTTCTGTATCTCTCATCGAAGCACACAAGTCTATCCCAGTCATGTTCGTAGAATGATGGGTCCTCGGACAGCCGGCTTTCATGAACAACATGGATCGTTTTGGCTTTGCGTTTGATCAAGTTGAATATGCTCGACAGCTTAGTTCTCGGTAGCATGTTCAGGTCCTGAGCAACAAAGAATTCGTAGTCCTCCTCCAGGAACGGTATTGGATCCAGGTAGTTGGTCCTCTGAAATGTGCCGAAGCATCGAGTCACGTAGGTTTCATCCTGTCCTATGAGAGCGCGGCCATGATGATCATCCTCAGTGAAGGTGAATACTCTGAGCTTGTGGCCTTGTTTTATCCATTCTCTTCCAACCAACTCCGCATGTATCGCGACTCCAGAGGTTTCATTCCAAGCACTCATCATGCCGATCTTCATTAGTTAGCTACCCTCAACCGCACAATCTCGTCTGCATAGGCTGGATTTCATCTTAACGGTAGACCGGCAGCAACAAGACTAGTCAGGGTCGCTCCGTGTAGTTGATAGGTATTTCTATGGCTGGAACCTATGAGATGCCAATTCTTCTCAAGAATAGTTCCTTAGCGTTCTCTCTCAGAATTCTCTTGGCTAGCATGATCGCTTCGTCAAGTCTGAGGTCTCCATCTTCAACCTTCTGTGTCAGAACTCTTGCAACATTATCTCTTGCGATCACGGAATGGCCGTAGCTTCCTTCAACAAAGACGTAGTCTCCGCCGAATCCAAGTATCTTGTTGGCTGGTACAGTATCAAGCCACTGATAGAGAGCTTCTCTGGCGGTGTGGGGGGAGATTATGTGAAGCCATGCCATGTCTAGGTAGACGTTGGGAAAGGTCTTCGCGAGGGCTGAGCATTCTCCAACCCACGGATACGCTCCATGGAAGAGGTCGAACTTAACATTCTTGTACTCCATGAAGAGGTTTGTGAGGTTCAGCGGGTTGGTGTTCATCAGGAGGTTTTCGTTTCCTTCGTGAAATCCTGTGTGAATCTGGACTGGTACAGAGTATTCTCCCGCAAGCTGGATGATCTTGTGAGTCATGAAATCGTGAAGTGGCTTCGCATCATTAAGAGTGATGCCTCCTGGAACAGTGATCCTGACGCCCTCGGCGTCCACTCTGACGAAGCTTTTCTGTGAGCAGATGTTGTTGAAGACTTGTTCAGCCTCGGAGAACGTTTCTTTCTCGAATTTGAGTGAGCGTCTGTATCCAACCCAGAGCTTCACCGCGGCGATCGTCTTTGAGAGTTCCCGAAACTCAACCTCCAGATTCTTAACAAGGTGAGACAGTGAATGTATTCTTGCACCTCTTCGTTGACCTATGCTCTCTATGTCGATCCGGTCTTGAATGAGTAAGAAATCTTCAAACCTGTGAACTGGTATGAAGAACTCTCTGTCTACATCAAGCAGCCGTTCTATTGGTGGCGTATTCCAGAATGCGTACGTTTTCGGCTTTAGAATTGTATCCTGGAGAGAGAGTTCGATTCCCGCCTTCTCTTTGAGAACCCATCTGTAGAGTCCTTTCTTGTTCTCTTCCTTCATTCTCTTGCTGATCTTCTTGTACGTTTGGTCGTTTATTTCATCTCCATAGAGATCTCTGGCCGCGATGTCGAGCACCCTTACGTAGGAAGTATTCTTGATGTTCTCCCAGTGTGGGGAGAAGATCTCCCAGCGCTTTTCCAGAGGTTGAGTGGGATCTAGAATCATCTGGTAGTCGCGGTAGCTGAATCCTGAGGATATCAGATCAGATGATGCGTATTGGAGAAAGAAGGTTGCCAGAACATCTGCCTCTCCCTTGATCCTGTTCTCCTCTCTTTGTAGATGTTCATGTGTGTCTATCAGCTTTATCTCGTTCACAGCTTTCCTTATCTGCTTGGCTTCTTCACTTTCAACAGGCAATAATGTCAACTCCTATGCACAAGTATTGTGTCGGTTAAGCCTCCAGCTGCTATTTAGAGTCAACTGAGGGCGATGCCATAATGTTCCTGCAGGGATTGTCATTCTGTCAGTAATTCCTGTGACTGACCAAGGCCTATTAGTGGGCTCCAACGTTTGACTGTACTGGACTCGCACCTCAGCCTGATTTGGTTTTAACCGGGATGGAATTTGGTATTGAAGTTGGCAAGATTCTGGGAATTACATAAATAGGATAAAGTGCCAAAACACGTTACGGAGGAAAAGATATGAGTGATAGAAACAGCCTGTGGATCGTTCTTCTGGTAATCATTGTACTAGTTCTGTTCGCTGGACCGTTGATGTTTATGGGAGGCTGGTTTATGGGCCCCGGTATGATGGGACCGGGCATGATGGGCTACCGAGGATACGGCTACGGTTACGGATTCAACTGGCTCGGCGCACTGGTTCAAATAATTCTAGTAATCATCTTTCTAGCCCTAATAGCATTCGGAATATACTACTTGGTGAGCTCGGGCAAACCAGCACCCAGCGGCAGATCACTGGAGATCTTGAAGGAACGATACGCTAAGGGCGAGATATCAAAGGAAGAGTATGACCGGATGAAGCAGGAGCTCTCCTAGGAGGACCGACAGATGAATAGACGGATCCTGCTCGGAGCAGTCCTCATCATAATCGGCATCGTGGGCATAGTCACATTCTCGACAGTGCAGTGGGCGCCTACATATACGGGGCAAGTAACAACACCCTTTTCCGCACAGACAGCACCCTTCCCAGCATCTCCAACCCTGACCCCGGGACAATCCCCACCTTACCCATACATCCCAAGAAACATCGATGAGGCTGCTGAAGAAGCAAAGAACTACGTCGCATCTCTCGGATACACGGACCTTGCTGTCAAGGAGATCATGGAGTTCCAGTACAACTACTACTTCATCGCCTACGAGAAAAGCACAGGAATAGATGCCTTCGAGGGAATCATAGAGAAAGGAGTCGGACTGAGCGGAATGGGCGGAATGATGGGCATAATCCATCCAGAACAAGGGCCTAACATGATGTGGAACACCAAGTATGGACATATGCTCGGCTGGGGCCCGATGGGCGGAGGCTGGGGACCAGGAGGAATGATGGGAGGCATGATGGGCCGTGGATGGGGATACCAACCATATAGCGGAACACCTACAGCCGAGATGCCAGTCACAAAAACGGACGCAAAGCAACTAGCCCAAACCTACCTGGACTCATACCTGCCAGGCTCAACAGTAGAAGAGCCCGAAACCTTCTACGGATACTACACAATACACGTCCTCAGGGACGGCAAGATCTATGGAATGCTAAGCGTCAACGGCTACACCGGCCAGGTATGGTACCACACATGGCATAGCGCATTCATACAAGAGAAAGTGCTCGACTAGGCAGCAACATGCTCTGACATCACTGGGAATTAGGAAGTGGAGACAATGAATAACATCAACCTCGAACAGATGAAGAAGTTCGCAGAAGCAGTGAAGAAGGATCCAAAGCAGGCGCTGAAGGAGAAGAGTGTGACTGGCGAATGGGTCTTCCAAGAGACAAGACCCCAATTCACTGCAGAGATCCCATATCAGAAAGGCAAAGTCTCACTGAGCTGCGAGTTTCCCCCATTCTCAGGTGGATGGGGAACCAGCCCAGATCCTATACAATACTGCCTATACGGTCTGGCTGCCTGCTTTGCAACGACATTCGTAGCCACTGCAACAAATGAGAATGTCACGTTAAGATCCCTGAAGGTGACTGCGGAGAATAAGATAGATCTGAGAAAACAGATAGGCCTGTCCAGTGATCCAATAATTCAGAAAGTCGGCTTGAAAGTCAAGGTTGAGGCCGACGTTCCGCGAGCAACAATAGAAAGGTTGCTTAAGCTGGCTGGAGAGCGCTGTCCGGGAACAGAATGTGTAACACGAAGCATCCCGCTGTCCATTGAACTCGAATAGGCTCCTATAGGGAAAAAGCATTTGATATCCTGGAAGAACGCCATGCAAAAGAAGAGTTCTCAGCCGAAAAATTAGAGCGGATGGAAAAAGTCACCTCATAGCATCTTCCGCTCAGTCAAAAACCCATGAACTCTTCAATAACGCACACACCCAGAACCCGCTAGATCCTGAAGATCACTGGCTAATTGATACGGTGGTGAAAACAGATTCTTCCAGGAGAGGAATATTTCTTCGGAAACTGGCTGGTAGTTATCGTATCGATAGTTCTATTCAGCCTGTTTATCGCGGCCTTTCTGAAGCCCTTCAAGAGACGAAACTGGGCATCATTGAGCATCACTGAAGCCTTCTTCGTATCTCTATTCACTGAGATGTTCGGTGTACCTCTTACCATATACTTCCTAAGCAGTTTCTTCGGGGTTCCTCTCAGCCCAGACCCGATGCACGGGCATCTCCTTGCAGCAACCCTAGCCATCTGGGGATTATGGAGTCTTGAGTTCGGAGTCTTTGTCGTGATGGTCGTTAGCGTAGTCATCCTGCTAGTAGCCGCATATCTGATCGTTGATGGCTGGAGGACAGTCTATCATGGAGAAGGAAGGCTGGTCACCACAGGACTGTATGCGTACGTTCGGCATCCTCAGTATCTAAGCATAATCCTAGGTTCAATCGCGTTCTTGATACAGTGGCCGACAATCCCAACACTGCTCATGTTTCCGATATTGGTTTTTGCATACTATCGTTTGGCTAAGAGAGAAGAGAAGGAGTTGACTGAGAGGTTCGGAGAAAAATACTTGAGTTACCAGAAGAGAGTATCAATGTTCATTCCTCACTTTTTGGGGAGGTCTGCTCTTGAGCAATGATGAACAGATCTGTCAGATTTGTAGAAAAGAAGGCCATAAGCGCGGTCTCATTGTGAAAACCTCCTCGGGTCTCCGTAACCTACGGTACTGCATATGCTGTGGAAGGGTCTTAAGATCCAGAAAGGGGGCAGTCACTCCTGCAAGATCTGGACAGTCCAAGGAACGAAGAAGAGGAATCCAAACACTGCTAAGAGCGCACAGATGACATTTTCGTGCGTCGCTCTTACTGGTCGCTTTGAAGGATCACTCTCTGACCAAGACCGCTGAACATCTGACCCAAACTTCTTTAGGTTCCACAGGCAAAAAGACTGACCCGAGGGTATGCAGCCATGGCCTCTGAACATGTGACAGAAGTAACCTCAGACAGCTGGAACGAATTCGTTCTCAAGTCAGATCTGCCAGTGGCGGTGGAATTCTACACCCCAACCTGTCCTTACTGTAGAATGCTAACACCGATGTTCCGCCAACTTTCCACAGAGTACTCCGGGAGAATGATCTTCGCAACAATAGATGCGTCAGCAAACGAAGAGGTCGCAAGTGGATACGGCATAATGGGTGTACCGACTTTACGGTTCTTCTGCGCTGGAAGACCGATATACGAAATAGTTGGGCTACGTTCAGAGCAGGAGCTGAGGGAGGAGTTTGAACGGGTTCTCAGCGTTCACAAGAAGTGTGTGACGCAGAGTTCACCCATATATGCCTAGCCAATAAGCACAGACTCCCTCAGGGTGCTTGCGTGGACAGAGCGAGACCAATTGTACGACCTACTAAGAAGTCAGTTTCAAAAGATCATTGACGAGCATGAATTGCGGAATGAACATGTCAGCGTCACTGTGAAGTCTCCATTTGAGGCCATCGGTACTCCAAAGAGGGAAGACTTTCCGCTTGTGAAAGGAAAAGAAAGGATAGTGGAAGCTAGTTTCAGAAATTCCTCCGGACAAGCTTTCACAGACGCATACGCAAGTTTTGACGGAACCCTAAAGGAGATCTTGGATCTAAGACTCACCAACAATGAGAACAGAGCTATTTTCGTGGCTACAATGAATGCTGTAATGAAATACCTCGGAATGATCGAGGGTACGACACACTGCAAAGACGAAGAGCCTGAACGCTGCTCCAAAGAACTTGCTGACCACATATCAAGGAACTTCGGAGGCCCGAAGATCGTAGTGATAGGCTATCAGCCTTCAACAGTCGAAAATCTTTCAAAAAGGTTTGCGATTCAGGTGACAGATCTTAATGCAGAAAATATTGGGGAAACCAAATCCGGCATCAAGATCTTGGACGGGGACACAGATATGGAGCAAGCCGTGCAATGGTGTGACCTAGTTCTGGCAACAGGATCAACAGTCGTAAACGGAGCAATAGATAGAATACTCAAAGCAGCAAAAGAAAAACCATTGATATTCTATGGCATCACCATAGCCGGACCGGCCAAGCTTCTCGGTCTCAATAGATTCTGCATAACAATGTGCAAGTAAATATGTGGAATATGTCTGGGCAAAAACCCATCATCAATGATCATTGTTGAGGCTCCATTATGAGAAAGGTACTAGTGACAGGTGCATTCGGCCAAATAGGCTCTGAGCTTGTACCCGCCTTACGCGCCCGATGCGGCAACGATAATGTGATCGCAGCGGGCCACAGAACCGAACCGAGCCCTAAGCTGCGTGATTCCGGTCCATACACCTTCATCGATACAACAAATCGTGAAACAATAGAGAAGGTTGTGAAGGAGTATGATGTCGGCACCATCTATCACTTGGCGGCTATCCTCTCTGCCGTCGGTGAGCGAAATCCACAATTAGCTTGGAACGTTAACATCAACGGTCTGCACAACATTCTCGAGACCTCTAGGGAATACCAAATAGAACGAGTCTTCCACCCCAGTTCCATAGCTGTATTCGGACCGAAGACACCGCGCGTCAAGACACCTCAAGATACAATCCTTGACCCGAGAACAATCTACGGCGTGACAAAGGTTACTGGCGAGATGCTTGGGGACTACTACTTCACACGTTTCGGCATCGATGTGCGAGGAATGCGCTTTCCAGGAATAATAAGCAGCGAGACATTACCCGGAGGAGGGACAACAGACTACGCCGTAGAAATATTCTATGAAGCCGTAAAGAGCAAGAAATACACGTGCTTCGTAAAGAATAACACTGTCCTTCCTATGGTCTACATGCCTGACGTAATCAATGCCATCATTCGACTTATGGAGACTGATCAATTAAGGCTGAAGCACCACTCCAACTTCAACATGGCATCAATGAGCTTCTCAGCTGAAGAACTCGCAACGGAGATCAAGAGATACCTGCCAGAGTTCATATGCAACTATGAGCCTGATCCGGTTCGCCAGAGCATCGCCGAATCATGGCCGATGTCTATCAATGATGACGCCGCCAGAGAGGAGTGGAACTGGAAACCCCGATACGATCTTGAGACTATGACCGTTGATATGCTCGAGAAGCTTACCCGAAGATATCCCAAGGGTAGACCCGCAAGCTAGATGCTAGTCATAGAAAACACTGATCACTCAAATGGCAACGCACGATCTATTCTTCACTCTTGCAAACGGTATGCGGAGGAGCGAACTATGGGCTTCAAGATCTTCATCAGTCATTACTGTCACTTCAGCTTCTTCGATGCTCAGTTGAATGTCGACTAACCAGAGCTCTGGTGTCTAAAAGTAGTCTTTCTTGATCTTCTCATTCAGGGCCGCTATGGTCTCAGCGAGTCTGCGGTCACCTCTGGAGCCAGCATCCTCGAATGCTCTCTTAACGTTTTCTTCGAGTTCAGCAGCATCTTTTGACTTCTCAACAAGGGCAAGGTAGAGATCTTGGATCTTCACAGCTTCCAAGTAGCCGACGTAGCTGTGCAAGAAGAGATGGACTTCCTGCTTCAGATTTGGCGAGATATTCAACCTGCACCACCCGGAACATCATTACTTGGAGCAGTTGCCAAAGATGCAAGGATTAAAGGTTACTATGATTTCAACTCGTCAGACGGCGTTCTGACTGCTGCTTATTCTGCAGTTTCAGACTCATTGAAGCCGATCCACGATTCTTGGAGAATTACTGTACAGAACTGTTGTTTCGGGTGACGTAAAGGATGCTTTAGGTTGCCTTTGTTGACTTCCAGACAAGATACACACCGAGGAGCAGAGTCGTCAGGAACACGGCGTCAAAAAGGAATATCGTTGTTGGGCGGTCACACAAAGCCGCGCTGTAGAATGGGCCACTGGGTCCCATCATGCCCCCGAACCCACGTCGGCCCATCATCGGGCAACCCCAGCCACCATATGTGGAAGGCGAGTATATTGGGAAGAACAATGCGAGACCGAAAAGGCCGACTACAACAAGGACTATGCCTGCGACGGTTTTCTCGTCCATTCCCCCATCACTGATGCAACTAAGAAACTGGAACCGATATAAGTGATTTCCAGATTCTACTCCATTTTGATCCCAAAACGCACCCACATAGTCCTGATTTCCGTGTATGTTATTAGAGTCAAAGAACCGCGCGCGAGGGCCTTCAACCCTCAGCTACTTTCTGATGATGTTCAGGAAAATGAGAAGGGCTACGAGTTCAAAGCTGCCCGCTATGATATCGAAGGTCATGGCTTCTGACGGGTAGACGATGCCTGAAAGGGCTATGACTGGCAGTGAGAATATTACCTGAACGAGAAGAATTGAGGAGAACAACAGGAGGCCCAGGGTAAATCGAGATTTAACAGCCTTGTAGCTCTGTACGAAATGGTACATGATCAAGGCGACCAGGATCGTATTGGCCAGAGTAAGGGCACTTTCAATAGCCAAGAGTACTTCAGACATCGCAGTCTCCTCATTTAATGACTTTACATATGATCTCCTAGTCTATCTTTGTTTTCCCTGTTCTCTTCCAGATTGACTTGAATTTCTCATATTCCCTCTCCAGTTCAGGCGAGAGGAAATACGTCGCGCCGTACTTGCCGCCCACCCTCACGAGGATCTTATTCTCCACAAGTAACTCAACATGATGCCTAACCGTTTTGTAATCAAGTTCCAGAAGATCTGCTAGCTGGCTTGCATTACTTGGGCGATCCCTAAGTTGTGAGATTATCTTTGCTCTTGTAGGTCCGCCTCTGGTTCCAGCAATGACCCACCATAGCAAACGCTCGAAGGCTTCGGGGTGGGCGGCCGTTGCTCAACACCTCTGCATTAGCTTCAGTCTGTTCTCTATATGCAACCAGTCATAGATGCTTCGAAAGAACTACTTACATGTATGCTTGCAGGGACTCAATCATGGTTTGAAGGCGTTAGCGTGCGCCGAACTAGTATTCTCAAGGTTCGGCGTGAGCGATAGCGGATGTGTCCCGGACTCAACACAGACGTCGGTCGTGCATCAATCTTCCTCAGAGCTGGCATATTCTCTGCTGATCTTGATCCCCCATGAAGCCCACATGGCCCCGAGAATAGCCACACCAAGTAGAAATGATATGATGAGCAAAGCTATGTTCTGAATCGTGCTGAAGCGCTCCCAGAGGAAGACAACATGAACTATTGCGTAAATCAGCCAAGCGAATACGATTATTATGGAAGCTGCAACTCTTGAATTCAGACCTGGAGGAACAATCTTCTTTTCTTTCTCAGTCATGATAGTATGCTTGTCCGGAATGGATTTAGCTTTTTCCATCTTCGGTCTGCAGACAGATCATAAACGACAACTCCAGATTTGTCTGTACGATTTGAAGGCGTTCTCAGTGAAGTTTTATCATCAACATCCAGTGAATCTGTCTTGAAGAAATATGCAGGCCATACCTGAATCTCTCCAATGGATCATGAATCCGTACGTCTTGGTACCGTTAGTGGTCTGGTCGATAGCCGTCAAGGGTTTAGCACTCTGGTACTCCGCCCGCGCGTCGCAGAAAGTCTGGTTCCTGGCACTCCTGATAATAAACACTGTTGGGATACTCGAACTGGTGTACATTGCATTTTTCAGAAAGAAGTCTTGAGTAGAGGCCAGAGTTCCACAAAAGTAATAGCTACAGCCTGTTCATTTCGGCGGTGGTATCATATTGTGCCGCTATCCTCTATTGAGGGCTGTGTTACATATTCGCTGCTGAAGATAACGAATCAATGTCTCATGTGATAGCGTTACACTTTTGCTGCTACTAGCTAGTGGTATCGTTTTGTGGGGATGGGTGGGTTCTGGTAACTTGGCGGGTGGCTGAGTCGCCTGATGCTGGAAAGGTAACTTGGCAAAAATCAAGCTACTAGGATCGATCATGGTCACGTATGAGCATGATCAAACATACAGGCTTCCGTATGAAACTTGGCTACTGAGGTTTGATCAAACCCCATGATCAAGCCTGTTTCTCTTTACTCCAAACCTTGATCACGGTCTCTCCGACCTTTGATCTTACTATCCGATAAACCGGAGATCCTTGATCATGGTCGATCAAGGTTCCACATGCTTGACGCATAGTGGGATCAAGCCTGCCTCAAGGTTCCCAAGTCTTGGTAGGATGCAACTCGACCTTGTCAGGACCTAGAAATCACATATAGGCACGTACATATTTTAGGGAAGAATGACTCTTGGACACTACACCTAGAGACGTTGTCTAAATACATTCATTATGGTAGGGGATTTCTGAAAGCAAGGCGTTTTTGTTTCTTTCAGAAAATCGCAAAGTGCCAGATTCGCCAAAGTCGCCGAAAAAGTGTATGCGCCCAATCTCAATTTCGTACTTGTCTTTCTTATCTTAACTTAACTACTTCTACATCAGTGTACATACATACATTGCGTCAGTGAAACACTGCACTACATCACAGATGTGTGCTATCACCCTAGGAGGTGGCAGTACCTTCCAATATCACAAGGCTCCGATTCATGTGCATGCGGACATAACTAGATGGAATTAGGACTTGCCCAGACCATTGTGGGGTCTAATATGATAATATTAGCGTAAGTTGACAAAATGGCTATCATTCGCCATAGAGAAGGCGCCTCATAATCACAG
>Ga0116202_10001194_pt1 | contig 15201 bp, 15 predicted proteins | sample LakKivw325mmetaG_FD_94479 | JGI IMG/M metagenome (GOLD analysis project Ga0116202, IMG submission 94479) | Anoxic lake water microbial communities from Lake Kivu, Rwanda to study Microbial Dark Matter (Phase II) - Lake Kivu water 325m metaG | ecosystem: Environmental > Aquatic > Freshwater >...
GACATGATGCTGGCCTCAGTCAACATACCCGAGACTCTGGAGCTTGTTTACTGGCTGAGGAAGCTCAACTACGGCGGATGGCTCACGCTCGACATCTTCCCTTACCGCGAAGACAAGATACCGGTGGTGCGTAACTGCTTCGCATGGCTGAAGACTCTATACGCAGCGGTCGATCGTGTCGGATTGTGCAGAATCGACGAAGTGGTAGGTGGTGCGGATGCCAACGAGTCCGTGGCGCTGGTTCGAGAGATGCTGACCGGAGGTAAGTGAGATGACTTCGCGAGAGAGGTTTCTAAAGACACTGAGTTTTGAGCAGGTAGACATCCCCTGGACAAGAGCGTACGCGGGAATATGGGCTGAGACCGAGGAGATCTGGCGAACTCAAGGGTACGAGGGGCCGGAAGTGGGTTGGAGCGACGAAGGAGCACATACGCGATTCGCTCTGGATAGTATTGTCCGAATAGATCCCTGGTATGGCCCGGTACCCGAATTTGAGTATCAGTTGGTCGAAGAAGACGAGCAGACCAGACTCTACGTCAACCACGAAGGCATCCTGATGCGCGAGTTCAAACAGCACACTGACACCAGCATGCCGCAGTTTGTGAAATTCCCAGTGGAAACGGCCGCGGAGTTTGAGTCTTTCGCCGCTGAAAGACTGGCTCTGCACGCCGATCAGAGGCTGTCGGAGAAATGGAAGCAGAGGGTCGCCAACGTTAACGCGGCGCGCGAAGATGAACACCCGAAGATGTGCTGGGCGGATCGCTGGGGCGGATTCTTCGGTTCTCTGCGCAATATGATGGGCCTTGAGAACCTGTGCTGTGCGTTCTACGATCAGCCTGAGCTGGTCGAGCGCATGATGGAGGAACGCGCTGAGGCGATAATTCGGATCACTGAAGAGGTCATGAAGTATACCTCCTTCGACGTCTTCTGGTTCTGGGAAGACATGGCTTACAATCACGCTTCTCTGATCGATCCCAAGCTCTACCGCAAGTTTGCACTGAAGCACTACAAGCGCGTGTGCGACTGGCTCAAGAGCAAAGGCGTCAAGCATATTGGCCTGGACAGCGACGGCAACATCTGGGAACTGATCCCAATCTGGCTGGACGCCGGACTCACGCAGCTCTGGCCATTCGAGGTGCAATCCGGGATGGACGTGGTGAAGGTTCGCAAGGAGTTTGGACGAGACCTGGCAATCCTGGGCGGAATCGACAAGCGGAGCCTGATAGAAGGTGGAGAAGCAATGCGGCACGAAGTCGACCGTGTGATGCCGCTGGTGGAACAGGGCGGGTATATACCCGAGCTGGATCACAGCGTTCCGCCCGACGTGTCCTGGCCCAATTTCGTCGAATACGTGGAGTATCTGAAGAGTCGTCTGGGCAGAGGCTAGAGCACAGCTTGCGGGGAGGCGCGATTATGAAGATCGAATCATTTGTCGGAGAAGCCAACAAGGAAAGACTGATCGCCTGCATTAGGGGCGAGGCAACGGACCGTGTCCCAAACTTCGAGATTCTCATCGAGGATCAACATGTGGAGAAACTGCTCGGAAGATATGCCGGCAACACGCTTGGAGTGGGCGGGGATCCAGCCAAGGGCAGCACGGCGGCGGAGACCACATTGCGACCGATGTACCCGAAGGACTACATCGAGCTCTGCCGAATCATCGGTCAAGACGCGATAGCCCTCGAAGCGTTCTGGACTCCCCTCAAACACCAGAGACCTGACGGCACTGTGGGGGCCATAACGGACCGCAGCATCAAGACCAGAGCCGATATGGAGCAGATAATCTGGCCTACTGAAGAAGATATGGAGGAACGGCTCCAGTATGTACGCGAATATGTCGATGCTGCCCGGGGCACTGGAATAGGCGTCAGCTTCAGCGGTTTTTGCATCTTCCAGACGCTCTATGAGTTTGTAGTGGGAATGCACGACTGCATGGTAATGATATACGAAGACCGGGATATGTTCGACGAACTGATGTCCCGGTCCGCGGACTACTGCGCCGAACTGATAACGCGAGCCATCGCAGAGGGAATCGATTTCCTGTTTGCGGCGGATGACTTCGCTTTCAAGAGCGGGCTTTTTGTGCGACCCGAAGTGTTCGAGGAGATATGGCGTCCTCATTTCGACCGCATACTCGCGCCCGCAAGGGATGCCGGACTGCCGATTCTGTTCCACTCGGACGGCAAAGTGGACGCCGCGGTGGAAATGCTACTTGAGATGGGAGTCCAGTGCGTAACGCCGATGGACCCATCGGGGATTGACTACCAGGATTTCAAGAAGCGATACGGGAGCAGAGTGACACTTCACGGGAACATCGACCTGACGTGGCCGCTCTCCACCGGCACACCTGAGGATGTCGAAAAGGAAGTGCTGGAGCATATGTCAGTCCTGAAGCCAGGGGGGAGATGGATCGCAGGCAGCAGCCACAGCATAGTCAACTTCATTCCCCACGACAACTTCATAACGATGATCAACGCCATACACAAGTATGGGGTATACTAACGAGCAGGAGCATAGACAATAGATGGCTACCAAAGCACAAAAAGGGCGCGGAGCAGTAGATATTCCTCCAGACATCCTTCTGGACATGTACCGCCGTATGGTCCTCATACGACGGTTTGAGGATACCATACACATTCGATTTCTGAAGGGCACACTGCCGGGCACCGTGCACCTCTACCAGGGCCAGGAAGCCGTGGCGGCAGGGGTTTGCGCGCATCTGCGCATTGACGATATGATCGCATCAACCCATCGGCCGCACGGTCACGCCATCGCCAAGGGTGTGCCTCTTAAGGCTATGATGGCAGAGCTGTACGGCAAAGAGACAGGCTGCTGCAGAGGCAAAGGCGGCTCTATGCACATCGGTGATCCGGAGGTGGGGATGCCTCCGGCGATCGCCATAGTGGGCGGCGGGCTGACCATCGCCACCGGCTGCGGGCTTGCGTTCAAGTTTCAGAAGCGCGGGGCCGTCGCCGTGTCGTTCTTCGGAGACGGCGCCACCAATGAGGGCGACTTCCACGAATCGCTCAATATGGCCGCAATCTGGGATCTGCCGGTGGTATATGTGTGCGAGAACAACCTGTACGGCGCTTCTACACATCTCAAACTTGTCTCCAAGCTGGAGAACCTGGCCGACAGAGCGTGCAGCTACGGCATGCCGTCGGCCATCTGCGACGGCAACGACGTAACCGAGGTCTACACCTGCGTCGGCAAAGCGATCGAGCGCGCACGCTCTTGCGGCGGCCCGACTCTGGTCGAGTGCAAGACCTATCGAATCGGGGGCCACTCGCGCTCGGACGCCAACGCCTACCGCGACAAAGAGGAAGAGAAGCGCTGGTTCGCGAGAGACCCTCTAATCGTTGCGCAAAACAAACTCAAGGCAATGGGCATCCTTTCTGACGCCGACATAGCGCGAATAGATGAGGAAATCGCAAAGGAGATAGATGAGGCTACGCAGTATGCGGAGAACAGCCCGCTGCCTGCTCCGGAGGAGTGTTTCACTCACTTGTTCGCGTAACAAGAGGACTATTCGCCAACACCTGTAAGGGCCCGTGCCCGTGTGCCGGCCTGTGGGGGCCGGGCCTATGTGCCGGCCTGTGGGGGCCGTGCCTATGTGCCGGCCTGTAGGGGCCGTGCCTATGTGCCGGCCTGTGGGGGCCGGGCCTATGTGCTGGCCTGTGGGGGCCGTGCCTATGTGCCGGCCTGTAGGGGCCGGGCCTATGTGCTGGCCCGGAGCCCGCGGTAAGTATTCCAGGAATAAGGAACTGATATGGCAAAGAAATACAGCTACGCCGAAGCGATTCGCGAAGGCATCAAAGAAGAAATGGAGCGCGATGAACGCGTATTCTGCATAGGCGAGGATATTGGGGTAAGCGGCGGATTCGGCGGAGCCTTTACCGTGACGCTGGGACTCTCGGACATATTCGGCCACGAGAGGATCTTGGACACACCTATCTCCGAGGCCGGTCTGGCCGGAGTGGCGATAGGCGCTGCCCTCGCCGGCATGCGCCCCATTGCGGATGTGCAGTACTGCGACTTTCTGTTCTGCTGCATGGATCAGATGATAAACGAAGCGCCGAAGATGCGCTATATGTCCGGCGGAAAGTGCTCGGTGCCGATGGTTATGCGTGCGCCCGTGGGAGTCACGGCACGCGGAGCGCAGCACGCACAAAGCGTTGAAAGCTACTTCATGCACTGCCCGGGCTGGAAAATAGCCTGCCCGTCTAACGCTTACGACGCCAAGGGTATACTCAAGACCGCCGTTCGAGATGACAATCCCGTGCTGATCTTCGAGCACAAGAAGCTCTACGGAGCCAAAGGTATCCGAAAGGTGGAGGGCGCACTGGACGCATCGAGTGAGATACCCGATGAAGACTACACGATTCCTGAAGGCAAGGCGCGAATCGTCCGAGAGGGCACCGATGTCACAATACTTGCCAGCCTGAGAATGGTGTATGAGGCCGGGTTCGCGGCCACAGACCTTGAAGAACAGGGCATCAGCGTGGAGATTATCGATCCGCGTTGGCTGGTACCGTTCGATCACGAGACCTTGTATGCCTCAGTGAAGAAGACTGGACGATTGGTGGTTGTCCACGAGGATACGATAACCGGCGGCTGGGGGGCTGAGATAGCAGCGAGGACAATGAACGACGTCTTCGACTACCTCGACGCGCCGGTCAAGCGTGTATGCGCACCCGACACCCCCGCCCCGTTCTCGCCGCCTCTCGAGGATGTCTACGTTCCCGGCAAGACCCGGATCATTGAGGCGGTAAAGAGCGTGTGCTATAGATAAGAGGCCGAATGAGGCGGAGGCATACGTGACGGTGGTTGGGTTAGCAGTCACCGCGCCCCGGATATCGTCGAGGCGATCCTGATGGGCAACGAGCCGAGCGGGCTGTCATAGACAACGATGACGAAACAACTGCACGTGATCTGGACGGAGCAGAGGAGGGAGTTGGGATTCTGATGTATCGTGAATCAGGCCGGGACGCGATGCCCGGCCTGAATGAATGTGACTGCAAATACCAATACTACTTGCGTCGGCGAATGAGCGGCAACAGGCACCCAAGTCCACCGGCAAGAGCGAGGATAGACGACGGCTCGGGAACGGCCTGCATCGAGCCGATCTGGAAACTGAAGTCGTCGCCAGCCGTCGGGCGAGCCATGCCGAGGCTCAAAGTTGTGACGTCCGCCATGTTGAGAGGATCATTACCCTCACTCCAGTACGCGTCAGCGACGTTGAGCACGAGCGTGCCGGACGTGGAAGCCGTGGCAGAGATCAAATACGTATAATCGAAGTTAGCCAGGGCCAACGTAAAGTCGACAGTGTCGCTCAAGTTGATCAAGTCGAACTGGAACGCCGTCACGCCACCGAGTCCCAGGGGCACAACAACAGGCCAGTTGAGGCCGTACCAATCGTTACTCCAGCCTATATTGGCATTTCCCAGCAAAGTTTCAGTTCCACCTCCCTGGAGTGTGTAAAGTTCCGTTCCGAGCGTGACATAGGCAACGCCGTTGCCCGTGCTGCCGACCAGTGTGTTCCCGTAGAAAGCCGAGGCATAGCGTTCGGCGGCGAGACCGCCGTAAGCCGATGGGCCTGTCTGTCCGTAATTGAAGGGGTTGGAACCGGGCACCGCAGTGGCGTCAAACGCCGTGGTGAACGGATCGATGGTGATGGCCTGAGCGCCAACGCCCAAGCCCAGCAGCGCGAGTGCTGCCATTACTAGAATCACTTTCTTCATCTTTTTCCTCCTAAGTGTTGGTTGTGGCCGCACGGCTTCTACTGCTCCGCTCTAGCCTACTGTAGTATACCCCCCCCGCGAATTTGTCAAGTGGTAATATAGAATTTTTTTTTTCTCGACTGAGCGTGAGGCGGCTGAAAACCTGGTAATTGTAATAGGGACTCAGGACTGATCTTCACAGCATGCCCCGATATTAAGCAACTCCTCATTGAGCCTCTGGACATGGGCTTCTTCGTGGATGATAAGCGCCATAGCGTCGGCAAACTCATCAGCCAAATCCGCAGGCAATCCAGCAGCTTCCTCTATCCGCCGCAGCCGCTCATCGAGGTTGGCAAGCAAGTCCAGCACATGGTTTCGAATGACGCCGTCTCGTTTTTCGGAGGGCGACGGGATGAACTCAGTCATCCCGCCGCGTCGATGAACACGCATAGCCCCTCCTTAGCTCAAGGTCGCGCCCAAGGAGTGGATGCGCGGATAGATCAGGTTGTTGCCGGTCATTACAGCCTTGTAGCGAACCCTATTTCCGGCCGGATTGGTGAACGCCCCGGCGGCTAGTACTTCATTATGAAATGCGGTGCGATCTCAAGCCACCTGCCCGACACATCTGTTCTAAGGATACCCCTCGCAGATGCGTAGTCGCCAGTCTTGACCGTCGCCAGATAGCCAGAGGCACGAATGACAATCGGCGTGGGCGAACCGTAGCTAAGAGTGAACCGGTCAGAATCGATCTCGCTCACCCTGCCCCAGAACTTGAACAGATAGACTCCTGCGGCACTATCCATGATTGTGTGCTGTGCCGACTCATCAAGCACAATCGTCAGCGTCGCGTTGGTGGGAGTGCCCAGCGTCGCACCGCCTATGGGTGAACTGAGCATAAGGTTCACGGTTTCATCCGGTTCTACCTCCGTGTCTCCCAGCACGGCCACGGTGAAGGTCTTGGTCCCCGCCTCACCGTTGGCCCATCTCAAGGCCCACGCCATCAGCACGGTCGGTGCAAGCATACTACGCCTCGCGGCCAAATGCAGGCAAAACCGCAAAACAGGACTGTTGCCGAGAGCAGGAAGAGGCGTTAGCGAATTGCACTCGGCAAGGGCCGGATACGCCGCTGAGACACCCGGGTTCTGCGGCTGAAAACTTCTGCAGAATTCTTTACCAGACCCCTTGACATCGCCAGTGTTCGGTGTTACAATTCATGTAGTTAAACCTTTGCGGTACTACGTTTGATATTATCATTGAGCACATCAATGGTCTTGTGGGTTCGGTGGGTGTATAATGAGTTGAGGCTCCCACTGGCGCGCGTCGCCGGGGTTCGTTCCTGATGCAGGGCTGAGGCTCCAGACAGACTGCGGAAAACAAGACAGAGGTGCATAAGGCTATGCGAGTTACAATAAAACACATTGCGGAACATCTGGATCTTTCTGTTGCGACCGTATCTCGCGTGTTGAGCAAGGTTGATGATCCATTTATCTCTGATTCGACCAGGGCGCGGGTGACTTCAAAGGCCAATGAGCTGGGTTACGTGCCAAATCGGGCGGCCAGAGCTTTGGTGACGGGACGAACAAATACCATCGAGCTGCAGTTGCCTCCGTCCGATCATTTCAGCTCGCAGATTTCCAAGGCGATGATCGATATTCTGCGCGAGCGGGACTACGACGTGGTTGTGCACGATCTGGTCCCGGGACCAGCGATCCAGGGCGGCATTCCAGTCAGCAGGGCACTGTGGCCAGCAGACGGTATCATTAGTATGGCTAACGGGTCCGTGATCGACTCGTTCCTTGAGTCTCAGGCGGCCAATCTCGTCAGCATTGGCGCTTACTTCAGCGAGAGAGTCGACTATGTCGGCCTGGATCTATACCCTGGAACTCTGGATGGAGTGCGCCACCTGATTGCCACAGGCTGTCGGCGGATCGCCTACTTGGGCGATCGCAACGCAGACTTCAGAAATGAGGCCAGAGGCATCGCCTATCATCAGGCGATGGATGAAGCCGGACTGCAGTGCGAGTATATCCTGGGCAACGACAGCACCAAGCTCGGCGCTAAGAGAGCTGTGTGCGAGTATATACGGCAATACGGCCACCCCGACGGCATCTTCTGCCACAATGATACCAGAGCCCTGGGAGCTCTGCGCGGTCTTTGTGACATAGGTATGCGCGTTCCCGATGACGTGAAACTGATAGGTTGCGACGGCATCGAGGACACCGAATATGTGAACCCGTCAATAAGTACCATCGTGACTCCTATCGACGAAATGTGCGAACTGGCCTGGAGGTTTCTCCAGGCCCGAATGGAGAACCCGACTGCGCCCAAACAGCAGGCCATGCTTCGTCCCGCCTTTGTGCGCAGAGAGTCCTGTTAGCCCGACTAATTCGGAGGTGCAAAGATGAATAGAACAGGATTTACGTTAATCGAGCTTCTCGTTGTAATTGATAACGGTCTGATTCCGGATGGCGACTACGTGGCCTATCTCAGAGACACAGGAGCATCGCTAAGCCAGACACTGCGCACGGCCTCAAGGCAGGTACGATCTATCATCTGCGATACCGCGACAACTCAACTTCGGTGTGGACAGCCTACAGTCAGGTGACAGTGAAGATCGGAGCGCAGACTCTGGATTGGCACTACTTCAGTCCGGTGGATGCCCCCTGGACGTACACGACGCCATTCTATACCAGAGAGGTTGACTTCACTGTGCCTGCGGACGGCGACTATGTGCTGTCGTTCACCCAGACTGGCGTCGTTCCTCCAGAACTGCCCAACTACCACCCATGTTCACTCGTGGATGACATAAGTGTGAGCCTGCCCGACTGGATGAACAATACGCTCGGGATAGACGACAATGTCCCGGCTCCGTGGACGCCGTTGGTAGTGTCAAGCGGCGCAATAGGATGCTGGAATCGCAACTACAACTTCGGCAACTCCGCTTTCCCGACACAGATCACCATCGGCGGGGCGAACTTGCTTACCGGACCCATCGAACTCCGAGGCAACTCATCCGGCCAGAACTTCAACTGGAAGAACAGCGTATCCTCTGTTACGCAGACGGGACAGAGCAAGGTCACATATTCCACAACGGCTCACAGCGCGGGCATCGATATGTCTGTCGTCAAGACGGTCGAGTTTGATGGATTCATGCGCATAGACGTTACCCTGAGTCCAGATTGCGGCACAAGGAAGATAGACAGACTCTCCCTGCGCATACCCGTTGACAAACGCTACGCCAAGTACAGATATGGCTACGGCAACATAGCGGGCGGCGGGGAGGGAGTGCATTTCCCCACAGAGAAGGATATTGTGGGCGCATTGCGCACTCCCTGGCGCAGTGACTTCCTGCCCGGTCTCTGGATCGGGGACACAAGTCACGGCATCGCCTGGTACAGCGAGAGCCAGAAGAACTGGTCGCAGAAGCTGCCCAACAACGCGCAGACCCTGGAATCGGACGGCGGATCCATCGTACTTCAGGTGAACTTCATCGATACGCCGGTTGAAATCTCGGGGCCCATCACTCTGACGTTCGGCATGCAGGCCACGCCGGTAAAACCTTTCCCCAGGCCAAACAACTGGCTCACATACCGTCCGGTCGAGTGCCCCGGCAATAAGCTGTTCTTTATGGGATGGGGCGGAGGCGCTCGGTGGGGCGGCTACCCTGTGATCGGAAATCCGAGCTTGCCGATTACTGACCCAATGGCATTTGACGATACGGCATTCAAGGCATCACTTGACGAAAGACATGCCCAGGGCCTCTACTTGCCTATGTACCTGAATGCCGGGACGATGGTCCTGGACATCCCGGAGGTCCAGGCAAACTACCAAGTCTGGGAGACCAACCCTGTGCTGGCCCTGAGCAATGATATGGGACAGCCAATGACCCACGCATGCCCCAGGGTCAAAGACTGGCAGGACCTCTTCCTTTATCGCATGAATGAGTTCTTCAGCAAGTACGATCTGGACGCTATCTACATGGATTTCGGTTTCCTTCAGAGGTGCGATAACGCTCTGCACGGATGCGGCTACGATACCGCGGACGGGCGCCAGGGCACCTGGCCGATCTTTGCGCATCGCGAGCTTCACAAGCGCATATACAAGATACTGAAGAAGGCCAGGCCGGAATCGGCTTTGGTCACGCTGGGGCACCCTGGGGGATCTCTGAACCTGCCACACATCAACTTCTGGGATGCTTCTGTGGAAGGTGAGTACATCAACGTCGATATCCGCGGACCGGTCTATGAAAAAGGCTACACTGCGTTCTACTCTCCGGAGAGGTTCGCCGCCGAGTTCAGCGGACGCACGTTCAACTCAGTGCCGATGTCCATGTTCTACACAGTGAACAACAACACTCAGCGAACCAGAACTGTTTTCGCCATGGCTCTCGCGCACGGCTCGATTGTTTGGCCCGCGTGGATCGACTTGCCAGGGGTCGTCTATCCTGTGTACTATGCTCTGGACAGATTCGGAGTGGCGGATATCGAGGAGTTCCTTCCTTACTGGAACAATCGCGGCGCCGTGGCGACCGACCACGCTGGCTCCGCATACGCCACGGTCTACAAGAAGAAGGGCAAGTCTCTCATAGTCGTATCCAATCTCTCGGAGAACAATATGGATGTTCACGTTCAGATCGACCCAAAGGTGCTCGGGCTCAAAAGCAACCTGGTGGTGAAGGATCTCGAGTCCGAAGGCCTTCTCGCAGTGCAATCTTCGGGTGCAACAGTGTCTGTTCCAAAGAAGGACTTTCGTCTGCTTGTAGTAAGTAACTGATATGGGGCCAGTTTGTCCGGAACACAGACTACTCGGCCAGAGGAGCGAATATTGAGCACAAACACGAATCACGACATCGAGTTCCCAAAGGTCATACAAAGATGGGATGAGCTTTATCCGCTGGAGCAAACACGGGTGATTCAACTGCTTGTTGAGCAGGTCACAGTGAGCACCGATGGCATGCGGGTGCGCATCCGGTCGAACGGCCTGCACTCGCTCGTGAGTGAACTGAAGAGCGTACAAGATAGAACGGAAAGCGAGGAGTGCCTGGTATGACGAGGGGGACTGTGCTTGAAACCAGCGACCACGGGCTGGTTGTCGATGTGCCACTGAAACTGAAGAAACGCGCTGGACGGAAAGAGGTCATCCTAACGGATGTATCCGGCGGTGGGGCCATAGAACGCATGCCGCACCAGGAGGCGCTGGTCGTCGCCCTGGCCCGCGCTCACCGTTGGCAGAAGCTTCTCGACGATGGCAAGTTCAAGTCGGTCTCTGACCTCGCACGCGAGATCGGCTTGGACCCGTCATTCACCGCCCGGCTGCTTCGGCTTACGCTGCTCGCGCCGGACATCGTTGAGGCAATTCTACTGGGTGAAGAACCGGGAGGATTGTCGCTGACTAAGCTGACACAGCAAGTGCCTACGCAGTGGGCGGAACAGAGAGAGGAACTTGGACTTGCCAGCCGTTAGGATCAGATCAGTATAGCGGCAGGTGGTCACTATCCTCCATCAGCACTCACGCCTGCCTGAGACTGCACTTTGCCTACGCGTGTCTCAATCGTCCCATCGCCAGTAGAATCCCGTGTATGATGCTCCATGGATGCGGAGGGTCACCAGGAATGTATGCAGACACGGGCAGCAAGCCTGACACCCCATTTGCCTCTGCGTAACCACCGCCGTGCAAGCCTCCGCTGATGGCGCTGACACCAACAGCGATCACAATATGAGGTTCAGCCATGGCCTCATAGCACCGGCGCAATGGTTCATTCATTGCTCGTCCGACTGGACCTGTAACAAGCAAGGCATCTGCGAACCTCGGCGAAGCAACAAAGTGTATGCCGAAACGTGCTATATCGAATATCGCATTGGTACTGGCAACAACTTCCAAGTCGCTTGCGTTGTCACCCGTGGAGACTTCACGAATATGCATCGAGCGCCGGAATGGTAGATGAGTTGGTATCGATGCAGTGGTGGGCTTGGTGCGGTTAGTCAGGAGCAATTCCTCGCGCGTAGCGACTGCTGTCTGAGTCGAGAGGTCACGCTCTAGTGTTCCTGAAGAGCAAATCTCAACACAAGCATTGCAGCCAATACAACGTCCACGATCAAGTGTGACTACATCATCTATCACACCTATGGCCTTTGTGGGACAGACTTTGGCACAACGCCCACATTCTACGCCTAAGCACGGAGATGCCGTTACCATTGGCAGTCCGTTGGCATCATCGGGTAGTGCGGGAAACAAGTCCCTCTGGGTGATGACTCCCGTTCTCAATATAGTGAAGAGTGGATTTCCCATAAGCTCATACTTCCTTAGAGGTCATTCCCGCTGTAAGACAGATTAAAGCTCTTGTTGCAAAGCGGGAAGTCGGTGACCAGGTTCCCGCGAGCAGCGATTGCCAGTCCGGTCCAATTGTTGAAACTTGGGTCTTTGATGGCATAGCGTGATATCGCTCCCGTGCCGTCCGTGGTCACCCAGTGTATGAGTTCACCTCGCCAAGCCTCCACTATTCCGATGCCGAAACCGTCCGGTGCTAAAACCTTTTCTTGACAATCGATGCAGATGGTACCAGACGGTAGATTGTTCAGCAGTTCATTCACTATGCGAATGCTGGATTGAATCTCATCAGCACGAATCTGGGCACGTGCTAACACGTCGCCTGTGTCACGCATAGCGGGTTTTGGAGCGTGTTCAGGATAGACACCGTGCGGATAATGTCTCCGTGCATCGTAATCACTCCCGCTTGCGCGTCCCGCAGGCCCGACGAAACCGAAATCCCGAGCCAATTCGCGAGTGATGCGGCCAGTGCCTTCCATTCGTTCGATGACCGAGGAGTTCTCAAGAACAAGTGGAATCAACTCCTGTAGGCGAGTCTCTATGTCTGAAAGCTCATTCTTGATTGATCTTCTTCGATCATCGTCCAAGTCGCGCGCTACTCCGCCGGGCTTGACGTAGTAACGTTGGCGACGACTGCCGGTCAGCAGTTGCGCCAAGGCCAGTATCGCCCCTCGCATAGGTGGAAAAAGCGCAGCGCCTGCACTATATCCTATGTCGCCCGACAGCGCTCCTATGTCGCCGATGTGATTTGCCAAGCGTTCGAACTCCAACGCGACGGTGCGCAATGCATGCGCCCTCGGTGGCAGATCGAGACCCAAGAGCTGTTCCATTGCAACTGCATGCGCCAATGCATTGCCGACGGCGGTATCGGTGCTGGCAGATTCGGCAAGATAGCGGGTCTTTTGCCAGGGAAGCTCTGCAAGCCTCTTCTCAATTCCACGATGCTGATAGCCAAGCCGAATATCAAGATTGGTAATGATCTCCCCCGCGCAGCTAAATCGGAAATGACCAGGCTCGATAATCCCTGCATGTATTGGCCCAACCGGAATCTCGTGAATACCTTCGCCTGTTACTTCCAGAAACTCGTACGGCTCCCGGTGACCATGGCTATTCGACAAGAGGGGAAAAAGGTCATTGGGCCATGCGCCATCGTGAAGTATCAGCGTCTTCCAACGCGGGTGCTCCAATGCGCGTAGGCCAAAGAAATCCCCCATAGCGCGCTCCGCCCAGTGAGCAACCGGAACTCCAACAGTGACCGAAGGATATTCCATTTCGCCATCCGCGAGCGGCGCTGTAATGATCACTCCGCCGCTCGTATGTGTATCAAGCAGCAGAACCTGAATAGCCAATGTATTCCCGTCACAGACGCGTGCCGTGAGGTAGCCAAACCGCCTGCCGGGCTGTTGCAGCCAGTTATGTACTGTGGCGGCTAGTGCCCTTGGTGTTTCGGAGACAAGCTTGAAGTCTCGGTTGGTATGATTCATCACTGCGCCCCCAGTCGTGCAAGGACAGTTAGCATACGCATTACCGGTGGGGCCACAGCCACTCCAGCAATGAGCGAGATCGCCATAAGCAAGGCCGGAGTCAACGCCCACACTCGCACGGGAGCGGTTCCTGCGGGGCTGTGCTCGTGCCCGAAGACAACACCCCCCACATGTGTGGTTACAGCTATGAACGTGATCGTCAGTCCGACCACCACGGCGATGGTGGCTGCTATTTCACCCGAGGCAAACGTATCGCGAATCAGGAGCCATTCACTTATGAACGTGCCGAATGGAGGGCTTCCGGCTATAGCGAAACCGGCAACAATCAACACGATTCCCCATACAGGTGATGCTTTCAGTATCCCACCCAGCTTAGACAACTCCCTAGTGCCATAGACATGCAGAATACTACCAGCCATGAGGAACAGAGCCACTTTCACTATACTATGGTTGAACGCGTGCAGAATGAAAAGCTGCCCCGATCCGATGCCGATGGCGAGCGTCAGTAGCCCAACGTGTTCGACGCTCGAATAGGCCAACATGCGCTTCAGATCGTGCTGCTTCACCAGCATAAGACTGGCTGCGACCACAGTGATCGCCCCTGCGGGAACGAGCAGTTGGCGCACCAACTCCGCTTGCCCGGCAGCTACAACTACCTGAGAGAGCCTCCATATCGCGACTAAGGCACAGTTGAGCAGGGCACCCGAGAGCATTGCGGACACTGGCGATGGTGACTCACTGTGAGCATCGGGCAGCCAGTTGTGAAGCGGAAATACGCCTGCTTTTGTGCCATAACCCAATAGGCAGAAGATGAACCCGAAGCGCAAGAGACGTGGATCCATATCCTTCGCGCGAGCGATCAGATCACCCAGCATCAAAGTCTCACCATTTCTGAATGCATGCTGAGCAGCTAATAACAGGACTGTGCCAAAGAGCGCAAAGGCTATGCCGACGCTGCACAGGAGCAGATACTTCCACGTGGCCTCCAGAGAGTCGCGACCGTGATGGTAGTTGATAAGCGGCGCAGACATCAGTGTGGTAGCCTCAACAGCAATCCAGAGGTAGCCGATGTGCTGGGAGAGCGGTATGGCATACATCGCAAGAATAAACATGCCCGACAGCGTGTAGAAAAAGCAGAACCGTCGATCAGTTATCTTGTGCCCTGCTTTGCGTTCCGCAGGCAACAGCACAGCAGCTTGAATCATCGCAGCCGCTGCCACCAAAGTAGTGATAATGGTGAATGCAGCCCCCATGCCATCTATGAGAAAAGCGCCGTAACTCATAGCGTGGCCGGAGAATGCAGGAACGCATATCCGGACCACAACGGGAATCTGAACCAGCAACAGAATCGCCCCGGTCCACGGCAGCCAGCGCGCGGTACGTGGAATGAGGCCCAGAAACGCCATCGACAGCGGTATTACTGCTATCAGTAAGAATGCGTTCAATGGCGTAACCTCCGCATATCAGTAACATCAATATGCTCAAAACTGCGATTGATACGGAAGATGAAGACTCCGAATATCAGCACACCAATGAGCACTTCGAAGACTACCATCATTTCAACAAGCATGGGCATATGGCGTGTCTGAGTGAGGCTGTAGAGAAAGATACCGTTCTCCATCGTGAGAAAACCGATTACCTGGCTGAGGGCCAGTCGACGAGTGATCATC
>Ga0116202_10001195_pt1 | contig 15189 bp, 19 predicted proteins | sample LakKivw325mmetaG_FD_94479 | JGI IMG/M metagenome (GOLD analysis project Ga0116202, IMG submission 94479) | Anoxic lake water microbial communities from Lake Kivu, Rwanda to study Microbial Dark Matter (Phase II) - Lake Kivu water 325m metaG | ecosystem: Environmental > Aquatic > Freshwater >...
GATGTATCCTCCTCTCGCGAAGGTGCGCTACGAGGAGCTGGGGGACGTCTTCAAGAACTTCAAGGTCCTGGGCCTGTCGCTCGTCCAGAACTGGGTCATCGGGCCGCTGCTGATGTTCGCCCTGGCCGTCATCTTCCTGAGAGACAAGCCCGAGTACATGTACGGCCTTTTCATGATCGGCCTGGCCCGCTGCATCGCGATGGTCATCGTTTGGAACGACCTCGCCCAGGGCGACCGCGAATATGCGGCCGGGCTCGTCGCCTTCAACTCGATCTTCCAGGTCCTGTTCTTCTCTGTCTATGCCTACATCTTCATAACCGTCTTCCCGACCTGGCTCGGGCTCAAAGGTACGGCTGTTAATGTTACTATCGGCCAGATCGCGAAGAGCGTTTTCATCTACCTCGGCATCCCCTTCCTGGCCGGGCTCATCACCCGCTTCAGCCTGATCAAGCTCAAGGGGCGCGAGTGGTACCAGGAGAAGTTCCTGCCACGCATCACGCCGATCACGCTCATCGCCCTGCTCTTCACGATCGTCGTGATGTTCTCGCTCAAGGGCGAGTTCATCGTCAAGATCCCGCTCGACGTCCTGCGGATCGCCGTCCCGCTCCTGATCTATTTCGTGGTCATGTTCCTCGTCTCGTTCTTCCTGAGCCGGAAAGCGGGGGCCGATTATCCCAAGGCGGCGACCTTATCCTTCACCGCGGCTAGCAATAACTTCGAGCTGGCCATCGCCGTGGCCGTGGCCGTCTTCGGCATCAATTCCGGCGAAGCCTTCGCCGCTGTCATCGGGCCGCTCGTCGAGGTGCCGGTCATGATCGGCCTGGTCAACGTGGCGCTCTATTTCCGGCGGAAATATTTCGTGCCGGCCGCGGGCCTTGGAGACCGGGCATGATGCGCGGCCGGCGAGGGGAGGATCGATGATGGACGTGGATCGTTCCGATCGGCGAGCGGGCGCCTCGCGCTGGAGGGCCATCATCGTCGCCGCGATCGCGGGATCGGCATCCCTGGCCGCGGCCGTCGTCACAGGGCGTTGGGTGTTGACCGCCCTTCCGGTCGGCCTGCTCTTCGGATTCTTCTTGCAAAAAGGTGACCTGTGCGGGGCGTCGGCCTTCAGCGAAGTCCTCCTGATGAGGGACGGGCGCAAGGTTTTCGGCCTGTGGGTCGGCATCGTCGTCGCCATGCTCGGATTCGCGGCGGCCAGCCGGATGGGCCTGGCTTCGTTGAGCCCCAAGCCGCTCCTCTGGGTGAACGACATCGCCGGGGGCCTCGTGTTCGGCGCCGGAACGGTGTTGGCCGGGGGCTGCATCAGCGGGTGCCTCTACAAGTCGGCGATGGGCAACCTCAATTCCATCGTCGCCCTGCTGACCATACCTGTCGGGATCGCGTTCGTCGAACATGGTCCCCTGACGGGCTGGGCGGCGAAGATGAAAGCCGTCAAAACAACGGCCTCCGGCGGCGGCCCCGTGACGCTTCCCGCGCTTTCGGGCCTGCCGTTCTGGTCTTGGGCGTTGATTTTTGGCGGTCTGACCGCCACGCTTGTCCTCCTGCGGAGAAAGAAACGCGGGGCCTCGGGCTCTCGGTCCATCCCTCCGGCTCCGCCGGCCGGATCCCGCGGTTTGCTGACGAAGCCCTGGAAGCCCTGGCAGGCGGGGATTGGAGTTGGGCTCGTGGTCGTGGCCTCTCTATTTTCTTCTGCGGCCGCCGGACGCAATTATCCGATCGGCGTCACCCACGGGGTCCTTCATGTCCATGAACTGCTCACGGAATCCAGCTTGGTCCATATCGCTGGCCCGGCGGCGAAGACGGCCCAAGCCGTGCCGGTCATGGGTACCAAGAAGATCACGTGGTGGCTCGTCCTGGTCGTATTCGGGACCTTCTTCGGGGCCTTCGCCTCCGCATCGCTCGGGGGCCGGGTCCGGCTTCAACAGAAGCCGCCGGAGCAGATCGTGACGGCCCTGTTCGGAGGGTTCCTCGTCGGAGCCGGCGCGGCCGTCGCCACGGGTTGTGTCGTCGGGAACATCATGTCCGGTTGGCCTCTGATGAGTGCCGGCATGTTCCTCTTCGGCATCGCCGTTGTTCTCGCCAACTGGACGATGACCTATTTCTTCATGATGGCCGGCCGCTTGGCCGACCTGCCGGGAACGCTCCGAAGGATGTTCAGGCGAGGACGCTGATGGTTCGCCGCCATGTCATCGGGGGCCCGATCCCGGCCGGAGAGGAGCGCGAATGAGGGCCGATTCAAATTCAGCGATCCCCCGCGAAGAGATCCCTTGGTTCCCGACGATCGACCCGAAGAAATGCACGAATTGCGGCGCCTGCAGGGAGTTCTGCCCCAATGGGGTCTATGCTGGCGCCGGGTCGATCATGGAGGTGGCCCTGCCGTTCCGATGCGTCGTGGGCTGCGGCGGATGTGTCAGCCTCTGCCCTCCCCGGGCCATATCCTTTCCGACCGACGAGTCGCTCATCGAGAACCTGCGGGCTCTCCGTGAAAAATACGGAGCTAAGAGGTCAGGCCCCTCGGAGGCCTGAGAGGAGCGGTCATGAGCAAGGATAGAACCCGAGTCCTCTTTGTCTGCGTCCACAACAGCGCGCGGAGCCAGATGGCCGAAGCGTTCCTCAATTCCCTGGCGGGGGACCGGTTTGAGGCCTTCAGCGCCGGTCTCGAGCCGGCGCCGCTCAATCCGCTGGCGATCGAGGCGATGAAGGAAGCCGGGATCGACATCTCGCGCAACGCGGCCAAGAGCGTCTTCGACATCTACAGGAGCGGGGCCCTCTTCGGCTACGTCATCGCCGTCTGCGACGCCGAGTCCGCCCAGCGCTGTCCGGTCTTTCCGGGCGTAACGCGGACCATCGTCTGGAGCTTCCCCGACCCGGCCTCGTTCACGGGTCCGCCGGACGAACGGTTGGCGGGGACAAGGCAGGTCCGCGACGCCATCAAAACGAAGGTCGAGGAGTTCATCAGGGAAATCGCGGACGGAAGATTCAGGGCCCTGGATTTTTCGACGGCCGACAAAAAGGACGAATAATATTTCAAGCGCCGGAGGCGGATGACGACGTCCGGCCCTTGACAGCCGGGCCGCCGCGATTTAAAGTATATGCGCTGATACTTAAACACTTTCAGGTCCCTGAAGCTCGTGTCTGACCCGAAGACATCGGCCTGCATCTTCGCGGTGCTCTCCGCGGAAGCTCGCGTGCGCATCATCGACCTGCTCAAGCGCCGCCCCCTCTGTGTGAGCGCCTTGGCCCGCATCCTCCGGATCACTCCCGCGGCGGTCTCGCAGCATCTCCGCATCCTGCGGCAGGCCGGGATCGTCACGGCGGTCAAGCGCGGCTATTTTGTCCACTATGAAGTCAACAGGGCGACGCTGGCGAAATGGAGGAAGGAGACGGAGGGCCTGCTCGCGGTTCCGCCCGTAACGGACCGGAAGGGCGCGCCGTGATCAGTGCGGGCGGCGAGGCGATCGTCGTGGAGGGCCTGGCCAAGAGCTTCGACTGCGTCCGGGCCGTGGCAGGGATTGATTTCGAGGTCCGCCGGGGTGAGCTCTTCGGCTTTCTGGGGCCCAACGGCGCAGGCAAAACCACCACGATCAATCTGCTCACGGGGCTCGCCCGGCCGGATTCAGGGTCGATCCGGATCGGGGGGGTCGATTGCACAAAGGACCCCAAGGCGGCCCAGCACTTGATCGGCGTCGTCCCGGACGAAAGCAACCTCTATCCGGAATTGTCGGGCTTCGACAATCTGTGCTTCTGCGCGGCCCTCTACGGCCTGGGCAAGGCGGAGCGCCGGAAAAGGGCCAGGCGGCTACTGGATACGTTCGGGCTGGCCGATGCGGCGAACCGCAAGTTCGCCGGTTATTCCAAAGGGATGAAACGCAAGCTCACCATCGCCGCCGGGGTCATCCATGACCCGGAAATCCTGTTTTTGGACGAGCCAACCACGGGCATTGACGTGGCCAGTGCCAGGCAGATCCGCCAGCTCATCGCCGACCTGCATAGAACCGGGACGACGATCTTCTTGACCACTCACTATATCGAGGAAGCCGAGCGGGTTTGCGGGCGCATCGCCTTTATTGTCGCGGGACGGATCGTGCGGATCGATACCGTCGAAAACCTCGTTCAACCGGAACAGGAAAAGCATATCATGGAGATCGCCGTTACGGCCACCGTCCCGGGCCTGCTCGCAAAGAGCGCTGCGGCCTTTCCCGCCCTCGAGTTCGAGGAGCTCGGGCCGGGGACGATCCGGGTCAAGGCCGGCGGGCCCATTCATGTCGGCCCGCTGGTGCGTTTCCTTGAGGATCAAGGCCTAGAGGTCACCGAGGCCCGGCGGATGCGCCCGTCGCTTGAGGATGTTTTCGTGCGGATCACGGGGATCGAGACGGACGCGATGAGGAAAGATAAAGAAAGACCGGGGGGCGGCCAATGAAGCGCTGGATCGCCTTCTGGAGCATCCTGCGCAAGGACATGCGCACCTATTACCTGAAACCGCCCAACATCAGCTGGGGGCTCATCTTTCCTCTGGCCTGGGCGGCCATGTTCTTCATCCGGTCCGGGTCGGGGGTCGAGGGCGTCAGGGCGCTGCTCCCCGGCGTGATGGCCCTGTCGGTGCTCTTCGGGACGACGAGCCTGCTGGCTGTGACGGTGACCTTCGAGAAGAAGGGCCGGTCGTTCGAGCGCCTGCTCCTCGCGCCGGTCCCGCTGGAGCTGCTGATGCTAGCCAAAACGACCGGGGCCATCCTCTTTGGCGTCATCAACGCTTTCGTGCCCGTCGCCATGGCGGCCTTCGTCGCCGACCTCGGAGGGATCGCCTGGGCGATGGTTGTCCCGGCGGTCGTCCTCATCGCCGCGAGTTCCACATTCCTGGGGCTCTTCGTCGCCGTCTCGGTCAGCGAGGTCTTCGAGGCCCAGACCTTCTCCAATTTCATCCGCTTCCCGATGGTCTTCCTGTGCGGGCTGTTCTTCCCGGTCGGAAGCCTGCCTGTCTGGCTCCGGCCTCTCGCCCATGCCCTGCCCCTGACCTACGGGGCCGACCTGCTCCACGCCGGGGTGCAGAGAGCGGGCCGCATGCCTCCGGCGCTCGATCTCGGCCTGCTGGCGGCCTTCGCCGTCGCCCTCTTCCTGGCCAGCCTATGGAACATCCGGAGGAGGTGGATCCTTTGAGAACCTTCGATCTCTCGGCGGGACGCTCGTGCGAAGACGGCCGGTTCGAAGCGGTTGTTTTGTTCGAGCAAGACCCGATGAAGATCCGCCGGATCGAGCTCGTGGCGGGCGCCCGCATCCCGCCCTGCCGGATGGCGGAGGACGCCGTGTTCGTCGTCGTCGAGGGGCGGGTCACCTTCCGAGCCGAAGGCGAAGAGTCCGTCGTTCAGGCCCCCGGAGCCCTCTTCATCCCCGGGGGAGCGGCGACGCGCAGCATGGAGGCCGGCGAACCCTCGCTCGTGCTGGCCGTCCTCTGCCGGAGGCCGGGCGGACCGGCCGTTTCGTAGAATGGGCGTCCGGCCTCGCTGTGACTGGTCCACGCTCAACGCCGGGCGCAAGGTTTTGGACGGTAACGGTGTCTAATTAGCCGAGAGGTGGATTTTTGGTCCATGGCCAAGGAGGTCGATCATCGAGGATCCGCAATCCCATCAACGCTTTGAGGAGCGAGTGAGATCCTTCGTCCCTGCGCCGGGGAGTTCTGACTATATGCCCAGCCTGATCATGATCGGCCTGGTCAACGTGGCGCTCTATTTCAAGCGCCGCTATTTCCCCGTAGTCAATCCTTGAAGTCCCGCCCCAGCCGGTACGCCTGATCGAGCCAGGCTTGCCGCCGCTCGGGGGTCGAGACGTCGGCGCCGTAGAAGAAGACGTGCTCGACTGTCTTGATGCCGGGATAGCGCAGGCCCCAGTCGTCGATAACCCTGGTCATCGCCTTGCGGAAATCGCCCTGATAGGTCTCCTCCGTGAAATGGGTCGTGTTGATGACCAGGGCCTTCTCGTGGCGGAGGAGCGGGATGCGACCGGCCGACGAGCCGTGCCAGCCCTCCGGCGTCAGGCTGTAGGCGAAGCCTGGGGAAAAAACGCGCTCGAACCAGCCCTTGAGGATGGCCGGGAAATTCATCCAGTAATTCGGGGCGATGAAGGCGAGCCCCTGGGTCCGGAGCAGCCGCCGCTGCTGGTCCACGACGTCGCGGGGCATCTGCTTGCGAATGATCCGGACGAGCTCGAGCGGCGTCTTTTTTCCCAGCCAGCGCTTGGCCACGAACCTCTGCACGGGGCCGCCGCAGAACTCCATGATGCTGCCCATGAGGTTCATCTCCTCCAGCATGTCGGGCGGGACGCTCTCGTCGATGTAGCTGGCGTAGTCCCGGGTCCGGAAGACCGGATCGAACTTCATCGCGTAGAGGTCGACGATGTCGTTGGTGTGCCCGGCCTCCTTGAGCCCCGCGTCGAACCGCCGCAGGATGGCGTGGCAGAACGACTTGGGGTTGGGGTGGGCGATCACGGTCATGACGTTCACCGCATTCTCCTTATGACGCGTCGGGCATTCCCGACGACCTTCTGCCGCGGGCGACCGTCCTAATGACCAACCCGACGCCGAAGACGATCAGCAGAATGGGGATGATCGGAAGCTCTTGGCCTAGGATCCGGCCGATCCCGGCCGCGAGCGCGACGAGACCGACGACGACGCCGAATCCGCTCATCTTGAGGCCGCGCAGGCGCCGGATGGCGTTGAGCCCGAGCACGATCAGCCCCACACCCACCAGCCATGTGCCTTCCGGGAACATGGCCTTGGGGGCCAGCCATAGCGCTCCCGTCATGATCAGAACGAGGGCCAGGGCGATCTCGTCGAGGCGCTTGGCCAGCCGACGGTCGCTCTGTCCCGTCACTTCGAACTCTTTCATTGCCGTGTTCATCTCAGTTCCTCCTTTTGAATTCAATTCCGCCGATATTTTCCCGAAGATCGGGAACCTCAGCCGCGGGGTGCGGCCTTGACGGCCCGGCCCACGAGCTCCGCTTGGTAGAGCTTCCAGCCCGGCCACCAGGTCGCGTGCCACCGATGGATGAGCGCAAAGAGCGACCGGGGCTTGCGCGACGCCTGGCACCGGATCGGGCAATGGGCGCACTTGTGGAGCTTCATCAGGGATTCGATCATTTTCTGCCTCCTATTCCTTGATCTTTATCCTTGCCCGGGGAGGTCTCGGAACCCTTGTCCGTTTCTCCCCGGCCTCTATCCGACTTTTTCACCAAGGACCTCATCATCTCCGCGCAGAGGGAGCCGATCCCTTCTTCGCCCATGATCCTTTGCATCATCTCGGCGCAGGGCGACCCTTCGAAGCAGGTGCTAACCTTTCCCGTCTGGTCCTTGTTAGCTTTCATTTCTTTGGCCTTATCGTCCCTTTATTTTGCGGATAGCGTGCCAAGGCGGAGCCGGAAGCGCGGATATCTGTTAAGACAATGAAAATAATAGGAATAAGGGCGTCAGATTGGGCTCGAAAAAGAAGGAGAAGCCGAAGTCGGGTTACAAAAAGTAACGGCGCAGCTTATCGAAATTACCTTTGGTAACCGGGGTCTTTCGTAACGATCAGCCTTAAGCCCCGCCCTTAGGCGCCGGCCTTTTTCTTGCCCGGCCTCTCGAGGTTCCAGCGCTTCCGTTTCTCCCAGAGGCTCTTCCGGCTGATCCCCAGGATTTCGGCGATCTGCTCTTCCGAATGGTCCGTCTGCAGCGAGACGATGGCCCGCCGGCTGTATTCCTCGATAGAGACGCAATCGCGGGGGCTTCCCGCCGCCCTTGTCTCCGCGAACAGCTTGGGCGGCAGCTGTTCCGGGCGGATGGGACTGCCGTCGTCCGTGAGGTGCAGGGCATATTCGATCACGTTCTCCATCTCCCGCACGTTTCCCGGCCAGCTGTAGTTCATGAACGCCCGCAGGGCTTCAGGCGCGAGCCCGGTGACGTTGCGGGAGTGGGCGTCGCACAGGCGCTGGAGGAGGTGGGCGGCCAGCGGAGGGACATCTTCGCGTCTGTCCCGGAGCGGCGGCAGGAAAACGGGGATGACGTTCAAGCGGAAGAAAAGGTCCTCGCGGAACGATCCGTCCCGGACGGCCTCTTCGAGGTCCCGATTGGTGGCCGCGATGATCCGGACATCGAGCTTTTTGACCTTGGTGTCGCCGACCCGGCGGCTTTCCCCTTCTTGAAGGAAGCGGAGAAGCTTGACCTGGGCCGCCGGAGGGATCTCGCCGACCTCATCAAGAAAGAGCGTTCCCCCGTTGGCGGCCTCGAGAAGGCCCTCATGGTCCCTGACGGCCCCGGTGAAAGCCCCTCGGACGTGTCCGAACAGCTCCGATTCCACGAGGTTCTCCGGGATGGCCCCGCAATTGACCGTGAGATAGGGCCTTTCTTTTCGGTCCGAATTGAAAACGATGGCCCGGGCGATGAGCTCCTTGCCCGTCCCGGACTCCCCCGTGATCAGGACCGAGCTCGTCGTCGAGGCCACCCGTTCGATGAGGCGAAAGATGGCTTTCATCCTCTTGGACTGGGTCACGATGTTGTGGAACTGGGCTTGACGTTCGATCTCCCGACGGAGGGTCATGCATGTCTCGGAGAGCCGCATTTGGTCCGTCACGTTACGGACGACTTCCACTGCGCCGACGATCCGGCCTTCTTGATCTTTATAGGGCCCGGCGAAGACCTCCATCCAGAGGATGTTCCCGTTTGGCAAGCGGACATCCCGGAGGGCGCTTTGGGGTTTTCCGTCCTTGATGACATCCAGGATGATGCAATTCTCGCAGGGCTCTTGACGCCCGCGATAAGCCTCATAGCACGTCTCTCCGACCTTGGCTCCATAGAGCTTCTGGACGGCCTCGTTCTGGTAGAGGACCTTCAGGTCCCTGTCGATCACTGTGATGGCGTCGCTGACTGTGTTCAGTACCGCGCCGAACAGCGCCTCCCGGTCGAAGGACAACGGACCCGTTCCCGTTTCTGACGATCGATCCTTTCCCCTCATGGGAGAGAGGATAATCCGTCCCGCGTCACGTGTCAAAGACCGTGACGAGAGATCATTCTTTCGGTTTCGTCGCCGTGACGTTCAAGCTGAGGACCGAGGCGATGTGCTCCTCGAGCGCCTCCCGGGACAGCTTCAGCGTCTTGGCGACCTGGGGCGCCAGGGAGTCCTCGAGGACGAGCTCGGCCGGGAAGGTCTTCTCGCTGACGACCTCGACGTCCGTGAATCCGGCCCCGCGGATGGCTCCGAGGTAATCGTCCTTAACCATGGCCCCGGCGATGCAGGCGACGTAGGCTTCGACCGAGGTCCGGATCTCCTCAGGGAGAGGCTTCTTGAGGGCCAGGTCGGAGACCATCAGCCGACCGCCCGGCCGGAGGACGCGGAAGGCCTCCCGGAAGACCCGCGGCTTGTCGGTCGAGAGGTTGATGACGCAGTTGGAAATGATGACATCGACAGCGCCGTCGGCGACGGGCAGGCTCTCGATCTCGCCCAGCCGGAACTCGACGTTGGAGAGGCCGCTCTTCCGGGCGTTCTCGCGGGCCCGGTCGAGCATCTCCGGCGTCATGTCCACGCCGATGACGCGGCCGGACAGGCCGACCTTCCGGGCCGCGAGGAAGCAATCGATGCCCGCTCCCGACCCCAGGTCGAGGACGGTCTCGCCCGGCTTCAGCCCGGCCAGCGCCGTCGGGTTCCCGCAGCCCAGGCCGAGGTTGGCGTCCTCGGGGACCATCGCGAGCTCCTCGGAAGTATACCCGATCATCTGGTCGGCCTGCTTTTGATCCACATCCGTTTCACCGCCGCAGCAGCAGGGGCTTGAGACCGGGCCGCAGCAAGACGAGCCCGTCTTGGCCGCCCGGGCGTAGCGGTCACGGACGTGCTTCTTGATTTCGTTGTCCTTCGCGCTCATAACGATCCTCCTTCAGGAAATGAGGTCCTTCATCAGGGGTCCGAGTTTGCCCCGGACGAGCCCCTTCAGTTCGTCGGCCTTGATAAGCGTCATGCAGCAGACGGCCCCGTCCTTCTTCCACGTGACGAGGGCGAGCTTGTCGCCGGGGCGGATCCCCGCGGCTTCGCGGATGTCCTTTGGCAGGACCATCTGGCCCCGCTCGTCCACGGTTATCAAGGCTTCGATCCCACAGCAGCCTTGGCCTTCAGGCTTCGAAGAGGCGGTCATAGGGGGTCCTCCGCTCGCGCAGATAAATCATATAATTCTATAATATCAGATATTGCTGACAATGTCAACCCTTTCTTCTTTATCAAAACCTAACAGTCCCGATGTAGGATCTTCCTGGGATCTAGAGATCCTTGAAGGAGAGCTCAATGGACGACCGGCCCGACAAGACCCGCGTTCTATTCGTCTGCGTCCACAACAGCGCCCGGAGCCAGATGGCCGAGGCGTTCCTCAACGCGCTCGCCGGCGACCGATTCGCGGCCACGAGCGCGGGCCTAGAGCCCGGGACGCTCAATCCCCTAGCCGTCGAGGCCATGAGAGAAGCGGGATTTAATATCTCCAAGAACGCGACCAAAAGCGTCTTCGACCTTTTCACGGCCGGGGCCCTCTTTGCCTATGTTATCGCCGTCTGCGACGCCGAGGCCGCCCAGCGTTGCCCCATCTTTCCCGGGATCACGAAGACGCTCGTCTGGAGCTTCCCGGACCCCGCCTCGTTCGCGGGCACATGGGACGAGAAGCTGGCCCGGACCCGCGCGGTCCGCGACGCCATCAAAGCGAAGGTCGAGGAATTCATCAATGACGTCGCTTCGGGCAAGCTCCAAGGACTCGACCCCCAGGGAGGTCGGTAAGGATGAACCGGATGATGACCGGGATGCGTCGATCCGGCCTCAGTGGGCCATCTTGATCGCGGCCAGCGTTTTGACCGCTTCTGCGTCCTTGGCCGTCTTGACCTCGAGCCGGAAACCCCGCCCCTCCGCATAGACGGGCGCCTCGTCGATCGCCCTCAGGACGCCCTTGGGGAGCTTCGTCTTCCGGGCGGCCTCGGTCGCCTTGCCGCCAAAGACGAACGCGCAGCGGAACCCTTCCTCCCCGGGCAGGAGATAGAGGATCGTCCGGTCCTTGCGCTTCAGCCGGAGGGACCAGGCTTTGTAGAAGCCCCAGGCCTCGGTGACGGGGGCGTATTCCGCGGAGATGTGGGCCACGATCCCGTCCCAGAGCGCTTTCGACGCGCCTAATTCCTTGGCCAGGGCCTTGTCGTCGGGCGCTTTCGTTCTGTCGTCGAAGGCCATGGGCCCATTATAGGGCCGAGTCCGCGCGACGCAAGCCTGGACCGGGAACGAGGCCTGGCGGGCGGCTTGTGACCCGGCCGGGAAACGGATAAGATAGGCCGGCAAAGAGCCGATATGGAAGACATCTCGCGGGGGGTCCGCTCCTTCACGATCGGCACGGCCTTCAGCCGGGTCATGGGCCTCGTCCGGGAGATGGTCATCGCCCATCTCTTCGGGGCCGGTTTCGCGGTGGACGCCTACAACGTCGCCTTCCGCATCCCCAACCTGCTCCGCGACCTCTTCGCCGAGACGTCCCTTTCGGCTGCGTTCGTGCCCGTTCTCACGGAGGAAAAGGCCAAGAGCCGGGAGGCCCAGAACCGCCTGGCCTCGAACGTCTTCAATGTCCTGTTCGTCGTCGCCGGGGCCGTGTCGCTCGCGGGGCTGCTGCTGGCGCCCGCCCTGGCCAAGGTCATCGCCTTCGGCTTCGGCAAGGTCCCGGGCAAGATCGATCTGACGACGCAGCTGACGGCCGTCCTCTTTCCTTTTCTCCTGTTCATCAGCCTGGCCGCCTGGGCCATGAGCTATCTCAATACGGAGAAGTCGTTCTTCGTGCCGTCCGTGGCCCCGGCCGTTTTCAACCTCTTCTCCATCCTCTTCCCGATCCTGACCTTCGGCTGGTATGTGGCCCGCGGCAAGAACCCCATCTTCGGCCTGACGGTCGGCGTCCTCGTCGGCGGGTTGATGCAGTTCCTCGTTCAGGTTCCGTCGGTCTGGCGCAAGGGCTTCCGCTGGAGGCCGGTCCTGAGCTTCCGCGACCCCGGGTTCCGGCGGGTCATGGCCCTCTTCATCCCGGTCGCGATCGGCCTGGCCGGCACGCGCATCAACGTGCTGGTCAACACCATCCTGGTCACGCCGCTGGCCCAGGGCAGCGTCAGCTGGCTCAGCTACGCCTTCCGCATCATGCACCTGCCGCTCGGCCTCTTCGGCATCGCCGTGGGCACGGTCGCGCTGCCGTCGCTCTCGAAGCTCGTCCTCGAGAACGATGTCGCGGCGGTCAAGTCCACGCTCGCCGACTCGATGAAGATGGTGCTGTTCCTGACCATCCCGACCTCGGCCCTGATCGCGTGTCTGGCGATCCCGGTCACCCGGGCCATCTACCAGCGCGGGCATTTCACGGCGGCGGACACCGTGGCCACGGCCGCGGCGCTCGTGCTCTATGTCGTCGGGATCCCGTTCGCGTCGGCGCTGCGGAACGTCGCGGCGGTCTTTTATGCCTACAAGGACGCCAAGACGCCGATGTACGCGAGCTTCGCCTCGATCGGCCTCAACATCGTCCTCAACGTCTCGCTGATGTGGGTCATCGGCTATCTGGCCTTCCCGCTGTCGACGACGCTGGCGGCGATCCTCAACGTGGCCATTCTCTACGCGCTTTTGCCGCGCAAGGTCGGGGCCATGGAGCTCGGGCCGCTGGCGGGCTACGCCGGGAAGCTCGCGGCCGCGTCGATCGCGGGCGGGGGAGTCGCTTGGCTCCTGAACCGTGTCGTCGCGGCCGAGCTCGGCGCATCGCTCTTGGCAACCCTGGGCAGCCTTGTCGTCGCGGGCCTTTTCGGCCTGGCCGTTTTCTTCGCCGTCTCGCGCTGTCTCGGCGTCACCGAAACGCGCGACTACCTCCGCCGCTTCCTCCGGCGATAGGAAGGGGTCAAACCTAAATTTTTAAGGTTTTGGGGTGACTCCGGAACATGTGCCGTTACGGTACGTATCCCGATTCAGCGTGGATGAGGACACGTACAAAGAGAACATGTCCCCATCCCGGAAAACCTTAAATATTTAGGTTTGACCCCTTCTGATATAATAACCTCCCCTCATGGCCGGTCGGCCGCAGGCGTGTTCCATCCCGTCAGGCGAAAGCGAGAGCGCGCGCCTCAAGGAAAGCGTCATGACCGATCACGACGAGCTCCTTCGGGAGCTGGGCCTCGACGTCGAGCTCCATCACAGGATCTTCGACGCCATCGACCGCAATTTCGCCAAGACCGTCCTGGCCCAGAAGGGCCGCCCCGCCCGCATGGCCTACTTCGACGGCGTCATCCGCGGCGCGCACGGCGACCGGGTCGCGGAGATCGCCGCGCGGCGGGCCGCCGGGGACAAGTTCATCGGGACGTTCTGCGTCTATGTCCCCGACGAGATCATTCTGGCCCTTGGCGCCGTCCCGGTCGCGCTCTGCGGCGGAACACCCCTGTCCATCCCCTACGCCGAGCAGATGCTTCCCCGGGATATCTGCCCGCTGGTCAAATCCACCCTCGGCCTGGCCCTCTCGAACACCTGCCCGTACGGGCCGCTCGAGGACCTGGCCGTCGGGGAGACGACCTGCGACGCCAAAAAGAAGACCTGGGACATCCTGGCCGCCGACGGGGGGTTCCACGTCCTCGAGGTGCCGCAGAAGAAGGGTCCGCGCGACCGGGACCTCTGGCATGAGGAAGTCTTGGCGTTCAAGGCCAGGCTCGAGGAGACGACCGGCCGGACGCTCGAACCCGAAAAGCTCGCCGCCGCCGTGCGGCTCATGAACCGGAAACGACGGGCCCTGGCCCGGCTCAACGAGCTCCGCAAGTCCGAGAACCCGCCGCTCAGCGGCCTCGACGCCCTCGTCATCATGCAAGCGGCCCTCATTGACGACCCGCTCCGGTTCTCGGAACGGCTCGAGGCGCTCAACGAGGAGCTCGAGGACCGTGTCCGCCGCGGCGTCGTCGTCTCGCCGCCCGGGGCCAAGCGCATCATGGTCTCCGGCTGCCCTTCGGTCATGGGCAACTGGAAGCTCCACCATCTCATCGAGGCGGCCGGCGCCGTCGTCGTCTGCGACGAGACCTGCACGGGGACGCGCTACTTCTCGACGCTGGTCGAGGAGGGCGACGGCGGCCTCGACGCCCAGATCGCCGCGATCGCCGCCCGCTACCTTACCATCGACTGCTCCTGCTTCTCGCCGAACGACGAGCGGATCGCCTCGGTCGTCCGCCTGGCCGGCGAATGCGGTGTCGACGGCGTCGTCCAGTACGTCCTCCAGTACTGTCACACCTACAACGTCGAGGCCGCTCGTGTCGCCGCCGCCCTGAAAGAGGCGGGCGTCCCCAGCCTCAAGATCGTGACCGATTACGCCGAGGAGGACACCGGGCAGCTGCGCATCCGCATCGACGCCTTCCTCGAGGGGATGAAGCGGTAGGGGACGGGGATGGACACGCCTTCTCCGGACCTCTTCCTCGGTCTTGACCTCGGTTCGCGGACGACCAAGATCGTCGAGATGAGCGGCGGCGCGATCGCCCGTTACGACATCTTCGACACGACCCACGATTCGATCGAGCGGGTCCGTCGCCGCCTCGAGCGGCGGGATTACGCCCGGGCGGCGGCCGCGGGCTACGGCCGTTACCTCATGAACGCCCACCTCGACTGCCGGGTCGTGACCGAGATCACCGCCTGCGCGCTCGGCGCCCGCTTTCTCGATCCGGCCGCGGGCCTGGTCATCGACGTCGGCGGCCAGGATTCGAAGGCCATCCAGCTCGGGAACGGCTCGGCCGCGTTCTCCGAGTTCGAGATGAACGACCGCTGCGCCGCCGGGACGGGACGCTTCCTCGAGGTCATGGCCCGCCTCCTCGGCTTCAGTCTGGAGGAGTTCGGCCGGACCGCCTCCGAGGCGGACGAGGCGGTCACGCTGAGCAGCATGTGCACGGTCTTCGCCGAGTCCGAGGTCATCTCGCTCCTCGCCTCTGGCCGGGACCGCAAGGCGATCGCGCGCGGGCTCCACCAATCCGTCGCCGACAGGGTCTTCCCGCTCGCGGCCCGGTTTGAGGCCCGAGGCAACATCCTGATGGCCGGAGGCGTCGCCCTCGATCGCTGCTTCGTGGACCTCCTGGCGAAAAAGCTCGGCCGCCCGGTCGTCGTGCCCGAGCATCCCCAGCTCGTCGCGGCCATCGGCGCCGCCCTCTTCGCCCAATAAGAGGGGGAC
>Ga0116202_10001196_pt1 | contig 15187 bp, 11 predicted proteins | sample LakKivw325mmetaG_FD_94479 | JGI IMG/M metagenome (GOLD analysis project Ga0116202, IMG submission 94479) | Anoxic lake water microbial communities from Lake Kivu, Rwanda to study Microbial Dark Matter (Phase II) - Lake Kivu water 325m metaG | ecosystem: Environmental > Aquatic > Freshwater >...
CAGTGAAGCCCGGAGCTCATGCTCAGCAGATGCTCCAGGGTAATGGCCTCTTTGCGCGCGTCGCGGTTTGCCACCTCTCGTCCGGGGAAGAACTCGAGCATGCGCTGTTGAATGCTCTTGATGTAGCCTTGCTGGATGGCGGCTCCCACCAACGAAGAGATCACCGCCTTGGTGCAGGATGCGACTCCGTGCCGCCAATCGGGGCCATAGGGATAGAAGTAGGCCTCGGTCACCACGTAGCCATTGCGTACCAGCAGCAAGCTGTGCAGGCGTGGGACTCGTTCTTCAATCTCGCGCAGCGCCTGGGCGATGCCTCGCGATGAAAGGCCCTGCTCCTCCGCTGTGGATGTGCGCCAGGCCGACGTGGGCCAGTAGGTGGGCGTGAACATGCGATGCTTCCTTTCTTCATGCGTAGATGTGGCGAGACGCGGCGATCGCTCAGGGCCAAGACGTTGAGCAGTCCTCTCAGGCATTATAAACGAGGGAAACGGCATATCAAACCCTTGCCCCGCGATGCAGCCATTTTGCACGAAGCTGCATATGTGCTATAATCTCCCGCGTGCCAAGGCATGCTAGCCTGTGCTCCAAAATGCGGCAGGCAGCTTAGTCTACAATGCGGGGGTAGTGTTGACGCGGAATTGCATAGCGCTGTGCATCGCAGTAGTGGCCTTTGGTCTGTTCGGCTGCGCCACACCCTCCGCTCGTCGGGTGCCTGCAACGCACACTCCCACCTTGCAGGCATCCAGCACTTGCACGCTCACGCCTACCCTCACGCCCCAGCCCACAGCGACCGCGTCCCCCAGCGCTACCTCTACTCGTACGCCGACGGTTACGGCTACGTCGACGGCGACGCCCACTCCGACCGCAAGCGCAACCGCTACCCCTGTTCGAGTGCAGGCCCGGGTCGTAAACGTCGTGGACGGCGATACTCTGGAGGTGGTACTGGATGGCAAGCAGCACACGCTGCGCTACATCGGCCTGGATGCGCCGGAAGTAGAGGACGAACGCATGGGCGCCGAGGCTGCCGCAGCGAATCGCACGCTGGTAGAAGGCAAGCTGGTCTATCTCGAAAAGGACCAGAGCGAAGCTGACAAGTACGGGCGTCTTCTGCGCTATGTGTTTGTCGGGGAGGTGTTCGTGAATGCCGAGCTGGTGCGGCAAGGACTGGCGCGGGCGCAGGCCTATCCGCCCGACCTGAAGTACCAGGAAATGCTGGACCAGCTCGATCAAGAGGCGCGCCAGGCGGGGCGCGGAATGTGGGCCGCGGCACCGACGGCCACGTTGGGAGCTTCGCACACCAGCGGCTGCCCGCAAGGCTGCATCACGCCGCCTGTCGGCTGCGCCATCAAAGGCAACATCAGCAAGAGCGGAGAGCGCATCTATCACATGCCTGGCCAGCGCTACTATGACCAGACGACCATCGATCCCGACAAGGGAGAACGCTGGTTCTGCACCGAGGAAGAAGCGCAGGCCAACGGCTGGCGCAAGAGCAAGGTCTAGGGCGCCAGTCCGCGAGTGTGTTCGTCCCGCCGTGCAACTGCTCGGCGGAGTCTTTCGTGGGGAATAGCACACAACATGGCGAAACGTCGCCTGAAACGACAACTGAATCTAGCGCAGATCGTCATGCTGGGAACGGCTGGCACCATCGCGGCGGAGATCTTTGTGCTGACTGGGCATGCCGCTGCCATCGCGGGTCCAGGACTGGTGATCGCTCTGCTGCTTGGGGGCCTGTTTAGCTACAGCATCGCGCTCAACTACGGAGAGTTGGCTACCACCTTTCCGTTCACTGGCGGTGCCCTGACCTATGTACGTGAGGCATTTGGCACCAATGTGCTCTCCTACCTGGTAGGGGCGCTCGACTGCCTGTCGAGCACCTTCTATGCTGCTCTTTCGGCGGTGGGCTTTGCCTATTCGTTGGGGCTCTTTGTTCCAGCCCTGCCGATTGTACCGACGGCCATCGCGACCGTGCTGGTTTTCGTCGTGCTCAATGTCCTCGGCGTCAACAACCTGGGCAATGTGCAGATCGTGTTGGGCAGCCTCTTGCTCGCAGCCCTGCTTGCCTTCGTGGTGGTGGGTTTCGTCAGCCCCCTGGGGTTCCACTGGTCCGTTTTCGCGCCGGGTGGATCGATCTTGATCCACAGGGGTCTCTGGGCCAACCTCAGCAGGATCATGGCCACGGCAGCCCTGGTCTACAATGCCTACGTAGGCTTTGAGGTGATTGCGGACGACGCCGAGGAAATGCAGAATCCCGCCCGCAATATCCCAGCGGGCATCCTCCTCAGCCTGACGCTGTGTATGGCAGTTTACGTGCTGGTGGCAATGGTGACTTTGGGCACGATCCCCTGGCAGCAGTTGGCCGGATCCGAGACCGCATTGAGCGACGCGGCGCAGCGCTTCCTGCCTGGAGTCGGAGTCTTCATGATGGGCCTGGCCGGCATCGTTGGCACGCTGACCTCGGTGAATACCGCGATGCTCAGTGCCACGCGTGAGGCCTTTAGCATGAGCCGAGATGGCATGCTGCCGCGCCCGCTGTCGCGCCTGAGTCGTTTTCGGACGCCCTACGTCTCGATTCTGGCAGTAGGCGGGATCGTGTGTCTGGTCGCCGCCATTGGGCTGGTGGATTTTCTGAGCTACATCTCCAGCTCGGGCTACCTGTTTGTGCTCTTCTGGGCCAGCCTTGCGATGCTCCGCTTGCGCAAGCTCTACCCTGACGTGAAGCGTCCCTTCCGCGTGCCGTTCTTCCCGTTGACTGCCTATGTGGCCATGGGTACCTGCTTCTTCCTTATCGCGTTTACGGCCACGCGTGCGCTACTGTTTGGGGCGGGCCTGCTGGCTACGCTCACGCTGTTGTACTATGGGGTGCCACCGCTCGCGCGCGCCCTGACGATGCGCGTTAGGGCCATCGAACCGTCGAAGGACAGAGTGCTCGTGCCTGTCGCCAACCCGCGCACCGCCGAGAAGCTGGTGCACCTGGCGGCCATCCTAGCACAGGCGAGTGAGGACACCAGCATTTGCGTGCTTACGGTAGCGCCCGTCGCACCGGATAGAGTGCAAGGTATGGCTAGCCGTCTCTCCTCGCGACTTGCGCCGCGCCAGCGGGCGCTGCTGCGCCGCCTGCTCAGCGAGGCCGGGTCCAGGAATGTGCCGCTCTACACCAAACTGCGCGTGCACTCTAGCATCTCCGCCAGCGTCCTGGAAGAGATAGAGAGCTCGGGAGACGTGAAGCTTGTTCTCCTCGGATGGCCAGGACCCCTCGATGCCAGAAAGCTGGCTGAGAACCCCGTGAAAGTGCTGCTGCAAAAGGCGCGCACCAACGTGGCGGTTCTGCTCGATCAAGGGCTGCAGGACGTCCGGCAAGTGCTGGTTCCGGTCGGTGGGGGGCCACACTCGCGACTGGCCGTGCGCCTGGCGTTTGAGATTGCGGAGCAGGAAGGCGCTGAGGTCACCGCCCTGTACTGCCATTGCGGCGAGCAGTCGGCGGATGAATTACAGGATTCTATGGCGCTGCTGCGTGAGGTGATCGAAGACGAGCTGGGGCAGGTTCCCCGGCGCATCCACACGCGGGTCGCGTGTGTGGACAGCGTGCCCGGCGGCATTCTGGCCGAGACTGCGCGGCAGCCCGCAGACCTGATTGTACTGGGCGCTTCCGAGGAGTGGGCCAGTCAGACACGCTTGTTCGGCTCGATCGATGATTGGATCGTGGATCAAGTCAAATGCTCCGCGCTGCTGGTACGGCGCTACGAGCCCGCCCCCATTGCGTGGATCCGGCGCACAAGCAAAGGTATCGGTAATCACAAGTGACGCCCGGGCGGGGTGAAGAAGTTCTTTGCCGCTCCATCGCCGGGTTCCGTGATGCCTGCTTGGACGCTGCTGGCCCATGGTATCGGCTGGTGCTGCGTCCACATTGCGCTGAGAAGTCGGTCCGTATTCGACCCTGCGTTTGCAGGGCTGACCTGGAATCGCTAGAATGCTTGCATACCGGAAAAAGGAGATGGCAGTGGGGTCACCCTCCAGGCACCGTTGGTTTGTCGTGATCGTCTTCTTCCTCTTCATGCTGCTGCACCAGTGCGACAAGCTGCTCATCGGACCGCTCACCAGCCAGATCATGGCGACGTTCGGCATCAATGAAGCGCAGATGGGCGCCGTGGTCACTGGTGCCCTGATCGTGGGTGCCGTGTTCTACCCTGTCTGGGGCTACCTGTACGACCGCTACTCGCGCGCCAAACTGCTCGCGGCCGCGTCCTTCATCTGGGGCTCCACCACCTGGCTCAGCGCCATTGCCCCCAGCTATGGCGGCTTCCTTGCTACCCGCGCTTCCACCGGCATTGACGATTCCAGCTACCCCGGTCTCTATAGCCTGATCGCCGACTACTTTGGCCCGCAGGTGCGCGGCAAGATCTACGGCTTGCTGCAGATCGCCCAGCCCATAGGCTACATGCTGGGAATGCTGCTGGGGCTGCTGCTCAGCGGAACACTGGGCTGGCGTGGAATCTACTACGTCACGGGTTCCTTGGGCATCGTGTTGGCGGTCATCATCTTCTTCTTTGTGCGCGAGGCGCCGCGGGGCAAGTCCGAGCCCGAGCTGGCTGACCTGGAGCAGATAGGCGTCTACCGCTTCGACCTGAAGAAAGCTGCCGGACTGCTTCGGAAGCGCAGCCTGCTGTTGCTGTTCGTCCAAGGTTTCTTCGGCGTGTTCCCCTGGAACACCATCACTTACTGGTTCTTCCGCTATCTGGAGACAGAGCGCGGCTATTCCAGCGGCGCCGTTTTCTCCACCATGGCCGTGGCCATTGCGGTCCTGTCCATCGGATACTTTGTGGGCGGGGCGGCGGGCGATTGGCTCTTCAAACGCACGCCGCGCGGACGTGCCCTGGTGTCCATGACGGCAGTGCTGCTTGGTGCCATCCTCCTAGCCGTTACTCTGGCCGTGCCGATCCAGAATCAGATGCTGTTCATGCTACTGCTCAGCGTGACGGCGCTGTTCATCCCCTTCGCGTCTCCCAACGTGATCTCCACGGTGTACGACATCACGCTGCCCGAAGTGCGCAGCACGGCCATGGCGGTACAGTACTTCATCGAGTCCGCCGGCGCCGCGCTGGCCCCTTTGATGGCCGGGCTGATTGCCGTGCGTTACTCGTTGCACGATGCCATCCTGTGGATCTGTGTGTCGACCTGGGTGCTGTGTGCGTTCTTCTATGCGGGCGTGGCCTACCTTGTGCCGCGCGACATCGCCACCCTGCGCGGTCAACTGCGTGAGCGCGCCGAGCAGGAGCGCGCACAGCAGGCCGGCTCGGCGACAGCAGCGTAGACACGCCCAGGGGATGCTCGTGGCGACATCCGATGGAATCGGGGTGAGATTCTGGGTACCCTAGCCCTGCCGCATGGCCAGTTGCCAATGCCCGCATTCCTGCCCGACGCGACGCAAGGCGTCGTGCGCTCATTGGATGCGGGAGACCTGCGTGCCTGCGGCATCGAGGCCTTGCAGACCAATGTCTTCCACCTGATGCAGAAACCTGGATCCGCCGTGATCAAGGCTCTGGGCGGGCTGCACCGCATGATGGGCTGGGATGGCCCCATCGTCACGGACTCGGGCGGGTTCCAGGTGTATTCACTGATTCACCAGAATCCCAAGTTCGGCGCCTTGACCGAGCGCGGCATGCTGTTTCGCCCCGAGGGCTCGCAGCGCCGTTTCCAGCTCACGCCCGAGAAGAGTGTGCAACTGCAGGTGGACTATGGCGCCGACGTGGTGATCTGCCTGGACGACTGCACGCACGTGGACGCTCCGCGCGAAGCGCAAGAGGCGTCGGTGGTGCGCACGCTTGCCTGGGCCCGGCGCGGCAAGGCCGAGTTTCAGCACCAGGTGCAACAACGCGGCATCGGTCCTGAGGAACGTCCGAAGCTGTTTGCCGTGGTGCAGGGAGGGGGACACCGCGACCTGCGCCAGCGCTGCGCGCAGGGTCTGCTGGAGGTCGGCTTCGACGGTTTCGGGCTGGGTGGCTGGCCTCTCGACTCGCAGGGCCAACTGTTGCTCGATATCATTGCCTACACGCGCGAGCTCGTCCCGCGTGAGTTGCCCATGCATGCCCTTGGTGTGGGTCAACCGGACAATGTGGTGGCCTGCGCACGGCTGGGCTATGATCTGTTTGACAGCACGATGCCCACGCGGGACGCTCGGCATGGCCGGCTGTACGTGCTGAACGCCGGGAGCGACAAGCTGAGCGACGACTGGTACTCGTACCTCTACATTGGCGATGACAAGCACATCCGCGCCAGGGAACCGCTCGAGCTCGGTTGCGATTGCGCTTGCTGTGCCCAATACTCGCGCGCCTATCTGCACCATCTCTACAAGCTCAAGGATAGCCTGTACTTCCGCCTGGCCACGCTGCACAACCTGCGCTTCATGACGCGCCTGATGGCCGGGCTGCAGAAAGAAGACATAACACGGAGACACAGAGAACACGGAGACGAAGGACAAGAAAGAGGGCAGAAAGAACAAAGGGACTCCTGATCGCACTCAGCACGACGTCGGTTTCTGGCGCGACAACACCGAATCGTCTCCTGCTGTTTTCTCGTATTTTTCCCTCTTTGCCCTCAGTGTACTCCCACGTCAAGCCACCGCCTTCGGCGAGACCTGCGGCGGGGCGAACGGCGCTTCTCCGTGTTTGGATCTTGTTTCTGCACATGCGCTGGTGAGAGATGGATGAGCTAGAGCCGTTGATAGCCGCGGTGCACAAGAGCGCCAAGTACGCGCGGGTTAGCACCGAGGTCATCCGCAATGTGGGGGCGCGAGAGCTCGCTGCACGCCACAGTCTGAAGGAAGCGATCAAGGCCACCAAGAAAAAGCTGCATCAGGTGGGTGGGGCCTACCTGGATGAGTCTATCGAGTATTCCCGCTGGGAATTGGCACTGCAGACAGCGGCGGATTCTGGCGATCCCGAGCAGTTGCGCTGCGTCTGTCTTCAGATGATGCAATGCCACGCATCGACGCGCGAACGGCTGCCCATTCTGGGCGAGTTCTACGCCAGGGTGCTGCAGGGCTTGCCGCCTGTGCATACGGTGCTTGATCTGGCCTGTGGGCTCAACCCTTTGGCGCTGCCGTGGATGGGCCTGGCAGCAGGCGTGCGCTACTATGCGTACGACATGTACCTGGACATGGCCGGGTTCTTGAACCGTTTCTTTGAGCGCTTGGGCATACAGGGAGAAGCGGTTGCCTGTGATGTGATCCAGGCGCCTCCCACGCAACACGCGGACCTGGCCATGCTTCTGAAGGCGCTGCCATGCCTGGAGCAACTCGATCGCTTGGCCAGTGCGAGGCTCCTGGATGGCCTTCAGGCCCAATACCTACTGGTTTCCTTTCCAGTGCGCAGCCTGGGCGGCCGCGACAAGCGCATGACTGAGAACTATGAAGTTCATTTCCGCGAGCTGGTCTCCGGCAGGCCGTGGCAAGTGCAGCGCTTTGCGTTTTCCACAGAGCTGGCTTTTCTGGTACGCAAGGGCTGAGTCCGGCACATCGTAATCAGGAGGGCCCCATGCAAGCGTCGATGCAAGAGATGCAAGCCAAGCTGCAAGCCCTGGTGCAGCCGTGGTATCAGTCCCTGGCCAACCCGCCAGCCGCGCAAGAGGCTGTGTTGAAGCAGTTCCTGTCCGGCTACGCGCAGACTCGCTATGGGCAGGAGCACCGCGCAGGAGAGATCGGCAGCATCGAGGAGTACCGCCAGGCCTTTCCCATTGTGACCTATCAGGACCTCGAGCCGCTGATTCAGCGCAGCATGGCCGGCGAGACCGACCTTCTGCTGTACGAGCCGCCGGTGGGGTGGGCCATCACGCGCGGCACGACCCGTGGTGAAAGCAAGTTCGTGCCCATGACCCCGACGGACTTGAAGATGCGCGTGAGCGCCGCGCGGGCCGTGGTCAACTATGCGCTGCGCACCAAGGACGTGGGCGTCTTTCAGGGCGCCAACCTCAATCTCAACTTCCCGTCGGTGGTGGGCAAAGTGCGCGCTGGCGAGCGCGAGGTGGAGTACGGCTACAGCTCGGGCATCTACGTGCGCTACGTTTCCAAGAGTACGCCCCTGCGCTCAGTGCCGTCGCAGGAGGAGATCGATGCGCTGGGCGGCGGCAAAACCGTGGGTGATTGGGAACGGCGCTTCGAGCTGGCCTACGAACGCTGCAAAGAGGAAGACGTCACAGTGGTCGGAGGTGTGGCCCCCACGGCGCTGCAGTTCGGACGCTACCTGCACAGGCGCCATCAGGTCTACCCCAAGGACCTGTGGAAGGTGCGCATCATGACTTTGGGCAGCGTGCCGGGCATCAACACCAAGTACGCGCCGGCGCTGCACGCCATGTACGGCCCGGCTGAGATCGCCGAGATCTACGGGGCGACGGAGGGCATGTTCGGCCAGCAGCGCGATCAGCGCCGCGCCTGGTGCCCGAACTATGACTTGTTCTTCCTGGAACTGCAGACCAGGCGGGGAATCATCATGCTGCACGAGATGCGCCCGGGCGAAACCGGCAGCCTGATCGCTTCCACCTGTATCCTGCCACGCTACAAGATCGGCGATTTGATCATGGCCTTCGATCCACCCTACTTCCGCTGCATCGGACGCGACCAGCCATTTGCCCTGCTGGCCTACCATTGGGATCGGCTGATGCGCGCCGACTTGGGCGGCCCCTAGGCAGGGACAAGACTTCGGAGGTTTTCCGAAACCTCCGAAGTCTACCTGCGGCATCGCTCTACAGCCGGCCCTTGAAAAGGCCTCCCAGGAGCATGGCTGCCCCGATCACGATCAGGATGATCGGCCAGGTGATGGACCAGTTCAAGACCTCGCCCAGGCCGATGGCCAGCAGGATCAGGCCGCCGATGATGGTGCCGAGCACTGGACGCCGGTAGGCGGGTAGGATCAGCCGCAGCACTGCTTCCAGTAGGAGGGTGACTCCGGCCGCGGCCACGAAGACCCGCCAGATGTTGCCCCAATCCCAGTATTGGAAGTAGCCCATCTGCTGTATGAGCAGGATAACGCCCACTGCGATGAAGAAGACGGCCCAAAGCACACTGCTCAGGGGATCGCGGGCGCCCTTCTCATCCTTCTCGGACTTTTCGTGATCCTTCTCGTCCTGCTGGCGATCCTTCTCATCCTTCTCCTCGTGTTCACGTGGAGGACGAGTGTACTGCTCGCCTGGACTCGGCGGCGCCGTCGTTTTCGATTCCTCGTTGGACATGTTTCCCTCCTATCATACTGGGCGAGGATCTCTGCACTGAGAGCCATTCTAGCGTGAAAGTGTTGGGGCGTCAACCTTGCGCACGTGCCGCATAGTGGCGCGATTTGCACAAAGGCGCACACTGCGGCATAATGTGTATTGGCACGACGCGACCCCGGCTGGCGAGGCCGGGGTCGTTGTGTGTGTTTCTCGCCTGCTTCGGGAGCCCATTCTGTGCTCTGTGGGACTGGGGAATGTGCTGAAGAAACGTACCGATCTTAGAAATGTGGCGATTATCGCGCATGTGGATCATGGCAAGACCACACTGGTGGACGGCTTGCTCAGACAGGCGCGTGCCTTCCGAGCGAACCAGCAGGTGGTCGAGCGCGTGATGGACTCGAACGACCTGGAACGCGAGCGGGGGATTACCATCCTGGCCAAGAACACCGCGATCCACATCTGGGATCCGACTACTCGGCAGAACGTCAAGATCAACATCGTGGACACGCCTGGCCATGCCGACTTTGGCGGTGAGGTCGAGCGTGTCATGAACATGGTGGATGGCGTGCTCTTGCTCGTGGACGCTGCCGAAGGGCCCATGCCACAGACGCGCTTTGTCTTGCGCAAGGCTCTGGAGATGGGACGCCACGCTATCGTGGTGGTGAACAAAGTGGATCGCAGGACGGCTGATCCCGCTGCGACGCTCAACGACACCTTTGACCTGTTCATCGAATTGGGGGCGACGGACGACCAGTCCGATTTTGCGGTGGTGTACACCAATGCGATCACAGGCCAGGCAGGCTATTCAGCGGAGCTGGGCCCTGACCTACAGCCGCTTTTCGATACCATTTTGCGCAATATCCCGCCGCCCGATGTGGATGCCGACGCTCCACTGCAGATGCTGGTCACCAACCTCGGCCATGATACCTATCGTGGCGCTACGGCGGTTGGGCGCATCTCTGCTGGCAAGATCACCTCCGGGCAGAACCTCGCTCGTATCACTCGAGATGGGCGAGTGCTGCCCGAGCAGGCGCGTTATCTGGCGATGCATCAAGGCCTAGAACTGGTGGATGTGCCCATGGCTGAGGCCGGCGACATCGTCTCTATTGCCGGATTGGAGAGCATAGGCATTGGGGAGACTCTGGCGGACCCCGAGAATCCCAAGGCGCTGCCGGTGATCCACGTGGAAGAACCGACGGTGCGCATGACGTTTGCGGTGAATGGCTCGCCTTTCAGCGGACGTGAGGGCCGCTGGAGCACGTCCCGTAACCTGCGAGAGCGCCTGTTCGCGGAACTGCGCCGCGATGTGGCCCTGCGCGTGGAGGAAACCGGCGGCGCGGACTCTTTCACGGTCTCTGGGCGAGGGGAACTGCATCTGGCCATCCTGATCGAAACCATGCGGCGCGAAGGTTACGAGTTCCAGGTGTCGCGCCCGGAGGTGATTCTCAAGCAGGGCGCCAACGGCCAGACTCTGGAGCCGTATGAAGAGGTGTATATCGAGACGCCTTCGGATGCCGTGGGGGCCGTGGTGGAGATGCTTGGAGTGCGGCGCGGGCGCATGCTGGACATGTCTGAAACCAAGAACGGAGCGGTGCGGCAGACCTACCTGGTGCCCACGCGTGGCATGCTGGGCTTCCGCCATCAGTTCATGACGGCGACGCGCGGCCTGGGCATCACGAACAGCCTCTTTCGCGGCTATGAGCCCTATGCCGGGCCGATCGCTTCTCGCTCCACGGGTTCCCTGGTGGCCTGGGAGGACGGGGTAACCAAGAACTATGCTCTGCGCAGCGCCGAAGGCCGGGGAACGCTGTTCCTGGGCCCTGGTGTTGAGGTCTACGAAGGCATGGTGGTGGGAGAACGCCCCTGCGCCGGAGACGTGGCCGTTAACGTGTGCAAGGCCAAACACCTGACCAACATGCGGCAATCGGTGAAGGAAAACCTCGAACGCCTCACCCCCTTTCGCAATCTGAGCCTGGACGAGGCGATCGAATTCCTCGCCGACGATGAGCTGGTGGAAGTGACCCCGCAATGCTTTCGCATCCGCAAGAAGGTCCTCGGTACCCACGAGCGCGGCAAGCTGAACAAGGGCGCCAGGAAGGACGCTGCGGCGGCGTAGAGGGCAGGCCGATGGGCAGGCGAAGCACAAGGCGATACATGGTGCTGGTCGAAGAGAGCCCACCCCGCGGCGACCTGTATGAGCTGGAACAAACCACCTATCATTGGGTTGTCGACAGGCGTTCACACGAGATCGTGATGACGTTTGAAGGCAGGCTGGAGGCCAAGCTGTCCACACACACTGGCCTGTGGGACGATCCGCACCTCTCCGGCGTGCGCGAGGTCGCCGTAACGGCGGACCAGCGGTCTGTGACCGTGAAGTACCACGACGGCCGTGAGGAGGTCGTGCCGCTGCCGCAGTAACCGCGAGCGTGCTACGGGTTTGTCTCACCACATGCAGGTTCGTTGACCACCACAGGCGCCAGAGTGGGCGCCTGCCCTTGCGGGCAGAACCCCGTATCCTGGTTGCAGGTTTGCCATAACCGCGCTATACTGCAAAGTGCCAGAGCGAAGGTCAATGCCATTCGGGGGGAAGGCCGCATGGGGCTGACCTTTGAGTGGGACGAAGTCAAAGCCCAGACCAATGTGAAGAAGCACCACGTCACCTTTGAGGAAGCGCGGACGGTCTTCTACGACCCGCTCTCGATTACGATTCCCGATCCGCGACATTCGGCGCACGAGGCGCGTTTTGTGGACGTGGGTTGTTCTGCGCGAGGTAGGATCCTGGTGGTAGTGTATACCGAGCGTGGTGAGCGTATCCGCATCATCTCTTGTCGCAGCGCTACCCGATCGGAGCGAAAGGCCTATGAAGAAAACAGTGCGTGAGACTCAAGACGCATACGGCACGGAAGAAGCTCTGCCCGAGTACGACTTTCGCGGAGGAGTGCGAGGTAAGCACCACAGCGCGTATGCCCGGGGACATACAGTAAAGGTCCACAAGGCCGATGGAACTACCTCGGTGCAGTACTTCTCCTTGGAGGACGGCGCTGTGCTGCTCGAACCGGACGTGCGCGCGTATTTCCCCGACTCAAAAGCTGTCAACGAAGCCCTACGCACGCTGATTGCGCCGGTCGTCCGCAAGCCGGGCTCAGCCATCAAGCCGGACTAGTCTTGCGCTTGTGGCTTCCGCCTCTCGGGGGCGCAATCTGATGCGAGCTGAACCTAGACTCGCCCCATGGAGCATCGCCTGTCTGCTGGACTTGCTGAGCCCGTCCGGTCTGCACCTGCAACGGCGTGCGTGTCTTTCCCGCAGTGGCGCACCAGGAGCATGCATCGAGGGGAATGGCTGTGTCGCTTCCCGAATCCGTCGCGCGCAAGCTGTGGATTGACCAGGCCCTGGCCCACGCGGGCTGGAGCCCGATCCTGCCCTTCGACCCGCATGCCCCGCACGAGCGTACGGCGCTGACGGAATACCCCACGACCAACGGCCCCGCCGACTATGTGCTCTTCGACGCCGGCCAGCCACTCGCCGTGGTCGAAGCCAAGCGCCCCTCGGTGGCGCCGCAGAACGTGCTCACGCAGGCGCAGCGCTACGCGCGTGGATTGCAGGACAGCCCGTTTGACTTCTCCGGAGTGCACGTACCCTTTGCGTATTCCTCCAACGGCCACGTGATCTGGTTCCAGGACCTGCGCGATCCGCATAGCCGCTCGCGCGAGGTGCGGGAGTTTCACACCCCGGCGGCGCTGCGCGAGATGCTGACGCACGACCGCGCGGCTGCCTCGCAATGGCTGCGCACACACGCGGTGGACCACTCCTTGCTGCGCCCGTACCAGCGCGAGGCCATCGAGCACATCGAGCGCGCCCTGCTGAACGGCAAGCGCACCATGTTGCTGGCCATGGCCACCGGTACGGGCAAGACCATGGTGGCGGTGGCGCTGCTCTACCGCCTGCTCAAGTCGGGCTACGCGCACCGCGTGCTGTTCCTGGTGGACCGGCGCGCGCTGGCGGCGCAGGCGGTGGTGGCCTTCTCACGCTTCGAAGCCGAGCCAGCGCTGCGCTTCGACAAGGTGTACGAAGTCTACAGCCAGCGCTTCCGCAGGGAGGACCTGGAGGACGACAAGTTCGATCCCAAGGTCTTGCCGTCTTCCTACCTGACCAACCCCGATCTGTGCGACGCCTTTGTCTACATCAGCACCATCCAGCGCACCTGCATCAACCTGTTCGGCCCGCCGCAAGGCGCCGGTTGGAGCAGCGACCAGGACGATGAGTCGGACGCGCGCAAGCTGGACATCCCCATCCACGCGTTTGACGTGATCATCGCCGACGAGTGCCACCGCGGCTATACTTCGCTCGAGAGCGCGGAATGGCGCCACGTGCTGGACCACTTTGACGGGGTGAAGATCGGCCTCACAGCCACGCCCGCCGCGCACACCAAGGCCTACTTTCGCGACATCGTCTACAACTATGGCTACGAGCAGGCCGTGCGCGAAGGCTACCTGGTGGACTATGACCCGGTGGTGATTTCCTCGCGCGTGACCATGGAGGGCGCCTTCCTCAAGCCGGGCGAGGAGGTGGGGCTGCGCGACCGTGAGACCGGGCAACTGCGCCTGGAGCAACTGGAGGACGTGCGCGAGCTGCCGCCGTCCGAACTGGACGAAAAGTGGGCCGCGCCCGACCGCGATCGCAAGGTGGTGCAAGAGGTGGGCAAGTACCTGCGCGAGCAAGAAACGGCGCAGGGGCGCTTCCCCAAGACGCTGGTGTTCGCCTACAGCGACGTGCCGCACGTTTCGCACGCCGATCGCCTGGTGGAATTGCTGCGCGACGAGTTCGGGCGGGGCGATGCGTTCGTGGCCAAGATCACGGGCAGCCCTTCCGTGGACCGGCCGCTGCAGCGCATCCGCGAGTTCCGCAACCGCCCCGAGCCGGGCATCGCCGTGACCGTGGACATGCTCTCCACCGGGGTGGACATCCCGGCGTTGCAGAACACCCTCTTCCTGCGTCCGGTCAAGTCGCGCATCCTGTTCGAGCAGATGGTGGGCCGCGGCACGCGCCGCTGCGACGAGATCGGCAAGACCCACTTTACCATATTCGACGCCGTGGGACTGCTGGACTACTTTGCGCACGCCTCCGGCTTCACCACCGACCCGCCCGAGAAAGCGACGCGCACGCTGGCCGAGATCATCCAGGACATCTGTGACAACCGCGACCGCGACTACAACGTGCGCGTGCTGGTCAAGCGCCTGCAGCGCATAGCCAAGGACATCTCCGCCGAGGGGCGCGAGGACTTCACACGCTTCATCGCCGACGGTGACGTCGCCGCCTTTGCCGCCGATCTGCCGCGCGCAATCGAACGCGACTGGGCCGCCACCATGAGGCTATTGCGCGATGCGGATTTCCAGTCGCTGCTGCGCGACTACCGGCGCTCCAGCCAACCGTTCCTCATCGCCGAGTCGGTCGAAGACTATGTCAGCTCCGGCTACCTGATCCACACCGCCGATGGCAAGAGCGTGCGGCCCGACGACTACTTGGCCGCCTTTGAGCGCTTTGTGCAGGAGAACCCCGACCACATCGAGGCCATCGGCATCCTGCTGGAGCGTCCCGCCGGCTGGCGCACCGAGGCGCTGCGCGAGCTGCGCCAGAAGCTGCAGGCCCGCCCGGAAGGCTTCACCGAGAGCAACCTGCGCCGCGCCTACCAGCACGAGCTGGCCGACATCATCTCCATCGTCAAGCACGCCGCGCGCGGCGAGCCGCTGCTGTCCGCCGAAGAGCGCGTTGAGCGCGCCATGGCGCGGGTGCGGGCGGGCAAGGTCTGGACGCTGGAGCAGGAGCGCTGGCTGGACCTGATCCGCAACCATCTGATCCAGAACCTGGCCATCACTCAGGAGGACTTCAATCTGATCACCTTTGCCCAGGCCGGCGCTACCTGGGGCCGCGTCAACCGCGACTTTCAGGGCCGCCTGGAGGCGGTGCTGGCGCAGGTGAACGAGGAGATGG
>Ga0116202_10001200_pt1 | contig 15177 bp, 10 predicted proteins | sample LakKivw325mmetaG_FD_94479 | JGI IMG/M metagenome (GOLD analysis project Ga0116202, IMG submission 94479) | Anoxic lake water microbial communities from Lake Kivu, Rwanda to study Microbial Dark Matter (Phase II) - Lake Kivu water 325m metaG | ecosystem: Environmental > Aquatic > Freshwater >...
ATCCACGTTGACATCTGCCGCACGATTGACGACGAAGGCGAGTGGCAACGGGTCCGGTCGGCCGTGGTTGACGAACTGGTTGATTTCGTGCTGGCGCGCGGCGGTCAAATAACGGCCGAACATGGTGTCGGTTCGGCCAAGCGCCACCTGATGAGGCGCGCGCTCGGCCCGGCCGAACTCGACATCATGCGCCGCCTGAAGGAATCGCTGGACCCTGAAGGCTTGCTGAACCCCGGAAAAGTGTTGCCACCTGCTAGTTTCTAGTTCTTAGTTCTTGGTTCTTGGTTCGTGAACCAGAAACTACAAACCAGAGACTACGAACTATCGGGCGACCTTGGCTATCTTCCCGAGCTTCTTGAAGTCTCTGCCTTGGACCACAACCAGGTAGAGGCCGTCGGCAAGCGGCTTGCCGGACGCGTTGCAGCCGTCCCAGGCGAGCACGCGTTGGCTGACGTCGTCGAAGCGGCGCACGAGAGCCCCTGACAGCGTGTAGACAAGGACGTCCGGCGTCTGGCCGGCCGGGAAGTCGAGCACCAGCTCGCACGCGCCCGAGAACGGCGCGGGCCGCGTGTACGGCTCGGCCCACGTCTTCACGTCAACCCGGTAGAACTGGCTCGCCATCGAGACGTTGCCGGACGAGTCGGTCGCGGTGACGAAGTAGCGGTAGCCGGTGTCGCGCGGCACCCCGAACACCGCCGCGGTCGTGTCAAGAGTGCTCTCCGCCGCGATTCGGAATCCGCCGAATCCGTAGACCTTGATGTCGTCAAGGAAGACGCCCGTCCCGTTGATGCCCGCGTCGCTGACGTAGCGGAACCGGAGAAAGGCGTCTTCGGCCGGGGGCAGGAGGTAACGTCGCTCGTACCAGGAACGGTTATCGCCGTAGAGCGAATCGAGCTTGTGCCAGTTACTGCGGTCGGGCGACCACTCAACGTAGCAGATGTCGCGGACGAATCCGGCCAGTGAGTCCCAGTCTTCCTGCGTCGCATACCAGGCATACAGCGAGAGCAGGCCGCCCGCGGGCAGGCTCAGCGGTTCGGCGCTCACCATGAGGTTGTCCAGGTTCGATACCGAGCCTGAGAAGAACGACGTCTGTCCGGAGTGGGCCTGCTGGGTGCTCGTGGTCCAGCCGGAGTTGGCCCAGTTGGCGAAGTCGTCACCGTAATCAAAGAAGACCTCTTCCGGCAGGGTCGCCTCGTACAGGTGGTAGCGGACCGGCGCAAGGTCGAAACAGGTGTTCCACCAGAGCCGGGCGTCGCTGCGGCCTCCCTGCTTCACCCGCGCGATTGCGGGCTGCGCGGGTTTGAGGTCGTCGGTTCCGAAGTAGCGGTTCAGGAACTGAAGCCAGCCCGATTCCCGGGCGAAGCCCAGCGTGGCATATGAGTCAACGGCCCCTTTCAGGGCAAGGTAGTTGCCCGGAAACCAGACCGCGAGGCCGCGGGCATTCTCGAAACCGGAGCTGTGTTCCTCGGCAATCACCGCGGTCTGGAACGCGGTGAGCAGGGAATCGGGCACGATGCCGCCGAGCAGCGCGAGGAAATGGATAAGGTCAATGTGGAACGACTTGCCCGGAAACGTCTGGGCTGCGGCACGGGCCGCGCGAGCCTGAGGCGACGCTCCGAGTCCGGGAAGGAAGGCGGCCAGAGCGTCCAGCGCCCGCCCGAGTTCGTCCATTTCCAGTGCGGACAGGGTAACATCCTGGCCCGGATACTCCGCGACATAGTCTTCGCAGACGCCGGGAAGCTGCTCGGCCGGCGTGCGCGTAGGCCGGCTGGTGAGCCGGTCGAGAAGCTTCGTGTAAGGCAGGCCATCGGCCGGGACCAGGGCTTCGGACGCCAGCATGTAGTCACAGGCGTCGCGGACTTCGGCCGCAACCTCGACCATGCCCATCAGGCAGGCGTCAAAGCCGAGTATCCGGACCCGTTTCCCCAGCGCCTGCCTGACGCCGGCCATCGCCTCGGCAAGCTCGCCGCCGGCAACGCCCATTTCGTGGGCGTGGGAGTCGTCAACGAGTATGGCGCGGCTTGGCCCATAGCCCGGGTACCAGCCGTCGCCGTGGTCCCAGAGAACGAGAACGTAGTTCGTGGCCGGGTAGTGACGGCGGAGGAAGTCGGCAAAGCCGGCGAGCGTGGCCGGGTCGGCCATGTCTATCGCCCCGAGGCGGGCGAGCGTATCCGCGCCGTCTTTCTTGATGTAGTAGCGGTAGCAGCCGGGCCGGGGGTCGCGGGCCGCGCGGTCGACCTGGACCACGACGTTGACTTCCTCGGTGGAGCCGACCTGCTCCATCTCGGCGATGTCGACGTCGGCCTGGTCGTTCATCCCGTTATCCGCGCAAATGTACACGCCGACGGTCCATTGGGCGGCGGGAGCCGGAGAGAGAACCGCCAGGGACGCCAGGACCGCCAGGCTCGAAAGCAGACGGAGAGCCGGCGTGGGTGCGAATGGCGGCAGGGGCACGGCGAGCCGTGCCCCTGCTGTTTTACGTGTAACCGTCAGCCTAGAATCCAACCGTCAACTGCAACCGGTGGGTCGGTTTGACGTACTGGAGGTAGCGGAAGGTGTAGTCGAGCCCGAGGGAGAGCCCCTGCGCCGGCTTGGCCCGCGCGCCGAGCCCGGCTGAGAGCCCGGTGAGCCAGCCGAGTTCCGACTGGTAGCTGTTGTCGGCATTGAGGATGTAGCCGCCGCGCAGGAAGAAGATGTTGTTGAGGCCGTATTCGAGGCCGAGGTTGACCGTCTCGTTGATGTCCGAGGGGTGGGTAACGTCAAGCGCCAAGGTCAGGCGGGAGCCTGCCGACGGGTCCATTGCCTCGATGATATCGTAGGCGATGCCGAAGCGGAAGGAGGTAGGCAGACCGACCGGCGTGGTCTTGTACGAGCCCTGAATCTGGCTCGGGCCCGAGTCCTCCCAGAAGAAGCTGTAGTCGAGCTGCCGGCCGGTGAAGGTGAGTTGGGTGCCGTAGTTGGTGACTGCCGCGCCGATACGGAGGGACTTGAACCCGGTGTTGTAGAAGAGGCCGACGTCGAAGCCGAACGCCGAGGCCGACATGTCCCAGATGGTCTGCTGAACAACCTTGGCGGTGACGCCGAAGCAGAGCTTGTCGGTGATGATGCGGGCGTAGCTGACCGCGAAGGCCATGTCCGACGCGCCGAAGAAGAGGCCCGTGCCTTCGTCTTCGCGGAGCCGGGTGCTGGGGTTGTCAATCGTGGTCTGTTCCATCTCCCCCATCGTCAGCGCGGTCACGTTGAAAGCGACCGTGCCGAAGTTGGTCATCGGCAGGACGATGGCGAGGTTATCGTGGTTGACGTCGGCAATCCAGTCAAGGTGGTTGAGCTGGGCCTGACGGTTGACCCGGGCGAGCCCGGCCGGGTTGAAGTAGGCGGCCGAGGCGTCGTCGGCGATGGCGACAAAGGCGTCGCCCATCCCGGTGGACCGGCCGACCCCGATTTTGAGGAACGCGGCGCCGGTCGTGCCGACTTTGGAGAATGCCGCCTGGGCCGGAGAGAGGATCGCCACGGACACCAGGAGCGCGATGGTCAGAGTGAACGTGATGCTATGTTTCATGGCTGCCTCCCTTAGTAAATGAAGACGAGTTTGCCGACCGCCTCACCCACCGGCGACTCGACGTGGTAGACATACACACCCGAGGCGATGAGCTGGCCGGAGATGGCGGTGCCGGTGCTGCCCGGCGATTCGTTGGTGAAGTCCCAGGTCTCGGTGCCGCCCTGGTCGAGCGGTTTGGTATCGGTGTCCTTGTGCTTGATCACCTTTACCAGGTCGCCCGCCATCGTGAAGATGCGGATGGTGCACTCGTCGGGCAGGTGGGTGAACTTGACGTAGCGCTGGTCCGAGGACTTCTCCCAGGAGTTGAAGACGATGTAGGGGTTGGGGACGACCTTGACGTGCAGCGAGTAGGTGGTGTCGGTTCGCGCTGAGCCGATGGTGGAGACAAGCTGATAGACGTTGTAGAAGGGCGCGGTGCCGCCGGTCTTGTTTCCGACCAGCAGCCACTTGTCGCCGTCCTGTATCAGGCTCGTGTTGCCGCCGATTGAATCGCCGGCATTGAGGTCCGCATAGGCCCCGCACACGTGGATGCGAGCCATGCCGCCCCGCAGCGTGTCGGTCGGGTTCTGCGCGCCCCGGTCCACGAAGCACCAGCCGTTCGCCTTGTCGCGGGTCCCCGACCGATTGGTGAACGGCGCGAAAGGCACCTCGACCCGGCCGTGGGTCACGTCATAGACCTTGGCGGTCAGATACGGGCTGGTCGCAAACTCGACTTCGTAGTCCGAGCCGCGGAAAGCCCACTTGCCTTCCGGCGCGATGCCGCCGCCGCGAACTTTTTCCGGCGGGTAGCTGCCGGCCTCGACGTACGCGGTTTCAAACCCGCTCCCCGGCGTCTGCAGGTTAAGGGTACAGCTCAGGGCGAGGCCGTTGAATGCGGGCAGCGCACGGGCGAGCTTGTTGCCGACCACGTAGCTGAACGACGTCGTGTCAAACACCACGCTGTCGTTGCGGGCGTCGGTAACGATGTAGCGGTAGATTGACTTCGAGGCGCTGCCACCGAAGAACGGCTCCAGGAATCGAAGTTCGTAGGTGTCGGCCGTCACCTGGGCCGGCACCACGACGTTGGCCAGCCACTTGACGCCCGGCTTGGTCGTATCGCCGAGCGCGGTGACGACTCGGGTCGTCGGCATCACGTAGTTGGCTGCTTCCCAGCGCGGCACGGTTGAGAAGTTGGAGACGAGGCCGGAGCGAAGGATGAGCGTGTCCCAGGCCTGCGGGGTGCGGTGTGCCGAATCCCACGCGGTCGTCTGGAAATTGAAGTCGTAGGCGGTGACGCAGTAGTAGTAGGTGAAGCCGTTGGTGACGAGCGTGTCGCGCAGCGAGTAGTAGGCGCCGGCGTCGGTCGCTTTGAGCCAGAGGCTGTCGGGCGTCCCCGCCGAATCGCCGCCCGGCGGGTAGTTGAACGTGACTGAGTCGGCGACGTCGCACTGGCCGATGATCTTCCAGTCGGTGCCGTTGGCGGACTTGTACACCGCGTAACCCTGGAAGTCATAACCCTTGTACATCGGGTCCCAGCCCGGCTTGGTCGTGTCGCTCGCGACCTTCACCCAGTAGGGGTCAGGGGTCACTTCCGGCAGGTTGTCCCAGACAATCCGCACCTGGTTGTCGCCGGGCACCAGCGTGATGTTCGGCGAGAGCGGCGGTCCGGGCAGGAGCCAGCCCTGGTCGTAGATGAACTGCGCCTGGTTGGCCAGCTTCGCCAGATGCACGAGCGAATCGCGGGGACGATCCGGCCAGTTCTGGCCGGCGCCGCCGTACGGCGCGCACATGCAGGCGATGATCAGCCGCTCCATCTGGCCCGGCACGAGCGTGAACGGGCCCGAGCACTGGACGAAGCGCTTGTCGGCCGCCGCGGCGTCGACCGAGTCATACGGCGAGAAGACGCCGGTCCGGTAGTCGAACCCGGCCATCGTCAGATACTGGGCCGCGTCGGTCACCGGGTCGATGTCAATCGTGAACTTCTTGAACGCGGTCATCCCCAGCGCCACGCCGTTCGTGTCGCGCGGGCTCTCGAGGAACTTGTAGGCAAAGACACCGGGTGTGCCGGCGTCCCATGTCGCGCCGGGGTTCTCCTGGTTGTTGAAGTCGCCGACGTAACCGACGTTCTTCACCGTGTCCGAACCCGGCACGGCGTCGTTGAGCAGCAGGCCGACCATGTCGTCGGTCGCATCGCCCACGTCGGCGTCGCAGACCGCGCCGGCGTAGCAGTTCTTGAGCGTGTCGGTGCCGGCGTTACGGATGCTGTAGATGATGAAGAAGATGTCCTGATTCGAGGGATAGTTCCAGGCGTACACGGTCTGGTAGATGTTGATGCTCTGGGGCTTGCCGGGTGAGATGTGGTTTTCGGGCAGGATGTCGGAATAGGCGCACCACATGTCCATCAGCGAGAAGTTCTCCTTTGGCACCACCGTGTCCAGCTCCGTCGCGGTGACCCAGCGCTCACGCGGTCCCGGCGGCCAGTCAACCGGGTATACGAAGACCCGGTCATCGGGACTGCCGGTGCCGTCCTCGGCGTGTTCGACCGTGACCGGCGACATCTCGGTGCCGCCGGAGTTCGGGTTGTAGCCGAACGTGACCAGGGTGTCTTCCTTCTCCGGCTCGTTGGCCCGCACCTTGATCGAGCCGAACCAGAGCCCGGCGCCGAAGATGTAGCAGTTCTTCAGCGGCTGCGGCCAGGAGCCGCCAGCCGAACCCGAGCCGGTGGTCGGGTCGTAGCCGTAGCGCCCGTCGTTGTGGAACGGACAGAGCCACTTGTTGATGTTCAGCCACTCCATGTCGTAGATGCGCTGGCCGGCCGGCGGCGGCGTGGCCGTGCGCGCCCACACCGTTCCGGTCACCGTCGCCAGCAGCACAAGGAGCAGCCCGGCGGTCCTCAGCTTGCGGTCAGTTGATAGTAACTTCATGGTTGCTCCTTAGAACGACAGGCTCATGCCGATCTTGAACTTGCGCGGCGTCCCGTAGTAGGTCGGCGGCGTGTTGGCGTCGTTGTAGGCCTTCATGTAGGAGACGTACTGCTCGTAGCGGGTGATGAAGCCGTCGTGGTTGTAGTCGCGCGCCGGGTGGTAGTAGTAATCGCCGAACAGGAACCCGGATGCGCTGAACTCGTACGGTGTGATGACGCGGCCGGTGTAGTCGGGCTTGCCGGTCGCGGCGAAGACGCTGGTAACGACGTCGGTGTTGAGCACGTTCGAGATGTCGCAGTTAAGCGAGAGCGACATCCCCGCGAACGTGAAGTCCTTGCTGATGCGGCTGTCGAGGGTATAGCTGCTCGGCAGCCGGGCGGAGTTCGACAGACCGATCTGGTTGCCTTTCTGGTCGGTCGGCGTGTAGGGCATGCCCGTAGCGAAGTTGAACACGCCGGACACCTCGAAGTCACGCATCGGCACGAAGCCGAAGTCGGATGGGAACGTGAACGCGAGGTCGCCGTGGAACGCGTGGCGCTGGTCCTGGTCGAGGAAGTAGTCGAGCTGCCGCGGGGTCTCGCGCTGGTACTGGGCTTCGGCGGTCGAGGCGGTGCCCTTGGCGACCTGGAACGTGTAGCCGAGCCGGCTTGACCAGTACTGGCTCAGTACCTTGGAAACCGTCGCCTCGAATCCCTGGATGCGGGCGTACTCGACGTTGTAGTACATCGTGTACGGCTGGGGCAGCGCCTGGACGACGCGCACGCCGGCGAGGTCGAACACGTCCTTGTAGAACGCGGTCACGTCGAACTCGAAGATGTCGGTGAGCTGGGCGTCAAAACCCATCTCGTAGGCGATGGTCTTCTCCGCGCCCATGTTGGCGTTGCCGACGATGACGTTGCCGCGGCTGCGAAGCTCGGCGGCGGAACGGTCGGCGTACGTGTACATGTCCGAGAACGACGGGTTCTTGAAGAAGTGGCCGTAGGAGAAGCGGAACTTGATCCGTTCGGTAATCGGGTAGGACAGCCCGAGGCGCGGAGCCAGCCGGTACTTGGCCGGCACCGGTAGCATCGAATCGGATATCTCCGGCCGCGCGCCCAGGCTCTCGGGGAACGCCCGGACGTTCGCCTTCGAATCCAGGTAGTCGAGCCGGATGCCGGCCCGGACCACGAGGTCCTCAAAGTCGGCCCGGTCCTGTACGTAGGCGGCGACGACCAGCGGCTTGTAGTTGTACGCGTCCCAGAACGGGTTCATGTCCCAGGGCAGCGAGTTCTCGTAAATCGAGAGCGAGTAGCTGGTCACGTCGAGCCCGGTCTTGATTTCGTGGATCTTCGACACGGTATGGGTCAGGTCGAGTTTGCCCAGCACCTGGTCGGTTGCCCGGTAGTGCCAGGTCCGGTTGTCGCCCTCGGTGACGAACAGCCCGGCCACGCCCCACGGGTTTTCGACCAGTGCGTAGGCGGAAGCGAAGTTCTTCTCGCCGGAATGGGCGTAGACCGGATTGCCGTTCGGGTCGAGCCAGAACGACCGGTACAGCTTCAGCACCGCGTCCCGCATCGACTTGATAGTGTCGGTCACACCCATGTTCGCCAGCTCGTAGTCAGCGTACTTCTGGTAGTTGAACACCCAGTCTTCGGCGCGGAAGTGGTAGCGGTCCCAGATGCCGGAGTTCCGGAGGAAGCCCCAGAACCCGGTCGTGTCCGCCGCCTCGGCGTCGAAGTTGCGGACGGTCCGGATGAGCGAAGTCTGGAACATGCCGATTTTCGCCTCGTAGACCGTGGTCGGCGAGAGCAGGTGGTTGATGGTGAAGTTCGCCTTGTACGACCGGACCCGGTTCGCGTACAACGCGGCCATGTCGTACTTGTAGGAGTTGCTCCAGCTCTGCCACTGGTAGTTGGAGTGGTAACCGTCAACCGTGAACTTCAGCCCTTCCCTGGTCAGACCGAACTCCTTCGGCATCTGCAAAGTCAGCTTGCCCTCGATCGCGTACTCGCCCCGGGGCGAGTCGACCTTGTACCGCGCGGCCGCGTCGCAGTCGGTCTTGAAATACTCGGTCGACAGGAAGTAGCGCAGCCGCTTCCAGACCGGGGTCGGTCCGCCGAGCGAGAAGGTCAGGCGGTTGTAGCCGTAGTTGTAACCGGTATTCATCGGGAATATATCGTCGGTGATGTAGCCGACGCGTCCGGTCGTCTTCGTCCCGCCTTCCTTGGTCACGGCCTTGATGATGCCGGACATGGCCGAGCCGTACTCGGCGTCGAAACCGCCGGTAATCACGACAACCGACTGCAGAGCGTCGGTCGTCGGCTTGGGCGAAGACCAGAGCGTGCCCACGAGCGCGTCCTGCGCGGATACGCCGTCAACCAGGTACGCCACGTCGTCGAACCGGCCGCCGCGGATGTGGGTCCAGCCGCCCCGGCTCTGGCTGACGCCGGCCTGCAGGCCCACCAGCTCGGAGAGCTGGGTCACCGGCAGCCGCTTGAAGTCCTCGCTCGTGATGTAGCGTTCGACCGACACGGCCTGCCGCTGCACGAGTTCTTTCTTCTTGCCGACGACGTCAATCGTCTTCCCGATGTCAATCACCGTCACCGACAGCTTGAAGTCAACCGTCACGGTGTTGTCCTGGATAACCTGGACGTTGGTCACCTTCTGGTCGTTGTAGCCGGTGTAGGACGCGGTCACGGTGTAGATGCCCGGCGGCACGTTGATTATCAGATACTGGCCGTTCAGGTCGGTCGCGTTTCCGAGTTCGGTGCCGCCGACGACGACGTTGGCGCCCACCAGCGGCTCGCCGGTCTGCTTGTCCGTCACCCGGCCGGCAATCGAACCGGTGTTCGCGGCCAGGGCGACGCCGACCAGCACCAGCAGTCCGAGCAGTGCTGTCCGTCCGATTAAAAAGAAGCTTTTCATTTCTGCCTCCTCTACTGAATCCGGATCGGGACGCCCCAGACAGTCGAGACGTACTTGCCCTGCATTTCCCAGAGCACCGGCGCCGGGATGTGTTCAAGCGACAGCCGGTAGATTCCGGGCGTCATTCCGTCGAACTTGACGGTGTCCTTGTACTCATAGCGCCGCCCGTTGAAATAGACGTAATCGTACGCGTCGGGCTGGTTCGTCAGCAGGTTCGACGCCTTGACCCAGTCGCTGCTCGAAAACGTCAGCAACTGATTGTCCGCAGGGTCAACCGAGTACAGCCTTTGAATCCCGTAGTGGAGCGTGTCCGGCCGCAGCAACACAGTGTCGGTCCGCGTCGAGCTCAACAGGCGGATGTAGAGGATGTAAGGCGCATCCTCCGGCCCGGGCGCGTAGAAGCGCCCGCCGCCCGACATCTTCCAGAGCTGCCAGGTGCCGTCTACCTTCTTGAGCACGCACCCGTCGGTCGATGCGCCGACGATCGGCTTCTCGACGTAGGAACTGCTCCGTATCATCGTGTCCGAGAAGACGGTCAGCAGGAGAGTGTCGCTCGGCGGGACGATTATCGTATCCACCCCGACCGATTCGGACTTCGCCCACGCGTGGATTCGCAACACGCCGGGGATCGTCTCGGCCAGCGTCACCGTGCAGGTTGTCTCCTGCTCCAGGGTATCGAGGCCGGCGATATACTTGTACTCCATCTGGAACGAATCCGTGAAGAACACGTGCTCGAGCGAGTCAAGGCGGAACCGCTGCTTGTACGGGTTCCCCTGCAGCTCCTTCCTCAGAATCGCTCCGGTAGTGCCGGGCAGCGTCGAATCGCAGAGCACCATCGCCAGCTCCGCCAGCCCGGTCTTGAAGTAACTCTTGTTCTGCTCAATCGCCGCCACGATTCCGGCCGAATCGTCCTTCGTCGGTTCCCAGAAGCCCTCCGGCGCGGTCCGCCCGCAGCCGAAGAACCCCAGGCACAACGTGGCGGCAAGCGCAGCGCCAGCCAGCCTTGTCAGCCGCCGGCGCCCGCTTCTACCACTGCACAGACTCATTCTGCCTCCTTATTGTCTCACCAGGGCTGTCCCGGCGTGGTCGGACAGACGTTGTCACAACCACGGGGGACCATCCCAAGGTCCTTTTTCGAGCACTGCTCCAGCGGAACCCGGCCGGGGTCTTTCTGCCCCGGCGCCGCTCACGCGGCGGGGCTGCCGAGTCCCTTAACAGACAGTCTAGTCGGCAACCTACAGGCTGTCAACGAACCAGCCTGCGACCCGACACCGATGTCGGCGTAACCGCGACATCGTCATTGGCTCGGGCCGTCATCGGCCCGGCCACGGAGAACTTTAGACGGGAAAACCCAAGAGTCAAGCAGAGCACGGGTTCCCGCCGAACCGAACAAGCTTCCGCCGCCACGCAGCCGGGGAGAAGACCGGCGTTTCACCGGACCACCTCGGCGGGCATGAGCTGCTGCGCCTCGCGGCTCAGATAGTCCGAGAGCTCGCTGACCCGGGGGGACAAGAGGAGCTGAGTCAGCTCCGGGTCCTCGCCGGCGACGACCCAGCGCTTGAGAAAGACCCGGGCTACGGCCGGCCTGGCGCAGACCTCATCGGCCAGATTCCGCGCCTGTTCGCCCGCGTCAATACTGCCGTAGTCGAGGAACAGCCTCAGGTAGCAAATCATCAGATTGCTCAGGATCCGCGTGAACTGCTCCTCGGCCAGGCCCAGCTCCCGAACCAGCCGCTTCGCTTCGAGGCAAAGTTCAATTGCCTTCTTCAGGGCAGGCTGGGATTGGCCGCCCTGGACGTACTCCACCTGAGCAAGGCTGAGAAGCGCCGATACCTGGTCGATTCTCTCACCGGCATTGACATCAGAGCGCCCCCGGACATCGGCGGCCATGACCTTCCGGTAGTACGCCTTCGCCCGCTCAAAATGGCCGTCTGCCTGATCCTTGTGACCCGCGCGCTGTTCACCCATCGCGCGAGTGTACTCGACAATGCCGAGTTGGTCCAGAAGCTTCAAACGCTGCCCGGACTGGGGCGCCAGTTGCAGCGCGGTCTCAAGGAAGTAGCGCGCAAGCGCATATGGCTCAAACCCGTTTGGCGGCGCGCCGCTGGCAAGGTCGGGCATCAACCCGCGTATCGCTGACACCTGCTCCTTCATCTCCGAGTTGTAGCTCTCGCACTGGGTCAGACGCTGCGCAATCCTTGCCCGCACCGACTCGGGGTCCTGGGCGCAAACGATGTCGAACTTGAGGTCCTGGTCGTTCGACCACGCGCGCAGAACCGACTGCCCGAGGATACCGATGACCCACGAAAGCCGCATGCGCAGCGCCCGGACATAGTGCTCGGTGGGCTTGTAGGCGATACCCGTTGCCCATGACAGGCAGGTCGGACACGACGCAAGGTGCTCGCCGACCGCCAGGTAGGGAAACGGCTTGCTCTTGACCCTGGCCCAGTCGGCAATCAACGTTCGGGCATGGCCGCACGCTCTGGGCCGGTCCGTCAGAGTATCAGGCACACTTGTCATTTCCACGAGACCCCAGCCCTAAGGTACTTGCCCTTCCAGTTCCACGAGCCCCTTCTTCGTGACCCGGCCTCGCGCAAGCTGCGGGACGTGTTCTGCGCCGAACGACCCGGTTTGCAGCCCCAGAAGCCACGTACAGAAGGCACGCCCGTCATTGCCGGCAGAACGGAAGGCCGCGAGGCGTCTTCGGACCGCGTCCCGATGCTTGTACACGACCCATTGGTTGCGTTGTACCTTCAGGCCGACGTCCGCCGCGGTCATGTCCTTGGAAAGCAGCCAGATGATGTCGCCGTCTTCGCCCATCTCAATCAACCACTTGACCATCCCATAGTGACTGCCGCCCTCGTAGGTGCGCGCGACGCGCAGGAGTGCTTGCTCCACGCGCTCCATCGTCATCCGGTACAGCCTCGTCAGCTCGAGGCGCGAAAGGTTTCCTTCGTACCAGTTCTGGAACATCTGCAACTCAACCGCCTGCCCGCCCGCGCCATCGTGCGGATGCGCGGTAAAATCCCGGTCGCCCGGGCCAACTGTGCTCAGTGCCTCCTCGGAGCAAACGTAACCGCACCCGCTTGTGGTTTCGTCGTGTCTCTCTGGCACCGTCTCGCCCGGGTCGTCTTCCCTCAACGCCGACTCATCCGGGATGCTGACGGTGCGGCAGGCGTCAGTGATTACGTGATAGTACTCCTTGCCCATGACCCGCAACGCGGCGCGCAGGTACTCGCGGGGCGAGTACTTCTCCAGATGGTCAAATAGGTTCCGGGAGAGGAACTCCATGGCGCGGTGCAGAGCAGCCTCGTAGATGTCGTTGTACCTGAGGCAGACGTCCAGTTCGCGGGGCTGCCTTGGGCCGGAAACGCGGATGGTCATGCCGCGGGCGAACTGAAGCAGGACGAGGTGGACCAGTTCGACAAACTCCGTAATCTCAGCCTCGCTCAGGACTTCGTACCTGGCCTTGAGCCCGCCGAAGACGGCCTCCAGCGCGGCAAAGGCGCTCTGCCGGTTCAGCCCGGCGACTCCGGCAATCACGCGGTCCATCTCAACCAGAAGCGGTGACATCGCGGTGTCTCCTGTTCCGCTGGAGGGTTCCACGAAGCCTCGTCAGTCTATCGGCATCAACCTCTATCTCGCAACCAGCAGGAAAGTGACCCAACTCCGGACGAAGTACAGGACCCACAAGCTCGAGCCCTGCGGCACCTGCCCTTGCAGGACGTATCGGATATCGCGAGGGGCGGGTTCAAAACTTTCGTCGTCCGCGGTGTCTCTCACCACAGTCCCGAAATCGAGCCGTGGTAGACTTGGAGAGCGGTGGTTGGAGCTGGGGACGAATTGCGGTGTCGCCACCGCTGCGCCTGCGCAACTGCTGGTTCCGGCCGGTCTTGCCGATACGATGCCGGTCAGCAGCACGAGGGCCAGGATGCAGAAGAGCCTCCTCAAAGTGCGCATTGTTCCTCCTCTATGGCTATGCGCCGAGGCGCGGTCTGTGGTCAGTATGACCGGTTTCATACACTATTATATACCTACCGGTTGGAAAGGCGGCACAAGCAGAGGTCGCCTTCACTACATACATTCTATTGCCCCTGGTGCCCGAGTCAACACGGTTGGGCCGGCCGCTACGCAAGTAGCTATGGCTCATGACGATGCGGCGCAGCACCGCTGCCCAATGCAGCCGGGGCAAACGGACAGCCGGCGCGGCTGCCCGATCTCGTCAGGGTTGTCGGACGAGACCGACCTGCCGGAAGAACCCGGCGAAGTCCTCCTCTCCCTGTTCCTCCACCACCTTGCCGTCGACAATTCGATAGATAGTGATGCCGGTCCACGTCACTCGCTTGCCCGTAGCGGGAATGCCCAGGAAACTGCCCTGGTGGGTTCCGGAGAAACTCCAGCGTATCACCACCTTCTCGCCTTCGGCAATCTCCTCATCGACCTTGAGAACCGAATCAGGAAATGCCGCCCGAAACCCGGCCAACGCGTGCCTGAATGCACTGCTGCCTTGGATGACATGGGTAAGCACGGGATAGCGGACGACGAGCGAAGGGGCTGCCAGTTCGTCAATAACGTCCAGACTCGCACCGCCCCAGACCTGAATGAACCGCCGCGCAACGGCCTTGTTCTCATCTACTGACATACTCTCTCCTTCTTGGGAGACTCGGCGAACACATCCCTCAATCCAATCTCCTTCAGGACGGAAAACGGCTCGGTCACGGTTCGATTCTAGGACTCGCAGGCCAGCGTGTCAAGCCGGCGGGCGCTTTGCCGGAACGGCTCTCAGCCACAAGCCGTCCACAAGAATGTCATCGTGCGATGGACCGCCGACAGCAATCGGGAGTCAGCCTTCAGGGGCAGGCACTAGCCCGCCCCTGGACATGGCGCGTAGTATCGGCGCCTCTACGGTGCCGGCGCGACAACGTCAAAGACGTCGGTGCGGATGCGGGCGAGAACGGCAGGGTTGAGGCCGCGAGCCGCCCATTTGTCGAGCTGGACTTGCGCGGCCATCGCAAAGCTCTCGCCCGATATCCCCTGCTTCCGCGACAGCTTGAAGAGCTGCCGCGCTAAATCGAGGTACGGCACGTAGAGCGAAGTATGAATGCCGGCGGCGTTCAGCACCTGCCGTGTCTTATCCTCGGCCGCGCAAAGCTCCACCGTTGCGGCTTCGTACCGCTGAACGATGTCTTCGTATATCAACTCCAGCGACGCCTTTGCCCGTTCGGGCGTGCACTTCTTCTTCCACTGACTCAGCCTTCTTGTGATGTCTGCCATGGCTCCTTACCTCCTTCCATGGTGGTTCGTTGCTTGCGGGACAGTTGTCTGCGACTATCTATTTAGATGCGAAGAAACGGACAAGTGTGAGCAAGAGAATTCAAGACGTGCAAACTAACAGAGGACAGTCGGTTGGAAGCACGAGCGAACCTGGCACTTGAGCTCAGACTTGGCACGGAAACTGAGGAGGGGGGTAACCTCAGGGGTCACCTCAGGGTTCAGGTCGCGGCCGAACTCGGGCGTCAATTGTACGCTAACCTGCGGCCTCAAGGAAGGTTAGAACACATCGGTCACGAACGTCCTCACGCCCGCCCTCAACCTCAGCCTCAACCTTGACCTTAACCTCGACCTCAGCCTCAACCTCGCCCTCGCGCAAGCGATCGAGGAGAGTGAACTAGTGGTCAAGTGGTCAAGCGCGAAGACTGGACGAAGTCAGAGGCTGGAGGCTGGATGCGAGAGCGCAGAACATGCGGACGCGGGATGCAGGCGAGCGGCTTGCGGCCCGGACGGACAACTCGACCGCTAGTCCTCCTGAAC
>Ga0116202_10001201_pt1 | contig 15175 bp, 5 predicted proteins | sample LakKivw325mmetaG_FD_94479 | JGI IMG/M metagenome (GOLD analysis project Ga0116202, IMG submission 94479) | Anoxic lake water microbial communities from Lake Kivu, Rwanda to study Microbial Dark Matter (Phase II) - Lake Kivu water 325m metaG | ecosystem: Environmental > Aquatic > Freshwater >...
GCGCACAAAGTGCCGGGCCATCTTCAGGTCCGCGCCGCCGTGGCCCGTGCTGGTGTCCTGGTCCAGCGCCGCCAGCCCGATGTTGCGCACTTCCCAGCTCTCGGCTTGCTCGCGCGTGCGGTCGAAAAGCCGCGCGAAGCCCTCGTACATGAACCACTCGGCCGCGCCCTCGGTGCCGAACAGCCGGTAGCGATGCTCGCCCGGACGGCGCGTGTTGAGCGTGACCATCACCCGCAGCACCACGCCCCGCGCCGTGCGGAAGAGCGCGAACTGGGCGTCCGAGCGAAGGGGCGCCTCGGTACACTGCCAGGGCGCGCTCATGCAGGTCACGCCGACCACGCGGTCGTCGAGCACCTCCAGCAGCGGGCCGAGGTCGTGGGTCAGATACTGGATCGGCGGCTGGTCGGCACGCCAGGTGGGCCGCAGGTCGGTGCGCCCCTGCTCGCGGGCCTGCGAGGGCGTCATGCGGCTGCCGTCGGCGGCCTCGAGCGTGGCGGGCAGGTAGTGCAGGTACTCCGCCTCGGCCGCCGAGATCCGCCCCATCCGCCCGTCCATCACCCACTTGCGGAAGTAACGCAGGAAGTCCCAGTAGCAGGCGTTCTCGCCCAGCATGTAGGTCTTGCCCGTGCGCAGGACGGCGTCGCGCAGCCGCACGCACTCATCCTCGGTGAAGGCTCCCGGCACCTCGGAGAGGACGTGACAGCCGGCCTCCATGGCCTGGATGGCGTGCTGCGTCTGCATGCGGCCGTTGGTGGCGACCACGACCGCGTCGGGGCGCAGGTCGAGCAGCTCCTCGAACTCCGAAACGAGCTTGGTTCCCGCGTCGCCGATGAGCTGAGCGGCGCGTTCGCGCACGTTGGGCCGCCGGTCCGCGGCGCCGATGACCTCGGCCTCCTCGACGGCAAGGAAGTTGTGCAGGTGGGTACGTCCGCGCTGCAGGCCGAGGATGCCGACTCTGAGTTTCCCCATGAGGCTCAATCCTCCGAGTTGCGCAACGGTGTCTGAAAGCGTCCGCCCGATAGCCGCAAGGCCACAGCCGCAGGCTGAAGCCTGCGGCTACCAGTGGACCCCGGTCTCGTCTGCCTCTGGCAGGCCGCCATGTGCCAGGGCAGGGCCGGCGTTGTGGCCCGTGACCCCTGCGCCGTGCCGGCGGTGGCCGCTAGTTCCCATCGCCCGCCGGCAGACGGACAAGCGACACGTCGTCGAAGTATACAACGTCACCGGCCTGCTGGTTGTAGACCACGGTGAGCAGGACGGCTCGGCCAGCGCCCTCGGGCACCTCCGCCAGCACCAGCAGCGGCCTCCAGTCCTTGTGCTCGCCGGGCCTCAGGCCGCACGCGGCCCGCTTGTCCCAGTGCACCCACTTGCCCTCCGCGTCCTGCCATTGCACCACGAGCTCGACGGTGGACGGCGCCGTCACCCGCCCCGACACCCACGCCCGCGCCAGGAGAGTCTGGCCGGGCTCGACCGGGACACTCGCGGTGTAGCAGGCAGCCGTCGCGTCCGAGACCCTGAGCGACCGAGTGCCGCCGTGCGCCCGGTCCGTCGCCCACTCGAGGTTGGCCGTTGTCCCCGGGCGTATCCAGGTTCCCCAGCCCGTGGGCGCCTCGGCTCCCTCCTCGCCGTCCTCGACGCCGCCGTTGGCGAGGAGCTGTTCCGCCAGGGCGGGGTTGGCGATCCAGGCGCGCAGGCGGGCCACGGTCGGGGAGACGCTGCGCGCGTGCTCGGCCGTGCCCAACACCTCGACGACCAGCTCCGGCTTGCCCGCCGCGAGCGCCCAGTCAACCGCCGCCACCAGGCCCAACGCCAAGCCCTGGCCCGGCATGTTGCGGCAGCGCTCTTCGAAGGCGATCACAGGCGCGTGCAGCGGACTGGTCGCGATCACGTCCTCGCGGTACCTCGCCAGATCGTCCAGGGCCTCCCCCATCGCGACGGCTGCCTCGGCCACGCGGCGCGCCGAGGCCCCATCGGTCACCAGCGTGGTGGCGATCTCGCGGTCCAAGTGCCAGACGCGGGAGTAGCGTTGCGTGATGCCCAGGCCCTGGCGGTACAGCTCCACACGTCTGCGCACCAGGTCCAGGTACTCGCCGTCCGCGCCGGGCTCGGCCTGGGCCGCGACCGTCTTGCGCTCCGCGTCGGTCAGGTACCCGCGCAGCTCGCGCAGCACCTCCGGCGAGAACAGCTCGAGCTGGTCGGCGTCGAAGAAGTACTTGAACCAGTGAGCGCTCCCGCCCTGCGCCATCCACACCTGCTCGCATCGCTCCCAGTACCTGCGCATGGGCTCGGCGGCCGGGCCGAAGAAGTTCGCGTAGTAGTCGTCCAGCAGGGCCCTCGCGTCCTGGTCCGTGTCCCAGAGGAGCTGGCTCGCCAGCCACGCCTTGGGGCCGTCCAGCGACCAGTTGCTGTAGATCTCGGCGTACCACGCCGTGACGCCCGTGTCGCGGCAGAACTTGATGGACTCGTCGCTCAAGCGCGTGAACAGCCGCGGGATGACGTACCCCGACCCGTAGTAGTAGTCGTAGACGCCGAGCTGGCGCGCGGCCTTAGACCACCGCCGCAGCAGCTCCTCGTCCTCGCGGCGGAAGGCTGCGTCCCACCACTGGGCCCGGTCGTTGGTGAGATACGGGATGATGTTCGGGTGCACGGGGAAGCTGGGGACTTCCTCGCACAGCGAGTAGGCCAGGCAGCCGATGAGCTTGTCGGGGTGCCTGGCCGCCACCAGCTCGGCCACGCGGTTGGCGAAGGTGAAGAAGCGGTTGGAGTAGTTGGGCCTGCCGCGGAAGGTGGGCTTGTCGGGATCGTCCAGGGCCCGGCACTGCGCGCACTGGCAGTACCCCGAGCTGTCGTTGACGCCCAGCGAGAAGCTCGTGGCCGCCGGGTCCTCATCAAAGCGCCTGATGATCAGGTCCGCCGCGTAGCGCGCCGCCGCTTCGTTGGCGAAGCAGGGCTGCCAGCCGTGCTCATCGTCGGACGTTGGCCGGTAGCGCTCGGCGGCGTCGGGGCTGCGCAGCGGGAACCACTCGGGATGTTCGTCGTACAGCTCCGACGGCACGAAGACCTTGAACAGGTTGTGGTGGAACTGATAGCGCGCGCGGACCAGGTTGCGCCGCTCCCACGCGGGGTCCATGCGCGCGGCCGAGCTCCACTGCCGTGACTGCCAGTCCGGCTCCTGGACGTCGTCCAAGTTCCCCGGCACTGAGAAGGTGGCGCGCTTGGGCACGTGCTCCCCCAGCTCCGTCGGCAGGTACCAGCGCACGCCGCCGTAACGCTGCAGCAGGAAACACACGCCGAGGCGGGTGGCCTCGTCGTCGTGGCCGACGATGAACAGCCGCGGGCCGAGGGCGCGGAGAAGGAAGCCGTCGCGGTCCAGGTCGGCCGCCGACACGCCGGACTCGGCGGCGGCGCGGGTCGAGCCAAGCAGCACAGCAGGCCCCTCCGGGAGGGCTTCCTCCGCGACCGTCGCCAGCTCGGCGCCCGTTATCTTCCCGACATAGGTCGCCAGCTCGGCCGCAGCGTCCTTCAGCACCTGCGAGGCGTCCGAAGGCAGCACCACGGTCGCGACCGGCCGGCCCTCCCGGACCAGGTCGAAGCCGGATGCCGTCAGGGCCGCCACAGCGACAAGCAGGCACACGGTCATCGCCTATCCCCCTCGGTGGTCATCGTCTGGCGCCCAGTCCCCCGGGCGCGAGGGGCGGATCAGCCCGAGACCAGGTCCCGGGCGAACCGGGAGGCCCGCCCGAGGCTCTCCAGATCCTGCACGGCATACTGCAGGACGAGCGGGCCGTCATAGCCGATCTCCCGTAGCCCGCGCATGAGTCCGGCATAGTCGCACTCGTCACCCGCGGCGCCCTGCTCGCCGCGGTCACTACCCGACAGGTGCACCTCGCCGACCAGCCCCTCGAGGGCCGTAAGGCCGGCCTGGAAGTCCGTCCCGGCGGTGAACATATGGTAGGTGTCCACGGTCAGACGCAGGCGCGGGTCGAGGTCCAGGATGAACTTCCTGGCCGAGTAGCAGTCGGTGAGGGCCCCCTTGGTCTCGAACTCCACCGACACGACCCGGCCGACACCGGCGGCCTCCTCGGCGAGGAAGGCCAGAGTGTCGCTCAAGGCCGTCAACTGCTCGCAACGGGTCGCGCCCTCGGGTATCGCCCACGTGCCCACGCCGATGTTCGGGGCGTTGAACCGCTGGGCCAGCTCCAGAGCCCGAGGTGTCCACTGCCTCACCTGCTCCTGCCCGCCCGGCAGCAGCACCAGGTCGTCGCGGGTGAAGTAGAAGGTGGGCACGGACAGGCCCCGGGCCTCAAGCCGCTCCTCGGTGCGCCGGAGCAGGTCCTCGTCGCCGGGGGGAAGGAAGTCTTCCGTGGCGATGAGGTTGATGGCATCGTAGCCAGCGTCGGCCACCAGGTCCACCAGCTCGGGCGCCTTGAACCGCCCTCTCGTCCCGCTGTAGGGGTCGAAGCCTATCACGGCTGGCTCACCTCACGGGGCCACCAGAGCACGAGTGGCGTGGCTGGGTTCGCGAGGTCCTGGCGTCCTCCTGCCTGGCCCACGGGCCCCCGGCGCCGGGGCCAGGCGCCCCCGGGACCACGGGCCGCGCGGACAAGGAGACGGCTCGTCGCGCGCGAAGTCGCCCCTGAGGGGATCGGGTCGCCGATCGAAGGAGGAGAGGCTGATGGGCGTCCTCCCGTTGGCGGTAGTGGTCCTGGCCGCGTGCGGTCAGCCGCAGATAACGGGCTTCACCTACTCCTGCCCCGCCATCTACCTGTCAGACCAGTATGCCGACAAGACCGGCAACATGCTCGCCGACGGCCAGACCGGCAGCAGCCACACGGTCATCTACCGCGCCAACAGCCCGGCCCTTACGCTCTCCCTGCCCGGCCTGTATCGCATTGACCGCGTCGTGGCTCACTGTCACCGCCACAACGACAACTACAAGTGCCGGGCTCTGCAGCTCTACGTCCAGCAGGGCGGGCTGTGGCTGCAGGTTGACGAAAAGCCCGGGTTCCTGCAGCCCTTCGAGTCCGGGCACAACGACTTCGCCATCGAGCTGGAGGGGAAAGGCATGACCACCGAAGCTCTGCGCGTGGCCTTTCTGGCCGCAAGCATTCTATCTATATCCGAGATCCAGGTGTTCGGCGCGCCGGCCGAGACCGGGCCGACAGGAGCCGCCGCCGAGCTGGCCAAGCGACCGCCGGCCGAGCGGGCGGCCGTGGCCGAGGTGGACGCCGATGGGGACGGCAAGCTGGACCTCATGCTCGAGAACCGCTGGGTGCGCCTCGTGGCGTCGCCCGCCAGGGGCGGCGTGGTGCGCAGCTTTATCTACCACCCGGCGGGCACGGACCTGGTCTGCGCGCAGGGCGCGAACTTCGGCCTGCTGCGCGAGCAGCTCTGGAAGCCCCAGTACTTCTTCGCCGACAACCCCTGCTCGGCCGACAAGGGCCAGGGCGATGGGAGCGCCTGGGTCGAGACCCGTCTCACCGGCGCCGGGGGCATGATGTCCTTCACCCACGCCCGCAAGCGCCTCCTGTTGCGCGACGACAGCCCCGTCCTGCAGGTCGAGTGGGAGATCCAGAACGACCCGTCCTCGATGACGGAGTACGAGTACGGACCGTGGATGCACAACTGGGTGGGCAGGCCCGGGGCCGTCACGCGCTACTTCGTGCCGACGGTCGAAGGCGTGCAGGAGTTCCGCCTCGAGCCGGGCAAGCTGAAGGACGGCGTGGACCTGTGGTACTGGGAGCCCGCCCGCGGCTGGATGGCGCTGGTGAGCGATCCGGAGGCCGAAGGACGGCCCGCCCCGGGCCTGGCGGTCCTCGTCCCCTACCCCAACCTGGCGTGCTTCTACCAGTGGGCCGGGATCTCTTCCCCGGCTGCCACGGCTGAATGGCGGCATGGGCTGGTCAAGCTCGCGGCCGGTCAATCGTTCACGGCCCGCTACCTGGTGGTGCCCTTCCACGGGCTCGCGCGCGTGGACGGCGTGTGCCCCCTGCCCGCGCCCGGGGCAGCCGACGTCGCCGGGTCAGCAGCGATCGGCTGCATCGAGGCCGCCGAGGAGGGTGGCAAGGTCTCGGCGCGCGTGCAGGTCTTCGTACCTGCCGGCGCCCCGGCCGCCAGCGCCGCCGTGAGCTGGCGGCCCTACCCCGACGGCGAGGACCGGGAGCTCGGGCGCAAGCCCCTGGCCGAGGGAGCGGTGACCGACGTCTTTGCGGGCGAGACCCCCGGCGCGGCCGGCGCCCCGGCCCTCGTCTCCTGCCGGGTCATCGTGGGCGATCAGGTCGTGGGCGACTTCGAGCGCCTCCTCCACTTCGGCACGGCCCGCGTCGCCTACCGCCTCGAACCTCGCGAGAAGCGGACCGCCCGTGTCGAAAGCCAGGACACCAGCGCCCTCCCCCGCCACGATCTGCAGTCCTCCATCGTTACCCCGCACGTGCCCTGGGGTCGGCCGCACGTCAACGGCCCGATCCGGGCGCTGGTCCTGTGCGACGACCAGAACGCGCGGGAGGTCATCGAGCTTGCCCAGCGCCTGGACGTTGACGTCACCTACATCAAGTTCCGCACGAACCGCGAGAAGGAGTGGATCTACCAGGGCGACCGCACCGTCCCCAACCTGGAGACGGCCCAGAAGCGCCTGCTGGAAGCCCTGGACAAGCCCCTGGACGTGGCGGTGATAGCAGGCTTCGACTGGCAGGTGCACTTCACGCCCGAGATCCGGGCGAAGCTGGCGGATAAGGTGCAGGGGGGAATGGGGCTGGTGGCGATCGAGCCCTGCGGCGTCCCGGCCGACGATCCGCTGGTCAACGCCCTGGGGATCTCCGAGGACGACCGTCCCCTGGGCCGGTTCTACACGTGGAAGGCGGGTAGCATGGATGACATCGGGCGCGGGCTGCCCTGGGAATGGGCGGACGAGGCCATGGCCCTCCTCGTGCCCAGGACGCGCCGGATGGAGTACTCGCGCCCACCGCAGGGCGTGGGCGGGTACTACGCGGAGGACGGAGTTCCCCTTCTGGCGGCCTCAGAGGTGGGCAAGGGGCGCGTGGTGACCGCCACCTATGACGTCCTCACGCACGTCATGAGCTACCGTGGCTTCTCGGCGCTCACGCCGGCCATCAGTTACCGGGGCGCCCTGCTGCAGCCCGAATATGAGCAGATGACGTGGCCGTACTGGGAGCACTGGTGGGTGCTCATCACGCGGATGGTCGTGTGGGCGGCCGGCAAGGAAGGCCCTGCACACCTGGTCGGTCTGAGCGCGCGGCTGAGCGACGAGGGCCACGTCGTGGCTGGTCTTACGGCTGAGGGCGACACTGCCGCCCCGCTTTCCGCCACCTTGCAGCTCACGGACAAGTTCGGCACGCCCATCACCGCCGGCGCCGCCCCTGGTGGCGACGACCGCGCCGCCGCCCTGTGCCAGGGCTTCTGGACACCCTCCCTCCTGCGCGGGGCCGAGTCGCCCGACGACCTCAGCTACCTGCGCTTCGGCGCCCGGCAGGTGGAGGTCCGCCCCGGCCAGCAGACCAGCGTTGATCTGGGCGCCGCGCGAGCGGGCTGGAACTTCGTGCGCGTGATCCTGCGCGATGCGAATTCGCGAGCGGCCATGGACTGGGCCCTGCTGCCCGTCAACAACGCCAGGCCGGCCGCGGCCGTGAAGTCGCTCACGGTGGACCGCGACCCGGTGACGGACTGCCGCACGCTCGTGGCGGAAGGGCAGCCCTGGGCGAGGGTCTTCGTCCCCGAGCAGCCGCTGGGCTTGACGGTCGAGCTGGAGGCCGTGCTGCCCCTGGAGCCCGGCCTGCGGGTCCGGGCCGAGCTGTACGACACCCACGGCCGTCTGCTCTTCGCGGAGGAGAAGCCGGTGGGCGCGCGGGCCGAGCCGCTGGAGTTCTCCTTCGCGCCGCCGGAGCTGCGGAATATGGGCCTGGAGTGGCGCGTCACGTTGCTGCGTGGCCAAGGCGAGGCGGCCCAGACCCTCGATACGGCGCGCAGGCGGCTCATCGCCCTGCCTGCCCGTGACTGGGGCCGCCTGACCTTCACGTCCTGGTCGGCCAACTTCCTGACCCGCTGCCTGTGGCTGCACCAGTACTTGACGCCGCTGGTCCAGGAGCTGGGGGTTGACGTCGGGATGGATTCGGTCAGCGAGCTGACCTCGGGCAAGGTCTACCGCAACAAGTGGCAGAACATCGAGCACTCCTACATCGGCCTGCTGGACTACGCCGGCCGCGGCGTGCCGGGCTTCCGGGACGCCAAGTTCGCGGAGAAGTCGGCCAAGTACGCCCAGACCAAGGACCATGCCCTGTTGGTGCGCGAGCCCTGCCTGCACGATCCCGAGTACCTGGACAAGCTCGCCGGCGCGCTGCGCGATCGCGTGGCCGAGGCCGCGAAGGTGGGTCTGCCCTACGACTACTGCATGGGCGATGAAATGTCCCTGACCCACTACACGAGCTACTACGACTACTGCTTCTCTCCCAACACCCTCGCCGCCTTCCGGGACTGGCTCAAGGCGCGATACAAGAGCCTGGACGACCTGAATCGCGACTGGGAAACCGCGTTCGCGGCGTGGGAGGACGTCGTGCCCATGACGCTGGACGAGGTCCGGGGCCGAGCCAATGCCGCGCCCTGGGCCGAGTTCCGCACTTTCATGAACGACAGCCTGGCCGCGTACTACGCCTTCGTCCAGAAGACCATCCGAGAGGTGGACCCCGAGGCCAAGTGCGGCCTCTCCGGCACGCAGGAGCCCAAGCCGGGCAACGGCATGGACTGGTGGAAGCTGTCGAGCGCCTTCAGCTACTACCACTCTTACAACACGGGTTGGAGCAACGAGATGCGGCGCAGCTTCGCCCCGGCCACGGGCGTCATGCAGACGCCCTACTACGCCGGGTACTGGCAGAGCGGGCGCGCGCTGGAGTACAACATGTTCTGGTGTCTGCTGCACGACACCAAGTCCGTCTCCTGCTGGACGACTCCGCTGCTGCTCTACCCCGACTTCACCCTCACCGAGGCCGGAGAGGACACCCGCCGCTTCGTCCACGAGCTGCGCGAGGGGCCCTGGGACTACGTCAGGGGGGGTCGGCGCCTGCAGGACGGCATCGCGATCCACTACTCCCAGCCCTCGATCCAGGCCGCGCTGCTGATAGATCACGACAGCCACATCGTGAAGGTCCGCGACGCCTGGGTGAAGCTGATCGAGGACCTGGGCCTGCAGTACGACTTCGTGGCCTACGAGCAGGTGGAGAAGGGCGAGATGACCCGCCAGGCGGGCCGCTACCGGGTGCTGATCCTGCCCGAGAGCATCGCGCTGTCGTCGCAGGAAGTGGCCGAGATACGCAAGTTCGCGCTGGCGGGCGGCACGGTCATCGCCGACGGCTGGTGTGGCCTGATGGACGAGCGTTGCCGGCGCCTCGAGCGGCCGGCCCTGGATGACCTCTTCGGCGTCAGTCGGGGCGAGGAGGCGGAGCCCGCCGAGAGCGTCACGGTCTCGGCCGGGCTGGCGGGCGAGGCCCTCGGTCTGCGCCTGCGGCCCGCCGAGACGGGACTTCGGGCCGCCGGTCAGCCCCTCGGGGACAGCGGCGGGATCCCGGTCCTCGTGTCCTCGCAGGCGGGCAAGGGCAAGGCCTGGTACCTCAACCTGGACCTGTCGTCCTGGCCGCTCGACCGGCAGACGGGCTCGCCCAACGAAGCGGCCGTCAGGCGGGTAGTGGCGAGCGTGTTGGCCCAGGCCGGCGTGAAGGCGCCCATCGAGGTGGCTTACCAGTCCGGGAAGCAGCCCCACGTCGAGGTGATACGGTACCGAATCGAGGAGCCCACGAGGCGGGGCGCCGAGGTCCACCGCGAGCCGGGGGACCCGGGCGCCGGCCTCATCGTCGGGCTGCTGCGCGACCGGGGCGACTCCGCGGACGAGGTAGCGACGGTGTCCTGGGGGCAGGAACGCCACGTCTACGATCTCAGGGCCCATAGGTACCTGGGCCGCCTCGCCAGCCTTTCCGCCCCCCTGGCGCCCGGGGAGTGCCGACTGCTTCTGCTGACGGCCAGCGAGCTGCCCGCCCCGGCGGTGGGGCTGGCCGGTGACACCGCGAGGCGCGGGAGCCGAGTGGAGGTTACCGCCGCCCGCCCGACCGCCACCGCGGTGCATCAGATGGTGCGGCTGGAGGTCCTGGGCCCCGACGGCGCGCCGCTGTCGGACTACGCCCGGAACCTGCTGCTGCGGGGCGAGAGCGTCCCCGTGGGTTTCGCCGTGGCGCTCAACGACCCGCTCGGACGGTGGACGGTCAGGCTCAGCGATCTCGCCTCGGGCCGGACCGCCCAAGCCGCCGTGACGGTGGCCGAGTAGGGGACCCCGGGTCGCCGGTCCGGCTGGGGTCCGGGGCTGGAACCCGGGGCGAAGGGCCTCCCCCGAGCTCCTGAGCAGGCCCGGCGGACCCCGTCTGGGCGACCGCGCGGGCGCCCGACGCTCGTACGGATGCGTGTCTTTGGGACCGGGGAGAGCATGGGATGGTATGTGGGCGGGCGCCGGGGCCAGCAGACGAGGGAACAATTGGGCCGGTCCGGTTTTCGTTGACATGACAGAATCCGGCGGCCTATAATGCCATATCCTGGGGTTCTAAGCCCGAAAAGGAAGATCGAGCAAATGCTGCACGCGCGCAGATGGCAAAGGTTGCTGGCGGGCGTAGCGATCTCAGTTTGTGCGGTGGGGTGGGCCCAGGACCAGCAGACGGCAGACCCTTTCGTCGCCGGAGTTGACCTGGTCAGGGCTGGACGCTACGACGAGGCGGAGCAGCTCCTCCAGCAGGCGGTTGAGCAGTCCCCGGATAGCGAGCCGGCCTGGTATTACCTGGGGGTAGCCCGATTCCGACAGGGCAACGACAGTGGGGCCCTGGAGGCCTTCGTCAAGGCCCGTGACCTGACTCCGGGCAGGTCCGGACCGACCCTGTTCATAGGGCAAGTCTACGAGCGCCAGGGGGCCTACATGGAGGCCCTGCGAGCCTACCAGAAGGAGCTCTCGCTCCGCAGGGGGCAAGGCGAGGGCGAGGTGCAGTGTGCCATAGGCCGCACCTACGCGCTGATGGGCCGGCTGGATGATGCCTACGAGTCCCTGACCAAGGCCGTGCGTCTCGAGGAGAACTTCGTGGAGGCCATGTACTGGATGGGCCAGGTGCATACGGCCCAGGAGGCCTTCAGCGACGCGGAGCGGATCTTCGACAAGGCCCGCCAGACGCTGCAGGACTGGCAGGACACCAAGCGCCTGCTCGAGTCCGAGCCCCTCATCCACGAGCCCGAATACCTGCGCGAGACCAACGAGCCCAGGGTGGCACAGAAGTACCACTGGGCCGAGCAGTTCGGGGCCGTCCTCGCCATGTGGCCCGACCTGAACAAGGCCCGCGGCGAGATGTACGCCGCCTGGAGGCGCTGGGGCGACGCGCGGAACGCCTACCGCAAGGCTCTGGCCAGGGATGAGGGCGGCAACCCCGACGACCCCGACGTCTTCGTGCGCGTGGCCGAGGCCTACCTGGGCGACGCGCAGGACGTCTTCCAGAGGGAGGGCTTGGTCTACACGGCCCTGGGCATTACCCAGGACGGCATCAAGGCGGCCAACAGGGCCATCGAGCTGAACGCCAAGTACGCACCCGCCTACGCGGCGCTGGGCGACACCTACGCCTTCCAGGCGGCGACCTTCATCTCCGACCCGGAGCTAAAGATAGAGTCCCACACCTTCGAGCAGGCCGTGGAGCAATACCAGCAGGCGCTGACGCTGGACGAGAGCAGCATTGACGCCCTGCTCGGGATGGCCCGAGCCCAGATCAGCCTTGGCGACCAGCAGGGCGGCGGGTCGGCGGAGGCTTCCCAAGCCTACTCGAACGCCGTGAGGAGCCTGGAGAAGGCTGTGACGCTGGCCCCGGCCCGCGCTGATGTCCATGCGGAGCTGGCCCGCGCGTACGTGGCCGCCGACCGACTGGACGAGGGGCTTGCGGAGGCCGATGAGGCCGTTCGGCTGGACCCGACCAACACCACGGGGCTCAACACGGCGGGCACCGCCTGCTACCTGCGGGGCAACCTGCCCCTCGCGGCCGAGTACTTCACGCGGGCGCTGAAGGCCGATCCCTACCTTGCCCAGACCCACGTGAACCTGGCCAACACCTACTTCCAGATGAAGTCGTGGTTTAGGGCACGGGAGGCCTACCGCAAGGCGCTGGAGCTTCTGCCGACGGCGGCCATCACCGCCCCCGCGCTCCAGCGGGCCCGGGTCTACTATGCCATCGCCCTGTGCTACGACCAGACCTTCGACTTCGACAGCGAGATTGACGCTCTCTCGCAGGCCATCTTCCTGGACGACGCCTTCGTGGACGCGTACCTCCAGCTCGCCCGGGCCTATGCGGCCAAGAAGGATTTCCGCGCGGCGGAGCAGTCCCTGCGCATAGCGATCCAGAAGTCCGCGACCGACGAGGACCGCGTTCGCGCGTACGTGCAGCTCGGGCAGACGCACGAGCAAGCCGGTGAACTGCACGATGCGGTGGCGGCGTACACAGCGGCGGCGAGCATCGACTCCAACAACCCTCTGGTGCAGGATGCTCTGCAGCGATTGCGAGTTCACCTGGAGGCCCGACAGGGCTGAGCCGCGGCTCTTCGCCCTTCTGGCCTGTGTCCTCGCCGTAACGACCTCAGCCGTCGCCACGGCGGCGGCTGAGGTCGTCAGCATCCAGGACACGCAGCTTGACAACGGGCTGCGCCTGGTGACGCGCTGCGACCCGTCCGCGGCGACCTTCGCGATCGCGGCCGCGGCACGGCTCTCGGCCGCCGAGGAAGCCGCGGGCCAGGAGGGCCTCCGAGAGCTCGTCGAGCTTTGCCTCAGCAGCACGGGCGGCGAGGCGGCGAGCGCTGGGGTGCTGGTGGAGGCCCAGACCCGGCCGGACCTGGTGACCATAACGGCCAGAGCACCCGGCAGTCTGTGGCAGGCGGCGACGGACGCCGTGATCGGGCGAGCCTTCATGGCGCACTTTGACAGCGCGACGATACGCGCCGGCCAGCGGACCCTCGGGCGGCTGGCCGAGGCCCAGCGCGAGATGCCTCTGGCCGTGGTGGAAAGGGCGGGCGTCGAGGCCCTGTACCCGGCCTCGGCTCGCCACCAGGAGCCTACCGTCGCCCGCCTTCTGCTCGCGCCCGCGGCCCTGGAGCGCTTCTACCGCGAACACTTCGTACCGAACAACATCATCCTGGTCGCGAGCGGCCCGGTGGACGCCAAGGCGCTGCGCACCAAGGTGGCGGCGATGACCGCCGAGCTGCTTCCCGGGAAGGCGACGGGCCAGCGTGGGGTGGTGGCGGCGCCGCTGCGGCCGGGGACGCGCAAGCTTGTGATGGACGGAGTGGATTCGGCCGTGTGGGTAGGCGCGCGGGCCCCGCGGCCGGGGACGCGCGAATACCGGATCGCGGTCGTCGCGATGACCCTCCTGGCGAACGGTATGGGGTCCAGGCTGTACCGTCGTCTGCGAGATGAGCTTTCTCTGGCCTACCTGCTGGGTGGCCAGGTGATGGCGGGGCGGTTGTGGCCGTACATGTATGTGTCGTGTACCTGCGAGGCCGAGAAGGCCGGGCAGGCTCTGGCCGAGATCGAGCAGGAGCTGGACCGCGCGGCCCGGGAAGACGCGGCCGACCGGGAGATCGAGCGAGCGCGCGAGGTCGCGGCCACCCAGTTGCTGGCGCTCGAGATGAGCAACTGGAGGGTGGTTCAGTACCTGAGCGCAGTCGCTCTGCTGTCCGAGCCGCCGGGCAGACCGGAGAGCCCTTCCGAGCTTGCGGCCCAGGTGCGACAGGTCCGCAAGGACCAGGTCAGGGAATTCGTGAGGGACTGGTGGACGCTGCGGGCGACCATTCAACTGGTCGGCGGGTGATGCCCGCCGAGGGGCAGCATCCTGGAGGTGACACGAGGCGTGACAACCAAAGTGGGACGTCTACTGTGGATACCGGCGGTGCTGTGGGCTGCCGTGGCTCTGGGGCAGGGCGACGATATCTGGATGGCGGGCTACAATCCCCAGCACACGGCGGTCAGTCCCTACGAGTTCGCCCCGCCGCTCGCCCTCTTGTGGCAGTTCTCCAGTGACGAGGCCATCGAGGAGACCGCACGGCCGGCCGCCGGTGGCCTGGCGGGCATGCTGGGGATGCAGGGCGAGATGATGGGCGGCATGCCGGGACAGCCCGAGATGGGCGGCCCGCCGGGCATGGGCATGCACGGCCCAGGCGGCATGGGCAGCGGCACGCGCCTGCCCAAGCCCGTGGCCTCTCCCGTGGTCGCTGGGGATAGGGTCTTCTTCGCCCTGGCGTCCAATGTCTACTGTGTGGACAGGATCACGGGCGAGCAGCTCTGGAAGCGAGGCGTGGGCGCCCGGGTCTGGGCCACCCCCGTCTACGCGAAGGGGTACCTCTACGTAGCCGAGGACAACGGCGGCATCCACGCCCTCAAGACCGACAGGGGCAGCGAGGAGTGGCTCTTCCGCCTGGACAAGGGCGTGCGCAGCGCCCTGGTGTATGACGACGGTGCGCTCTACGCGGGGTGCGAGGACGGTCGAGTGTACGCCCTCGACACCAGTGCCAAAGAGCTCAAGTGGGTCTACTCCACCGGCGGGAGGGTCCGGGCCGCCCCCACCGTCTGGCACGAGACGGTCTTCGCCGCCAGCGAGGACGGCTACCTCTACGCCCTGAGCGCGGACGGCAAGCAGCGCTGGCGCGTGGCCCTGGGTGACAAGACGTGCTTCGTGCCCCCCGTCGTGCAGTCCGAGAAGGTCTATGTGGCGGCCGGCAAGAGGGTGCTCAGCTTCGATGCCCGCCTGGGCCATGGGCGGTGGGAGTTCAAGAGTCCGGCGCTCGTGACAGGGGCGCTCGCCGTCACGCAGGACGCGGTGTACTGCGGCGACGCCGAGGGCGCCGTGTACTGCCTCGACCAGGCTACCGGGTCGGCCCGGTGGCGCTATCCCGAGGAGGCCACGACCGAGCCCATGCAGTCCGGCGTCTCGGTCGCTCAGGGCATGGTCCTGGCCCGAGCCGGCACCACCAGTGTGCTCGCCCTGGACGCCCGGACCGGCAAGCTCGTGTGGAACTACAAGCTCCCCAAGGGCCCCGACAGGCCCAAGAAGAGCACGACCCAGCTTACCGGCGGCACTCTGGGCGGGCAGATGGGTGGTGCCATGGGCCCCGA
>Ga0116202_10001202_pt1 | contig 15146 bp, 13 predicted proteins | sample LakKivw325mmetaG_FD_94479 | JGI IMG/M metagenome (GOLD analysis project Ga0116202, IMG submission 94479) | Anoxic lake water microbial communities from Lake Kivu, Rwanda to study Microbial Dark Matter (Phase II) - Lake Kivu water 325m metaG | ecosystem: Environmental > Aquatic > Freshwater >...
ATTTCCTATAATCCAATTTATTAAAATTTAAAATACAGCTGCATATTAAAAAATAATTAGCAGAACTCTAAAAAGCAGCAATTAACGAAAGGAGCATACCATGGCAGCAAGTACAGCAAAGCGCAACAGGACAATTTTTTTAATAATACTTTTTATTGCGCTGTTGACATTCATGATTGTGCCACGGCTCGGTTTTGCAGATGACTCACCTTCCGGGGATCCTTCAGGTGAATTAACCGGCAAAACATCTGATATTATTTCTTCGACACCAGGCATGCCAACCACTTCTGAACTATCGGACCAGGTCGGGAAGAACAGGACTGGAATAAACTATGTCTGGGTGCTTTTATGCGGGTTTCTGATATTTTTCTTCCAGGCCGGTTTTGCAATGGTAGAAACAGGATTTACCAGAGCCAAAAATGCCTTACACACAATGGCAATGAATTTTATTGTGTTTGTAATAGGTGCTATCGGTTTTTACTTTGTCGGTTTTGCATTTATGTTCGGTGGAATTGGAGGCGTGGCATCACTGGGCGGAAATGCAATACTTACCAGGGAAATAGCGGTAAACGGTTGGGGCCTGATAGGCTTGAAAGGTTTCATGCTAAGCGGTGCCTCCTATGATGTGGCAGTATTTACATTATTTTTCTTCCAGATGGTTTTTATGGACACCACATGCACCATTCCCACAGGTTCAATGGCTGAGCGCGTAAAGCTGAAAGCTGTAGTAATTTCTTCATTCTTTATTTCGATGCTGTATTATCCCATATACGGAAACTGGGTATGGGGTGGCGGATGGCTATCCCAGCTTGGTTTAAAGCTCGGGCTTGGCCACGGAGTGCTTGATTTTGCCGGTTCGGGAGTAGTCCATGCAATGGGAGGAATGATAGCACTGACTGGCGCAATTGTCCTTGGCCCCAGGATAGGCAAATTTAAAAAAGACGGAAAACCGGTCGCTATCCCCGGCCATCATATACCAATGGCAATGATAGGAACAATAATACTATTCTTTGGCTGGTTTGCATTTAATGCAGGGAGCACTTTATCCGGAACAGACCTGAGGATAGGTGTTGTAGTTACAAATACGGTACTGGCAGGAGCCTTTGGTTCTTTCTCAGCAATGCTTTATACCTGGCTGAGATACAAAAAACCTGATCCTACAATGGTTGCCAACGGCGGGCTTGCTGGCCTTGTTGCAATTACCGCAGGATGCGCTTTTGTAAACAGCATTTCTGCTATGATAATAGGGCTTATAGCCGGGGTTCTTGTATGTATTGCTGTATGGGTAGTTGAAAATAAATTCAGGATTGATGACCCGGTGGGAGCAGTTTCTGTTCATGGAGTCAATGGCATATGGGGCATAATAGCACTCGGGCTTTTTGCAGACGGTTCTTATGGCGATGGCCTGAACGGTGTAAAAGGCGCAGTCAGGGGACTTTTTTATGGAGGGACAGGACAGTTTTACGCTCAGCTTATAAATGTAGCTGTAATAATCATATACGGGGTATTATTCTCATGGGCTTTCTGGAAGATACTCGATAAGATAATGAAAATAAGGGTAAAACCTGAGGATGAAATGGAAGGTTTGGACCTTCCGGAAATGGGTTTGCTTGCATATCCGGATTTTGTCCTTTCACCCCCGAATGAATCACCGCTTAATGGGATAAATAACTTTAATGAATTAGAAACAGAAGGAGATTTAAAAAAAGATAAAATATAATGTCTGGCTTTAAGCCTAAGCCAGCAGGTTTTTATATAAACCAATATAAAAATTCAATACCCGGCATTTTGCTGAAATATAAATATCCAGTTATGCCGGGTATTTTTAGAACTGGAAATATTTGCATGCTATAATACCATTCAAATATTTTATTTTTTTAATATTTTAGGGGAGCGGTAAATGAAAAATATTAACACAGGAATTTATGAGCCGGCAATAAAAAATATAGGGATAATCCTTAAAATACTTGAGGAGGAATACCCCTCTTCTACCCATACATCACTTTATTTTGAAAATCCTTTCCAGTTGCTTGTAGCAACAATATTATCTGCGCAGAGCACTGACAAACTTGTAAACATAGTCACGCCCGGGTTGTTTTTAAAATATAAAAAACCGCAGGATTTTGTAAATGTGGATATCCTTGAACTTGAAGATGACATACGTTCAACCGGTTTTTTCCACAATAAAGCAAAAAACATTAAGGCCTGCGCTCAAGACATAGTGGACAGGTTCGGAGGTAAAGTCCCAGATAATATTGATGAGCTTGTAACTCTACCGGGTGTTGGACGAAAGACTGCCAATGTCCTTCTTGCAAATGTCTACGGGGCCCAGGCAATAATTGTAGATACGCATGTCCTGAGAATTACTCAGAGGCTCGGTCTTACTGTAAATACAGATGCTGTCAAAATAGAGTTTGATGTCATGAAAATAGTACCCCGGGACAAGTGGACTGATTTTTCTCACCAGATAATAGCTCTGGGAAGAAGCATTTGTGATGCCAAAAAACCAAAATGCCCGGTTTGCAGATTGCTTCCTTACTGCAGGTTTGGCCAGGAAACTGGCGGTAAAATATAGTTAATCAATTATAAAGCAAAGCATACATGCTTATATGTTTTTTCCGGTCAAATCCTTCCTGCCCTTCTGCTCCAAGAAGCTCGACTTTCTTAAAACCGCTGTTAATGGCCATTTTCAGGAACATATCCTTTCTAAGTGTGCAGAAAAATGAAGAACGGTTATAGAAATTAGTGATAATTCCCTCCGGGTCACTTTCAATAATTATAAAATCGGCTCTTGTATTGATTTTACCATATTCGAAATGCTTCATAAAAATATACTGGCTGCCATCTTTTCTTGCAGATTTTGGCATATAATACCTGTTTCTTTCTATCATTTCAGGCTCAAAATTTAAGAACTGAAATACTGCAATTCCACCTTTATTAAGTTTTTTTCTCGTGTTTTTAAGGGCAAGTTTTACAGCTTTCCTTGTCCCAAGAAGTGGCAATGTGTTCCCGAGGCATGTAATCATATCAAAATTGGCTGGCACTTTTTCCAGAAAATCTTCAAAACCTGAATTTATAAGAGTTACATTACCGGACTTAACTATATTTGCGGCCGCAAAATCTATCATATCCTTATAGGGGTCTATTGCAGTAACTGATGATACCATATCTGAAAACAACTGTGCATGGTGGCCCGTTCCGCAACCGATATCCAGTATATGTTTTACATTATTAGCTTTTATAATGCCTTCAAAAAATGGTTTATCTTTTGCCAGCCTCTGCTGCCAGTTTACCTGAAGGACATAAAGGTCAGGGGAATATTCAAAATTTGATTCTTTCATTTTTAATATTTTCTGTTATTTGTTTATCTGTGATTTTCAGTTTTATCTTTTCCATCATTATCATTTTATTGAGGTGTAAACAAAATTCAAAAATGCAATTACTTCAAATAATTTAGTAGTTTATATTAAAAATGGCAGTTTCTCATTCTTAAGGTAAGCTATAGATTGAGCAGTTGCTACTACCTCACCGGTGTTTTTTCTCACCGATAACTTAAAGCTTGCTATCCTGTTGCTTCTTGTTTCTTCAGTTGCTTCTGCAATAAGCACATCACCCGCAATTGAAGGTTTTATATAATTAATACTGACATTTAACGCAACAGCTACTGTCCCGTAAGAATTTACTGCTGAACCAAATGCTACGTCAAGAAGCGAAAAAATAGCTCCCCCATGTGTTATACCGAATATATTATCATATTCTTTTTTTACTTCCATCGTTACAACTGAATGTCCTGGGGTAAGCTCAAGTATTTTAATCCCAAAAAGTTTTGCATAGGGTTCGGACTCTATATTTTCTTTTACCTTGCTTATTATTTGCGCATCAGTCATATTTATGCCGATTCTTTCTAAACTTCTGCCTGTATAGTTTCGTCCTGCTTTTTTCGAAGCTGCATCAGGAATTTGCTGCACCCGAATTCAACATCACTTATTTTTACTGGATGATCTTTTTTTACAGGATTTTTCAGCTTTGCTCCCTGCGCGAGGCCGACCGGGAGAAGGTTTTCCTTTACTGCTGTGTCGTATTCGTCAATTAAACCATAAATTGTATAACCCCCTATGCCATCTATTGCCTCCCCTGCAGCCAGGTCCCTTTTTGCAATAGAGACAACTTCCGAGACAAGGCCGTTTGCCGGCACTATCCAGGGCTGCCTTTCAAAATATGCCCTTGCCACAGTAAGCGGGGTCTCAATTCCCGGAATATGGTATGGCCTGTAAAGAAGGTAGTTCGGGCCCTGCCCCATCAGAAGATAATGTAACAGTCCTTTAATTAACTTATTTTCTGAAGAAAATATAAGAAAAACGCCGGGAGCAAGGTCGCCAATGACAAAATCAACCACACCTTCTTTTTCAAGTATCCCCCCCTGACTCTTCTTACAGAACACTGAAAGAAGCTCCGCTATTTTGGCCTTCGGACTGTGCATCCCCCTGCAGTCAGGGACAAGCCCTGTCGCATTTGAAAGGCAGGCCATCTCAATCATCGACTTGGTCCCGTCAACAAAAGATGTCATCATTTTACCGCTGGAACCTTTAGCAGTAGCATATTCTTCGAGAGTTGAAGGATTAGCCCACCGGTCAAGAGGATTGTTTTTGCCCTTGCCTGCACAAACCACCTTAAAGCCAAGGCCGCTTGCAAAATCATAAAGCTCTTTTAATGCAGCCGGTTCATCTCCTGCTGCAAGAGTATAGACAAGTTTTCTTTCATCAGCTATTTTTTTAAGAATCGGGCCCACTGTAATATCAGCTTCTACATTCAAAGTGATTACGTCTTTTCCTCCCAGAAGAGACGTGAGCGCAACACCAGCTCCCACATCAGTATATCCCGTGGCATCTATCACGGCATCGATTTCCGGAATTCCTGAAAGTACTGTAAAGTCATTTGTAAAAACTATTTTACCTTTAGAAATAGCATCTGATGCCTTATCACAACTGTCATAACCGGGTTTTACTTTTCCAGATATCACATCGTCAAGTTCTGCATCCAATATGCCTGCCTGGCCATGTACTTCTGCAGTAAATATATCGTTTTCACATACACCCAGCTTTCCACATATATTGCTGATTTGCGCCATATCTTTATCAGCAATAGCGCATATTTTAAATCCGGGTATACTTTTAAAATGCGACATCAGGGCTATGCCCATCTGCCCTGCCCCGACAATTCCAAGCCTTATATTTTTGCCCTGGTTTACAAGGCTATCCATTTTATCTTTAAAACCAAGCACTCCTAAATTCTCCCGTCCTGAAATTTTTTTTCAAAATAATGGCCGATTACAACAATTGATAGATTGAATGTGTATCAGTTATGGCATAACTATTTTATCACTCAAGCATTTTACAACAAAACATGATAAAACTATACCATTAAAATTACTATAACCCTGCTTCTATATAAATTTGACCTGATTTTTTTACTAATTAACAGTTACAGGCAGCAGTAAATAGATTAACGGCTGCCTGTTATTTTTTGCATTAACTTTATTGATTAATTCAAATATAAAAACCTGTTAAACCTTATTTAATTGTCTACCTTAATTTAAATCATTAATCGATAATTATTGGATACTTGCCTGATTCATTTGCTGCCTTGTATGCTGCAAAAAAATTCTCTACAGGGGTATCAGGCTGGAAATGATTAGTCGGCGCAAATATATAACCGCCGCCAGGAGCAAATGCTTTTATCCTGGCCTTAGCTTCAGCAATAGAATCTTCTATGCTGCCATTAAGCGGACCCTGAATATCAAGTCCGCCGTGGAAAATAAGCTCTTTTCCAAATTCTTTCTTTAACAGGAAGGAATCCATGCCTGCTGCTCTTGGTTGAAGTGAGTTTAGAATCTCGATACCATTATCAATAAACTCCGGGATAAGTTCCCTAACTGCGCCGCAGCAATGCATGAATATTTTTGCTTTGGGAGCGACTTTTTTGACTGCATCAAATACTTTTGCATTGGGGCCTTTAATAAACTTCCTGTACTTCTCTGCTGGTATAAATGGCCTGTCCTGTGTGCCGTAATCGCTCTCAAACTCTACCCATTCAATATAATCTGCTATTGGTTCATATAGTATACATAAAGCCTGGCAATTATATCAGATACCCTGTCAAGAAGTTTTTCCGCAAACTTGTAGTCAAGATACAAATCTACTAAAAACTGCTCCTGTCCTCGCAGATAATAACAGAAGTCCAGTGCCAGTCCCGAGCACGGCGCTGTTGCAGTTATACAGTAATCCGCATTTTCAAACCAGTTTCTAGTCTCATCTTTGAGGCCCTTAAGTCTGCCTTCGTCTTCTATTTTAGGGCCAATGTACTTGTCAATGTCACTAATGTTTGCATTTGCCAGCGGATTATAAGCTATCTGGGGATACTGTCCGAATATTTTATACCCTATTCCCCATTCATCAATAATAAAGCCATTTTTATCTTGATATGCCTGGAAGTTATCAGGTTTTCTGATTACTGAGTGCCTAAAGTCAGATCCCACAATATCACTTATCCTGTAATCCACATATTCTGCAGTTTTACCCGGTCTTATTTTTTCCGGCATATCTCTTATACCCAAATATTTCAGGATTTCAAAATATAGTTCATTTGTTATCCTGCTTGCTGAACCCCATAAATCTATTGGAACTCTGTCTGGCTCCTTATGGCTGATGGCGCATTTTACTCTTTCCCTGTGATTCATAAATTATTTTCCATACTCTAAATAAAAATTTATAATTTTTTACTTACTATCATAATTTAATATTGATAGGGTAGCTGCCATATTTAATTGCAGCCTCATATAATCTAAAGACATTTTCTACCGGAATGTCACTTGCAATATTATTTGCAGATGAAAGGACATATCCGCCACCCGGCGCAAGGGATGCTATCCTTTCTTGTACTTCTCTGTCAACATCTTCAATTGTGCCCCTCATTGCCGTTTGAAGATCGATTCCTCCCTGGAAACATATTTCTTTTCCAAATTCTTTTTTTAAGTCAAAAGTGTTCATTTTTGTTGCAAGGGGCTGCACAGGATTTATTATGTCGATGCCTATTTCAATAAAATCAGGGATTATGTCATGAATACTTCCACATGAATGTATTAAGACTTTTGCCTGCGGCGCATGTTTTTTAAACATATCGATCATGGTTTTATGCCTTGGCTTTATAAATTCCCTGTACTGGCCCGGAGATATCATCAGGTTACTCTGTGAGCCGAAATCATCATTGAACTCGACAACATTTATATACTGGCCGACCTCGCCAAGGAAAAGATCGTAGACGCCGTAATTGAATTCAAGAACTTTATCAAGAAGTACATTTACAAGGTTTTTATCAAATACAAGGTCTATAAAGAATTTATCCATGCTCCTCATTGTCCATGCGCAATCGAAAATCCCCAGAAGGGTTGCTTTGTATGCGCCAATCGCATAATCCGTTTCATTGTAAAGCTTTGCTGCTTCATCTTTTAAACCCTCCACTCTTCTTTTATCATAGGGCTCGGGCCACTTATATTTTTTTATTGCATCAGCATCCATTTCCTTAAAAGGATGAGTGACAAAGTTTGCGGTTTCACCGCTGGGGCTTACCTTTAAAGTTACGCCAAGCTCATGTTTCCAGCTTCCGTCATCAAATACTTCAAGAGGAGGTATTTTATTTATATGTATCTCACGGAAATCAACATTGAAATGATCAAGGACTTCAGGGTCATAATAAATAATGCAGTTTAACTCATCAAGAATGTCCTCTTTTTCATATTTTGTTGTAAGGCCAAGTTTTTCCTTGACTCTTTTATAAATTGGTTTTGTAAACTTTTGAGCAACACCTCCAATGCATATTGGCACCCTGTCGGGTTCCTTGTGATTATATGCTGTTACAACTCTTTCCCTTGGATTGATATTTACCACCTCTTCAATAAATTGTTTAAATATACATTTGCTGAACTTTTAAAGGTAATTGTTATTATAAATTAATAACCTAGACCTATTCCCACCAATACATCTTTAGCCATATATAACCCTCCTCACTTATTTTTTAACTTAATATTTGCCTTGCAGTCGATTCATCAGTTAAAAGCATATTGACCAAACGGCCCTTCAATATTGCCCGCATAATATCAACCTTTTGCTGGCCAAATGAAACCATGATTGAATTTTTAGTGCTTTTAATAGAGTCAAGGGGATAAAGCCTTAAAATCCTGTCAGTTAATTTATTAAGGATAAGATTGCCATCTCTGTCAAGAAACTCAAAGTTTAGAATACCCACAATGCCAAGACTATTTAAATAATCTATATCGCCTTTTGTAAAATGCCCAAGTTTTCCAAATGATGTCTCAAGGCTTATATCGCTTGCTGCAAGTATCGATGTTGTTATATTTTTGATATGTTTTAATATCTGCAGGGTATTACTGTCTTTTTCAAGGATTTCTTTTGCTTCCCTTGTATCAAGGCATGCAGGAACATTTATTGTATAATACATGCCGCCAAGTTTTTCTGAAAACAGTCTCGTTGTCGCATTGGTTGCATATTCTTCTCCCTCAACTCCTACTGAGCCGCAAACAGGAAGGATTTTAATATCTTTTCTTTTTTTAACTTCGAGGTATTTACCCAACCCCTCCAGAGTTGTGCCCCATGAAACTCCTACATACTCATTTTCACTTAAAATTCTTTCAAGTATGTCGCTTAACTCAAAAGCAAGATACTTGTACAGTTCTTCCCTGTTTTCAAGCGCTGGTACGATCCTGCAGTCATTTAAACCAAATTTTTTTTCAAACTGATTTTCAAGTGAATCAAATTCTCCAAGAGGCAAATTTATTTTCACTTCGACCATTTTATTGTCCCTGGCGTAATATAAAAACCTTGCTACTTTTATGCGTGATATGGAAAGCTTACCAGCGATTTCTGTTTGGGTAAGACCATCGATGTAATACATCTTAAGGATTTTACTAATGAGTTTTAAATTCTTCATTATTTAAGGTGTTGTGTTAAAATGTACACTTATTGTACAAATTAACATTAATATTAAAGCAATTTTTAACTCATGTCAATAATATATTGGAAATTTTGTTGTTGTTTTCTTAAATTAAGCTTTAAGCAAGCTTGCGATAAGTATCCTTTAATAGTTCAAAAAGTTCTTTGTAGATATTGATATATTTTAAATATTTTTTATCTTCACCAGCAACAGGATTTAATTCATCTTTTTTTACTACAAAATCAGAAATTGTCTTATCCACATCTTTAAACAAACCTATTGCGCATCCTCCAACTATAGCTGCACCTAGAGAGGAAGAGTCACTTCTTATCAGGTTATGGTATGGAACCTGTAATATGTCTGACTTAAGCTGCATCCAGAACCGGCTTTTTGCTCCGCTGCCGATAGCAGCAATGCTTTTAAAGTTTAGATTTGGTACAAGTTCGCTTATTATCTCTTTGGTCAGATAATGGTCATAAGCCATTGATTCCATTATAGCTCTGAGGAAGTGAAGCCTTGTATGCGCCCAGGTGTGCCCGATAAACAACCCTTTGGTATATGGTTCCGGCGGAGAATACCTTCCCTGCAAAAAATTTATTGATATAAGGCCATCAGAACCGCAAGGTATTTTTTCAAGCTGTTTTTCAAGATATTCATAAATATTGCCGCCACTTTGGCCAAGCTCTTCTTTTGTTTCGGTAAAGAACTCGTCTACAAACCACTTATGGGTCTTTCCTGAAGGAACTATCGAATGAAGATAGTACATGTCTTTAACAGGAGATTTTGTACAGTAAAGTGTTTTATGTTTTAAGTCATATTTAAATTCACTGACTGCTGCTCCCATCATGCACCCAGTCCCTGAAATATCTATCATCTGGCCCGGGTTAATTATTCCTGCTCCTGTAAATCCTGCTGAAATATCTCCGCAGCCCGCTGCAATTGGTATGCCCAAAGGCAGCCCGCATTCTGCTGCAGCTTTGGCTGTAAGCGTGCCTATTATATCAGTAGGCCTTTTTATGACGGGCAGACACCTTTCATCTACCTTTAAGAGGCCAATGAGTTCTTCATCCCACTTTGAGCTTTTAAGGTCAGATAAGCCAGACAGGGAAAGGGAGACATCGTCAATAAAGGCCTGCCTTCCTTTCAAGCCTGCAAGCTTTCCTGCAACAAAAGCTGATGGAGGGATAAAACTTGCAATATTTTTAAAAATATCTTTCTTCTTTTGCCAGTAAAGTATTTTCTGGCCATACCATGAAAAGGCGCCGTTCTTTTTTATTATCAGGTCGCCGAAATTGCTGTTTATGTAACTTGTTTCTTCAGTAGCTCTGTTATCAAGAGGGCTGTCAAAATAAGTAACAGGAACAAAATCTTTATCAACAGATACTACCCCTCCCATCTGGCTGTCTGCTGCTATGCATTTTATATCTTTTTTATCAACAGCAGGATTTGCAATAGCTCTGGCAATCATCCTGCAGGATGCATCATAAAAATCATTTGAAGAATGTTCAGCCATTCCTGGACCGGGATACTTAAGGTTCATTTCTTCCTGCGCCTCTGATACTGCTTTTCCTGTATGGTCGTAAATGACACACTTTGCAAGTGTGATTCCAAGGTCAAGTGAGACTATCAGGCTCATTTGTTATCTCCTTTAAAAACGATTTTATATAATTATTTTAAGCCAAGATATTCAGATATCTCTTTTATTATCCTGTCTTTATTTGGAACCACTGCTTTTTCCATGAGTGGAGATATTGGCACTGGGAAGTTTAATGCAGCAATTCTTTTTGCAGGGGCATCAAGAAAATCGAAACATTCTTCTTCAACTCTTGCAACAATCTCGGAACCTGCACCACCCCTTAGGACTCCCTCTTCCACAGTAACTAAACGGCCTGTTTTTTTAACGGATTTAGCTATAGTATCAAAATCTAATGGGACAAGTGTCCTCGGGTCTATCAATTCTATACTTACACCATAATCTGATTCAAGATCCCTGCATGCATCCATTGCAAGCAATGCCATGTAAGAAAAAGCTACTACTGTAACATCTTTTCCCTCATTTATTATATTGGCGCAGCCAAAAGGAATTGAATACTCTTCATCTGGTATATCAGACTCTGTGTTGTATAACTTCTGGTGCTCAAAAAAAAGCACCGGTTCTCCAAAATTTATAGCTGTTTTCATTAGCCCCTTTGCATCATATGCATTGGATGGTAATGCAATATAAAGACCAGGCACGTGCATAAAAATTGATTCAAGACACTGTGAATGCTGGGCACCAAAACCTGCAGAACCTCCAGGTGTTCTTATAACAATCGTAGAATTATACTGGCCTCCCGATAAGGTTTTCAGTTTTGCAGCCTGGTTGACTATGCCATCAAAACATACAGTAATGAAATCCTCAAACATGATTTCTGCTATTACCTTAATCCCTAATTGAGAGGCGCCAAGCGCGCATCCAATAACACTGGCTTCACAAATTGGCATATCTATTATTCTTTTTTCTCCAAAAGTATCGCAAATTCCTTTAGTAACGCCAAAACAACCTTCATACCCTTTAGCGATATCTTCACCAACAAGTATAATATTTGTATCTTTTGCCATTTCTTCCATCATGGCTTCCCTGATGGAATCCTTATACTTAACTTTTCTCATAATTTATAAATACTCCATTTAAGGATATATTTTTAAAATCTTTTACATTTGCATTGAAACATTAAATTCAGGAAATTTGCTGTTGATTGCGAAGCTTGCGGCTTCTTCAACCTGATTATTTACTCTTTCTTTTATCTCATTAATTATATTTGATTTAATCCCTCTGCTAATAAGTTTGGTTTCTGCCCTCTTAATCGGATCAAGATTTTTCCATTTTTCAATTTCCTCTTTTGGGCGGTAAGGGCGCTGGTCGAATGCAGAATGGCCCATCCATCTATAGGTAAGGCACTCAAGAAGCGCAGGTTTGCTCTCTTTTTTTGCCAATTCAACCAGTTCTTTCATTATAATATATACAGCTTCAACATCATTGCCATCTACGACTTCTGAGCGTATTTTAAAAAGGCGTGGTTTTTCATTAACACTTGCAAGTGAAGTCTCGCTATAAGGAGTCCCCATACCATAAAGGTTATTTACACATACTATAATTACAGGTAATTGCCATAATGACATAAGGTTTAAAAGCTCATAAAACCATCCCTGATTGGTTGCCCCATCTCCGGTAAAGCAAACAACGCAACTATTTAGTTTTTTATATTTTATTGCCATACCTGCGCCAACAGTAATTGGAAACTGGGCACCTACTATGCCATTGCTGCCTAAATTATTATTTTCTCTGTCAAAAATATGGATTGAACCGCTATTACCTTTGCAATAACCAGTTTCTTTTCCTGCAAGTTCTGCCATCAATTTGTCTGGTTCAGCGCCTTTGGAAAGATGCTGGCAATGTCCCCGGTGTGTTGGAAGAATATAATCAGTTTTTTCCAGGGCGCCTATTGTACCAACAGCTGCTGCCTCTTCGCCAGTGGAAAGGTGCACAGAACCAAGGACCACACCATCCAGGATTAACTGATATACTTTTTCTTCAAAGCGTCTGCATAAAAACAGCTTTCTATATAATTCCAGCATAAGATCATTTTCAATATCCATAAAATCCATTATTTCTCATTTTATACTTTTAAATAAGATAGCCCTGATAATCTCTTCTTTTTCTTTTTAGTACATACATCCCTAAATTATAAAAATAAGTTCCAATTAATATTTACAAACTTTTATGTTCCCTAATAAAATCTTTTTACTTTGAGGATAAATATTCTTGGCAGGAATTCTTAACTAATTTTAAAATATTTATATTTATCACTCTTTAAGTTGGGATTTCCATTCGAAGGAAATCCCAACCAATTAATACTGATTATCTTTTTACTTTATTCCAAAATATTCCAGATAGGGTCCCATATTTTCTTGTGTTACAACTTCTACGCCTGTATCAATTTCAAGAGGATGATAACCTTTCGCAAGATATAACCATAATTGATCAATTGCATAATAACCCTGAAGATATGGATTCTGACCCACAACTATTTGAATTGCCCCTTCTTTCAAATATTTTAAAATACCAGGTGTAGGGTCAACACAAGCTCCCATAATCTTCCCGGTATTACCGGTTTTGGAAATATACTGTCCGATTGATTCACTGAAGTTATCAGTACCTATTAAGCCGTTTACATCAGGATTTGCTGTTACAGCATTTTCCACATTTGCATATGCTTTTGATAAATCCGTTCCGATCTCTACTGTTGTAACCAACTCAATATCTGGATATTCTTTTGCAGCTTCTTTTACTCCATCCATTCTATAAACAAGCACGCCTAGATCTGCAATTGCAGGACATAATATGTATTTCCCCTGGCCTTTCATGGCATTTTCAAAGAACCATTTTCCCATTGCATAACCTAACTTGAATTCATCAGCACCTGCATATCCAAGAGTAGCACGTGAACCCCAGTCACCATCAATATTAAATGAAATAACAGCAATAGATTTAGAATTTGCATCCTCAATAGCTTTTTCAAATGCTTTTTGGTCAAAAATAGTTACAGCTATACCATCAAAACCACCCTGAATTGTGTTTTCAAACAAAGATACTTGTTCAGGAATATTAATATCAGGAGTACCCATATAAGTAAAATCAATATTATGAGCTGCTGCCGCATCATCTCCACCAGCTTTAAAAAAGGCTGAAAATGGGCTTGATGTATTATGGGCAACCATCGCAAGTTTCAATTTTTTGTCCATACCCTGGGTAATGTCATCACTTCCTGCGACTATACTTTCTGACTCATCTTCAACTTTAGAAACTTCAGCACTATCTGATTTAACTCCTGAATCCTGGTTAATTATTTCCTCAGCAACTTTGCATGAGGATAAGATAAATACACCTACAATTACTATAAAAATAAAAGACATTATTTTTATAGATCTTTTCATTTTTGCCTCCTAAAAATTACATTTTTATTTTATTTTGGTAAAATATTTTCTTGAGATTTATTATTAATTACTTAACTCTGGATGAGAGACAGGTATATTTAATAGTAAATCTCATTTTTTCATTCATCACCTCCTCTTTTTTTATTATTCCTAATAGCATGTTTTTTAACCCCCTTCCTATCGTGTTAATATATTAAAAACGGAAAAATAATTTAGCTATTAAGCAGTGGCATAACGCATAATCTTTTCTTCTGTTGCTTCTTCAAAAGTTAGTTCTCCAGTTATCCTTCCCTTTTTCATCACAATCACCCTATCACATATACTCAGTATCTCTGGCAATTCAGAGGAAATTAACAATACAGATATTCCTTTAATTGCTAAATCAACAATCATAGAGTGAATTTCGGACTTTGCTCCTACATCAATTCCTTTTGTTGGTTCATCACAAATCAATATTCTCGGATTTTTTGCAAGCCATCTCGATATAATTACTTTTTGCTGGTTCCCTCCTGACAGATTACTTATTTTTTGCATTGAAGAAGATACCTTTATATTTAATTTACTGATAAAATCATTAACCAAAGCATTTATTTTTTTATTAATTAAAAATCCAATATATGAGACTCTGGTATATGCCACTAAAATTAAATTAGCTTTAACACTGAGCTGCGGTATTATACCTTCATCTCTTCTGTTTTCAGAAATCATTGCAATACCATATTTTATTGCTTGACTAATATTTTTTATTTTTACTTTTTTACCATCAATATAAATATTTCCATTATCAATTTTATCTGCTCCAAAAACAGCCCGTCCCAGCTCAGTCCTTCCTGCTCCCTGAAGACCGGCTATTCCAAGAATTTCGCCCTTCCTGAGCTTAAAACTGATATTTTCAAGAACACCCAACCGACTGATGTCTTTAGCTTCCAAAATAACTGACCCAATGGATTTCTTCTTTCTCATGGAATTCTTGTCAATATTCCTGCCAACCATTAAATTAATAATACTGTCTATCTCAGTCTCATTAGTGTTCAATGTGGTTATAAATTTTCCATCTTTTAAAACAGTTATCCTGTTTGTAATTTCAAAAATTTCTTCAAGTCTATGGGAGACATAAAGAACAGTTAATTCTCTTTCACCTCTTATTTTATTTAATACTGTAA
>Ga0116202_10001203_pt1 | contig 15139 bp, 9 predicted proteins | sample LakKivw325mmetaG_FD_94479 | JGI IMG/M metagenome (GOLD analysis project Ga0116202, IMG submission 94479) | Anoxic lake water microbial communities from Lake Kivu, Rwanda to study Microbial Dark Matter (Phase II) - Lake Kivu water 325m metaG | ecosystem: Environmental > Aquatic > Freshwater >...
ACAAGTAAAAAAATCAAAACCCCTTTATTGCCGGACAAATTTTATCACATTTATAACAGGGAAAATCTTTTCTATCTGTCATCGAACTATCGGCTTTTTTTAGAGACGTATGATCATTACATGTCTCCTTATATTGATACATATGCTTATTCGTTGTTGCCAAATCATTTTCATTTTTTAATCAAAACCAAGGATACTGTGTCGTCACAAAACCATGCTGTCTATGGTGAGCAATTCAGGCGAATGTTTATTTCCTATTCCCAACGTATTAATTTCCAGGAAAGCCGAAGTGGCAGTCTTTTTAATAAATATTATAAAAGGGTGGAAATTAATGGTATGGATTACCTGAAGCGATTAGTATATTATATTCATTTTAATCCACAGAAGCATAAGATCATCGATGATTTCAGAAAATACAGGTATTCATCTTATTCAGGCCTTTTAAGTCATAGGCCTTCCAAACTTCAGAGAACGGAAGTTTTAAAGTGGTTTAATAATGATGTTAATGAATTCGTTGAATATCATAACTTCCTCAGTGAAAAGGGGGAGGTTAGAAAATTCATTTTCGAAGAATGATTACAGGGACTCCATCCCGAATCTATCGGGATGGAGTCCCTGTAATCATTCCGCATCAACCAACGTTATAACCTTTACTTTCTCCTTAAATCCCCGGATTTCAGTTGCAGAACGGTAATAGACCGTCTTTTGCTCCCCGGGCAGCAAATCGAAATAATTATCCGAGAAAGATCCTTCTGCCGGATCATCGACGGTGAGGTATACATTTTTAGCCAGCCTGTCACTCGACAGCGTCAGCTCATAACCGTCGGCAACCTGCCGGGTATCGATATCTATTGTCGTCTTCTCCAGGGCGAGGTTCATGGGTTTCGCGAAATAGAGTAAATTCTCTGCTTTGATAATGTTATGGATGAGATAGCGAACCACCAGCACAACCCTGTTTTTCATCCTTTTGTCAATGATTTGACTCAACGGAGCCTGAAAACAACATCTGCTGGCGTTGCCTTCAACGGCAGATTCCATTTCTTTGTGCCACAGGGCCTCGCCATTAAAATCCATCACGGTCAGCGAGAGATAACCCAGGTTTTTTTGCGGCTGGTCGGAGACCATGAAAATCCGGAGTGTATCCTCTTCCACCATGGGGGAAAGAAGGAGCGGGGCGTAGGCTTTGGTCACGAAATAATGCAGGGCTTTCAACCGGCCGTAATAATCAATGCCCGACCATGAGATCACTGGCCAGCAGTCGTTGAGCTGCCAGTAGAGCGAGCCCATGCAGCGTGGCATGGCCCGCCGTTGTGCCTCGATGGCTCTTTTGATGCCGTCAGCCTGAAGCAACTGGCTCACATAGACGAACGATTCGAAGTCATCAGGAACTTTATATTCACGCTTCATATACATCATGATCATCGCGTTACCGATGATGCTTTTCTGATGGCATAGCATAACATCCGAAAAAAGATGCCTGTCCTGCTGTGCAGTAAAGGAGTCGATGGTTGTTATGTCAGGGAGCGCCTGAAAACCGTATTCGCTCATGAAGCGTCCGATCTTCTTTTCATAGGTCTCAAAAGGTTCCTTACCCCACCACACGCCCCAGTAGTGACAGTCACCCGCCGTAAAGCTTTCGGAGTGACCCCATCCCGTCTCCGGCGATGACGGCCAATAGGGTCTCGTTCCGTCATAACGTGCAACTGCCTCAGGAATGATCGTCAGGAAGATGTCCCGGTAAGCATGCCATACGGTAGCTGAGTCCTCAGGGGTGTACTCCAACTGACGTTGCCATCCCCAGTTATGCCAGCCCTCATCCACTTCGTTGTTGCCGCACCACAGCGCCAGGCAGGGATGGTTCCTGAGACGAATGATGTTTTGTGTGACCTCCTGCGAAACATTATTCAGGAAAGCGGAGTCGCCAGGGTACATGGTGCAGGCGAACATAAAATCCTGCCACACGAGGATGCCCTGTTCATCGCAGAGGTCATAGAAAAAGTCATTTTCATAGATGCCGCCGCCCCACACCCTGAGCATATTCATGTTGGCCTCCTTAGTCCTGCTAATAAGCGTTGAATACCGTTGTTCATCCACATAAGGTATAAAGTTATCCTGCGGTATGTAGTTGGCTCCTTTCATGAATACAGGCAAGCCATTGACTTTAAAATAAAAGGAGCGTCCAATGCTGTCGTCATCCTGTACCAGCTCGACGGTCCTGATGCCAAACCGTTGGGAGAGCGTGTCGCAGAGACGGCCGTGGACAGACAGATCCACGATGAGATTATACAGGTGAGGCTCACCAAGACCGTTGGGCCACCACAGACGGGGCTCAGGGATGGTAAAAGTCAGGGGGCAGGTGTTTGCGCCTGGAATAAGATTGACACCGTTGCTTGTCACCGGCTTGTTTTCACCCGCCAGCCTGACCTCGAGTATGGCTTTCTGATTTCTCTCGGATTCGACATTAACGTCAAGGGTCATTGTGGCCAGGTGATCATTTACATTATCCTGTATGATATGAATATCACTGATGATGGCGTCATCCCATGCTTTCAGATACACCGGCCGCCAGATACCGGCGGTGACCAGACGTGGGCCCCAGTCCCAGCCATACTGGTAAGGGGCCTTGCGGGTGAAGGCCCTGTCGTCGGGGAGCCTGTAAGGTAAAGAAGCAGCCCGGCGTTCATCATGAACAACGGGAGATGAAAAATGTATGAGTAATTTGTTTTCTCCGGCTTTCAGAAACCGTTTGCAATCGACGATCCATCCCCTGAACATGTTGTCGGCATGAAGAATCAATGAATCATTCAAAATGACATCGGCATAGGTGTCGAGCCCTTTGAAATCGAGAATGACTTTTTGCCGCGATAACAGGGCTTCACCGGCGTTGAAGGTGGTCCGATACTCCCAGTCTTCGCGTTCGATCCACTGCACTCTCTTTTCATTATCGCCATAAAAAGGGTCCGGGATAAGCCCATTATTCATCAAATCGGTGTGCACGGTCCCCGGCACGGTGGCCGGATGCCAGAGGCCTGTGTCAGCACGGCGGAACTGCCAGTTACCTGACAGCCCGATCACCGTTTTCATCGCCGGTTTTTTCATACAGGATGAGAGAAGGACTAATGGGAGAAGGAGCAATAATAACAGATAATGTCTGTATTGAAGCATATCATCATATTCGGTTTGGTACGGCTAAAATACGAAAAAGAATGCCTGGTGCATTCTTTCTCCCCCTGATAGCTATCGGGACTGAGCTCTTAACGGTTAAATTGAAACAGTCTGTTTTAAAAAAGATAGGAAAAACTGATTTGATTAGTTGTTGTTTTAAAACCGCAAAGGACGCAGAGGAGGCGCAAAGATCGCAGAGAACAATGAATTTCAATTCGGGGATATATCAAAACTATTTTTTAATTAAGGACCAGATAATAGCAAAAACTTTTATGTATAAAAAATTGAATTTCAATACTCTGCGTTCTCTGTGCTTCCTCTGTGACCTCTGTGGTTAAAGAAAAATGTCAATTTTGATACAATCCCGCAGGGGGTGAGGTGGTATCCAGGAGAGGAATTCAGTGGGTGAGGTTGTACCCCCTCCACCCATAAAATGCAATATAGACATAACAAGCTATCGGCACGATGAACGACAGATGCACGCCGATGGCATCGGCCATGGCACCCTGTATCAGGGGAATGACGGCTCCCCCCAGAATGGCCATGACCAGCAGCGAGGAGCCCTGGCTGGTGTATTTGCCCAGTCCCGCTATCGATAAAGTGAAAATGTTGGACCACATGATCGAGTTAAAAATGCCTATGCCTACGATGGCCCAGATGGCCACATAACCCGAGGTCGTCAATCCGGTGATCAGGAGCAGGATGGCCACCACAGCGAAGACCAGCAGCGTGCGGCTGGCCATCGATCGGCCCAGCATAAAAGCCACGTAATTCATGGCGATGAAAAATACGATGGGAAGGAGGTACCCGATACCGGTGCCGCTTTTGAGGTATATGGAAAAATAGATGACAGTAAAGGTGACCACCATGCTGAGGAGCATAAGAAGGTACTTACGAATACTATGGCTTGTTTTACTTAGCGAGATGGCTCCGGCAAACCGGCCTATCATCAGCCCTCCCCAATAGATAGCTACGAAATTGCTTGCCTCATTTTCGGGCAAGCCAACGGTCTCCTTGATGAAGCTGATCATAATGCTGCCGATGGCCACCTCGGCACCCACATACACAAAGATGGCTATCATGCCCAGGATGAGGTGTCTGTGTCTCAGGGCACCGGCATCCCGGTGGTGCATGTCAGGATTTTTGAATTGCGGTAAACCGGAGAACCTGATGATGATAGCCAGTATAAGGAAAATAAGGGCATAGACGAGGTAGGGGTATTTGACGGCATCGTTGCCGGCGAAATATTTGAAGATAAGGAAGCCGCCGATGAGCGGTCCGATGGTCGTCCCGAATGAGTTAAATCCCTGTGACAGGTTAAGACGACTCGAGGCCGTCTTCTCCGGTCCCAGAATAGCCACATAGGGATTGGCGGTGATCTGTAGCAGGACGAATCCCAGTCCCACGACGAACAGCGCGGCGAGGTACAACCAGTAACTCTGGACAAGGGCGGCAGGGAAGAACAGGGCGCTGCCCGCAGCGGCCAGCAGCAGCCCCAGAAACATGCCGTTGCGGTAACCAATTTTGTTAACAGGATCACCAAAGAACCAGGAGAGCAGGAAGTAAGCCAGCGATCCGATAAAATAGGCGCCGAAGAAAGCCAGCTGCACAAGCATCGACTGGTAATGGTTCAGAATAAATACATTCTTGAGATGCGGGATGAGCACGTCGTTCATCACCGTAAAGAAACCCCACATGAAAAACAGGATGGTAACGGTGATAAAAGGGATGGTGTAGCTCTTTGACCCCTCAACAAAAGCTGTTTCACCTGCTGTCTTCCCCCGGTCCATCGTTAACAAATACTAATGCAACAAACCATTTTCTTTCATATCGGATAACATCCGTGCCACTATCCCCGCCCAGATGTATGTCTCATTCCATCCCGCCCGATGGTCATCGGCGCTGTATAACTCCCAGAATACATGATCATGGTGCAGGTGCCATACCATGGCATCACAGACACGTTGTGCCAGGCCGGCGGCCTCACGGTCGTAACCATAGTCCAGCAGGCCCCTGAACACCAGATAATTCCATTGTACCCATACAGGGCCGTTCCAGTAGCCGATGGGATTATAATAGCTGTCGGCAGCTGACAGTGAAGGAATGCCATTAGAACGTCCGAACTCTTCCATATCGGTCAAATGCCTGACGAGCCTTGCCGCCTGCTCTTTTGTGGCTATGCCTGCCCACAGAGGCAGGAAACCGATGATCTCCTTTCGCTTGAGATCATCTTTGCTTTTGAAGGTAAAGGAGTGATCGGTTCTGTTCACATGGTAATAAAAGCCGTCCACCGTATCCCACATGGTGCTGTTGATAAATTGTGTACGGTGAGCAGCCTCGGTGTCCCAATGACGTTCTTCATCCTTTAATCCCAGCGTATGGGCCATGGCTTCCAGTGCCCGGGCCTCTTTCACCAGTATGGCGTTCAGGTCAAGGCATTCGAAGTACGAAGGCCATCCCACCTCATCCCATACCGCCACACGGGCGTCACGCACCGACTCGAGCTCGCCGTGGCCACCCCATTCACAGAGACCGTCATGGTCGGAATCGCGGTGAACGATGAAATAATCATACAACCGCTTGCCGGCATCGTAGGCCTGCTTCAGGAAGCCGGTGTCACCGGTAATGCGGAAGATCTCGTTGTTTTCGTAGCTGAACCAAGGCGCAGAGGTAGTTAATTGGTTGTCGTAGGGGATGGTCTCATCAAGATAAGGCCCTGTCCTGTAATTGATGTATCCGTCTTTATGCTGACGTTCGATGAAGACTCTTTGGGAGTTCATCGCCCCGGCACCATCCATCATGGCATAGGCAAGCATTGACAGGCTCTCGTGAAACACCTGTCCGCCATAACCCCAGCCCCATTTAGGTTCGCGCGAAAAAATATAATAATTGTAATGACACTCCCCCTCGGGCGGCATCATGCACTGCCGCAACAAGGAAAAAGCATTCCAGTACAGCGCTTCATAATCCGTATTGGCCAGGTTCAGTTTGGGGATACCGGAATAAAGTTTCTCATCGTCGCGCAGTAATCCATTGAGGTCGATGTCCTGGGCGGCCTGACATGAGGTGACGAAAGCATCCTGATCGTTGGATTTATCCTCAACACCCACAATGATCCTGAAATGATAATTTTGTCCCGGCCGGAGGAAAACTGATTTGGTCAGCTTTATGAAAAGCACCTTGGCAGCGGCCGGTTTCCCGTCAAGAAGGAATTGCTTATACGACCTGAAAAGATCATCACCGGCGGATTTTATCTGACCGGCGGTTTGAACGGTACAACGGCTTTCATCAGGATGCACGGAAAGATGGAGAAGGCCGTTCAACTCCTCCGCCACAGGAATGTCATGCTCCTTCATCCATCTATCGCGAGGTTTATAAAGACTGAAATGAAAACAGGCGGAATCGGATTCATCTGTTGAAGGATCATCTTCGCCTGGCGAGAGCGAATAAAGACACGGATAAAACGTGATCACTTTTTCAAAGGGGCTCTCATTTTCAATGATGATATCTGAGATAGCTATCGTGGATGAGAAGACATCAAAGAACACCTCGACACGGATGTCCCTGAAAGGATAGTAATGAAATTTAACCAGGTTGTTGTATGAAACCGTGATGACCGGTTCCCTGTAAAAGGATTGCAGCGTGTTCCGGAAGACACTGTCTGTCTGAAAGGCCAAAGTGAAACACGGACCGTTATGCGATTCAAAACCGACACCTTTTTCCGGATCGCACCACATCATGGTATAACCCTGGTCCGCTTTGTATTGTGAACGTGTCAGCGGAGCCGCGTAAGTCGTGAACACAGGATCGTCACTGCCGGCATGAAGCGATGAAAGAAAAGGCTGGGCATGAAGCAGGGAAGAAATGAAAATCGTGAGAAGTGTTGATGTGTGTAAAAGGGATGACCGCATCGGTGAGGGTTCTGTTTTATTCCATTTGCTTGTCGAGGATGGCTTTTGTCTTTACTCTTTCTTTCAGGATGTCAATATATTGTGCCGTGCTGTAACGTGGTTTGAGTTCCTGGGATTTCTGTGCCCAGTATAAAGCCAGATCATATTTATCCATGATCTCACTGGCCAGGGCCATGTTAAAACAGGCCTGTGAGGCGCGGTTTCTCTTTTTACTGGCGGTCTCTGTGCGCCAGATGGCCGCCGCTTCATCCCATTTATTCAGTGAGACATCTTCGCTGGCCTGAGTGGAGGCATCGCTCGGCCAGACGTAATATTTCCTGTTCACCTCCATCCATTGTGGCGCAATCCTGTGACCATAGTCGTTACCCGAATGCCAGGCCACCTCCTGCAGCTGGACCGCACGGTCAGCATCGGGAAGGAAATTATAATTGTAAAATTCATCCCCCACGATATAGGTCGTCGTGTCGGTATGCTTGTAATCATTGATGATAATCTGTTCAGAAGGATCATAAATTCTCCAGGCACTCTTGAAGATGATGCTGTAATATTTTGATTTCTCTCCTTCTTCATTGAGATAGATGCTGATGTAATCATAGTAATCCACATACTTGAGCACCACCAGGGCATCCACCAGGCTGTCGCGACAGATTTCCTCCAGCTGTTGCCATTCCTGCTGTGAAAGGTTGCTGCTCATATCGTTGACATTAAGGACTTCTTCAGGGAGTTGTGTAAACTCAAACCGAGGTGAATTCTGTAATGCGCTGAGAAGCCCATTGACACAAGGTTTCGAGATCTCTTTCACCTCGATATGAATAGGCAGGAATGTCTTGTCGCCTGCATGGTCGGCAAGGGTCGTATCGGGCGTATTATAGGCCGTTCTGTCCAGCACCCCCAGGCGGTTGACGGTGGAAGGAAAGGCTATCGTGGCCGGTGCCAGCACGTCGATCTGGATATATGGCGCGATGGCGCATCCGGGTAAGAGAAATGTAGCAGTGACAACCCATAATAATGTCTTTAACAATATGTTCCTCTGTAATCCCATGCTGTTTTCTGAGATCTTATTCCGTCAGTCTGATCAGAACCTCTTTAGTGACGTATTTGTTTTCACCGGTGTTAAAAGTGATGCCAATGGTGTGCAAGGCTCCGGTCGTTTCAAGAAGTTCCCCATGATCGATCCCCGATATCTTCCGGTCCGGCAAATATATCTTAAATTTTCCGGATGTGTGACGGTTACCCTCCAGGATGACTCTGTAATTTTTCCCTTCGGGCGTGCAGTCAATGATTCTGAATCCCTCCGATCGATATCCCGGTTTAGGTTGTGCTACAACGGGGACCACTCCAATACCGCCTGTTCCTTTGATCACGATAGTACAGGAATCGTCCAGGCGAAATGACAGGTATGCCGTTTCGCTCTGATCTTCGCTATGCCATACCGCCTCCACCGGAACATCATTCACCGACATGCTGACAGGTTGCCATCCGGCAGGCAGTGACGGCGAAAAGGTGATCTCCAGGGGTTCCATACCTGTTTTACTGAAAGTGTAATGGTATGTCTGATCCCGGCGTTGCATCTGAAAGTCTATTTGTTGCCCGCCCACATGCAGGCCGGTGACCGATAAACTATCCCAATCGGGTGGCAGTCGCGGTGACAGGGTCAGGGAGTGGTCCGGCGCCGACACTTTCAGGCCGAGCATGCCTTCAATAACAGGCTGCAGAACCATGGTCTCCGACCAGCATTGATGAGGACAGACACCCGATGGTTTGTAAACACGGCCGTTGAGGACTTCATCAATGAAGCCGCGCGACCAGTAACGGTAATCCTGAAGGTTGTTCATGATATGTGAAAAACCCTGGACGTAACGGCCATAAGCATATTCAGCCAGGGCCACCCAGCCGGTAAACAGAGGCCAGACACTCCCTTCGTGGTAGCCGTCAGGATTGAAATAGGGACTGTCATCAGCGATGATGCGTGCTCCCCAGTCCGTTGTGAACCGGTTGCCGGCAATGCGTGTCAGAACATCATGGGCATGATCCGGTGTGGCCTGTCCGAAATATAACGGGACACATGCCTGCACCGTGGGCTCACTGAGGTAACTGCCGTCAAGATACTTGCCGTCGTTGTAATAGCGGAGATCCGTATTCCAGAATTCACCATCAATAATTTCTTTGACCGTCACCGCTTCTTTACGGTACCGGGATATCTCTGCAGATAAATTTTTCTTTCCGTATCTGCTTTCAAGCTGTTCCGCCATGTAAGCGGCCTCCTCCAGCGCTTCGGCCCAGCACGCAGCGAGGTACAAGGTCGTTTGCGTACCATACAAATGACCGCCCTCCACCCAGCCATGCCCGACATTGGTGTTTTCGATCAGATGATCATCGTCGGTATCGGTCGAAAAACAGAAATCAATGGCTCTTTTAATGTGTCCCCAGCTTTCACGGATAAAACCAATATCGCCCGAATAGTGTAAATATTTACCTGCCAGAATAATATATAATGGGGTCGCATCGGCGGCGTCATAATGCACCACACCCGAGGTGGTCAGTTCGTGGAATATTTTCCCGTTAAAATTCTGGTATGCTTGATACATTTTAAGGATTTCTTTCACTTTGCCAAAGTCGCCTTCATCGAGGAGGGCCATGCCGCTCCATTCGCCGTCACGGCCGAAATACCAGGCGTAACCGGGGCGGCCGTTCACCCGTTGCCCGCCGTCCCAGCCATAACGCGTGGTGGAATAGCCTGCCACCAACGCGTTTCCTACACCGGGTGTGTGAACAAAGCAACGGTCGGCGGCCGTCACCGCCCAGCGGTAACCTTCATTGAAGTCGGGATCGGGTGAGGTGATCATGAGACGATCGGAGAGAACATCCCTGGTATAGGCAACCGTTTCCAGATAGACACTGTACGGATCTCTCAGGGTCCTTAGATATGTCCTGACAACATGCTTCAATCCCTCACCGGAAGCAGCTATCACCACATCCAGGCAGTCGCTCATTTTTAAGTCGGCCGCAGCTTGAGCCATGATAATGAATTCATCTGTCGGGATTCCTTTAAGGGTCATGCCGGAACTCCCAAAAGCCGAGTTTCGACCTATCATGTTATCGCCGGTGATCTTACCGGCTCCGACAAGGCAGGCGAATTCACCGGCCAGATCGGTTATGATAAAAGCATTCAGGAGGGAGTCCCTGCCATAGCGCAGCGAGCCCAGCGCTGTCGCGTCATAAGGCCACATGAACCTGAAGTTGCTTCGAAAGCGGTAGACCAGCCTGGCCGTATAAAGACCTTTGAAATCATAATGGATGATGCATACGGGATTATCCTCGCCGGCCGTTATGGTTTCGGTCAGGTAACAACCATGGAATTTATACGTTCTTTTAAATGAAGCCGGCCGCATTTCAACCTCGGGACGCATGTCATTCAGCCAATAAACCGTATCGCGTCCGGTCAATTGGATGCCCGCTTCATAGTCACGCAAGGCCATGAAAGGGTGCGCCCATAGCTCCTCTATACCTCCTTTTTCGGTGCCCATGACCAGCATGCGTTGGGTGGCGATGTCCCACAGATGATCGGTCGCAAAACGTTCAACCAGCGTCATGGCTTCAAGTGTGTCAGGCCACTGGAAGGTATGTGGAAAAGTGATGGACGTATTTGATGTCCTGTCTGAAACAGCCTTAAATGTGTAAGGAAAGATCCTGCAGGTGTCATAATTCCAGTAGTGGGTTGTCGCGTCAGGATAGCCCCGGGCAAGATAATGGATGACTCCGTTCATAAAATGATCGAGTTCATTTTCGCAACGGTTGGGTGCATCAAAATAAGTATAGGCTCCGATGCCTATAATCCTGCCCCTGCCATATTCATATTCGAACATGAGCTTAGAATGGTCGTGGATGAAAATATATGACCAATCCACGGCGATGACCTGACCACCGTGTGGCACCGTCTGACCAAAAAAACCTGACTGACGGCACGACTCATCTTTTTCAGGGAAATAGATGTTGGCACCGCCATGGAGCCCCTGAAAGACGGGGTGGCTGCGGAAACTGTGCAAACCGGCCTGGCGGCCATAGCCCTCATCCACCAGGGAAACGATCGCCGACTGGACAGGAACAGATTCCGCTCCCAGGAGATTGAGGAACCTCATGGCCTCAAGTGTCAGCAATAAATGACCCCCGCTGTCGACATAATGCCTGAGCATCCCCAGAAATTCAGGATCCGTTTCAACACTGCCGAAAGGGGTGGAGTCGGGGCGGTGGATCCAAACCACATCAAAGGATTTCAATAAATCCGGTGCCAGCTTATTTTCTGTTATAGGGATGATTTTCCCCTTCAGGTTGTCAGACCGGTCAACGAAACGACAGGCCGCTTTGATCTCCCTGTCTTGCCGTTCTGAACCGGCGGTTTTCAGCAACGCGACCGTCAGGATATGTTCCTGTGACCATAAAAAAAACGGCGTCAGGATCAGAAGAAATAAGGTGAAGCGGAATTTCATGTCCAAAGCTAAAAAAAAATTCATTTGTGCTACTTTTGCATCCGGTTAATGGACGTCATGGATGTTTTAAAGGATATCGATCCGATACCGTTCCTCAGCGCACTGGATGGCTTACATGATTGCTCCTGTTGTCCGCGGGCATGTCATGCCGACCGTTTTTCGGGTAAAACGGGTTATTGCAATTGCGACGCTTATTTCAACATTAGTTCCATCTGCATTCATCGCGGTGAGGAACCAGCCATTTCGGGGCCCGATGGTATTTGCAATGTTTTCTTCGGTCATTGTAACCTGCAATGCATCTATTGCCAGAATTACCAGATCAGCGATAACTTGGCCAACGGATACCATTACACATTGCGCGGCATAATAAACGATATTGTTTCTATTCTTGACAGGGGCGTCCCGGCGCTGGGTTTTGTCTCACCCACGCACCAGTTACCACAGATGAAGGTCATCATCGATATTTTACGTGCCCTGGACCGCAAACCCATCATCGTCTATAATACTAATGGTTATGATAAGGTGGAAGAACTAAGGAAACTGGAAGGAGTTGTGGATGTCTACCTGCCTGATTTCAAATATATAGACGCTCACCTCGGAAAGCTCTATTCCGGTGTCAATAATTATCCGGAAGTGGCGTTGGAGGCTATCCGTGAGATGTACCGCCAGAAAGGCTCGACGGTGGTCTACCGCCGTGATGGTATGGCCGAAAGCGGCCTGATCATCCGGCATCTGGTGCTGCCCGGGCATGTAGAGAACAGCACCGGGGTGCTGGAATGCATCGCCCGTGAGCTGTCACCGTCGGTGACCATCTCACTGATGTCACAATATTACCCCACCTGCCGTGTGAAAGATCATCCGGTACTGGGACGCAGAATAACCCTTGCAGAATATTCACAGTTGGTCAGAAGGATGGAAGCCCTGGGTTTTTATAAGGGATGGATACAGGATATGGAGAGTGCGTCACTGTTTGAACCGGATTTTGAAAGAGAGGAGCCGTTTGATTGATCAGCCCCCTTCTCCGGACAGCCCCTATCCCCGGCCCTTCCCCCAACAGTGGGAAGGGAGAATGAAGCAACTATCACCTTCCTTAGGTTTGCGCGCGTTTGTAACGCGTGCCGCTTTCATGACCTCACCCCCTGGCCCCCTCTCCTTAAAAGGCGAGGGGGAATTTGATGATGTTTGCGCGCGTTTATAACGCGTGCCGCCAGCTTGCGCGCGTTTGCAACGCGTGCAGGAATATCATTTTAAAAGGTTAAAATGAAATCAATTGTGCAGACTCTTTTACTATTTCTATCAAATAATCCCTGTCTACATAGTTTCTTGCAGAGCTAAAAAGATAATCTTCAGGATTCTGAACAATCATTTCCTTTATCGGATTTTGATGAATATATTTAAGTTTCTGGTAAAAGAAATCGGTACTATAAATTATTTCTGCATGATTACCGTCCTGCCAGAATTTATATTTTTCTACTCTTTTAATATTTTTTCCAGCCTGTTCTAAATAATGAAGTATCCAATCTCTTCTGCTTTCAGGTTCTTGAAAGATTTGTTCAACAAGTTTCTTTGAGGTGAACTTCTTAAAATCTCGAAGGATGTCGGAAAGCTTATATTTACCATCTGAGCTTGCAATTAGATGCAAATGACTGGGCATTAGGCACCAACCAAAAATTATTAATCCCTTTTCTTTCTGACAATATTGAAGTGATTTAACAATGAGTAACTTATGGTTTTTTCTGGTAAAAATATCAATCCAACCGACTACAGTCAAAGTAAGAAAATATGCCTTATCAGGATCATAAATTTTATACTTATCCGACATGCCTTATGATGTTTTGTGTGTTTGACGTAGATTCGTTGTGATGCTGGCACGCGTTACAAACGCGCGCCAGCCACCCAGCCACGCGAGGTATCTGATATTTTATGTGGCTGTTACGCGTTACAAACGCGCGCCAGCAATAGCCGTAAACTGATAACCGTTACGGGCATCATAGCCGTCAGCCGAAAGCCGCTTGGCGCGTTTTAACGCGTGCTGCCTTCACGACTGCTTGCGCGCGTTTGTAACGCGTGCCGCTTTCCTAGCCGAAAGCCGTAAATCGATTTCTGACTGTTAATCCGAAAAACTACGATTTGTGACCCTGTAAGCTTTTATTTAATTCATCAAGGCTGGCTACCACCACCTCACATGTCTCCCTGATCTGCTCCTCAGTGATCGTCAGGGGCGGCGCTATCCTAAAGGCCTGGGGACAGAACAGGAATTGATCTACGACGAGGCCGTTTTTTATGAAGATTCGGGTCAGTTGGTTAGTCAGTGATTCGTCATCCAATTCGACGGCCAGCATGAGGCCTTTCATCCTGATCTCTTTCACCAACGGATGGTCTTCAAGGAGAGAGCGGAACATTTCCCCTTTAACGGTTGCTTGTTGAATCAGGTCATCTTCGGTCAGCACCTCCAGGGCAGCCAGGGCGGCTGCGCACGACACCGGATGACCGCCGAAGGTCGTGATATGGCCCAGCTCGGGATTGCTGGCCAGAGAAGCCATGATCGTTGAAGAAGATACGAATGCTCCCAGAGGCATGCCTCCACCCATGCCCTTGGCGAAAGTGATGATGTCGGGCACAACACCGTAATGCTCAAAGCAGAACAGCCTGCCTGTCCTGCCAAAACCCATCTGTATCTCGTCGAAGACCAGCAGGGCACCGGTTTCATCACAACGATTGCGCAAAACCTGTAAAAATCTATCCTCCGGTAAAATGATACCCGCTTCCGCCTGAATAGGCTCAACCACGACACAGGCCGTCTTTGAGCTGATCCGTTTCATATCTTCGAAGTCATTGAATCCCAGAAAAGCAATCCCGGGGATGAGAGGACGGAAGGCATTCTTAAGCCGTTCATCACCCAATATGCTCATGGCACCCTGTGTCCCGCCATGATAGGCATTCTTGAAAGCAATGACTTCAATGCGGCCTGTGTGGCGCTTGGCAAGCTTTATGGCACCTTCGACAGCTTCGCTGCCTGAGTTGACGAAGAAAGTGCAATTCAGTGATGGTGGCAGCAACTCAGCCAGACGCGCTGCAAGCCGCACCTGCGGCGACTGGATGTACTTGCCGTAAACCATCAGGTGAAGGTACTTATCCGCTTGGTCACAGATGGCCTTGATAACCGCCGGATGTCGGTGACCGATGTTGCTGACGGTGATGCCCGACACCAGATCGGTGTATCTCTTACCATGGATATCATACAGATAAATGCCATCTGCACGCTCTATCTCAAGAGCTAAAGGTTGCCTGGAAGGCAATCCCAAATTTAGGAAGAAAATTTCACGTTGTGTCATCGTGGAATAATATTCGTTTACGGGTAAATGTAGCTATGAATGGATAAACATACCGAAAAATCACAAATCCCAAGCACCAAATATCAAATAAATCACAAATCACAATAAAATAATCCGCCTGCGACGGACCTTGTTTGCGCGCGTTTGTAACGCGTGCCGGCTTCATGACCTCACCCCCTGGCCCCCTCTCCTTAAAAGGCGAGGGGGAAGGATTTGATGATGTTTGCGCGCGTTTGTAACG